>Ga0209754_1001293_pt1 | contig 26032 bp, 20 predicted proteins | sample MesohylBB_FD_187295 | JGI IMG/M metagenome (GOLD analysis project Ga0209754, IMG submission 187295) | Host-associated microbial community of the marine sponge Aplysina aerophoba from Gulf of Piran - sponge mesohyl, lysed by bead beating... | ecosystem: Host-associated > Porifera > Sponge >... | reverse complement strand
GAGGAGGAGGTCGAGAAGATGGTCTGGGCGATCCGCTGGGGCTCCGACACGGTGATGGACCTCTCCACCGGCCGCAACATCCACGAGACTCGGGAGTGGATCCTGCGCAACTCGCCGGTACCGATCGGCACGGTGCCGATCTACCAGGCCCTGGAGAAAGTCGACGGCAGCCCCGAGGAGCTGACCTGGGAGATGTTCCGGGACACCCTGGTCGAGCAGGCGGAACAGGGCGTGGACTACTTCACGATCCACGCCGGCGTCCTGCTGCGCTACGTGCCCCTGACCGCGAAGAGGCGCACGGGAATCGTCAGCCGCGGCGGCTCGATCATGGCCAAGTGGTGCCTCGCTCATCACCAGGAGAGCTTCCTCTACACCCACTGGGACGACATCTGCGAGATCATGGCCGCCTACGACGTCTCCTTTTCGATCGGCGACGGGCTGCGCCCCGGCTCGATCGAGGACGCAAACGACGAGGCGCAGTTCGCCGAACTGAAGACCCAGGGCGAGCTGACCCGCCGCGCCTGGGAGTTCGACGTCCAGGTGATGAACGAGGGCCCCGGTCACGTGCCGATGCACATGATCAAGGAGAACATGGACAAGCAGCTCGAGTGGTGCGAAGAGGCGCCGTTCTACACCCTCGGCCCGCTCACGACCGACATCGCCCCCGGCTACGACCACATCACCTCCGGCATCGGCGCCGCGATGATCGGCTGGTTCGGCACCGCGATGCTCTGCTACGTCACGCCGAAGGAGCATCTCGGCCTGCCCAACCGCGAAGACGTCCGCGAGGGCGTGATCACCTACAAGATCGCGGCCCACGCCGCCGACCTGGCCAAGGGCCACCCCGGCGCCCAGGCCCGGGACAACGCCGTCTCCAAGGCCCGCTTCGAGTTCCGCTGGGAGGACCAGTTCAACCTCTCGCTGGACCCGGAGCGCGCCCGCGCCTTCCACGACGAGACCCTGCCCCAGGAAGGCGCCAAGGTCGCCCACTTCTGCTCCATGTGCGGCCCCAAGTTCTGCTCGATGGAAATCACCCAGCAGATCCGCGACTACGCCGCGGAGAAGGGGCTCGAGGACGCGGAGGCCGTCGCCGCGGGGTTGGAGGAGAAGGCCGGCGAGTTCCGGGAGGCTGGCGGCCAAGTGTACCTGCCGGCGAAGTAGGGCAGTCCCGCGAAGCGAGTTGCGCGACAGGACCAAGACCATGTTCGAAGAACTCAGGATCCGGCAGTTTCGGCTCTTTGACGAGCTCCGCATCGAGTCGCTGGGGCGAATCAACGTCCTGACCGGCCGGAACAACAGCGGCAAGACCACTCTGCTTGAAGCAATCCTGCAGTTGTGCGGAGGCGGCCATCAGGCTGCGCTCCTGACTTCGAACCAAATGCGCGAGTTGATCCAGCCCGGCGCGTCCCCCTCGGACTGGGCCACGACCCGATTCGGGCACATCTTCCACAAACTGGACACCAGCAGGACCATCAGCGTCGAAGGACAACACTCTGAACAGGGACGACTGTCGCTTGAGATCTCTTTCGCGTCTGACGGCCGCACGAGAATCCCTCTGGGCAACGGCCAGGACGCCGCGCCTATCGAAGGACCCGACACGACTCTCCGGTACGTGTTCCGGCACTCCACCCGCCAAGCCGTCGAGACACTTCTGAGGTGCACGGCTGACGGCTTCGATACCTCGGAACAGCAAGGCCTGCCGCCCTTTCCCGTTTCCATCCTGACTACGCGAAACGGGAACGTACGGGAAGACGCAGATCGGTTCAGCGCGCTGAGACGGAGAAAGGAGCACGAGGTCGTTCGAGACGCTCTGCAGAAGATCGAACCACGTCTGACGAACCTCGAGATCAACTCGGGTCGAGGTGAACCGATGATCTTCGGCGACGTCGGACTACCGGAACTTGTCCCGTTGAACGTGATGGGAGAAGGGATGGTCCGTGTCGCGCGGCTCGTCCTCTCCATCGCCACCTCGCCGAAGGGAGTTGTGCTAGTCGACGAGATCGAGAACGGCGTCCACCACTCCGCTATGGAGAAGGTCTGGAAGGCTATTCACGAGGCCGCGACGGTTAGGGGCGTTCAGATCTTCGCGACGACCCACAGCCTGGAGTGCATCCACGCCGCTCGCCGGGCGGTCGAGGATGACTTGCGCTTGATTCGCCTCCAACCCCACGTCCCATCGCGACCCGTCGTCGACTACACCGAGGAAGCGCTGGCAGGAGCGATCGAGTTCGGCATGGAGGTACGGTGACCGACTCGGAGGCCCCGGAGGCGGACTCCGCGTCGTCGCCGGCGGGTGCCGAGTCGATCTGGTGCTCCGTCCAGCTTCTGGTCGAGGGGAAGGACGACCTGCACCTGATTCGAGAGCTGATCAAGGCGCGCTCTCTGCCACTCGTTCAGGTGCGCCCCTACAACGGCGCCGACAACTTCAGGGGCTTTCTGGCTGGCCTGATCGCGACTCCAGGCTTCGAGACCCTAACGTCCTTGGGGGTCCTGCGCGATGCAGACCGGGATGCTGCCGCCGCCTTCCAGAGCATTCAGGACGCACTGAAGGCGAACGGCATCGAGCCGCCCCGAAACCCGGGCGCACCGGAAGACCGCGAAGCGCACGGCCGGACGCTACGAATAGGTATTCTGGTGCTCCCCGCGGCCGGTGCAGGAATGCTGGAGACCGTCCTCTGCCAGACCTTCGCCGAACAACCTGTTGGAGCCTGCGTCGAGGACTTCGTGAGCTGCCTGCTACGTTCCGGAGTCGAACTCCGCAATAAAGCGAAAACGAGGGTTCACGCCTATCTGTCGACCCGCGAGCGCCCGGGATCCAACACCGGGATCGCGGCCTTTCAGGGTGCCTGGGACCTCAACCATCCGGCCCTCGACTCGATCGCCGACTTCGTGCGCGCCGTCGGGACGAGCGACAACGACGACGGCTGCCGTTGAAGGGACCGCGTACAGCGCCGCTTCGTCATCCGACGCAATCGACCGAGCCAACTCGTTGAGTTGGACACGGGCCGAACTGAAGACGTTACCCCAATCGGTGATGCATGATTCGATGACGGTCCTTGGAGTGCTAGCGGGCCATGGGCCCGAAAAGCGCTCCCTCGCGGAAAGCGGAGCCAGGATCTGCAGCGAGAGAGAGTAGTTCTTTGTCGTCTGCGTTCGCTGAGCCATTTCGATCAGAGCTCGCAAACCCTGCTCTTGCCAAGCGACTAGGCACCAAGCAGCAGGACATTTCAATTCGTAGTTGAAGGTGTGCCCACCATACATGTCCTCGGCGACGAGCTGAACGGCAGCAAGGCCGTCCAAGTTGCCCGCAGAGAGGCAGTCGCGCAGAAGAGGCTCAAGCCTCTCGACCGCTGGCTGAAGCGTGAACTTCCGAGCTTCTTCAACTAGTAGCATGACTTTCGCTTTGATTCCTAGTGGATGACGAGGTTCGTACCACCTCCGGTCTGCGGCTCCGGAACTACCGGACTGACGGGCGATCCAAGCACAGCCACTCTACAGCGCCGGCGTATGGCCCAAGGCGAGGTTCGCATAGCCAGATCGGCATTCCTAGCGCTAAGATCGGCGACCGTCATGACAGACAGCAAGGCCGAAAGCCGACAGGAGAAGTTCTCGGGCACCAGGGAGGTCGCCGAGCGCCTCAGCTTCGACCTCGAGCCGCTGCAGCGTTACCTCGAGGAGCACGTCGAGGGGTTCTCCGGCGAACTCAGCGTCCAGCAGTTCAAGGGCGGGCAGTCCTGCCCCACCTACCTGCTCGAGGCCGGCGGCAAGAGCTACGTGCTGCGACGCAAGCCGCCGGGCAAGCTGCTGCCCTCCGCGCACGCGGTGGACCGGGAGTACCGCGTGATGACGGCGCTCGCGGACACGAACGTGCCGGTGCCGCGGACCTGGTGCCTGTGCACCGACGAGTCGGTCGTCGGCACGGTGTTCTTCGTCATGGAGCACGTGAAGGGCCGGATCCTCTGGGAGGCGCTGCTGCCGGGGATGGAACCGAACGAGCGCCTGGCGATCTACGACGCGATGAACAGGACGCTCGCCCGCCTGCACGCCGTCGACTACGAAGCCGTGGGGCTTTCGACGTACGGCAAGCCGGGCAACTACTTCGCCCGCCAGATCCACCGCTGGACGAAGCAGTACCTCGCCTCGGAGACCCGTGACATCCCGGCGATGAACGCGCTGATCGAGTGGTTGCCGGCGAACATCCCCGAGGACGACGAGACGACGATTGTCCACGGCGACTTCCGGCTGGACAACATGATCCTGCATCCGGAACGGGCCGAGGTGATCGCGATCCTCGACTGGGAGCTGGGCACGCTCGGCCATCCGCTCGCCGACTTCAGCTACCACACGATGCAGTGGGAGATCCCGAAGGAGAAGGGGGGTCTCAAGGGCCGCGACCTCGAAGCCATCGGCCTGCCGACCCTCGAGCAATACCGCGACGCCTACTGCCGCCGCACCGGCCGCGACGGCATTCCGCACTGGAACTTCTACCTGGGCTACAACCTGTTCCGGAGCGCCGGTATCGCCCAGGGCATCGCCGGGCGGGTGCGGGACGGCACCGCCGCGAGCGCCCACGCCAGGGAGGTGGGCGAATCGGTGCCGCGTACGGCGGGGCTGGCCTGGGAAGTCGCGCAGCGCGCTTGAACCCCGCGGTCCGTTCAGCCGTAGAGGATGTCTGATGGACTGGACCGCCATCCGGCTGCTCTACCTGAGCGAACTCCGCTCCGCCCTGCGCGAGCGGTCGGTCCTGATCAACGGGATCCTCGTCCCCCTGCTGCTGTACCCACTGATGATGTGGGTCATGTTCTCGGGCATCCTGTTCGTCACGGCGCGCTTCGAGAGCTTCGCTTCGCGGGTCGAGATCGCGGGCCTGCCCGCCGAGCACCGGGGAATCCTCGAGAGCCTGGACGAGGACGGTCGAACCGAGATCAACGAAGTCGCCGCGCCACCGGCCGGCGCCGCCTCCGCCTACCGGGAAGAAGTCGAGGAACGCCTCCTCGCCGGTGAACTCGACGCGGCCCTGATCTTCGAAGCCACCGGCGACCCGCCCGGCAACGCCGCGGTCTCGCTGCTGAGCAACGGCTCGAGCGATCAGTCGCAAAGCGCCCGTGGCCGGCTGGAGCGGGCCCTGTCCGACGAGCGCTCCGCCTGGCTCGAGCGGATCGCCGCTCAGCACGGCCTCGACGGCGCCGAGTGGCAGGTCTTCGACGTGCGCTCGATCAACCTGGCTACCGGCCGCCAGATGGGGCAGTTCCTCATGGGGATGATGATCCCGCTGTTCTTCGTCATCATGATCGCGAACGGCTGCCTCTACCCCGCGATCGACTCGACGGCCGGGGAACGCGAGCGCAACACCTGGGAAACCACGAGCACGCTCGCCACCCGGCGCCTCAACGTCGTGACCGCCAAGTACCTCTATGTCGCCACGATGGGCACCGTCGCCGGGGCGCTGAACGCGGCGGCCATGGTCGTTTCCTTCCGCTCCTTCCTCGGGCCGCTCTTCGCCCGGCTGGGAGGCGGCGACGGCGGCGGCCTCGCCTTCGAGCTGCCCCTGGGCTCTCTGCCGGTCCTGTTCCTCACCGCCGTACTGCTGGGCGCCCTGATCGGCGCCGCGATGATGATCCTCGCGGCCTTTGCCCGCACCTTCAAGGAAGGCCAGTCCATGGTCACACCCATCATTCTGCTCGTCGTCTTTCCGGTCATCGTCCTGAACGACCCCAGCATGGTGTTCACGCCGGCGCTGGCCGGCATCCCGGTCGTCAACGTCGTCCTGCTCTTGCGCCAGGCGATCGCCGGCAACGTGCTTTGGCTGCAGCTCGGAATCACGGTGCTCGCCAACGGCGCCGCGATCGTCGCCTGCCTGTGGATCGCCTCGCGCGTCCTGCGGGTCGAGGAGATCGCCACCGGCTCCTTCGAGGGCAACTTCTTCCAGTTCCTGCGCCAGCGACTTCGCCCGGCGGGAGGCAAACCGTGAGCACTGTCCAGGTCGAGGTCCAGGGCCTCTCGAAGAACTTCTTCGATCAGTCGCGGGGCGAAGTCCACGCCGTCCAGCAGGTGGACTTCGAGTGCCGGCGCGGTGAGATTCTCGGTCTGCTCGGCGCCAACGGGGCCGGCAAGACGACGACGCTTCGGATGATCTCGACTGTGCTCCAGCCGACCTCCGGAACGGCTCGCGTGCTCGGGCACGACGTCGCGAGCGAACCGGTGGAGGTGCGCCGCAACCTCGGCTTCTACTCGGCGAGCACCGCGCTCTACCCGCGGCTGACCGCCCGCGAGACGCTGACCCTGTTCGCGCGGGTCAACAAGTACCCGGCCGAGCGCACGAAGAGCCGGGTCGAGGAGATGATCGAGCGCTTCGGCCTCGGCGAGTACGCCGGTGTGCGAATCGAGAAGCTCTCGAGCGGCATGAAGCAGAAGGTGTCGATCGCCCGCACGGTCGTCCACGATCCGCCGGTACTCATCTTCGACGAGCCGACCGTCGGCCTCGACGTGCTGAACGCGCTCGACCTCCAGCAGGCGATCCAGGAACTGCGCGAGGACGGCAAGGCGATTCTGTTCTCGACCCACATCATGAGCGAGGCCGAGCGTCTCTGCGACCGGATCGCGATCATCGACAAAGGCCGGATCCGCGCCTGCGACGACCTTGAGGGGCTGAGGACGGCGACGTCCCAGCACTACCTCGAGGATATCTTCGTCCACTACGTCACCGCCAACGCAGACTCGTAGCGCCGGATGAACCGCCGCACCGTCAGCGCGCTGGTCGGCAACGATCTGCGCCAGCTCGCCCGGAATCCCCGGGTGCTGGTGTTCGCCGTCGCGTTGCCGCTCGTCATCTGGCCGCTGATGTGGTTCCTGACCTCCCTGACGACGGAGCGGCGGCAGGAGCGACTCGAGAGTCGGACGTACATGTACGCCGTGGCCGAAGACCCGCGCGCCGCCGAACACGCCGCCGACACGAGGGCCTGGCTCGAGCGCGCTCTGGCCGTCGTCGGCGAAGACGGCCCGGCCGACGACGCCGACACGACGGTCGCTCCCGCGGTTCGTTTCGAGCGCGTCGAGGCACCCGACGACTTCGAGGCCGCGCTCGATGAGGAGCAACTCCACGTCCACGTCGCGTGGCAAGCCGGGGCCGGCGACGGCTCAGGCGAGGGCGTGACTCAAGAGACATTCGGCAACGCCGGCGACGCCGCGCAGCGCATCGTCCTCTCGTTCCGCGCGGACTTCGACGCCTCGGACGCCGCCGAGGGGTACCTGCGGCGAGCTCTCGAGCGCACTCGGGTAGAGGTCCGCGAGGGACGACTGGCGGCCGCCGGGTTCGAGGTACCGCCCGAAGATCTGCTGCCGGTCGAGCGGATCGAAACCGCGAGCGAAGAACAGACCTCGGGGCTCCTCCTGGGCCGCATCCTGACCGCGATCATCGTGATGATGATGCTCACCGGCGGCTCGATCGTCGCCACCGACGCGCTGGCGGGCGAGAAGGAACGCGGCACGCTCGAAACCCTGCTGACCACTGCCGCCAGCCGGATCGAGATCGTCACCGCGAAGAACCTCTCGATCCTCACCGTCGCCTTCGCCACCAGCGTGCTCAACATCGCGAACATCGTCCTGTGGATGCAGCTCGACGTGATCCCGGCGCCGGCGGGCCTGAAGCTGGTCATCCCGGTCGGCGCGGCATTGCTGCTGCTGTTCCTCTACGCGCCGGCAGCGGTGCTTCTCTCGAGCAGCCTGCTGCTCGTCTCGGGCCGGTCGAAGACCTACAAGGAAGCGCAGTTGCTGTTCGCGCCCGTGATGCTCGTCTCCCTGGCCGTCGCGGCGATTCCCGTGCTGCCTGGCATCGCGCTGCGCAGCGCGATCGTCGTCGTGCCGATCGCCAACCTCGGTGTCGCCGCGAGGGAGATCCTGACGGGGCAGTACGACTGGCCGCTGATCGCCGCCGCCTGGGCGGTGACCGCCGCTGCCGCCGCCGTTCTCGCCCGCGCCTCGGTACGCGCGCTTTCGGCGGAGAAACTGATCACGGCCAGCGACATCGACGCCGCGGACCTCACCGGGGGCCCCGCCCTCTTCCCGCGCCGTGTCGGTCGCTGGTTCGCGGTGCTCTGGGCGCTGCTCCTGGTCTGGCAACTGAACGTCGGCGGCGGCATCGACAGTCGGCTGCTGATCGTGATCAACATGGCGATCTTCGGCGCCGCGGCGTGGCTGATGCTCGCGCGCTACCGGCTGCCCATCCGCGAGACGCTGTCGCTCAGGGCGCCACCTCCGGCGGCCTGGCTCGGCGTCCTGATCGGCGTGCCGGCAGGCCTCCTCCTGGCCGACGGCGTCGTCCGCCTCGCGAGCCTGGCGATGCCGATTCCGGAGGAGTGGATCGAAGCGATGGCAGAGGCATTCGGCGCGGACATCCCGGTCTGGCAGATGCTCTTCTTCTTCGCCATCCTGCCCGGCATCTTCGAGGAGATCGCCTTCCGCGGCGTCCTGCTTCACGGTCTGAAGAGCCGGTTCAGACCCGTCCAGCTCGTGTTCGTCACGGGTATCGCCTTCGGCTTCTTCCACGTCGACCTGTTCCGGATTCCGGGGACGTCCTTTCTCGGCGTCCTCCTGGTGATCGCCGTTCTTCGCTCCGGCTCGATCTACCCCGCCATGGCTTGGCACGCTCTGCACAACGCCCTGGCTCTCGGCAGCGCACGGGTCGAGCAGATCCGGCTCCCGGACCAGCCGACCTGGTGGCACTACGTCCTGGCCACCCTGGCGATCCTCGTCGCCTTCCGGCTGATGGACTCGTCGAAGCGGAGCGACCAGCCTCCAGCTAGTTGACCCAGGGGCCGCGGCGGACGCTGTCGTCTTCGTCCTTCGGCTTCTTGCCGCCGGGCACGACGCGGAAGCGGCGGCGGCCACGGCTCAGCTTCTGCTTCACGTACCAGCGCTCGTAGCGGAGCTGCATCTCGCGCATCAGACCCTTCGTACGCCCGGGTCGCAGGAGCACGAACACGGTGCCGATCGCCGTGCAGATGCCGAGGAAGCCAGCAAGATCGGTTGTCGCGAGAAAGCCCACCCAGGCGAACGCGATCTCGATCCAGATGAACCACTTGGCGCGGATCGGCAGAACGAAGAACAGCATGATCGTCGCATCGCGCCGGATCAGGGCGAAGGCGGCGATGACGATCGCGATCAGCATCCGCTGGCCCTGCATGAGGACGAAGGCGGTGGTCCCCGCGCCTCCTGCCGACTGCAGCAGTACCTGCACCATGCAAGCCACCAGAGCGGCGGCGCCCGCCGACATCCAGAGCAGGTTCCAGAAACGCTGGCGGCCCAGCGCCCAGCGCAGATCGCCGGCGAACATGTAGAAGATCAGGAGCTCCAGCAGGAACCAGATCGACGGCCCGCCCCAACCCGCCGCCGGGTAGGTCACGAGCTGCCAGATCATCCCCTGCTGCCACACGGAACTCGACAGCCGCATCAACTCCGGCACGAAGGCCAGCCCGGGCAGGAACTGCATCGAGAAAGTGACGAAGAGCACCGCCACGAGCAGCAGCAGGTCGCGCGCGTGCGGCCCGGAAAGGCCGCCGAAACTCATTCGGCGCGCAAAAGGTCCTCCTCCCATCGTCATGGCGCAGGGATTGTAGCCACGACCGATTTTCCAGCGGCCGTGGCGCTGCCTTGGACGGCGTACAATCGCCGGCTACCTGGAACGGGAGGGCGACGAAGATGGACCGAGAAGCAGCCTGGAGGACAGTGCAGGAGTTCGTGGCCGCCCCGGGGCTACGCAAACACATGCTCGCCGTGGAAGGGGCCATGCGCTGGTACGCCGAACAGCTCGGCAGCGACCCGGAGGCATGGGGTCTTGCCGGACTCCTTCACGACTTCGACTGGGAGATCCACCCCACTCTCGAGCAGCACCCGGCCGACGGCGCCGCGATCCTCCGCGAACGCGGGCTGGACGAGGACATCGTCCGCACGATCCTCTCGCACAACACGGAGGGGACCGGCGTCGAACGGGAGACCGCGCGCGACTATGCGCTGCTGGCCTGCGACGAGATCACCGGCCTGATCAGCGCCGCCGCCCTGATCCGACCCAGCAAGGACGTTCGCGACGTACCGCTCAAGTCCGTCCGCAAGCGCTGGAAGCAGCGGGCCTTCGCCGCCGGCGTCGACCGCGAGCACGTCGAGGAAGTCACGGCCGACTTCAGCCGCGAGTGCTTCGGCGGCGAGCTCGAACTCTGGCAGCACGCCGGCAACGTGCTCGCGGCGATGCAGGGCATCGCCGCGGAGCTCGAGCTCGACGGCCGCCTGGCGAAGTGATCTTCCTGGCTCTGTTGGCATTGCTCGCGGGGGCCGCAGCGGCGCCACAACACACCGCCCCACCCAACGTCCTCTGGATCGACATCGACGATCAGTCGCCCTGGTACTCGAGCTACGGGCACGACCTCGTCGAGACGCCCAACATCGACGCACTGACGCGACAGGGCGTGCTGTTCGAGCGGGCGTACGCGCCGACGCCGGTGTGCAGCCCGACCCGTTCCTCGCTGATCACCGGCAGCTACGCGATTCGGATCGGGGCGCATGACCATCGTTCGGGGCGGGTTCCCGGCTACCAGATCCATCTGCCGGAAGGGGTCGTAACCGTTCCCGAACTGTTCCGGGCCGCGGGCTACGAGACCTACAACGCGAGCAAGGACGACTTCAACTTCACCTACGACCGCACGAAGCTCTACACGATCGGCCCCCAGCCGTCGGAAACCCCGTCCTGGAAGGGCCCGCAGGGCGGTGGACACTGGCGCGACGTGTCCGAAGGCAAGCCGTTCTTCGGTCACATGAAGGTGTCCGGCGGCAAGGGCGTCGCGGACATCGCCGAGGAAGTGAAGGCGCTTGGCCTTGAACCCGTGGATCCGGCGGATGTGCCGGTGCCGGCCCAGTATCCCGACATTCCCCAGGTGCGCCGGCACATCGCCAACCACTACAACTCGATCCTGCGCACCGACCAGCAAGTAGGCGAGCTGGTGGCGCAACTGAAAGTCGACGGACTCTGGGAAAGAACCATCCTCGTGCTCTTCTCGGACCACGGTTCGGATCTGCCCCGGAGCAAGGAGTTCTCCTACGACGAAGGCTTGCGGATACCGCTGATCGTCGTCGCACCGGGACTTGAGGAAGTCGTGAAGCCCGGCACGCGACGGGCCGATCTCGTCAACCTGATGGACGTTGCGGCCACGTCTCTGGCGCTCGCCGACCTCGACGTGCCAGGGTTCATGGACGCGCAGAACATCTTCGGTCCGAACTACCGCCGCGACTACGTGTTCACCTCGGCCGACCGCATGTCGAACGTCATCGACCGGGTCCGATCGGTGGTGGGGCCGCGCTTCCACTACATCAGGAACTTCATGCTGGACAGACCGCTCATCAACTGGGGCCACCGGGAGATGATCGACCTCATGCGCAATCCGGACGACAGCAGTTTCCTGACGATCCGGCGATTGGCCGAGGAAGGCAGGCTGACGCCCGCCCAGGCCGCGCCCTACGGACAACGCGTCGCCGAAGAACTCTACGATCTCGAGAACGATCCGGACGAAGTGGTCAACCTGGCCGAAGATCCCGCCCATACCGACGTGCTGAACGAGATGCGCGAAGCGCTGGCAGGCTGGATCGAAGACACGGACGACAAGGGCCAGTACCCCAGGTCCCAGGCCGCGATGGACGAGATCACGGAGCGCTTCGCCGAGGACTGGCTCAGGAGCCCCGAGTTCCGCGATCTACCGTAGGGAAGACACCGTCGTCGCCCGAAGCGCGCCGTCGCCTGTGCCCGCTACGGAGCCTCTTGGGGCATAGCGGCCGGGCTCGAACTTGACGGGCGACTGGCGAAGTAGGGGCCGGCAACCGCTCGCAGAAGCGTCAACGGTCTGCCGCGCTCCGCCGGCGTCTATTTGACATTGTCGTGTTCGCAAAGTCACTATGCTGACATTAGAGGCCCAGATGAGTGACGGACCACACCGCAGCCTGCCTCTTGAACGCGACTATCCAGGATGTTGAAAGCACATGAACAAGAGTGGAACGCCTTCCTCGACGAGCTCGGCCCAGGCTCCTTCGTTACGGGCTGGGCCACCCGGTTTCGCTAGCCGGGAGCCGGCCCTCGACGCGACGGAAGTCGGTCGACGGCTGAGGAACGCCCGCGAGGCAGCGGGCATGACGCAAGCACAAGCTGCGGCCGCCATTCGAGTCGCACGGACGACGCTCCTGGCCATCGAGAAGGGACAGCGTCGCTGGCAGCCCGCTGAGCTTCAGCGGCTCGCAGTGGCCTATGGCACGTCCGCGAACGAACTCTTGCGGCGCGAGTCAGTGCATGTCGACCTTGCGCCCCGGTTCCGGAAGGATGGTCGGTACGTAGACGTGGAAGCCAGCAAGGCGGCCCGGATACTGGCAGGTCTGGTCCGCGCAGAGGTTGAGCTCGAGAATCTGCTCGGCGTCCAAAGGCCTCGCAACCACCCCGCTGAACGGCCTCTCCTCCCGGGGAACGTACGGATCCAGGCCAAGAGCGATGCGCTCGAACTCCGCCAACGCATCGGCCTGGGGCTGGCACCCGTTCGCGACATCGAGAACCTGCTTGAACTCGAGTTCGGAGTGCGCGTCTACGTGCGTCCGCTTCCCTCCCGGATCTCTGGCCTCTTCGCCTACGACGTCGAAGTCGGAGCGTGCGTCCTGTTGAACGCGAACCACCCGGTGACCAGGCGCGCTCTTACCGCGGTTCACGAGCTGGCCCATCTGGTCTCCGTTCGTGACGCGACGAGCATCCACTTCCGCGACCACCGGCCGAAGTCCCGAGCGGAGTTCTATGCCGACGCATTTGCCCGAACGTTCTTGATGCCGCCGAGAACCGTCATTGAGAAGTTCCGCGCGTACACGTCGGGGTTCTCCACTCTGACTCGCCGCCACGTCATTCTGTTGAGCGACACCTTCGGCGTGTCGCGCGAGGCAATGGTCCGCCGCATCGAAGAACTGAAGCTCGTTCCGGCCGGCGCATGGGACTGGTTCCAGGCGAATGGCGGCATTACCGACAAACAGGCGCTAGAGGTTCTTGGCGGGCCTGCGCCTGTCAAGACCCGTACCGCTCAATCGGGGCACTACATACCCCCCCGCATCGCCGCTCTCGCGGCCGAGGCGCATAGGCAGGAGCTTCTCAGCGAGGGACAACTGGCACGCCTCCTGGATCTCGATCGCGTCGCCCTCCGTGAGGTGCTCGACGAAGAAGCAGCGGAGGGCGAACCAAGTGCCGCTACGCCACTTTCTCTATAGCTTCACCGGCCCGGTGGTCGCGGACACGAGCGTCGTCATCAACCTGAACGCCACCGGGTACTCGAAGGTTCTCCTGGCCGCCTTACCGAACCAGATTCTCGTTGCAGAGCAGGTTGTGTCGGAGCTGCAGGACCAGCGGAGCCGTCCGCACCACGACGGGGAGATGCTCTCCGACCTAGTGGCTCTCGGTCTCATCAAAGTAGTAGCCCTTGGGGGAAACGGCTACCAAGTCTTGACCACACTGGTCAGCGGAGCCGCGGTTGCGACCCTGGACGACGGCGAGGCCGCCACTATCGCCGCTGCTCTCGAACAAGGTGGCCTCGCAATGATCGATGAGCGAAAGGCCCTGAACATATGCGCATCGCGGTTTGAGGAACTCCACACCGCCACCACTGTCGATCTGCTGCGCCATCCCCGAATACAGGAGGCCCTGCCGAGGGATGGACTAGCCGACGCAGTCTTCAACGCCGCCTACAAGGCACGCATGCGAGTTCAGCATCAGCATGGCGAGTGGGTCCTCGACCTGCTCGGTCACAAGCGAGCAAGCTTGTGCAGCTCCCTCAACAGGATCCTGCGGAGCACAAGGCCGCAACGACCACCACCTGCCAGTGAGGTCCACGAGAAACGAGCGACCTGCGATTCCGGTAGCGGTCTCTGATCCTTCCTCCGCTGCACCTGCCAGAACAAACTTCGACCGCCGCCGTGTCGACGTTGACCGTGATCCGCACCAGCTCCGACGCGGTTTGCTTCACGCCAGCTTCAGACCGCTAGTCGCGAACCGGCTGAAGTCGCGTCTATTCGACGTTGCGATTGCCGCGCTATCCGCGAGCGCAGCCGCCCCGATCATGTAATCAATGAGCAGTGCCCGCCGCCGTCCCGATTCGTTGAACAACCGCGCCGCGAGCGCGGCCTGGTCCGGCGTGAAGTCCCGTCGGCATTCAATGAACCGGTCCGCCAGTTCCCCATCGCTGCTGCCAAGCGGCCCGCAAAGGAACTCCGTCCAGGCAACTGAACTCATGACCAGTGCCTCGCCCTGCCCGAGCCACCCACGCAGCTTCGCCTCTTCCGGCGTTCCCGGAATCAGTGCGCGAATGAGAAAGCTGGTATCCAGGTGAATCACTGCGGCTAGGAGGCGCGCCGTTGGGCGGCCGCCTGCCGTCCAGCCTCCACATCTCGCGCCCACTGCTTGAGATCGACATCGCGCGCGCTCAGCGAGGCCTGAAGCTGATCCAGGGCTGCCACCGCGTCTTCACCCTGAGCGGGCTGCCGGCAAGCTTCATTCCGGATCGCTCGCCGCAACGCCTCGGACTTCGAAACCTGCTGCCGACGGGCCAGATCCTCGAGCGCCCGCACGGACTCGACATCGAGCGAGTAGGTCGACTTGATTGTCATGGTGGCCATACCCAGAGAGTATGGCCGTAGTTCCCGTGGCCGTCAAGCCGAATCCAACGCTGCATTTCTCGCGTCGATTCGAGGAGCTTCCTCAACAGCTACCCGCGTGCCTCGGCACCCGGACATGAAGAGAGCCAAAGCAACTCCGACAGGGAGGCTCAGCGCGCCGACGCGACCCACGGTCACACCCTGGGCGGATACCGGCTCTCCACGTACTCCCCGACGATCCGGGTGAACTGCTCCGACAGTTCCGCCGCGTTGCCGCGAAGGGTCGTGAACTGGCGTCCGTCGACGTAGACCGGGCAGGTCGGCGCCTCGCCGGTGCCGGGGAGCGAGATGCCGATGTCCGCCGCCTTCGATTCGCCGGGGCCGTTCACGACGCAGCCCATCACGGCGAGCTTCAGTTCCTCCACGCCCTCGTAGCGGTCGCGCCACCCGGGCATCCTGTTGTCGATGAATTCCTCGACTTGCAAGGCGAGTTCCTGGAAGGTCGTGCTGGTCGTACGGCCGCAGCCGGGGCATGCCGTAACGCTGGGCGCGAAGGCGCGCAGTCCCAGCGCTTGCAGGAGTTCGCGGCAGGCGTGGACCTCTTCGCGGCGGTCGCCGCCGGGGCGCGGGGTCAACGAGACGCGGATCGTGTCGCCGATGCCCTCGGCCAGCAGGACGGACATCGCCGACGACGACCACACCAGGCCCTTGATGCCCATGCCGGCCTCGGTCAGGCCGAGGTGTAGCGGCTGCCGCGTCCGCTTCGCCAGATCCCGGTAGACGCCGATCAGGTCCCGCGGCGAGGACGTCTTGCACGAGATGACGATCTGCTCCTCGGTCAGACCGCATTCGAGGGCCAACTCCGTCGAGCGAAGAGCCGAGAGGACCATGCACTCGCCGACGATCTCCTCGGAGGTCCTGCCGAGATCCCGCTCGGTGTTCTCCTCCATCTTCGCCACCAGCAGGTCCTGGTCGAGCGACCCGCCGTTGACGCCGACGCGGACCGGCTTGCCGAGTCTCCGCGCCACCTCGCAGATCGCCGCGAACTGCGGGTCCCGGCGGCCGCCGCGGCCGACATTGCCGGGGTTGATCCGCAGCTTCGCCAGAGCCTGAGCACAGCCCGGGTGGCGCTCGAGCAGCACGTGGCCGTTGTAGTGGAAGTCGCCGACCAGGGGCACGCCGCAGCCCTCCGCGTCCAGCCGGGCGCGGATCTCGGGCACCGCGACCGCGGCCGCGTCGACGTTCACGGTGATCCGCACCAACTCGGAGCCCGCTTCCGCCAGCGCGAGCGCCTGGGCGGTCGTCGCGTCGACGTCGGCGGTGTCCGTGCTCGTCATCGACTGCACGGCGACCGGCGCCCCGCCGCCGACGATCACGCCGCCGATGTCGACCGCGTGGGTCGTGCCGCGGTGTGTTTCCGGCGCGCCGGTTGTCATGCTCGCTGCAGCCGGGGCAACGGGGTCAGCGGGGCGCAGGTTGCCGACGCTACCCCAACAGCCGATCCAACGCGGTCGCGGCGGCCAGCATGGCGCCCATGACGAGGACCATCCGCCAGGTGAGGTCGACGCGGAGCTTCTCCATATCGACGCGGATCTCGCCGCGAAGCTCGCTCATCTCAGCGCGAAGTTCGCCGCGAAGCTCGCTCATCTCACCGCGAAGTTCGGCGAACCCGGCGCGCATCTCGCCTCGCAGATCGGCGATCTCGACCCGAATCTGCGCCAGGTCCCGAGCGCGTTCGGCGCGCTGCTCCCTGCGCAGCGCCTCAAACTGGGCCTCAGCGCCCTCTCTCGTCAAGAACAACTCCTGCCCTGCCGTTCCACCAGTCTCCGATTCCGTTGCCGTCATCCGCTTCCTCCGGTCGACGCCCTGGGCCGGCTATAGCGGCAACAGGGCGATGGTACATCACGCGCGGGCCAAACCCGGCCACCGCGCCAAGCGGCCGAAGCACCCCGCGCCTACAGACAAGGACGGTGTTGGGTCCCGGCTCTTCACTCCCCCGGCTCCATGTAACATCGCCGCCCATGCCGGACAGCCACGAGGCTCAGGATGGGCGGGACCGGCAGGGCGACGGTAGAAAGCTCCGTCCCTCAAGCGCCGCCGACCGCGCCGCAAGCAAGGGACGCGAGGCAAGGCCCACGGACTCGCTTCCCTCCGGTGTGCTCGCCATCGCAGGTCTATCGAGTCTCGCCTTCGCGCAGCCGATCTACGACCTCCTGAGGCGATCGCCCGAGTTCTTTGCCATCCGGGATTTATACATGGGCGATCTCCTCGCACTGGTTGCGGCGCTCCTCGTGGGTCCCACCCTGACCTTCTCTGCACCGGGCATCGTGGTGCGCTTCCTCCGGCCATCCTGGACCCGATGGGCAGTCGCGGTTCCCATCGGGCTGCTTGCCGCCCTGATCGCCCTGCAAGCGGTCAACGGCCTTGCCGCAGCGGGGGCTCTCGGGGTAGCCCTGTTGGTATGCCTCGGCGCCAGTTGGGCCCACGTCCGGCTCAAGGGAGTTCGCAGCTTCGCCCTGCTCCTGTCTGGCGCGGCAGTCGTCGTACCGGCACTCCTGATCCTTGACGGCGATGTACGCAGAAGCGCTACCGCTCCGAAACCGACAGTGGAGATCGACGTCCCCGACACCGGCGCCCGAGCGCCGATTGTGCTGGTCATCTTCGACGAGTGGTCGCTGACCTCGATCCTGGACCGAAACGGCAAGATCGACAGAGAACGGCTACCCAATCTGGCCGGACTGGCGGATCAGGCGACCTGGTATCCGAATGCGACGGCTGCGGCGGACACGACGGAACTGGCCCTGCCAGCGATGCTGGCTGGATCCCCGGCGAAGCAGGGCCGCCTGCCGGTCGCCTCCGAGTACCCGGTCAACATGTTCACCGTTCTGGCGCCAAGCCATGACGTCTTTGCGCTTGAACCCATCACCGCGCTGTGTCCTCCCGAAGTCAACCTGCTGACCGCCGAACGCCCGGCCGCAGGGGACCGCTTCGGACTGCTCGCGTCCGACCTGTCCATCGCCTGGCTACGGCTGACCTTGCCCGCGCCCTGAGGATCAGTTGATCGTCCTCCGCTACGCCCGCAACCTGGCCGAAGGCAACGGCCTCGTCTACAACATGGGCGAGCGCGTGATGGGCTTCACGACGCCGTCGTTCACCTTGCTAAGCGGTCTGTTCGTCGCCCTCGGCGGCGATCAGGCGCCGGCTTGGCAAAACACCTTCGGCCTGTTCTGCATGCTCGGCACCGCCGCGGTAGCCGCCCGACTGCTGGTTCGAATTGGCGCCGGCCCCGCCGCGCCGCTCGCGGTAGCCCTGATCACGTTCAATCCCGCTGCCGCCTACAACTACCTCCACGTCGGCATGGAGGTTCATCTCTTCGCCCTGCTCTTTCTGCTGGCGCTCGACCTCCACATGAGCCAGCGGACGAAGGCATCGAGCGTCGTCGCAGCACTCTTGTTCCTGACCAGGCCCGAAGGAGCGTTGCTCATCGTCATGCTGCTCGCCGCAACCTGGCGGAGCGAGCGCCGACTTCCCACCCGCGAGGCCGGAGCATGGCTCGGAACGACAGCGCCGTGGCTTGTCTTCGCCACGGTCTACTACGGCAGCCCCGTACCCGCGACGCTGCCCGCCAAGGCCGGTTCCCTTCTGATCCACACGCCTCAGTACCTCAGTCGGGTCGGCGAGATCTACGCCGAGGCGGCGCGCAGCGTCGTGGCCACGTACAACTCCGCGCTGGGCGGCAGGTCCTGGGCATGGTTCCTCCTGGCGGCATTCGCCGTTGCGGGCGTCGTCGAGCTCATGCGCCGCTGTCCGCGCCTCTGGCCGCTGGTTGCCTTCCCGGTCGTCTCGGCCGCCGGCTATGGAGTTCTCGGAGCGTGGGCGGAGTTCACCTGGCACTACTACCCTCTCGGCGTAGCGAGCGCCTTCTCGATCGCATTGGGCACCCACGCGGCGGTCTCGTGCCTGCTGCGCGCCGTGCCGGCCGCCGCCCACAGGCTACGGTCGACACCGTCGAGCGCCGGGCGCCGCACAGGGCGGGTAGTGGCTGCCCTGGCCCTGCTGACGGTCGCCTTGCCAGTCCTCAGGTCGACCTACGCCCAAGCGCACTACCGTGTCGAGCCCAATCCTCGGAGCGAGGGGCTCGCCGGCATGGGACAAGCTCTCGGCGAACGCTTCGATGCCGCAACTTCCGTCTTGGTCGATGAAATCGGACACATCGGTTGGAGGAGTTCGGTGAGGATCATCGACCAGGCAGGACTGGTCACTCCCGGCCTTCGCTACGACGTACCAAGGCACCTGGTCGTGGAGCGTCACCGGCCGGATCTCCTTCTTCTGCACAACGACGCCCGGACCCGTCACGGTGTCAGGCAGACTGCCGTGTTCCCCTCGGATCTCGGCTACCGGCGAGTGCCGGACTTCCCCGCGGCGCCCGGGTACCGCCTTTGGGAGTTTGGCGGAGGCGACCTCGCCGATGGTTCGCAAGCCGGCTCGTTCTACGAACTGCAACGAAACGAAAGCGGCCACGTCGAGGCTTTGGTCGAGTCCACGCCCGATCTCGCGCGACCGCCCAGGCGTTTCCCGATCGCGGGGCGCGGCGGCGGCACGATCGGCTACCTGGACTCCGCCGACATCGAATCGAGCGAGTCTCCGAGTTCGAACGCCAGCTCGGTGACCCTTGCCGGTTGGGCCGCAGACACCACGGATCCCTCTGGCGTCGTGGAGGCGGTCCTCGTACTCGGCGAAAGGGTGGTCGCTTCGACGATCGCCGATCTGCCGCGTCCGGATGTAGCGGCCCAGCACGGTCGCCCCTTCGAGTACGCCGGCTTCTCGCTCCTCCTTATGGCAGACCCCGAACGAGTCCTGCGAGAAGGGTTCGTCGGCTACGCCCTGTCCAGCCAGGGATTCGCAACCAGACTCCAGTTTCTCTACCAACCACTCACGACGGTACGGTCGGGCTTGGAGACGCTTCCGATCAGCGACGGTCGCAGGCTGACGGTGCGAGGTCCCGGTAGCGGCGTCGACGGTTCGGTCGACTTCGTAGCGAGAGAGGGCGACCGAACCGAGATCGCGGGGTGGGCCGCCGACCTGGAGCGTCGCGAGCGTCCCCGGCAGATAGTCATCTACCGCGACGGCGAGTTCCTGGCCAGCCTCGGGGCAAACCGGCAACGGCCCGACATCGCAGCGGCTCATGGCGACGAACGCCTGCTCCGCACCGGCTTCCGCGGCACGGTTCCCGGGGCCCCGGATCCGGCGACGTTCTCAGAGCGCCACAGAGTGTTCGCAGTGATGCTGAGGGGGGTCGCCGTCGAGTTGCGGGTCCGCCCGCCGGAAGAGCCGACCGCCCACCAGTAGATGCGCACCGTAGAAGACCGACGGAAGAAGGAACCGCTCGTTGCGACTCACGGGGCGCGGCGTTTCATTCCAGTCGCCCACGTGTTCGGTTTGTGGGCGTTCGCTGTCGCGCAGCCAATCCTCGACCTTGTGGGCAGGGAACCGGACTTTCTGGTCGCCCATCGTCTCCAGGGTGCCCAGCTCACGATGCTTGCCATGGGGCTGTCGCTTGGCATGCCGGCGCTGCTGGCAGCGCCTCTCGTTGTTCCCTCGATCCACGGCAGCCGAATCGGGCGCTTTTACGCCGACGGACTCCGAACGCTGCTCGCTGCGGCGTTCTTCGTGCAAGTGCTGGATCTGCCACTCCTCGCGACCCTGCCCGCCGCCGTCGTGGCCACGGCGTTGATCGGCGGTCTCGGCTCGACCCTTGCTCTCTACCGCTGGCGCGGCCTGTCGAGCCTAGTCGCCGCAACCGCGCTCGCCGCCCTCATCGCTCCAGTTGTCTTCCTGCTGCGACCCGGCGTTCGCGACCTCCTGCCTCCAGCAGACGAGCTTGAACCCCCCACAGAGATCCTTCAGGCGCCGAAGTTCAAGAGCGACCTTCCCGTCGTCCTGATCGTCTTCGACGAACTACCGACAAGTTCGCTTCAACGTCCGGATGGCGCGCTCAACGCAGAACGCTTCCCTTCGTTCGCCGCACTCGCCGCGGAATCCGACTGGTACCGCCACGCCGCCACTACCAGTCTACAGACTTCGAAGGCAGTTCCCGCGCTGCTAACGGGCCAGTTGCCGCGGCCCGCGTCTACGGCCTCCTACCGTGACCATCCCGCCAATCTCTTCTCGTGGCTGGCAACTAGCGGCAGTTATCGGATCGTGGCCCAGCAGACGGTTTCTCAGCTCTGCCCTCCAGCCGTGTGCACGAGCTCGGGCGACCGAAACCGTTGGCAAGACCTCTCGGCCGCAATCGACGACCTCACGGTGGTCTACGGTCATCTTCTGCTGCCATCGGCTCTCCGGAGTCGCCTGCCGGACGTGAGCCGTCGATGGACCGGTTTCCGTGAACGCAGCGCCAGTCGAGACGCCCCCGCAGACCGTTTGGCCGTCCCGGGCCCCCTGCACCAGGAGGTGCCCGGTCTGGTCGACGACTTCCTTCGCCGAATCGGACGGGAAGGCGACGAAGAGCCGACCTTCTACTACCTGCACCTGAACATCCCGCACCGCCCCTGGAAGTACCTGCCCTCGGGACGCGAGTACACGCCGGCCGGCACGGAGGCCCTGCCTCCCGGTGTCGGAGGCGGCCAACTGCTCGAAGAGCGAAAGGCCTTTAGCGCGTGGCAACGACACCTGCTGCAGGTGGGCTACGCGGACCTCGTCCTGGGCCAACTACTGGACCGGATGAGAGCCGTAGCGATCTACGACCGGGCTCTGATCGTAGTCACGGCCGATCACGGTCACTCCTTCCGGCCCGGACAGCCGAACCGCGCCGCCACCGTGGGAAACGCCGAGGATGTACTCGAGGTTCCCCTGTTCGTGAAACGCCCGGGTCAAAGAGACGGCGCCGTGTACGACCACGGGGCGCAGACGATCGACATTGTGCCCACGGTCGCCGCGGCAATCGGCTCTCCCCCACCCTGGCCTGTCGATGGCAAAGAGTCGAACGACACCTCTCAGCGGACGATGACCGTCTGCTGCTACCAGGACGGCGACGCGGTGCGAACTTTCCGCCCCGACCCCGAGCGCCGGCAGCAAACTCTCGATCGGCTGGAGCAACTGTTCGGTTCGTTCTCGAATGCCTGCAACAGATCCGATGGGCAGGCGACCACGGGTGAGGACCTCCTCAACGCCAGTTCACTTGCGCCCCAACTTGACGACCCGTTCGATGGCGTGTTCGCGGCCGGCCCGCGACCGGACCTCGTGGACTGTCCAGCAGCCGAACTGTCCGGGGCCAACGCGGAGGGCGGAGCTGCCGAACCTCGACGCGCCATCCTGGACGCGCCGGATACGTTCGCGAACGTCAGGCCCGACAGCGGTTTCGTACCAGGTCTCGTAAGCGGTCGCATCGAGCCGAACGCACGCGACGGAACGGAACTGGCCGTCGCCGTCGACGGGTTCGTGCGCGCCACCACCTGGACCTTCACTCACCGGAGCGCGACGCGTTTCTCCGCGCTGGTTCACGAACGGTGGCTGCCCGCCGGCAGCCACCGAATCGAGGTGTACGCGATCGAAGGCAGTCGGAAGGCGCCGGACGAGTCCGAGCACACGATCCTCAGACCGTTGCATCGGGATGCTCAATCTCCCCGTCTGGTGCTGGCCGGCCACAGAGTGAGCGGCCTGGAGCTCCCCGGCGAAGGTCTGCTCCAGAGCGTCGACCACCTGTTTCGGGCGGACGTCGAGCTGGTGAGCGGAGGCATCAGAGGGCACCTGACCTACGAACGCGACGGACGGCCCTCCGCCGTGGACGAGTTCTTCCTCTTCGACGGTGCCGACCTCCTCTACCGAGGCGAGGACGATCGCTACCGTCGCCGCATCGCCCGCCACGAGGACGGGCAGGAACAGACGACGTTCGGCATTTTCCTGCCCGAAGCCGTGCGCGAACGAAGTGCATCGCTGCGCCTGCTCGCGAGGAAGGGCGATCAGGTCCAGGAGCTCCGCCTTTCGGCCCGGTCCCCGGGGAGATTCGATTTGTCCTGGGACGACCGAGGCCGGGTGGACGCGCTGCTGCGGTACCCCAACGACGACGACGAGCCGGTGCGGATTCCCGTGCCATCGAGCCCCGCCGGGCTAACTGGCAGCCTGGCCTCGAGGGCCGGCAGGACAACAAGCGTCTCCGGCTGGGCCGCCGACCTCGCCAATCCGGGAGGAGCCCAGGAAGTGGTCGCCTTCCTCCAGGGTCGTCAGCTCTGGATCAGCCGAACCGCCCTCGAACGTCCGGACGTCGCCTCGCGCCACGGCCAGGAACATCTCTACAGCGGTTTCCGATTCTCCAACGGACCGCCTTCCACACTGCAGACCGCCGAGCTCGATGCGGTTCGGCGGAAGGGCATCGTCGTCTACGCCGTCTCCCGCCGCGGAGTCGCGGCCCGGATCCCCTTTCCTACATGCCCATCGAGCCAGATCGACGTCGGGCCGAGATCCTCCCGACCACCGATGGTCGCCGGTTGACCGTGACACCACCCGGCAACGGTTTCGACGGTGCGGTAGACCTCATTTCGCGCAAGGGAAACCGCACGGTCATCCAGGGCTGGGCGGGCGATCTCGACCAGGGACAGCGACCACGCCAGATCGTGATCTACCGAGACAACGAGTTCCTGACTCAACTGGGTGCCAACCAGGAGCGGTCCGACGTCGCCGAGCAGTACGGAGACTCCCGATTGCTGCGTACCGGTTTCCGCGGGTCGGTGCCGGGAGCACCTGATCCCGACACGTTCGCCGACAGGCACCGCCTGTTCGCAATCATGCTTCGCGGGGCCGCCGTCGAGTTGCCCTACCTCGCACAGCCGGTTCGGCCCCCATGACCACTGTGGCGATCGAGCCCGACGAAGACTCTGCGCCGTCGGAGGTCCCAGCCCGACAGCAGCGCCTGCTCGGGGCTATCTCCTGGGCCACCTTCGCCATCTTCGGCGCGTGGTTCGCCGCACGCCTGATCCCCAACCTCGTGCTGCGGCTGCAGTTCGAGGACCAGTTGATCGTTCTCCGGTACGCGCGCAACCTCGCGGAGGGCAACGGTCTCGTCTACAACGCCGGCGAGCGGGTCATGGGCTTCACGACGCCCCTGTTCACCGTGCTGAGCAGCGTGTTCGTCGTCCTCGGCGGCGATCAGGCCGCGGCCTGGCAGAACGGGTTCGGCCTGCTCTGCATGCTCGGCACGGCCGCGCTCGCGGCCAGACTGCTGGTACGCCTCGGGGCCGGAACCGCCGCGCCGCTGGCGGTCGCCCTGGTCACCTTCAATCCCGCCGTCGCCTACAACTACCTCTACGTGGGGATGGAGATCCACCTCTTCGCCCTGCTCTTTCTGCTCGCCCTGGACCTGCACCTGAGCGATCGCACCACCGCCGCGGCAGTCATCTCGGCGCTGCTGTTCCTGACCCGACCGGAGGGCGCCCTGCTCGCGATCATGCTGATCGCTCACGGCTGGCTGCGCGAACGCAAACCACCCGTTCGTCAGGCGGTGGCGGCACTCGCTGTCGCGCTGCCATGGCTCCTCGTCTCACTTGGCTACTACGGCGGTGTCCTCCCGAAGACGCTGGGGGCAAAGGAGGGCGAGAGCATCGCCTCCGCGTGGCGCTATCTGGATCTGGTGCGAGAGGCCTACGCCGAGGCGGGCAAGAGTCTGCTGGCGGCGTACAGTCCCTGGCTGGCGCAGTCGATCGCCGGGCCGCTGCTCCTCCTGGGGCTTCTCTTCGCCGGCGCCGCCGCGCTGCTGCGCCGCCGTGCCGACCTCTGGCCGCTGATCGCGTTCCCTCTCGGCGCCCTTCTCGGCTACGCCGCGATCGGCTCGCTACCGGGATACACGTGGCACTACTACACCCTGAACATCCTCTGCGCGTTCCTGCTCGCACTGGGCGTCCACGCCAGTCTCGTTGGGGCGGGCCGACTCTGCCTGAAGGCGCTGAAGCACCTTCCCGGAACCGTCCGCTCCGCCCTCCGCCGCCCGCTCGTTGCCGTCCTGCTGACGGCAGTCCCGATCCTCTTGCTCACGCTTTCGGTGTTGCGCAACACGTCCCAGCAGACCGCATACCGCGTCGAAACGACCGCCCGCCAGCAGCGGCTGGAAGACATGGGCCGGTGGCTCGCCGAGCGCTACGACCCGAGCACGTCCGTTCTCGTCCGTGAAATCGGCCATGTCGGCTGGGCCAGCGGGCTGCGCATCGTCGACCGGGGCGGCCTGGTCACACCCGGCCTTCGGTATGACGTCCCGCGCCGCGTCGCCACGGAACGCTTCCTGCCGGACCTGCTGCTCCTGCGAGCGGACAACTACGGTGTCCGGGATCCGCGCGAAGGTCCCGGCTTCCCGTCGAACCTCGGCTACGAAGAGGTGGAGGACTTCGACCACGGCGAGGAGTGGAGCCTTCATGCGTTGATCGAGGGCGATTCCGGATTCCCGCGAGAAGACGGCCCGTACCGGTACGAAGTTGCCAGAGACCCAACCGGCAACATCGAGGCCCTGCTTCGCCACCACATCGGGCAGGGCGAATCGGAGCCGCCGAACCGTATTCCCATCACCCGGCCTCCGAGCGGCTTCGACGGGGCGCTCGACGCGGTCCTTCCGCGACCAGGCCCCGAGCCCGTCGAAGGCATGACCAGGTTCATCGTCAGCGGCTTCATCCGCGACGAGCCGCCGGATCCCCGCGGAGTCGAAGCGATCATCCTCTTCATTGGCGGCGAGATGACGGTCCACCAGCCTGGCTCCCACCGCAGGCCCGATCTCGGCGCCCTCTACGGACCGTCGTTCGAAAACAGCGGCTTCGCCTTCTGGACCTCGGCCGCTCGAGGTCTGGTAGAGCGCGAAGGTGTCGTCGCCTACGCCGTGTCGCGGCGCGGCGTCGCCAGCCGCCTCCGCTTTTCCTACCTCCCTCTCGACGCGGAGCCCGGCAATCTCGAGGTCATGCCGACCAGCGACGGCCGCCGCCTGCCCGTGCGTCGGACCGGCGACGGCTACGAAGGGGAACTATCTCTGGTCACATCAGAGAACGCGATACAGGTCGAAGGCTGGGCGGTCGACACACAGCGAGGTGAACGGCCACGCCAGATCGTCCTCTACCGGGACGGCCACTTCCTGACCAACATGGGACTCACCCAGGAACGGCCCGACATCGCCGGACGTTTCGGGAATCCGGGTCTCCTGCGCGCCGGCTTCCGGGGAGCGGTTCCCGGCGAGACGGACGCCGCTTCCTTCAACGAGCATTACCGCGTGTTCGCCGTCACGCTGCGCGGCGCCGCCGTGGAGCTCTCCTCGCGGGCGCCCGGGAACGCCGAAGGACGGTGATCGCGGGGCGGGGCGGTCAGCCGCCCCCGGTCAGCGCCTTCATCAACCTGTAGAGGAACTCCTGCC
>Ga0209754_1001289_pt1 | contig 26091 bp, 18 predicted proteins | sample MesohylBB_FD_187295 | JGI IMG/M metagenome (GOLD analysis project Ga0209754, IMG submission 187295) | Host-associated microbial community of the marine sponge Aplysina aerophoba from Gulf of Piran - sponge mesohyl, lysed by bead beating... | ecosystem: Host-associated > Porifera > Sponge >... | reverse complement strand
GGCGGTTGCGGCGATAGGCAATTTCGTCCTCGCGGTCGTCGAGGGGCTGGAACTCGCCGTAGCCGGTGGCGCTCAGGCGCTCGGGCGGGACGCCGAGGGCGATGAGGAAGTTCACCACCGAGATCGCCCGCGCGGACGAGAGCTCCCAATTCGAGGGGAAGCGGGCCGTCTGGATCGGGCGGCTATCGGTATGGCCATCGACCTGCAGGATCCAGGGCAGCTCAGTGGGAATCTGAACCATGACCTCCCTGAGGACCTGCGCAAACTTCGCCAACTTGTCGTGGCCCTCCGCCTCGAGCTGGTCGGAGGCGGAGGCGAACAGCACCTCGGACTGGAAGACGAAGCGGTCGCCGATGATCGTGAAGTCGCGCCGGTCGCTCAGCACCTCCCGGAGCCGGCCGAAGAACTCGGAGCGGTAGGCGGCGAGCTCCTCGACCTTGGCGGCGAGCGCCATGTTGAGGCGCTGGCCGAGGTTGGCGATGGTGACATCCTGCTCCTCGCTCTTTAGCTCCGAGATCTGAAGGGCCTGTTCGACGCGCCCGAGCTGCGTGCGGAGCGCGTCGATCTGCTGGTTGAGCACGGCGATCTGATCGCGCTGGCGCGCGCTGAGCGCTTGATTCTCGGCCAGCGCATCCTGGCTGCTGTCGTACGAGGACTGGGCGGCAAGATGAAGCGCCTGCACCTCGGCGAGGCGGATTTCTCGCTCCTCCAGCGTGCGCTGGGCGAGCACCGTGCGCTCCTGCTCGTCCGAGAGCCGGGTTTCCAGCTCCGCCGTGGTGTCGCGCAGCGCCGAGAGGTCGGCGCGCACGGCCGCCGTCTCGTCCTCGCTCTGGTCGAGTTCGCCCCGGCTCTCGACCAGCGCCGCCGCCATCACGCCCACCTTCGTTTCAAGATCCCTGCGTACCGCATTCAGCGCGTCGATGTCGCGGCGCAGGCGCTCGATATCGGAGAGCAGGATCTTGACCTTGTCCTCGCCGGCGTCCGCTCTGATCGCCGCCTGGGCTGCTTCGGCCATCGCGGTCTGCCCCGCACCCGTCATCTCTCTGAGGCGCAGCTGGAGCGTGTCGCGCTCGCCGGTCACCATCGAAAGCTCGGCGATGAGCTGGTCCCGCACGGAGAGCGAGGACTGAAGCTGCGACGCGATCTGGGCGATATTGATCCTGAGTTCCGCATTGGCCTGCTGCTCGACGACGAGTTCCTCGTCGAGGCTGCTGAGCTGGGCGCTGAGGTCGTCCTTTTCTTCGGTTTCCTCCGACAACGTCCGTTGCAGGAAGTACTGCGCCAGCATGTAAACGACGAGGAGGAAGATCATGACCAGGAGCAGCGTCGACATCAGGTCGACGAAGCCCGGCCAGTAGTCGGCGCTCGAGCCCCTGCGTCTCTGGCGGGATGCGGCGTACACCGGGCGGGCCTCCCGCGCTCAGTCCTAGCGGCGCTCGTTCTCGGCGACCGCCGCTATGGTCCGTGCGAGGAGCTTGATCTCGCTGCGAAGCTCGGCGACCGACTGCTCGCGCCCGGAGACCAACTCCTCCAACAGCCGTTGGAGATAGACGTCCAGATTGCGCAAATGCGCGCGGCTGGGCTCGTCGAGGCCGGTCTGTCGCGTGGCTCCCGCCGCGAGCCGTTCCAGCACGGGCCGCATCTCCAGCTGGTTCTCGACCAGCTTGACCATGAGATCCTGCTCGGAGCGCATATGGTCCGTGAGCGTGGCCAACCGCTCGGTAAGAGAAAGCAGGTTGGCCGAAGAGGATGCGCGCTGCTCTTCGCCGCGCCCGAGCGTTCGCTGCAGCTCCTCGAGGCTATCGGCGGTCTTCTCCAGCAACGCGCTGACGTAGGCGGGAACCGACTGGTCCCCGTCCACCCCGAGCGTGCCGCCGGAAAGCCGGGTGTAGGAGGACAGCCACTCCTCCGCCTCGTTGTAGAAGCGGTTCTGCGCCTGGCTCGCCTGCAAGTCGAGAAAGCCGAGGACGAGCGAGCCCGCGAGCCCGAAGAGCGACGAACTGAACGCGGTTCCCATCCCTTCGAGTGGGGCTTCGAGGCCGCCCTTGAGATTGTCGAAAACGCCGAGCATGTCCTGGTTGGCGACCGAGAGATCGCCGATCACGCCGCCCACCGAAGTCACCGTCTGGAGCAGACCCCAAAACGTACCCAGCAGGCCGAGGAAGATCAGCAAGCCGATCATGTAGCGCGAGAGATCGCGCGATTCGTCGAGCCGCGAGCCGATGCCGTCCAGCACGCTGCGGAGCGAGACGGCAGAGAGCGTCATGCGGCCGTGCCGGTCCGCGAGCATCGTCGCCAGCGGCGCGAGCAGGCGCGGTTTGCGTGTCGACGCCGGTGCCGCCGCGCCCGGCACCTCGTTCTGCTTCACCGCCGCGAGCCAAGCGGAATCCGGCTTGAGCAGCAGGACCTGACGGAAGTTGTAGACGATGCCGATGATCAGGGCGCCGAGGATGACACCGTTCAGTACTGAGTTCGCGAAGAAGGCCTCGGCCAGGGTGTCGCTCAGCACGACGACCACCCCGATCACGAGGGCCAGGAAGAAGCTCATGCGAAGCAGGAATGGCCGTTGTCCGCTCATCGCCTGTCCGTCATCCCCCCGAGCGCCGAATTGGCGCTCACCGACCGCTCGCAGGCCGTCCCGCGCGGCTTCTCCCCGGCGGCCTTCGCGAAGGCCGCGGCGATCGAGCACATTAGTACAGCGCGCCGCGGGCCGACAACCGGCGGCCTGGGTACAGAGCTGCAATATGCGTGCTTGAGCATGTCCTTAGCCGCCCGAGCGCGCCCGGCCGGTGGTCGCCAGGGGGTGCCCTGCCTCGACCAGGCGTCTGAGCCGCTCGTCGAGGACATGGGTGTAGATTTCGGTCGTCGCGATATCGGCGTGTCCAAGCATCTTCTGCACCGCCCGCAAGTCCGCGCCGTTGGCGAGCAGATGGCTGGCGAAGGCGTGTCGCAGCGCGTGCGGCGAGACCCGGACGGGCTCGATCCCCGCCGCCCGCGCCAGCGTCTTCAGCATCTGCGCGAGGCGATGGCGCGTGAGATGCCCGCTCGCGCCGCGGGAGGGGAAGAGCCAGCGGGAGGGCGCACCCTGGGCCAAGTGACGATCGCGCACCGCGAGATAGGCCTCGAGCGCGCGGCGGGCCGGTGCGCCGAGCGGGACCAGGCGTTCCTTGTCGCCCTTGCCCCGCACCAGCAGAGTCCGTGTCTCGGCCGAAACCGCGTGGAGAGGCAGCGACACCAGCTCCGAGACGCGCAGTCCGCTGCCATAGAGCAACTCGATCATGGCCCGCAGGCGGAGGCCGTCGGCCTCGCGCTTGCTCGACATCTCCGCCCTGTCGTCCTGCGGGCACGCTGCCGCCAGCAACCTCTCCACCTCCTCCTCGCTGAGCACGCCGGGGAGCGTGCGGGGGAGCGCGGGCGAATCCACAGTCGCGGTCGGGTCGTCCTCGCGCCGGCCGTCCGTGAGCAGGAAGCGGTAGAACTGGCGCAGGCACGAGAGCCGGCGCGACGCGGTGCGTGCCGCGACGCCGGAGCGCCGCTGGGCCGCCAGGAACTCCCGTATCGACTCCGGTTTCGCGTCTTTCAGGGCGACACGGGAGGGCGCGAGGAGGGCAGCGAAGCACGCGAGATCGCGCCGGTACGCATCGAGCGAATTGCGGGCCAGCCCGCGCTCGGCTGCGGCCATTTCCAGAAAAGCCTCGATGGCGGCTGCGTCCTCCTCGCCGAGTGCCACCTTTGTCGCTGGCGGCTGCCTCCGACGCGTCAAAGACCTGCCGCGAGCGCCGCCTCCAGGGCGATCGCCCGCGCCTCCTCCCGCAGGCCGGCAGAGACGAGACTGGAGACCACCGGCCCGACCGTCGCAATGCCGGCAGCGGCCGGGCCATCATCGCCGATCAAGAGCAAAGCCAGCAGGACGGTTTCTCCGAGCAGCCCTCCCTCGGCCGCTTTCTGGAGACCCTTCGCCAGCGCCGGTGCGGGCGCGCGTGCCGCCGCCGCCCGCTCGTCGAGCATCAGGCGATCCCAGACCTCGGGATCGATTCGGCCGCCAAGAGCATCGACCAGGACCGCCAGCCAGTTGGCGCGCGCGAGCGCGACGGCCTCCCCTCCCCTGTCGGCACGCAACGCCAGCCACGCCTCGAAGGGCGCCGACTTCAGGTAGACCTCCTGGGCACCCAGAAGCATCAGGGGCCAGAGCCGGACCGCGGAGCGTGCCGCGTCGGCATCGCGGGGCGCCTCCTCGCTGGCCAGCGCATACCAGGCGGCGGCCGCGTCATGGTCACCGGCTGCCATCAGAGCCCGCCCGGCCGCACCGCTGAACCAGCCGTGCTTCGGCGCCGGCGGAACCGTCCGCACCAGGTGCGCCAACGCCCGCGCCGTCGTCCCGTGGGCGCCCTGTGCTTCGGCGAGAGCGAGCGCCGCCGCCAGCAGCTCCGCCCGCAAGGCTGGCGCCGTTTGCACCTCGATCGCCTGAAGCATGAGGGCGCGGCCAAGCGGCGGCTCCAGCGTCTCGACCTGCTCCAGGGCATCGGCGCGCTCCTCCGGTGAGAACGCCATCGCGCGATAGAGATCGCGAAGAGCCTCGATTGGGAGCGTGCCGGCCGCCTCCGCGCGCTCAGCCGCCACCAGCCTGACCCCCGGCAGAGACGCCGGCGCGCCCGCAAGCGCGGGCAACAAGTCCGGCGGCGCCCGCGACACTGCCTCCGCAGGGATCGCGAGCTGCGCGAGTCGCCAGGCGGCAACCCGCAGGGGTGTCGGATCGGCGAGCGGATCCACCGCCGGCTCCGCCAACCCGGCCATGGCGTAGATCGTGTCGTCGAATACCTGATCGGGCGCGGCATCCGTTTCGAGCAGAAGCTCCAGGCCCAGCGTCGCGGCCTCGATCAAGCCGGCATGGGACTGACAAAGGATGCGAACACGGCGCCAGTAGCCATCGCCGGCCCGGCCCGCCTTGCCCAGGATCTGCTCGCACGCGACGTCCAGGTCGAGCGCCGCAAGCAAGCGGTCGTTCTCGATCCGGGCGCTGAGGGTCTGACCGCCCTCCGGCCCCGCGCTTTCCAGCAGGGCAAGAGCAGCATCGCGCGCACCCATGTCGACCAGGCGCCCGACTCGTGCGAGCACCAACGCTCCCGCTTCGCCCTTCCCGGCGGGCGGTCGCGCCGGCGATGTGAGCAGCGCCAGCGCCAGCCGCCGCATGGCGACGGAGGGCACTGCGGCCGGCAGCCGCGGCAACAGGGCTTCGACCCGCGAACGGCGCGAGCCGGACCAGAAATTGCTGGAGAATGGCTCGATACCCGGCAGAAGCACGCCGGCCGCGTCCGGGTCGATTGCCTCGAGCGAACCCACCTCGATGCCCGATTGAGCCGATTCCGAAGCGGTCATGCCGGGCTCAGCATCCTCCTCCGACTCGACGCCCACCTCGGCGGGCGAAACCGCAGTGCGGGTCTCGTCGGAGTCGAAGGGGTTGTCATTGGCTTCGGTCTGCTGCTCCGGTATCAGCCGCAGCGGCTCGTCGGCGTCCTGGGCGATGCCCTCGCCCGCGAACGCGATCAGCAGCAGGGCTGCGGAAAGGATTCCACCAACGAGCGCAGACCTTGGCCGTCGGACGACCTTTAAGGAGAGGGGCGGTCGCGGCATTCGACTGCCCTCAGGTGCTCTCACTTCTCGAAGCGATCATTGGACAGCACCTTTTCGACGGGACCGGGCGGCGGTGGGATATCCCAGGTCAAGAGAAACCCGATTCCGCCGCCGATGATGAGCAAGAGGATGATGACGAGGACTTTCAACGGGACGTGCCCTCACTCCTGACCAAGCGCCGACGCTGAATCAGCCGGGAGGCATTCGACGCTTGTGTGTTAGAATCGGATTATGGCGATGATGTGGCAGTCTATCGGCGCGGGCGCGGCGCTTCAACGACGTGGAGCTTGGCGGGACGGAGCGCGCCGCTGAACCCATGACGGCAAGGACAGGGTGCCCGCGGATCGATTGCTCGATCGTCTTCGTGGGCCTGATGGGGGCAGGCAAGAGCGCGATCGGCCGCCGGCTCGCCAGCCGACTCGGTATGCCCTTCGTCGACGCCGACGACGAAATCGAGAGCGCCGCGGGATGCTCGATCTCGGATATTTTCGAGTTGCACGGCGAGGCGGCATTCCGAGACGGCGAACGGCGGGTCATCGCCCGGTTGCTGGCCCGCCCGCCCCATGTGCTGGCGACCGGCGGGGGTGCATTCATGGACCCTGAAACGCGCGCTGCGATCCGCGAGAGCGGCATATCGGTCTGGCTGCGCGCTGAGCTCGACTTGCTGGTCTCCCGTGTGTCGCGGCGCAACAACCGCCCATTGCTGGCCGGCGGCGACACGTACGCAATCCTCCAGCGGCTGATGGCGGAGCGCCACCCGATCTACGCCCAAGCCGATATTGTCGTCGAAAGCCGAGATGGGCCGCACGAGCAAACAGTAGAGACAGTGCTCGGCGCACTCCGCGCACACGTGGAAGCAGGGCGGAGACAGCCGGATTCGGACTCGTCGTCGGCGTGCATCGAGGCCTGACCCGGTGAACACGGCGGATCCCGACCCACTAAGCGAGCAAGACCGGGAGACGGTGCGCGTCGAGCTCGGCCCACGCAGCTACGACGTAGTGGTGGGCTCCGGCCTGGTGGAGCAGGCCGGACGGCATATGGCGCCGCTTCTCCCCGGCCGCTCGGCTGTTGTGGTCACCGACCGCGTCGTAGCCGAGCACTATCTCGACGCGGCCCTCGGCTCCCTGCAGGAAGCAGGCTTCTCGTGCTCCCACTTGATCGTCGAGGCGGGTGAGCGAAGCAAGGACATGGGGACGCTTGGTGGCGTCCTGGAGGACATCCTCGGCTGCGGAATCGAGAGGTCGACCGTCTTGGTGGCGCTCGGGGGCGGGGTTATCGGCGACCTAACCGGCTTCGCGGCGAGCATCCTGCTGCGCGGTGTCCCCTTCGTTCAGATCCCGACGACGCTTCTCGCGCAGGTCGACAGCGGCGTCGGTGGAAAGACCGGCGTTAACAGCGCCCACGGCAAGAACCTGATCGGCACGTTCTACCAGCCGCGCCTCGTGCTGGCCGACGTGGCGACGCTCGGCACGCTGCCGCTGCGCGAGCGCTTGGCGGGCTATGCCGAGATCGTGAAATACGGCCTCATCGACGACCCCGAATTTTTCGCGTGGCTCGAACGGAACGGCCCGGCCCTTGTCGACGGCGACCAGGGTCTGCTGCGAAGCGCCGTGGCCCATTCCTGCCTGGCCAAGGCACGAATCGTTGCCGCCGACGAGCGCGAGCGCGGCAAGCGAGCCCTCCTCAATCTGGGCCATACCTTCGCCCACGCCCTGGAGGCGGAGGCGGGCTACGACGGATCGCTCCTGCACGGCGAGGCGGTGGCCTATGGCATCGTGCTTGCACATCAGCTCTCTGCAACTCTTGGCCTCTGCAGCGAGGACGATGCGGCGCGGGTGGCAGCCCATTTCCGTGCGGTCGGGCTGCCGAGTGAGGCGGACGCTCTCCCCGCGATCACATGGGACACATCTGCGCTGATCGAACGCATGAAGCATGACAAGAAGGTGCAGGACGGGCGCATGACCTTCGTGCTGACACACGGCATTGGACAGGCGTTCCTCAGCCAGGATGTCCCACACGGGGCGCTTCGCGCCTTGCTCGACCGAGCCTTCGGCGAAGGGGGCCATTCGGCCTCCCGTTGATCCCCCTCCACAATTCCCGACGACACAACCATGACCACCGAGACTGCCATCACCATCGGCGCAATCGGCCTGCTGATTGCGCTATCGGGGTTTTTCTCCGGTTCCGAAACCGCGTTGACCGCGGCCTCCCGCCCGCGCATGCACCATCTCGCCCGCTCCGGCAACAGGCGCGCGCGCTCAGTCGAACGTTTGACCGACGATCGGGAGCGATTGATCGGGTCGATCCTGCTCGGCAACAACGCCGTCAACATCCTCGCCTCGGCACTCGCCACGAGTGTTCTGATTTCGGCGGCGGGCGATGCCGGCGTGGCCTACGCGACGATCGGCATGACCCTCATCATCCTGGTCTTCGCGGAGGTCCTGCCGAAGACCTACGCAATCCGCAATCCAGACCTCGTTTCGCTGCGGGTGGCGCCGGTGCTGGGCCCGATCGTGTGGCTGCTCTCACCTATCGTCCGCACGGTGCGTCTGGTGGTCTCGGCGACGCTCAGCGTGGCCGGTGCTTCCCAAGGACCGAGGACGGCAAGCGCTGCCGAGGAGGAGCTGCGCGGCACCATCACGTTGCAGGCGCAGGAAGGCGCCATGGTCAAGCATGAGCGCGACATGCTCCACAGCATCCTCGACCTGGAGGAGATCGAAGTCGGCGCGATCATGACTCACCGCAAGACCATGGAGATGATCGACGCCGAGGCGGCGCCCGCCGACATTCTCAATCAGGTCGTCCTCAGCCCCCACACGCGCCTCCCGGTCTGGAAGAACGAGCCCGACAATATCGTCGGCGTGTTGCACGCCAAGGACCTGCTGCGGGCAATGCATGCGAACCTCGATGACCTCGACCGGCTCGACGTCATGTCGATCGTGACCGAGCCCTGGTTCGTGCCCGAGACCACGCCGCTCGACGAGCAACTCCATTCGTTCCGCGAGCGTCGGGCTCACTTCGCGCTGATCGTCGACGAGTACGGCTCGCTGATGGGGCTCGTGACCCTGGAGGACATCATCGAGGAGATCGTTGGCGAGATCGTCGACGAGCACGACGTCGCGCGTGGCGAGGTGGTGGAGAGGGCGGACGGCTCGTTCTTGATTCCGGGTACCGCAGCCATTCGCGATCTCAATCGGGCGTATGACTGGGATCTGCCCGACGAGGAAGCCGCCACTATCGCGGGTCTTGTTCTGAACGAAGCACAGGAGATTCCCGAAATTGGCGAATCGTTCTCGCTCTATGGCTTCACCTTCGAAGTCCGCGCCCGCAAGCGCAATCAAATCACCCAGCTCCGCGTGATCCCGCGCCCACACGGCACCACCCGCCCAGGCAGCTGAGTCGCGCCTGCGGGTTGCGCGCGCGGCGTACGCCCCCCATATGCTGCTGTCGATAATCATGACCCGGCGCCCGGAGGTTCCGATTGCCGGAACGGCGCCTCGTGCTATACATGAAACGGGTCAGTGGGCGAGTCGATGAACAGTTATCTCGACTTCGAGAAGCCGATCGCGGAGATCGAAGGCAAGCTCCAGGAGCTTCGCCACCTCAGCGACGACAGCGGCGTCAACATGCTCGATGAGGTTTCGCGCCTCGAGGGCAAGGTCGACCGGCTGTTGCGGCAGACCTATAGCCGCCTCACCCCTTGGCAAAAGGCGCAGGTCGCCCGCCATCAGCTCAGGCCCCACTGTTCCGACTACATCTCGCGCCTCGTCACCGACTTCCTGCCGCTGGCAGGCGACAGGGCCTTTGGTGAGGATCGCGCGGTCATCGGCGGTCTGGGGCGCTTCCGCGGTCACACCACCATGGTCATCGGCCAGGAGAAGGGCGCCGACACGGAGGGCCGGGTCGCGCACAACTTCGGCATGGCCAACCCCGAAGGCTACCGCAAGGCATCGCGCCTTCTGCGGCTGGCGGAGAGCTTTCAGGTGCCCGTGCTGACGCTGATCGACACGCCGGGCGCCTATCCCGGAATCGGCGCCGAGGAGCGCGGGCAATCCGAGGCCATCGCGCGCTGTATCGAGGCCTGTCTCGATGTCAGGGTGCCGGTGGTTGCGCTCATCATCGGCGAGGGCGGCTCCGGCGGGGCAATTGCGCTGGGCGTCGCCAACCGCGTGCTGATGATGGAGCACTCGATATATTCGGTGATCTCGCCCGAAGGCTGCGCGTCGATCCTGTGGCGCGACGCGGCCCTCGCGGAGACGGCGGCGGAAGCGTTGCGGCTCACTTCGGACGATCTGCACGGGCTCGGGGTGATTGACGACATCGTGCCGGAGCCCGTGGGCGGCGCCCACAGGGACGCGGTGCGCGCGATCGACGAGGCCGGCGCGGCGCTTGAGACGGCGTTCACCGACTTGCGTGGCCTCGACGGCTCGGGGCTTCGCAGCCTCCGGCGGGAGAAGTACCTGGCACTCGGTAGCATCGCCGAAGGCTAGACTCCCGGCCGATGACGAACGTGGATCCCATCACGCTCCAGGTCATCGGCGGCGCCCTCCACACGATCGCGAAAGAAATGGGGTATGTGCTCTACCGCATGTCCTACTCGTCGATCATCCGGGAATCGGAGGATCTCGGCGCCGGTCTCTTCGACCGCGACTTCAACACGCTCTGCGAATCGGACTCGACGCCGATGCACATCGGTTCCATCCCCGGCTATCTGCGGGGGGTGGAGCGCACCATGCACGGCGATTGGCGCCCCGGCGACGTGGTGCTGCACAACCATCCCTATCACGGCGCAAGCCACGTGCCGGATATCTGCTGTATCGCACCGGTATTCTTCGAAAGAGAGCTGGTCGGGTACTCCGCCAACACGGCCCACCACGTGGACCTCGGCGCTGCGAGTCCGGGCATCGTCATCGACATCCCCGACGTCTATGCCGAGGGCATGCTCTTCTCGGGCATCAGGCTCTACGAGGAAGGCAAGCTCAACCGCGCGCTCTGGCAGCATATTCAGACCAACACGCGGGTACCGCGCGACGTCTCCGGAGATATCGAGGCGCAGGTCGCCTCGGCCGAGCTCGGCGTGCGCCGCTTTCGCGAGCTCTTTGAGACCTACGGCAAGGCGACCGTCCAAGCCGCGACCGCAGAGCTGATGGACTATTCCGAGCGAATGCTGCGCCGGCGTATTCGCGAGATCCCCGACGGCGATTATGTGGCGGAGGGTTTCCTCGACGACGACGGGGTCGACCGGGAGACGCGGCTGCCGGTCAAGGTCACAGTGAGCATCAAGGACGATTCCGCCGTGGTCGACACCACCGGCTCGTCGCCGCAGGTGCCGACCGCTTACAACGTGCCCTTCGAGGGCTCGACAAAGGTTACCTGCTATTTCGCCTTCCGCGCGCTTCTGCTCGACACCTACACCACCAGCGAATACATCCCGCAGAACGAAGGCTCGTTTCGGCCCATCGAGGTGATCTCGCCCGCAGGCTCGATTTTCAACCCGACCTTCCCGGCAGCCTGTCAGTCGCGCTTTTCCCAGTGTCAGCGGCTGGTCGACCTCATCAGCGCCGCGCTCGCCCCGGTGATCCCGGACAAGGTGACCGCAGGCTGCGGCGCGACCCTCTCCGCCTTCGCCTATTCCGGCGTCAGGCCCGGCGGCGACTACTGGATCCTGGTCGAGATCAACGAGTCGGCCTACGGCGGGCGCCCGGCCTCCGATGGGCCGGATTCGATCGACGAGCTAATGCGCAACACCCGCAACAATCCGATCGAAGACCTCGGCATGCACCTGCCGCTGATTTGCGACCGTTACGAACTCCGCGACGACGTGCCGCCGGGCGCGGGTCGCTATCGGGGCGGCCTTGGCATCGTCAAGGTGCAGCGCTTCCTGACGCCGGGCTATGTGGTGCACGAGGCCGACCGTCACGAGGACGTGCCGTGGGGCTTCCTCGGCGGTGAGCCGGGCACGGTCGGCAAGCTGGAGCAGTGGAACGCTGCGGCGCCCGGGGAGGTGGTGAGCTGGCCCGCCAAGGTACCGGCGACGCCGACCGAGACGGGCGATTGCATCGCCGTCTACACGCCGGGCGGCGGCGGATATGGCGACCCGCTGGAGCGGCCGGCCGATCAGGTGCGGGACGACGTCGCCGACGGCTACTACAGCCTAACCCACGCCTACGACGCCTACGGGGTCGTCATGAACGAGGCGCTCTCGGTCGATTTGCCGGCTACCGAGGTACGACGCGCAGAGCTTCGCGCGGCGGCGGCGGAGTAGCCCGCGCCGCAGCCCACACTCGAACTGCCGACTAGGACTCTAGCGAGAGACCTGGGCCAGCCGCAGATTGCGGATGCGCCGGCTCGCAATCTCGGCGCGCACGCGCGGGATCAGAACGGTCAGGTAGTAGGCCATGAAGCCTGCCGCCATCAGCAGCAGCGGCGCGACCATGGAGCTGTCGATCGACGGCGCGTCGATCTTCGAGATCGTCGCCGGCTGGTGCAGGGTGTTCCACCAGTCGACCGAATACTTGACGATGGGGATGTTGACCACGCCCACCAGCGCCAGGATGGCGGCGACGCGGGCTCCCTTGGCGGGATCGTCGAAGGCCGCGTGGAGCGCGATGTAGCCAAGATAGAGGAAGAAGAGCACCAGCATCGAAGTGAGCCGCGCGTCCCACACCCACCAGGTGCCCCACATGGGTTGCCCCCAGAGCGACCCGCTCAGGAGCGTGATGAAGGTGAAGGCTGCGCCGACCGGGGCGCTCGACTTCGCCACAAGGTCGGCGAGCGGATGCCGCCAGACGAGGCCGGCCGCGCTGCAAAGCGCGATCACGACGTAGACGAAGAGCGACATCCACGCCGCCGGCACATGGACGAAGATGATCCGGTAGGCGTCACCCTGCTGATAGTCGGGCGGGGCCACGTAGAGGCCGAGCACCAGGCCCGCGACGATCAGCGCTGCAGTCGCACCCGCCGCCCAGGGGTAGACCGCGCGCGCAACGCGGAGGAAACGCGCCGGGTTGGCAAAGAAGTGGATGCTGGTCCATCCGGTTCTCCCTCGCTTCGTCGCTCCTGTTGCCCGTGTCGCCATGCTTGGTCTCGACCTATGCCGACCTATTCCACCGTCATGCGTAGCGCCGCTGCCGCCGCCAGCGGTCCCAGTACCAGCGCGCCCACAAGCCCGCCCGCCAGAATCGACAGGTTCGCATGCACGCCGACGTCTAGCACCGCGCCTTCCACCGTACCCACGCCAAATATGAGAACAGGAACATAGAGCGGCAAGACCAGAAGCGCGATCAACGCGCCACCGCGGCGCAAGCTCACGGTGAGTGCCGCTCCTACCGCTCCGATCAGGCTGAGGATCGGTGTCCCGAGCAGGAGCGAGACGATCAGGATGACGAGGCCATCCGTACTCATGTTCAGCAAGAGCGCGAGCACCGGCGCAGCGACAGCGAGCGGAAGCCCGGTCGTGAGCCAATGCGCGACCGTCTTGGCCAAGACGACGAGCTCGAGCGGCAGCGTGCCGAGCATCAATTGCTCGAGGCTTCCGTCTTCGTGGTCGGCAACGAAGAGGCGGTCCAGCGAAAGCAGCGCCGCGAGGAGCGCCGCGACCCAGATGGCGCCGGGCGCGATTCGACTGAGCAGGCCGAGCTCCGGCCCGACGCCGAGTGGAAATAGCGTCACCGCGATGACGAAGAAGACCACCGTCATCAGGGTGCCGATGCCGCCTCGCAACGCGAGGGTCAACTCGCGCCCGACGAGCCGGAGGAAGACCCCTACCACTGCTCTTCGTCCTCCGGCCCGGCCTCGTGGCCGGCCAGCAGGGCGTCGGCTGCGATTGCGTGCCGGCCGAGGTCGAGACGATCGGCGCCGTCGAGCACGATCTCGCCGTGGGTGGCCACGATCACCATGCCGCCATCGGCCCGGTGGGCGGCGATCATGGTCGTGACCCGGGCGGCGGACTCTGCGTCGAGGGTGACCGTCGGCTCGTCGAGCAGCCAGAGCGGCGCAGGCGTCGCCAGAACCCGCGCGAGCGCGAGCCGCCGTCGCTGACCCGCCGAGAGATAGCGCCCCGGTACGTCGGCGAGGTCCTTGATGCCGAGGGCCTCGAGCGCTCCGGGCGCGGCCCGCGCGGCGCCCCTGAAGCGCGCCCAGTCGTCCAAATTCTCCGCGACTGTGAGTGTCGGCTTCACCGCATCGAGGTGGCCCACGTAGTGGAGACGGCCACGATGCGCAGACCAATCCTCATCGACCGGCGCACCGTCCCAAGCGAGCGTTCCGCCAGCCGTCCGCAGCAAGCCGCAGAGGATGCGGAGCAGGCTCGACTTACCCGAACCGTTCGGCCCCACGAGGGCAAGCGCACCGCCTCGCTCCAGACGAAACGAGACCCCAGAGAAGACCGGGCGCTCACCACGGATGCAGGCCACGCCACGGGCCTCGAAGCAGGCGCAGCGCAGCGCAGTGCGTGACTCTGGTGACGTATGCGGGCTTGCCGGGCCGGGAATCTTGCACCCCTCTCCGGTCGGGCCTAGAAGATCGGGGAACGCCAAGCCTATCGGCGGCGCGCGCTAGCGGCAAGAAGCCGCGCGCCGTGGCGGAAGAAGGAGCAGCCCCTTGATCGCCTTGGGACAGGACACGCTTAGAACTCGTCGCACGCTCAGCGTCGGCGGGCGCTCGTACGACTACTTCAGCCTGCCGGCGGCGGCCGAGGCCGGCCTCGGCGATATCGCCCGCCTGCCCTTCTCCCTCAAGGTCTTGTTGGAGAACCTGCTGCGCTTCGAGGACGGCCGCAGCGTCAGCGTCGACGATATCCACGCGGTCGCGGGCTGGCTGGATGAGGGGCGCGGCACAGGTGAAATCGCCTACCGCCCGGCGCGTGTGCTCATGCAGGACTTCACCGGCGTGCCGGCGGTGGTGGACCTCGCTGCGATGCGTGCCGCCGTGACTGCCCTCGGCGGCGATGCCGGCCGCATCAACCCACTCTCGCCGGTCGATCTCGTGATCGACCATTCGGTGATGGTCGATCATTTCGGAACGACCCAGGCCTTCGGGCAGAACGTCGCGCTGGAGATGGCGCGCAACGGCGAGCGCTACGCCTTCCTCCGCTGGGGCCAGCAGGCGTTCGAGAACTTCCGTGTGGTGCCGCCGGGCACCGGCATCTGCCATCAGGTCAACCTGGAATATCTGGCTCAGGTCGTGTGGACGGTCGAAACCGACGGCGCCACCATCGCCTATCCCGACACTCTGGTCGGCACCGACAGCCACACGACGATGGTCAACGGCCTCGCCGTGCTCGGCTGGGGCGTTGGCGGCATCGAGGCCGAGGCGGCGATGCTCGGCCAGCCCATCTCGATGCTTCTGCCCGATGTCATCGGCTTCAAGCTCTCCGGCCGGTTGCGCGAAGGTGCCACCGCGACCGATCTGGTGCTGACCGTGACCCAGATGCTGCGCGAGCGGGGCGTGGTCGGGAAGTTCGTCGAGTTCTACGGGCCGGGCCTGGACGATCTCGGGCTCGCGGACCGCGCCACCATCGCCAACATGGCGCCCGAATACGGCGCGACCTGCGGGTTCTTCCCCATCGACCGCGAAACCATCAACTACCTCACCGGGAGCGCCCGGGAGCCCGAGCGCATCGCGCTGGTGGAGGCCTACGCCAGGGCACAGGGCATGTGGCGCGAGGCCGGCACGCCCGATCCCGTATTCACCGACACCCTGGCGCTCGACCTGGATCAGGTGGAGCCCAGCATCGCCGGCCCCAAGCGGCCGCAGGACAAGATCCGACTCTCCGATGCCAAGCCGACCTTTGCCAGCGCGCTGGGCTCGACCTTCGGCGTTGCGGAGGAGGCGGGAAGCGTACGCATTCCGGTCGCCGATTCGGACTACGAGCTCAGGCACGGCGACGTGGTGATCGCCGCCATCACGAGCTGCACCAACACGTCGAATCCGAGCGTGATGGTGGGCGCCGGGCTGCTGGCCCGCAACGCGGTCGCGCGCGGACTCAGCGTCAAGCCCTGGGTCAAGACATCGCTCGCGCCGGGCTCCAAGGTGGTCTCGGATTATCTCGCGAGCGCCGGCCTGCAAGACGATCTCGACGCGCTCGGGTTCAACTTGGTGGGCTATGGCTGTACGACCTGCATCGGCAATTCGGGGCCGCTGACGCCACCCATCGCCGAGGCCGTGGAGAGCGGCGATCTGGTGGTTTGCTCGGTCCTCTCCGGAAACCGCAACTTCGAAGGGCGGATCAGCCCGCATGTGAAGGCCAACTACCTCGCCTCGCCCCCCTTGGTCGTGGCCTACGCGATCGCAGGCTCCCTGACACGCGACCTCGGTGTTGACCCGCTCGGCACCGGCCGCGACGGTGAGCTGGTCTACCTGCGGAACATCTGGCCGACGGCGGCGGAGGTTCGCGACACCATCGCGCGCGCCGTCACGCCGGAGATGTTCCGCACGCGCTATGGCGATGTCTTCACCGGCGACGAGGACTGGCAAGCGATCGCGGCACCGGCCGGGCAGACCTATGCCTGGGATGCGGGCAGCACCTACGTCCAGCATCCGCCCTATTTCCAGGGCATGGCGGCGGAGCCGCAGCCGCCGGAGGACATCGCAGGTGCGCGGATTCTGTGCCTGCTCGGCGATACGATCACCACCGATCACATCTCGCCCGCCGGCGCCATCGGCCCGAACACGCCCGGCGGCGCTTACCTGCTCGAGCGACAGATCACGCGCCGGGACTTCAACTCCTACGGCGCGCGGCGCGGCAACCACGACGTGATGATGCGGGGCACCTTCGCCAACATCCGCATCCGCAACGAGCTTGCACCCGGCACGGAGGGCGGCATTACCCGCCACATGCCGGAGGGCACCGAGATGCCGGTGTACGACGCGGCCATGAAGTACCAGGCCGAGGGCGTGCCGCTCGTCGTGTTCGCGGGCAAGGAGTACGGCACCGGGTCGTCGCGCGACTGGGCGGCGAAGGGAACGCGGCTTCTCGGCGTGCGTGCGGTGATCGCCGAGAGCTTCGAGCGCATTCACCGCTCCAACCTGGTTGGCATGGGCGTGCTGCCGCTGGAGTTCACCGAGGGGGCAACCCGGAAGAGCCTGGAAGTGGACGGAAGTGAGCGGATCGACCTCGAAGGCATCGCCGACGGCATTACACCCCGCATGACCGTGACCTGCCGCATCCGCCGCGCCGACGGCTCGATGCAGGAGGTCCCGCTCCGCTGCCGGATCGATACCGCCGACGAGGCCGATTACTACCGCCACGGCGGCATCCTGCACTACGTGCTGCGGGGCCTCGCCACGGCGGCGTGAGCGCTCGGCTGCCGGCGTCTATTCGGCGGCCCGGTCGGCCGTCGGATCGCCCAGCCTTTCGAGCGCCAGGGCACGGAGCTTGTGCTTCTGCACCTTGCCGCTCGCGGTCATGGGGAAGGCATCGACGCTTAGCACGCGGCGCGGGCTCTTGAAGCTCGCGATCCGGCCCTTGCAGTAGGCCGCGATCTCCTCGCCGGTGACTGTCTTGCCCGGCGCCGAGACAACGAACGCCACGGCGACCTCCCCCAGCCGCGCGTCGGGATAGCCCACAACCGCCACCTGGTCGATCGCCTCGTGGGCCATGAGGAAGGCCTCGACCTCCGCCGGCGAGACGTTCTCGCCGCCGACCCTGAGCTGGTCCTTGAAACGGCCGACGAAGCGAATGTGCCCGTCGGCGCGGAGCACCACCGTGTCGCCGGTGTGCAGCCAGCCATCGCCGTCGATGGCCTCGGCGGTTTCCTCGGGCTTCTCGTAGTAGCCCTGGGTGATCATGTAGCCGCGAATCAGGAGCTCGCCTTCCTCCCCAACCGCAACCTCCTGGCCGGTCTCGGAATTCACGACCCTGATCTCGAAGCCCGGCGCTGGATAGCCCGAGGCATCCGAGCGCTGCTCCGGCGTCGAGTTGCCGAAGGACATGGTGGCGAAGGTGAAGGTCTCTGTCATGCCCCAGCCGGTGAAGGTGGGCAACATTTCGGTCTGCACCCGCCGCGCAATGCGGGCCGAGCTGGTCATGCCGGAGGGAAAGGTGCCGAAGCGCAGGCTGGAGATGTCCCGCGGGGTCCGCTCGAGCGAGTCGAGATACTCCTTGTAGTGGGTATCGAAGCCGTGGGTGATGGTGCCCTTCTCGGCTTCCACCAGCCGCATGCACTCGTCGGCGTCGAAGCGGTCCATCAGCACGTGCTTGCAGCCCGCGATCACGGCGATCAGCCCGGCCTCGCTGAAGCCGTACATGTGGAAGAGCGGCAGCGGGTTGACGATCACGTCCTCGAACATGAGGCCGATGCGGTTGGCCCGCTCGCGCATGTTTCGGATCATCAGGTGGGTGTGGAGCACGCCCTTGGGGTGCCCGGTAGTGCCGGAGGTGTAGCCGATCATCACGGGCCGGTCGGGGTCGACCGCCTCTGCACGGGTGGCGAGCGCCGCATCGCTCACCGCCTCGCCGCCGGCGAGCATTGCCGGCCAGCCCACCGTGCCGGGCACGTCGCTCTCGCCCACCACGACCAGGCGGCGAAGCCGGGGAAAGCCATCAATGGCGGCCGCACGCGGGTCCTGCTTCGCAAGCCCTGGCAGCACCTCCGCCAGCATTGCCGCGTAGTCGACCGGGCCGGAACGGTCGACGCTGATCCAGGTTCCGCTGTCGGATTGCCGCACCGTGTAGGCCACGTCGTCGGTGCGGTAGCGGGTGTTGAGCGGCACCAGCACGGCGCCGACCCTGGCGATGGCGAAGGTGAGGAAGAGCCATTCCGGCCGGTTGTTCATCCAGAGCGCGACGTGCTCGCCCGTCTCGACTCCGAGCGTCATCAGCCCCTTGGCGACTCGGTCTACCTCCCGGTCGTATTCATTGTAGGTCCAGCGCTTGCCGTCGCAGACCAGCGCCTCGCGCGCGCCCCAGCGCCGGGCTGCCTCCGCCGGCAGGTCGCCCAGCCGCTCCTTCGGGTACCAGTCGGGCATGGTCTTCCCCGCCGTCCTCAGCTCCGCAACCGCTCGCCCGCCGGGTCGTAGTAGGGCGCGAGCGACGTCGTCGCCGGCACGCGCTCGCCGGCGATATCGACCTCGTAGGCACCCTCGTCGAGGGTCTGCCATCGGCGGGGCTGCTCGCTCAGGAGATAGCCCATGCCGACCGGCCTGTCGAAGCTGTAGCCGAAGGCTGCCGAGGTAATGCGGCCCGCGACCCGGTCGTCCAGATAGATCGTCTCGTCGTGGAACATGAAAGGCTCTTCGCGGTCGAGCATGACGTGGACCAGGCGCGCGGTGAGCCCTTCCTCGCGCTGGCGTTCCAGCGCCGCGCGGCCGATGAAATCCACGTCCTTCTTGAACGAGACGGCGAAGCCGAGGCCGGCCTCCAGCGGGGTCTCGGCCTGGGTGATGTCGTGCCCCCAATGGCGGTAGCCCTTCTCGTTCCTCAGCGAATCCATCGCGTGGAGGCCGCAGAGCCCGACGCCAAGATCGGCGCCCGCCTCCATCAGCCGGTCGAAGATCGGCACGACGTACTCGGTCGCGATGTGCAGCTCCCAGCCCAGCTCGCCCACGTAGGAGACCCGCATCGCCCTTGCGTGCGCGTAGCCGATATCAATCTCGCGGCAGGTGCCGAAGGGGAAGGCCTCGTTGGAGAGATCCGCATCGCTGACCCGCCCGAGCAGCGTCCTGGCGTTGGGCCCCATCACGGCGAGCACGCCGGAGCCCGAGGTCACGTCGGTCACGTAGACCTGCGCGCCGTCGCTCAAGTTCCGCTCGATCCAGGTGAGGTCGCGGGTCTGCGAGGCCGCCGAGGTCACCACCAGGTACCGGTCGTCGGCGAGCCGGGTCACCGTGAGGTCCGCCTCGATCCCGCCCCGCTTGTTGAGAAGCTGCGTGTAGACGATCTTGCCCGCCGGCACCGCGACATCGTTGGCGCATAGGCGCTGCAGCTCGCGCTCGGCTGCCGGCCCCTGCACCAGGTATTTCGCGAACGAGCTCATGTCGAGGATGCCGACCGCCTGCCGCACCGCGCGGTGCTCCTCCCGCACATGATCGAACCAGTTCTGCTTGCCGTAGGCGTATGCATAGGCCGGCTCCACGCCGTCTGGCGCGAACCAGTTGGCGCGCTCCCAGCCCGCCGCCTCGCCGAAGCAGGCATTGTGGGCGGCGAGCCGCGCGTGGAGCGGGCTGAGCCGCACCGGGCGTGCGGTCTCCACCTGGCGGTGGGGCCAGTGCATCTGGAAGAGCAGGCCCAGGCTCTCCTTCGTGCGGTCGACCAGGTAGCGGCGGTTGTTCTGGAAGCGGGCGAAGCGGGAGATATCGAGCTCGGCAAGATCCACCGTGGGCTGCCCCTCGACGATCCACTCCGACATCACCTTGCCGGCGCCGGCGGCGCTGAGGATGCCCTGCGAGTTGAAGCCGGCGGCGACGAAGAAGCGCGCCAGCTCCGGCGCCTCGCCGAGCACGAACTTGTTGTCCGGCGTAAAGCTCTCGGGCCCGTTCATGAAGCGGCGGATCGGCGCCCGCTCGAGCACCGGCAGCAGCTCGATGGCGTTGGTCATCGGCAGCTCGAAATGGTCCCAGTCCTCCGGCAGCTCGACGAACTCGGCGCCAACGGGCAGCTTCTCCAGAGGCAGCGGCTTGGCCACGGGTTCGAAGCTGCCGACGAGGAGGCGGCCCGCATCCTCCTTCACGTAGATGTAGCCGTCGGTGTCGCGGACGATCGGCGCATCGGGCGAGAGCCCCCCGATCGGCTCGGTGACCACGTACATGTGCTCGGCGGCGTAAAGCGGCACGTTCACGCCCGCCATCTGCCCGATCTCGCGCGCCCAGACGCCGCCGCAGTTGACGACGGTCTCGCAGGCGATGGTGCCTTGCGCGGTGCAGACTCCGGAGACCGCACCGCTGCTGCGCTCGAAGCCGGTGACGGCTGTCTCCTCGAAGATGCGCGCGCCGCCGGCGCGGGCGCCCTTGGCAAGCGCCATCGCGGTATCGACGGGATTGGTCTGGCCGTCGCCGGGAATGTAGATCGCGCCCTTGATCCGCGAGACGTCCATCAAGGGATAGAGCGATGCCGCCTCGTTCAGCCCGACCTCGTGGGCCTCGACGCCGAAGCAATCGCCGAGGGCGGCCATGCGCCTGATCTCGGTGAGCCGTTCTTCGGTGCGGGCGATGGGCAGGCTGCCCTTGCGGCGGAAACCGGTGGCCTGGCCGGTCTCGGCCTCCAGCGACTCGTAGAGGCCGACGGCGTAGCGCGCGAGCTCCGTCAGCGTAGAGGTCGCGCGGAGCTGGTTGACCAGGCCTGCCGCGTGCCACGAGGTGCCGCCAGTGAGATGCCCCCGCTCCAGAAGGACCACGTCACGCCGCCCGAGCCTGGTCAGATGGTAGGCCATGCTGCAGCCGATGATGCCGCCGCCGACGATCACCACCTCGGCCTGGGTCGGTATCGCCCCGGTCATCGCTCGCTCGCCCGCAACGGTCCCTCCTCTTCGCACCTCTTCGCGCTCATCCCCGACTCCCTAACCCGGATTATTCGTGTCGGGTCTGAATTTGGGGTGGCGGACGTAGCGTAAGCCGTTGCCATTGGGTAGGAACTCGTTGTCGAGGCGTCTTCCTCTCTGAACAACGAATTTGCCACGCCCGCCATGACCGACGATAGCCTTCTCCCCTTCGATCTGCCAAGCGTCCGACGCAAGAGGGTGAGCGCCGCCTTCCATGGCGGCCTCGTCCTGTTGCGCGAGACGGAACGCCCGCTTTGGCTTGGCAGGGACCCTGGCAGGCTGCATCCGGGACCGGCGCAATCAGGCGCAGGTGGTCCACGCGCTCCCAGCCATGCTGCGCTTCCGCATGCTGGCGATCGCCTGCGGTGGAGCCTGTCCTCGGCCCGGCGAAGCCGGACCCGTGGGAGGATGCCGACGGCTGCGACGCGCTCCGCGCGGACCCCCTGTTCAAGCTGGCGTCAGGAAAGGCGCCGGAGAGCGGGGGCGCGCTCTGCTCGCAGCCGACCATGAACCGCCTGAAGAACGCACCGTCCCGCATCGAGGTGGCACGGATGACGGCGGCGCTGATCAATCTCTTCTGCCGTTCCTTTCCCGCCCCTCCCGCCGCCATCACCCTGGATGTCGACGACACCTGCGATGCCGTGCACGGCCACCAGCAGTGTTGTTAGGCTTCTGCCATCGCGGCTCGTCGGCTCGGTCGCGGGAGTAACGGGGGCTTGTGTCTGCGACGGCTGGTGTGTGAACTGGCCGAGTGTGGGGTGAAGAAACCGCAAAACGACAAAACCCAAAGCCCAATGCCGTCAGCTACTTAGGCATTTGTTACTCAAGAGCGAGCAACTTTGACCCCGTAATATCGCCTTATTTCAATAGCTTATCGTGCGGAACTGCGCGCAACCCACGCGCCGACCAACACTAGCTACGTAAGCCGTTCCCGAAGAAAAGGAGTACGCGAGCATGTCCATGGCATTGCTCATCATCTGTCTGGTTTCGGGCGGATTGTCGCTTATATCCTTTCTATTCAATCGCCGCAAGCCAACCAAGATGGGGCGACGTATCACAAACGTCCTTCCTGTCATCTTGCTTTTTGCAGCAGTAATCTCGGGAGGGTTGAGTTACTGGGCCAGTATCGAGACCGAGGAGAAACTACAACTGGCTCATGACCAAGCATCCGAAGCTAATGTACAAGCAGATAGAGCGCAGGCGCAGATAACCGAAATCAGAACGCCGAGGCGCATGGAGCCAGAAACCAAGCGCATGTTGGTCGCAAGACTAAAGCGGTATGCGGGGCAGAAGTACGACATACTGGTATTCAGAGACTAGGATTCCCTAGAACTGGCACCTGCTATCCAAGCCATTTTGGAAGAAGCAGGCTGGGTGTACACGAATGTGTACCCGAGACATGCAACACGGTACGCGGAGACACGCGACGAGGGTGTGTTTATAATATCGGGCAAGGTAGAATCAAGAAGGACCTCCGAAGCTAGGATGGCTCTACATGGCGCACTGATCGAAGCAGGTCTGTACAACGACTCGAACGCTTTTATTCCCGTGAATTGCGTCGAGAGTACCGCACCGATCCAAGTAGGCACCAAATTCACGCGAATCCCCTGTTCGGACTCGCCAATCCAATCTATGGAACTTGACTTCACAGTCCATGATGATGTCATCCCTGAGGATACTCTGGTATTACATGTTGGCAAGGAACGACTGTAGTTACTCAGGCTGGAGCAACATGGGGCAGACGTGGACACAGCAGCGAAAATATCTGGTAGGTTGCCAAAGGCCGGAACGACGAAGGCAACCGAAAATAAGGCGGCCGGAAACGACGCCTCAAGATGATCGATTACGCTTTTCTGGTGTACTGTATGGGCATCGCCCGCATGTATGGCTGAAGAACCTGTACGCGATCAGGCGCTACGAGCACCCGTCCGGACTGGAAGGCTCTGGCTACGGGCGGCCCGCGCGGCGTATGTGCGAGGACAAGGGGCGGGCGGACCAAGGAGCGGTTCGTCACCTGAGTCTAGCCCGGATTATTCGTGTCTGGTCTGATCTTGGGGTGGCGGACGTAGCGTAAGCCATTGCCATTGGGTAGGAACTCGTTGTCGAGGCGTCTTCCTCTCTGAACAACGAATTTGCCATGACCGACGATAGCCTTCTGCCCTTCCATCTGCCAGGCGTCCAACGCAAGAAGGTGAGCGCCGCCTTCGATGGTGGCCTGCTCTCGTCTGACGGCTGCCTCGTCCTGCTGCGCGAGGCGGAACGCCGCTTGCACCTCGCCGAGACCCTGGCAGGCTGCATCCGGGATCGGCGCAATCAGGCGCAGGTGGTTCACTCGCTCCCGGCCATGCTCCGCTTCCGCATGCTGGCGATCGCCTGCGGTGGAGCCTGTCCTCGGGCCGGCGAAGCCGGTCCCGTGGGAAGATGCCGACGACTGCGACACGCTGCGCGCGGACCCTCTGTTCAAGCTGGCGTCAGGAAAGGCGCCGGAGAGCGGGGGCGCGCTCTGCTCGCAGCCCACCATGAGCCGCCTGGAGAACGCGCCGTCTCGCATCGAGGTGGCGCGGATGACGGCGGCGCTGGTCGATCTCTTCTGCCCCTCCTTCCCAGCCCTTCCCGCCGCCATCACCCTCGATATCGACGACACCTGCGACGCGGTGCACGGCCACCAGCAGCTCTCGCTCTTCCACGCCCACTACGACACGCGCTGCTTCCTGCCCGTCCACGTCTACCATGTGGAAAGCGGCAAGCCGGTGGCGGTTCTCCTGCGCCCGGGAAAGACGCCGTCGGGGCCTGAGGTCCGCACCCTCTTCAAGCATCTGGTTCGTCGTATCCGCCGCCATTGGCCGCGCACCCGGATCGTCTTCCGGGGAGACAGCCACTACGGCCGCACGCAAGCCATGGCGTGGTGCGAGGAGAACGGCGTCGACTACATCTTCGGACTTGCGGGCAATCGCGCGCTGCACGCTCTCGCATACGAGGTGGCCGACGACCTCAAGGTCCGCCGCGCCGAGGCCGGCGCAGACAGCATGCGCAGCGTCGCCGCCTTCGCCTATGCCGCCCGCTCCTGGGACCGCGAACGCCGGGTCGTCGCCAGGCTCGAGGCGAGCACGCGCGGCTTCGATGCCCGCTATATCGTTACCTCGCTCGAAGGCGATCCCCGCCGTCTCTACGAAGACGTCTACTGCGCCCGCGGCCAGGCCGAGAACCTGATCAAGTTGCACAAGGGCCAGCTCGCCTCGGACCGCACCTCCTGCCAGAGCCCGATCGCCAACCAGCTCAGGCTGGTCCTGCACACCGCAGCCTACTGGCTGATGCTCACTCTGCGCGACGCCGTCCCCCGTGCCGCGCCCCTCGCCCGTGCAGAGTTCGCAACCCCGAGGCTGAAACTGCTCAAGATCGGCGCCCGCGTCATCGAGAAGGCCACCCGCGTCCGCATCCACTTCACCTCGGCCTGCCCCGACGCCGCTCTCTTCCGCCTGCTGGCAGGCCGCCTCGCCGCAGCAGGTCCCTGAGCGAAGGGGCGCCGAGCCCCGATCACCCAGGCCCGTTCAACCCTCAACCCGATAACGACCATCCTCAGATCCCGGCGCCAAACGGCGTCAGGCCCCGACGCGACCCATCAATCGAGCCTCAAGTGCAAGGCTCTCCACGAATAGGTCGGGCTATCTCCATGACTACGACGTGCAAACTTGGCCTTGCAATATACCTATCAACTCACCATATACTTAGTTACGGTATGCAAAGGATCCGAAGTGGCCTTCGTGATCCGTTCGCCAGTTCGCAATTTTACTCAAGGAGTCTCGATGTCCATTGTTCCGTTGGAGAAATCGCCAAATGCGTTCGCCGCCGCTCCACACTCTCCCGGTATTAATCGTCCCGCAACGATCCCATTCCATGAGCGGAAGCGGACTGCGACGGCGGTCATCTATTGTGAGGAGAACTTCGGTGAAATCGACGGTAAGACGGCCAACGGGCTCATCCGTCATTCAGAGAAGTACGAAATCCTCTCGGTGATCGACAGCAAGCAGGCTGGACTCGACACTGGCGAAGTGCTCGGCGGAAAGGCCAACGCCATCCCGATTTGCCGCGATCTCACCGACGCCCTGTCTCGCACCGTGCATGTCCCTGACTACTTCATCTTCGGGATGGCGCCCAAGAGTGGAATGTTGTCGACAGGTGAGCGAGGCATCGTACTCGAAGCCCTGGCACGCGGAATGAATGTCGTGAGTGGTCTCCATGAATTCCTGACCGACGACCCGGAGTTCGTGGCCGCGGGCATCGCTAATGACGCCGTGATCCTTGACATGCGAAAACCCCGCGCCAAGAAAGATTTGCGGATGTTCGACGATCGAATTGTCGAAGTCACCTGCCCGCGAATTACCGTGCTCGGAACCGACAGCGCCATCGGCAAGCGCACCACCGCCACGATCCTGACCCGTGTTCTCAATGATCACGGCCTGAAAGCCGTCATGGTGGGCACTGGCCAGACCGGCTTGATGCAAGGGGCCCGCTACGGTGTCGCGCTCGATGCCATTCCGTCGCAATTCTGCTCCGGTGAGTTGGAGGCGACCATCATCGAGGCGTTCCAGGAAGAGAGTCCGGATGTGATCATCGTCGAAGGTCAAGGCGCACTGAGTCATCCGGCCTTCAGCTCCTCGGCACTCATTTTGAGGGGCAGCAGACCCACCGGAGTCATTCTGCAGCATGCCCCGGGGCGGCGTCATCGCTGCGACTTCGAACAGATGGCGATGCCATCGCCGGCCAGCGAAATCAATCTGATCCAGACCTTCTCCGATACGAAGGTTATCGGCCTCACAATCAACCACGAGAACATGACACAAGAAGCGGTCAGTGCCGCCATTATCCAGTACGAGGGTGAACTGGGAATTCCGGTCACGGACGTCTTGAGCCGTCCGCCGGAACGGTTGCTGGACATGGTCCGCCCCGCGATTCCTACACTTGCGGAGATGCGGACGGCCGCTGG
>Ga0209754_1001283_pt1 | contig 26169 bp, 23 predicted proteins | sample MesohylBB_FD_187295 | JGI IMG/M metagenome (GOLD analysis project Ga0209754, IMG submission 187295) | Host-associated microbial community of the marine sponge Aplysina aerophoba from Gulf of Piran - sponge mesohyl, lysed by bead beating... | ecosystem: Host-associated > Porifera > Sponge >... | reverse complement strand
CGTCGGGATCGCGTTCGGATAAACATGTTCGTCGGGGATTAGTGATCTGGTGTGATACTTTTCGGGTTGGGGGAGGTTCCCGAAGACAACACAGGAGCACTACAAAGCCCTTTTGCGAAAAAACCCGTGAAATTTGGGTCAAAACGCATGAATTCGGGGCAAAATCGGCCCTTTTAGACGGAAAAATGGGGAAAATGAGCACCGAAATCAGTAACTCGTCAAACGGAGTGGCGAAGATGGGATCTGTCTCAACCGGGGAGGTTCCGGCTGTTGGAGAAGGGCAGTCCAAAAAAGTTATCCAAGCGGTGCTTAAGACGCTCAGCAACAAACAGAAGAAGATCTCTAGCTGCTCGATGTCAGCTATAAGTAGGTCTGCTGTCAGCGTAACTTAACAATGTCACTTCATCCCAAAAAGTGATCATTGCAGAGAGACTAAATGGAGAATGATTCACGCATTCACGCACAAAAACCCTATCTGTCCCAATGGAACTGAAACGAATTGTCGCTAGACGGCTCGTCTTCATTAGACCTAAAAATTTCGTTGGAGGAGCGTGTGGTTCTTGCTCACACCTGACGTTGTTCATTGTCCAACAAGTTCTTTCGCAGTATGGTTACTTTGATCATGTTGAAACCACGGATTCCACATCAAGTAACATCCACTCGTGCGCGTTTGGTGTATCCGCCGTCACCCCCTTCACTGTTCAAGAATAATGGCCTTGTAGAGGGGTATTTTTCCTACGCCAGCCGTAGGAGTTGGAAAACATACAGGATCCAATGAAATCAGAAAGGACAAACAGGACCAAGTTCACACACGTGACAGTGCAAAACATGGCAGTGCAGATGACGACCAGTACATTGTTCGAGGGTCTGTCAAGGTCAGTTCCAGTTCTGAGGAAATTTTACAGGAAATCAAGGTGCGGAGAGCAGAGGCATTAAGGCTGCTGGCTGATCACCAGAGCATTACAAAGTTGAGTTGGGAGACGCACTTAGAGGTAATCAGTTGGTTGTAGGCGCTAAGTCCCAGGAACTGTATACCCATACTCTCCTATCAATTGCCAATTGTAATCTCTTTCGGCTGGATAGTTGGGAGAGTGCAAGCCCATGAGGCAACTTCACAGGGACGATTTGCGTACATAGATGTACAATGCGTCCAAAGATCCAGGCAGATGCAAAAGCAAAAAGAAAAACAAAATCAAGTGGATGTGCATGGCAACTCACGAAATAGTGCATATAGCCCCGTGTGTGACGGCCAGTATATCATTGATCCGCCCGGTAAAATCAGCGATACTTCTAAGCGTATCCTAGAGGAAGTAAAGGTTCGGAGAGCGGAGGCATTAAAGCTACTGGCCGATCACTAGAAGACATTATAAGGTTAGTTTGTACGATGCCTTGGAAGGCAACAAGTTAGCCTTAGGTACTGAGCCTTAGATTTTCAACAGAAACAATCTGCTCTCAGCTCTCGGCAGGCCTTATCATGGCTATCATTTGGAAATCTACGATAAGGCTACAGCGCTCATCCATGCGATTATTTCAAATCATCCTTTCGTGGATGGCAACAAACGCACCGCCCTATACTTAACTGAACTGCTCCTAAAAAGGAGTGGATACAAGTTAGACATTGTTGATCTTGAACTTTTTAACAAGTTCATCCTCGTCGCCAGGGGCGAAATGGATTACGATGGACTTCTAGAGTGGCTGAGGACGGTTATCAATCCCTTGGTATAGTAGGACTCTCCGTGACTAGGAAAAGCTTACGAGGCGCTATGTATTTTTGCAATTTACATCGTGTCTGCCAGAAAATACCTATTCTGGCCGGGTTAAGGGCGTTATGGCTATGGTTTGCGTACGTCGGGAGTATCAATTCGAGGGGTAGTGACTTGGTCTCGGCGTATTTGAGTTGGGGCTCTTCATAAAAGTTGGATTTGAGTCGATTTCCGCGAGTTTTTTCGGGGTCTGATCTGCCCGGAGGACATACCTCGGGCCAATTTTGTTGTTTTGAACGCCTTGTTCGACCGTATCCATACGGTTGGGGGTGGCTTCACGCCGCCTTTCTGTGGGCCTTATGCCATTGGTCGTGTTGCTTCTTCTTTTTCTTAACAATCTGACCCAACCGGTGCACATTCGCCGCCACGACCCCCAGCGCGACCGTCCGAACGAACCCCTCCTCGCCATGCGTCCGTATCCGATCCAGTCCACGATGATTCAGATTGTTGATCGCCGACTCAATCCCCGGATGCTGTCGGCGCGCGGCCACGAACGCCGGCGAGACTCCCGCGCCTAGTCCGCCTTTGACCTCCCGCCCTTCTTTGGCAGCACGTTCAACCTCTATAGAGAATCATCCCTTCGTAGACGGCAACAAGTGCACAACTTTGTACTTGCTTGAGTTGTTCCTAAAAAAAGTGGCTACAGATTGCAGATAGCAAGCTTTATGAGAAGATCATCCTAGTGGCCAAGGTAGGCTGGATTATGAGGGACTGTAAGAAATGACTTCAGGCAATGATAGTGCACTTAGATTAGTGCTCGGGCTGCGTACCTGCAAAACTTTGGTTTCCTAAACTGGACGTGCGATTTTCCCGCATCCGGTTTTCAGTTGAACTCATAGCTTTGCCCCGCAATAGCAAGAAGTTAGTGCATGCCGCTGCTACGACTGATCTTCGTCTCAATGAAAAAAGACCTCGTTGCTTCATGTATGGCTGTCTACACGCGATCGCATACTCTGGCCTCCAAGTCCGCAGATTATAGATATCCTATCTGATGATGCTGCACCGATCTTGACTCTGTGCCGTATTCCAGCTATTGCTCTGTCCGTTGAAGATGCCTTCATTTTCTGGGCACTTGCTATGGTAAATGGACCATTTTTCCCAATTGAGGAAGTTCCGGCTGTTGGAGAAGGGCAGTCCAAAAAATCACCTAGATGGTGCTTGAAGCGCCCAGCAACAAACAGAAGAAGGCTCTAGCCGCTCAATGTCAGCTATAAGTAGGCCTGCTGCCAGCATAGCCTGCAATGTCATTTTATCCCAAAAGTAGCGTTCCCCGGCGACCGAGCATGATCCAGAACATTACAAAGTTCAGTCAGACGCGAGATGGGTCCAATAATAGGCCACAAACCAGCGCTGAGAGAGCAAGACAAGCATTAGGACACTTATCAATCCATATCCCAGGAGTATTTCCGCAAGGCCAAACAGAACATTCAGAATATCCCCAGAATATCCTTCATCAACCTTGGAATATTTCCTCAACTTTCCCCCGTCTCATTAGATGAGTCAGGATAACTGACACGAACATGATATATGCCAAGCAGCTGCCTGAGCAGGACTTCTTTAATAAGAGAAATATCTCGGAGGGTTAGGCCGGTATCGTCCAACTGCCCACTGGCAACTCTTTGGGTTATGAGATACTCAACTAGCTTCTCCAACTTTTCCCCGGTCACATCCTGTATCGTTCGAGCCGCCGCCTCAACAGTGTCGGTTAGCATTAGAATGCCCGTTTCCTTGGAGGTCGGTCGTGGACCTGGGTACCTGAAAACAGTCTCATCAAGGGTAGAACCATTGGCTTTGGCCAACTCAACAGCTTGCTGATAGAAATATTCCGTTCGAGTAGTCCCGTGATGCGAGCCAATGAAAGATATAACTTTGGCCGGAAGACGGTATTGTTCTCCAAGCTTCCGACCACTTGCCACATGACCAATAATGATTCGAGCACTTGACTCTGGATCTAGCTCATCGTGTGGGTTGGTATCCCCTGCCAAATTTTCAATAAAGTATAGAGGACCGTAGAGCTTGCCAATATCATGGTAGAGCCCCCCTACCCTTGTTAAGAGAATATCTGCGCCAACTTCATCCGCTACTGATTCAGCGAGACTCGATACCTGCATCGAATGATTGAATGTTCCTGGAGCATTCTTCATCAATTCCCTGAGCAGGGGTTGATTAGTATCTGACAGCTCCAGAAGGCGTATATCTGTAGTAATATCAAATACACGCTCTACTACCCAAAGAAATGGGTAGGCCGTAATTAAAAGGAATGAACCCACACCCGCTAATAACAGGCGCTCCTGAAGCTGCGGCCAAGCACTACCCTCGTAAAACCATATGGCTAACAGTGCTAAAGCGTAACCGCCAAATGCATAAGCAGCTGTCAGAAAAAGTTGACCTCTATTGCGCAAGCCGCGAGCGCTGAATATCGCAACGGAGCCACCCACAAGCGTGGCCCAGGTATATGTGAAATTGGAGCCGAGCATTAGTCCGCCAAGTAGAGCTAAGACGAACGTGCCGAAAAACGCCATGCGCGAATCGAAAATCACAGTCAACAGCACCGAAACGATGACAACAGGAACCGCATAAATGAACTGGGGAGGGGCAAAACGGATTGTCACGCCAAACGCAGCAACCATTACGGTATAAGACAAAGCTAGAAGTATGATGAACTTGTTACTGCTGAAGATCTCTGGGCGCGTATTCTTCAGGAAAATCCCGAAAATACCAATGATCGTTAAGCCTATCAGTAACTGTCCAAGCAACTGTAGACGTCCCTGAGTTGCCGATAATTCGCTCCCCCGCTCTCTTTCCAGAGAATCCAGCTTTTGTTTGATTTCCGGGGTTATGCGCTCCCCGTTACGTACAATTTCTTCGCCCTCGGCCACCATGCCACGAACGGGTAGAATTAATGCTTCAGCTTCTCTGCGACGTAGTTCTGTTGGCTCGGATTGATAGATGAGTGAAGGCACAAAGATTGCCTCAATAAATTGAAAAATCGCCGTGGTGCTAAGCGGAGGCTCTCCTTGGAGTACCGTTTCTTCGAGCCAAACCCGAATTCGCTCGCGAGCTTCGTTGTGTCCAACCACACTCGTTGCAATTCTTTGCTCAAAAGTCTGTGCAAGGGTATCTCGTACTGTCAGGTATTCTGTACGAACTGAATCTATGGGCACGTCAAGCACTCCCTGGAGCTGGAGCCGTTGGCTTCGATCCGCGATCGCATCCAGTATCCGTTCAAAGAGAGGTGAATCCATCGGGGCCAATCTAGCGGCCGTCGGCATGTCTGGACTACCGCGAGCGTAATTCCACCCTAAGTGACGCCAGATTGAATCACTGAGCCTAATTGGAGCCTGAAGACGCAGGTCCATAAAAAGAAGGGAATCTGCCACAGTAGCGGTAGATAATTCCTCAGGAGAAAGATCAGTACCGACAGCTATGCTGTCTCTCCGGGCCCCTATGAGATAGTTCGTGTAGGCATTGAATACAGCTTCCAGTGATACTGCAATAGAATCTGCCACGTCACGCGTCTGCTGCTTTGCTTCATGAAAGGGGTAGAAGATCGGCTCGGTAGCATCACGTATGCGTTGTCTTTCTGCACGAAGTGAATCATCGGACTTGTAAAGGGGAAATTCGAATTCTGCTACTAGAGTCTCTTCCTGCCAGCGATCTCCCACAGACTTCGAAATTTCGGGTATATCACCATGCCTGAAAGCCAATACGGTTACTATGAGCAGCAGTACGAATATGCCCAGCTTCAGTCCAAAAAAATCTTGGAGCAGTAAGCGAAAGCGCCAAAAGACAGGTCGTGATAGTAATCCCATTGAGTATAGATAACGCTATCTCTTGTGACGAAGTGAGAGAAGGAAGCCGACAAATATGCAAAAAACACTTCCAATCAATGTATACCATGGCCAAGCAATTTGGCGTAATCCGGCCTCTTCGATCATCCCATCTGTTGGATTAATTGCAAACATCCAGCCCTCTGTCGGACTGTGCCAAAGCCCAAAGATAATAAGCACCATGACCACAATGGTAAGAGTAAAGGCAATTACGGCATCCCATTCATTCGCATTTTTTACCACAATTCCCAGCAGGAACCCCCCTAGGAGGCCTCCATAGGTAAACGAGGCAATTGCTAACCCAAGTTCAACGACTGGATTATCCGTATTCTCAAACAGGCTCGCAAAGACCACAAACAATGCACCCCAAAACAGAGTTAGGCCCCGGGAAAGTAATAGGCCTCTGGCTTTGCTGATTGGGTTTTTAATCCACCGCTCGACCAGGTCCATCATTGAGGATGATGCCAAAGAATTAAGTGAGGAAGACAGCGTACTCATTGCTGCTGCCAGAATACCGGCCAGAAGTAGCCCTGACAGACCGGCCGGTAAACCTTCAATTATATAACGAGGAAAGACCTCATCCCCGCGAGTGAGCCCAAGCTCTGCTGGTGTAACTCCACCATAATGCACCCATAACAGTGCACCTATTGCGAGAAACAGGGCAAACTGCAGGGCTACCAGAACCGCACTGCCTAGTAATGCATACTGGCTATCCTTAAGGGTTCTGCAGGTCAGCAGCCGCTGAACAATCAGCTGATCCGTGCCGTGTGATGCCATAGAGAATACCCCGCCCCCAATAATAGCTGTCAAAGTAACATAGGGTTGAGTGATCCAATCAGTAAATGAACCTCCCAATCCAAAGTCAATCACGCTCAGCTTGCCTTCCACTGCTGCCAATCTCATCGCTCCTTCCGGCAAACCATTAAACAGTAAAACCGCACACAGTGCGCCTCCTAAAAGATACAGTCCCATCTGTACGACATCTATCCATATAACTGCCCGGATGCCCCCGATCAAGGTATATATGACCGTGATAATCCCGAGCAAAAGTATAATCTGACCATAGGTTATTGGATCTCCCATGAACGTCAATCCAGCAGAATCGGCAATCACCTTCAGGGGGATTGCCGTAGCAAATAGTCGTACACCATCTGCCAATAGCCGTGTGACCATGAATGTAACCGATGCAGTGGATCGCATACGATCCCCAAAGCGCTCCCCCAAATAAGCATACGCGGTCGTCATTGCTCCCTTAAAATAGCGTGGCAGGAACAGCAGGCTCACTGCGATACGCCCTACAAGGTACCCGGCTGTGATTTGAAGGAAGGTCATGGTGCCTCCGTAAGCAACCGCAGGTACACCAATTATGGTCAAAGTGCTTGTTTCTGTGGCTACAACCGAGAAACAGACTGCCCACCAGGGCAGATCTCTGCCACCTAAGAAATAGTCATTCATTGAGCGTTGACGTCCACCCAAACGTATGCCCAGAGCGGCTATGCCGACTAGATATACAGCAATGACTATATAGTCGAGTATTGATAGCATTAGCAACTTCAGTCAATGCCCAACTTTTTGGACATTTCTTCGAGTGGTACTCCCTTGGTTTCGGGCATGACAAAAATTACCCATAGGAGTTGTCCAACCATACACAACATATAGAACGCGAAAATACTTGCCCCGGATATTTCGGCAATCATGGGGAAAGTAAGGGAGATTATTGCGGCCATAATCCAATGCACGAAACTGCCTAAACTTTGGCCACGCGCCCGTATGCTGTTGGGGAATATCTCACCAATAAACACCCAAATGACTGCTCCCTGACCGAACGCGTGTGACGCAATGAATACGATAAGGCTGGCCAGTACTACTGGACCAGTTATTTCGGTATAAAAAGCTACGGCGGTAGCTCCTAGACTCAGGATGTAGCCAATAGATCCCACCAACATGAGTCTCTTCCGCCCAAGTTTGTCAATAACCATGAGAGCGGCGGCCGTCATAATGAGGTTAACACCACCAATGATTACGGACTGAAGGAGTGCAGAGGTGCCGGAGGCCCCAGCCATTTCGAATATTCGGCGTGTGTAATAGATCAATGCATTGATGCCTGAGAGCTGATTGAATGCAGCTATTGCTACGGCTAACAGGATCGGTTTCAGGTACTTGCGCTGAAAGAAGCGTTCAGTCAGATGTTTGCGTGTTTCCGTCAACGATAGCCTTATGGCAGCGAGCTCTTTTGCTGCATCGAAGCTTCCGCCTCCTATGTTAATCAGCACACTTTTGGCTTCGTCATCTCGTCCCTGTGCGACCAGCCATCGTGGACTCCGGGGATTCGTAAACAGCAATGCTGTGAAGGCCAGTGCGGGTGCCGCCTCTACTCCGAACATCCAGCGCCATTCGATACTTCCCAGTTCAAATGAGGCAATGATAAAATTCGACAAATAGGCTACCAGAATGCCGAGTACAATATTGAGTTGTACCATGGCTACCAGACGCCCCCGCATATTTGCTGGGGCAATTTCTGCCACATACATAGGGGCAACGACCGATGCCCCCCCAACCCCTAATCCGCCGATCAGGCGGAAAAATACAAACGATCCAGCATCCCAGGCTACGGCGCTTCCAATTGCAGATAAGAGGTATAATCCCCCCATGATCATCAGCATTGGCCGGCGCCCATAACGGTCGGCTGGTTTCGCGAATGCTAATGATCCGATTATTGTACCGACGAGTGCACTGGCAACAAGTGTTCCATGCCAGAATGCTGGCGTACCGAAAGCCCCACTGAGGCGCTGATAGGTCGGATCATACAAATCTCGAAGCGTGCCTTCTGCTCCTGAGATTACCGCCGTATCAAAACCAAATAGCAAGCCCCCCAAAGCGGCAACCACGGAAGCCCAAATCACTCTAGACATAACATCACGAAATTAGTAAACAGTGCAAAGGGAGCGCATGTGAGGCCTCAAGGTAACGATTTAGAGATTCATGATAATATTTGAGCTTGTGAAGCAAGGCTCTAAGCTGCGAGTTATTGGGGATGAGCTCTAGCCTTTTGGCGTGCATACAGATCGACGCACCCATCGCTGAAGTTGCTGTGGGTTCGACCACGGTTTGACATTATGCGTACCGTGCGCTAGGAGACTGCTAACATTTTCAGTTCCGCACTGATTGCGGTAGAACCACCCATATATATATTGCAATGGTTCATGGTAATAGAGGGGGCTGCAATCCTCTTTATATCCCTATTCCTGAACGGGATTCCGTACGACCTTAGCGGACCCCGGTAATGCTGGGTTGTGGCTGTGGATTCGTGGATGTCGGAACGCCGAACCCAGACGGGTAGCCGCTTGACAGCGCCGACACCGACCTACCGAACTGCCCCGCGAGACCGTTCGCAGGCGAGCGGTTTTCGGTCACAATCTAGGAGTCGCGGACACATACTGTCGCAACCTATCCGTCTTTACGCTCGTCGTCCCGGTGCTCGTCGCGACTCTGCATGACCGCGTCTACGAACTCCAACACCGCTGAACGTGCTTGCTCCCATTCTTCACCGCTCTTGAAGGATAGGAAATGGCCGCCGTGGGTCCATTTGCCGAGATTGACCAACGCACCAAGTCGGCCAAGCGCATCATCTCCGCCCCACTGCCCGGCTTGCGGCAGTACGCTTACGCTATAGACGCCCCGGCCCACGTAACCGGCCTGCACGCCGAAATAGGTCTTCCAACTCTTCGAATCATCGGGTTCTGTAAGCTGAAAGCCGATCCCCTTGCTGCCTGGTTGTTCCCAAATTCCCTGCTGTGGCAGATGCTTCCGGATGTCGCTACACACATGGTCAAAGAGGTCTTCGTAGCCATGCTCTTCCAAGTAGTTCCGCAAGGTCCGGCGACGCTCAGCCGTGGTTGGGGCACGACGATCTGTCCGGCGTCCACCACCGGGAATCACCTCCATCTGTCGCGCCAGCAAGGTCTCGTCATCCCGGCGGAACCCGTGGAAGGTGATGACCGAGAGATCAACCGCCCCTGCTGATACGAATCGCGCCATTCGTTCAGCGGCTTCATCAACGCCGAGACCGATCAGGACCATCCGTGGCGGTAGCAACCGAGACAGATCGTCGCCCCCGTGCTTGTCGGTGTACCACTGCTCGAAGTCCTCGATTCGCTGAATTCCCGCGTCACCTGAGCGATCCAAGATGTGCTCGGCCAATTCGGGTCTGGTCATGGCATCCAGAGCCGAAGCGTAGTCCAGGATCTGCGTCACGGCGTCCCGCGTGAGGTTACCGCGCTTCAATTCGTAGACTACCAAGCGTCCGTCGCTGTCAACCGCGAGCAGGTCCAACCATCCTCCGGCGATCCGTGTCTGCCGCCCGATCAGTTGTAGCCCAGGTTCAAGCATTTCCAGATTGGAGACTAGAATATTCTCGAACTCCCATTCGCTGGGCATCTGCGAGAGCTGCAGAATGGGCTCGGCCCCGCTCGATCCATCTACTGACCACAACTTGAGTTCAGGGATCATCACTCGCATATCCTCACGTCGTTCGCGGCGTGCGCAGAACGACGTTGTTTGGTCTTTGGGGGCAGAATGCGAACTGTGGGATTCATGACGACACCGTGTGTTTGGTTTGGTTTTCGGGTGTGATTCGATACATTACATTCGAGCGTTTTCTCCCAGAGAGCATGCAGTATTTGTCCCCTCTGGCTTCCTGAGAAAATCGGCTTACAACGCCCACGGAATGTTGAGTTCGGCGGCAAGTTCTCTGTGGATTTTGTATCCCTGCGTGTACAAATTGTTACATTATTGCTGGAGTCCGCCCGGAAAATTATTCCGTCGACGAATTTCCCGGGGTACTTTACATTTAACTTTTCACCCAGGCTGTCACGATGTCCACGCTGGTTGAGTTCCTCGGCTACCCCCGCATCTCCGCACCCTTCTTTGAGCAGAATCTTCAGTTTGCCCAGCGCTTCTCTCGAGATATCCCGACGAACAGCTCTTACGCGCGGTAGTGGCAATCTATTGGGGGCAGACACCTTAGCATCCTTTCATCCACAATGCAGTACACCAGCTGCACATTCCCCGTCGTGGGCAGCATTGGCGGAGAAATTGCGCCCGTACCATGAATGGAAAGGTGTGTGACTTCTGCCCAGCTGTCCGGGGCAATTCCAGCGACATCCCGTCAATCGCCCGTCTCTGCCAAGGATGAATCCCCTGAGGAATGGGAAGATATATCCGGTTGTTTTGCATTTGGAGATCTGAGACAGTTTCTTGATGGAGGCTGTACCATTGCCGGTTGGAGCGTCGATGCTGACTGGGAGAGGCCGAAGAACCTCCAAGTTCACACATCCCTTGCTGACCCTCCTCGCCGTTACCACACCGCAGGACTTTCCCACGGATCGCTCACCAATCTAACGAATCATGATCTCCTGAGCCTATGGAAGAATTGCTTGGCTGAAATTCAGATCCGGCGAACCGGTTGGAACAAAGTATTTCTCGTTCAATCTAGCTTGATGCGCGCCCGGTTTCGAGGTTCGTCTTGATGATGAGGCGGGCATGACTGAACAGCAGAGGTTGTCTTTCCGGGAACGAAACATCGGCCGCCGCAACTGTGTAGACCGTTAACGTAGCAAGCACGGACCACACGGGCCAGACATGCACGCAATCCAGACCTCCAACCTGACTAAGCGCTACGGGACCAGCGGCGCAAAGTCAGTGCTGGCCGTGGACCGGATTTCCTTTGCCGTCGAAGAGGGGCAAGTATTCGGTTTCCTCGGTCCCAACGGAAGCGGCAAGACGACCACTATTGGGATGCTAGTGGGAACCATCAAGCCAACGAGCGGCAGCTTCAACCTGTTCGGCGCTTCCGACCCCAAGGGCCTCATGGTCGCTCGTGCCCGCCTCGGTGCCACGCTTGAGACGCCCAACTTCTACCCGTACATGAGCGGTCGCGACAACCTGTGCGTCGCTGCCGCGGTGAAGGGGGTGGGTCGCCCCCGCATCGATGAGTGCCTAGAACTCGTCGGCTTGTCCGATCGCGCGAAGCACCGCTTCAAGACCTATTCTCTTGGGATGAAGCAGCGGCTGGCGCTCGCGGCTACCATGTTGAATGATCCCGAACTGATCATCCTCGACGAGCCTGCCAACGGGCTCGACCCACAGGGGATCCGGGAGATCCGCGAGGTCATCCGTGTCCTGGCCAACCGCGGCAAGACAATCTTTCTGTCGAGCCACCTGCTCACGGAAGTCGAGCGCACCTGTTCCCATGTCTCGATCATCCGCCAAGGGCGGATCGTTGCATGCGGTGCGGTGGCAGAGGTGGTGGGCGAAGGAGGTGCAATGTTGTTACGCGCGGAGGACCCCGAGGCCCTCGCGGGCGCGATACGGGCCTACCCGGAGACGACTTCAGTGCGTCGAACCGACGAAGGCATCGTCGCTGCGCTGAATGCAGACGATGTGGCCAGTGTGACACGCTATCTGGCGGGACAGGGGATCTATCTGACCTATCTGGCGCCCTATCGGCTGAGCTTGGAGGAGGTCTTCATTGATCTCACACAGGGTGCGGTGGATTCGATGGCGGAGATCGCGTCTGGATGATGCTAGGCGTGCTTCTGCGGATCGAGTGGCTCAAAGCGGTCAAGCGGCGATCCTTCTGGGTGGCCGTGGGCGCATTTGCCGTCTTCATTGCGATTCCCGCAGTCGAAAGGATCCGCAACGTCCACAAGAATCCGAACCTATCCTATGCCCTTCCGGAGAGCTGGCCGGACATCTTGGGCGCCGCGGCCGGGCTGGGACCGTTTTTCGTCGGCGTGCTAATGATCCTGCTTGTAGCACCCGAGTTCACTTGGCGCACGGCGCGCCAGAACGTGATCGACGGGCTCAGCAAGGAGAGGTTCTATGTGGGAAAGGTCATGTTGCTCGCCGGGCTCATCTCGTTCTTCATCGCAATAGCGATGCTCGTCGGCGTTGGTGGAACGCTGTTCAGCCCGAGCGAAGGCGGCCCCGGCATCCTGCGGCCGACGGACCTCAGCTATCTGGGCAGTCTCGCCTTGAGCCTGCTGCTCGTCGGGAGTGCTGGTCTGATGCTCTCTGTGCTCATCCGTTCCTCGGGACTCGCGCTGGGCGCCCTCTTCCTCTATCTCATCGTTGAGGAGGCGGTCGGTAGGCTGATCTCACAAGCAGGCGGAGGTCTGCGGCGCTCGGCTGAATATCTGCCGTCCAACATTCTCGATCAACTCGGCAACGATCTTGCCCACTACCCGGAGGTATTGGCTGATGTCAACTCGAGACGCATGGAACGTGGACTCGAACCTAGGGAGTTCCTCGATGTCGAGGTGCTCGCTATTGCGGCGCTGGTCTACAGTGCCCTTTTCCTCGGACTCGCGTTTCTGAGCATGTGCAAGCGCGACCTGTAGAAGGCATCCCGGACGGAGCAATCGCCATCGGCCTGCATCCCTGTGGTGCTGGCTTCGACCACTACCGGTCATAAGCCAGCCTACGCAACGTTGAACGTTACGGGCTGGTTAGGGGAGGCTCCGTTCGTGTCGCCGATCACCCCGCGGCGGTGGCGAAGGGCAGAGCCCTGCGTCAGCCCCTTCGTGGTCGCGAAGAGTTCCTGGGATTCAGCGAAACCGTTACCTTCTTTGATCTGGCGGAATGCATTCTATTTCTGGACTGACCCTAGAGGCAGGTCAAGCGTTTGAGCATCAAATGCACCTGTTGGCATGAGGCAGGATGATCACTGTTTCTCCCCTACCCCAGTTACTTCGGGTAAGCATCTTATCCCTTAGAGGGAACACTTAATGCAGTATTGCCTACCTTGAGTTCTATAGTCTTTTGCGCCTACAAGTCATATGAAGCACCTCCCAATTCTTACAGTTTTGTTGGTAGTGCTGCTTTGGGGCTGCATTACGACTCCCTTAGGTGTAACCATTACATCTCGGGCGCCCGAGGATACAACATCTACACGCCCTGGTCCCATTGAAGCCAAACGTGCATGGATTTTTGTAGAGGGCTCCCAACAAGGTACCACACCTGCTACCGTCCGCATCCGACGCAGCTTCGAGATAACAAACGTCTCACTGCATGTTGGACAAGCCTTTGAGGAAGTACGTCGCTACGAAATAGAACGCAGCATCACCTCCAGTCGAATTATGCAGAATTATACCTTTCAGGGCACATATGATGGAGGCATACTAACCTTCAGCTCTACCGAGCTCTCTCAGGATAAAAAGGGGCGCTTCATTATTCCTTACTACGCCAGCCCCATCCAAATCGTTGATCACGAGTATGACCTAATATTGATTTTGACCGAATAACGTGGGTATTCAACCGTACGTACTTACCGAGACTAATTGGAAATCGGTCAGTGAGACTGATTTCGGGACGGCAGTATTACCTTGGGGAGCTATCGAAGCACATAACACCCACCTCCCCTACGGTACCGACAATATTCAACTGGATCGAATTGCAGCTGATGCCTGCGCCGTTGCGTGGGAACTGGGGGCTCGTGTCATAGCATTGCCAACTATACCTTACGGCGTCAACACAGGACAGTCTGACATAACGCTGGATATGAATATGATGCCCAGTACACAGCAGGCGCTATTGGGTGATATAGCACGTGTACTTGAAGGCCAGAACATCCTGAAATTAGTGGTCCTGAACGGACATGGCGGTAACAATTTCCGACAGATGATCCGTGAGGTTGGCTCTCATTACCCAAGGCTTTTTATTTGTGAGGTTAACTGGTTTAAGGTACTTGATGTAAAGCTTTACTTTAAGGATCCCGGAGACCATGCGGGAGAGTTGGAAACCAGCCTAATGCTAGAAATTGCCCCAGAACTCGTCCTCCCTCTTGACCAGGCAGGTTCAGGTGCTGCACGTCCTTGGACAATTACCGGATTGAACGAGGGTTGGGCCTGGGCAGAGCGACGCTGGAGTGAAGTTACAGAAGATACAGGAGTTGGTGATCCCCGGGCAGCTTCAAAGGCTAAGGGAAAGCTATTTCTGGATTCAGTAACGCAAAAAATAGGGGTCTTCTTGACCGAGCTTGATTCCACTCATATTACCGAACTTTACGAACGGCGGTGAAGCTGCCAACAGGAATGTTAAAAAAGATAAATTCTCGATACGAGCCCCGATTAATGGGCGCGTTATGCTGTGCAATTATAATGGGACTTTCTCCATTAGTACAGGCGCAGGATCAGGCAGGAGCTTATTTGCAGGACATTGACCAATTGCTCATGCAGGCTCATACGGCCAGTCAGAATGCCGAACAGGCCGCTTCAGTTCGGGAACTAAAAATGCATGCTGATGCTGTGTTTGAGACTATCTGGGGCGCACCCTCGGGTCTGCTCTCAAATACTGGGGCTGCTCTGGCATATGGTTGGAAAACAAGATGGCAAACCGACGGTACTGAGTTTGACGAGGCACACGTTGAGCGCCATGGTTCCGATAAACCGTTGATCTCAGATCCTGGGCAGCTTGGCATCATGGGACGAGGACGTGCTGTCGTAAAGATGCTTTTACCCCGTCAGGAAGAATCCCATGCAGATCACGTACTCGCTTCCCTGAGCAATGTTATCGGGTGGATGCGCCTTAGTGATGGCGTGACAAAGGGTGAGCGTCAACCCCGAATTGATCTAACGCATGTCTGGGACGCCCCTACCCGCTTCTGGAATACTGCTGCAGATACCGGCTGGTTGGGTGAAGTTCATGCCCAGGCAATCAATATCCTCAAAACAGAGTACGGAGACGACCTTACTACTGCACAGGAGCATGCGAAAGCTATGACGGCACTATTGGAAAAATGCAGGTCAGGCAAAGATGAAAATGGCGATGGTGCAGTCACGCCGATCATGATGGAGGGCGGTATAGATACAGCAATTCAACATGCGGGATATTTGGGGATTATCAATTAAAAAAAGACGATGAGCAAAGTAATAAACAGAGTCACACATGTAACGTGCGCGGGGATTCTCCTTGGCCTCATTCCTTTGGGGAGTGTACTACCCGCCCAGGCGCAGTGGAAGACACTCTTTGATGGCTCATCTTTGGAGGGATGGTATCAGGCCGGACCGGGGCAGTTTGTATTGGAGCCCGATGGGTCCATGATCAGCGAAGGCGGAATGGGCCTCTTCTATTACAGTGAAGAATCGTTTCGTGATTTTGAATTGGAACTGGAATGGAAGTCAAACAAAACAACAGCAAACAGTGGGGTGTTCGTTCGATTTCCAAAGACCGATGATCCTTGGGTAGCCGTCGACGAGGGCTACGAAATCCAGATTGACGACAGCCGGGACCCCGACCATAAGACCGGCAGTATTTTTGCAATAAGTAAGGCATTCCGCTCGAACCCACTTCCGGCAGGCGAATGGAATGAATTCCGTATTCGCGTAACAGGACAGCGGTACGAAGTATGGCATAATGGTGTTAAGGTCAATGACTACATGGGAAGTCGTGGACGGGAAGGTTATATCGGGTTTCAGAACCATGACAACGGTTCACGTGTGGCTTTCAGAAACGTAAGGATTCACCCTATTGAAGAAGACACCTACGAGTCTTTGGCGGAACTCTTGGCTACACCTGACGCACGTGAGCCGATACGGGTGCTCATGTTAACAGCAACCCACGGTTTTAGACACGGTGCTGCAATTGAGGCTCAGAAGGAAGTTATGATGGCATTAAACCAGACCACAGAGCTCCAAGTGGATACGACCGAGGATATCAGCATGCTGCAACCGGAAATACTCAATAACTATGATGTACTGTTCCTGGCAAACTCGACGCTTCGGATTCCGCGCCCCGAAGGAGCCCCGGAACCGGAGCCGACCGCAACCATGGCTGAGGGCACACTGGCAAATTTCGATCTCAAGCTCATGGTCCCGGACAACGAGATCCAGGGCAAGGTTGCCATTAGCGAGGCTCCAGACTCACTCGTCGGAATGGTCAAGTTCAACATATTTCCTGATCCAGCGCACTTGTTCGGCGTTCGGTTAAATGCAGATTCTCTGTCGTTTATGTGGGATACCGGGGGCATGGGGATAGCAACGGCCATGCTTGATATAGACGGTGATTCGTTAAGTGGACTGATGTCTCTGGGAGAAATGCAGGTACCACTTTTAGGTATGCCGACCGAACCTGCACCAGTCGACTATACCATTACTATCACTACTCCCCAAGCTCCCCTGGGCGCTGTAGTAACACTGGGAGGCGCTTCAAGCACGATCGCCTTTCCTGATGGGACATTACCTATTAATGATCTCCTGTTTGCGGGAGATTCGATTACGTTTCACTTTAACATTGAAGAATTTGGTGACTTCTATGCCGCGGGGATTATTGAAGGTGATAGTATCCGTGGTGCACTTGCGAGTGACTTTGGTGAGCTGCCCTTCGAGGGATCCAGACAAGTAGGTGAACCAGAACATGAAGGCGAAACGCTTGATCCTGCACAGCTTGAAGCCATCCTGTCGTTTCTGGCTCAAGGAAAAGGAATCGCGATAGCACACGCTGGGCTTGATGCGCTTTATAATTCGCCGGAATACCGCGCAATGGTTGGAGGTGGTTTGTTTGATAGCCATCCCTGGACACAAAGTGTTCGCATTCTGGTGGAAGATCCGAATACGCCTGCTACACGCCATCTGGGAGAAGATCTGTGGGTGCATGAAGAGATTTACGTATTCGATGACAACCCTCGCTGGAATGCAAGAGTTCTCTTATCCCTGGATACTGAAACTGTCGAATTGACTGAAGCATTTGCTGGCGAAGAGCGAAATGACTATCCGATAAGCTGGATACGCATGCATAATGGTGGCCGTGTGTTTGCCACAGGACTTGGACACTTTGCAGATACTTGGAAAACTCCCGCATTCCTGGAGCATATTGTTCAGGGACTGCGTATGGCAGCGGGGCGTACGGAAGCAAATTTTTCAGGGCATCGGGTTAAGGAGGTCATCGCCGACAATGTTTGGCCAGATGATATTGCCGTAGATGAGCAAGGGGATGTATGGATTGCAGAGCTCCGAGGCAAAGTGCACCATTATGATGCACAAAGTGGCGAGGTAAGGCAGATTGCCCATTTACAAACGACAGATCCGACAAACGTAGAACACGGATTGTACGGAATTGAAGTGGACCCTGATTTTCACGAAGGATCACCGTATATCTATATGTACTATGCGGAACCGCATACCTTCATCAACACCCTCTCGCGATTTACCTATGAGGACGGGAAAATAGATCTTGGGTCAGAGCATGTTCTTCTGCGTGTACCGACAGAGCCACAATGCTGCCATCAAGGGGGCGACCTCGAATGGGGGCCTGATTCTACGCTTTATCTCTCAACCGGGGATACCGGTATGTCTGAGGTGCGTCCTGGATGGAAGATGTCAGAGGATCAGTTAGCTGCATTCATTGATACACATGCACTTAACGATTATCATTGGGCACGCCTGGTTGATTCTGAGCGATCCGCACAGAATCTGCAGGATTTGCGCGGCAAGATTTTAAGGATTAACAGGAATGGGACGATTCCACAGGACAATCCTTTTTACGGCAAGCCAGGCGTACGCTGGGAGATTTATGCATATGGCTTGCGGAACCCTTATCGCTTCAAAGTAGACAGTGAAACCGGTGCGCTCTACATTGGTGTGGTAGGGCCGGATGCTTCCTTTGATTATGATGAGTACAATATTTCTACCAATGGAGGGGAAAATTTCGGGTGGCCACGTACACTTGGCAAGCTCTTCTACAATGAGTGGACGCCAGAATTGATACCTGATTTTGTGCCGCCCTTCTGGGAGTACACCTATGAACACGGTGGACGTTCAGCTACCGTTGGACCGATCTACCGTTCCACTGGTCAATATGCCTTTGGTGAAAATTTGCAAAATAAAATATTTGTGTTCGATTGGGCAAGGCGCTGGATTAAATATGGAGAACTCGTCGATGGAACATTCGAGAGTGATCAGGAAGAGGATGTGCGCATTGATGTTCCAAATATTCAGATACCGGCCAAGCGTTTGACCAACATTAAAACGTTCGATATACTTCGGGGTACTGCCCCCATCTCCATGGAATTGGGACCGGATGGAAGCATATACGTGGCGGAATTTGATGGCTTCTGGGATGCTGGACCGGATTCAAAGGTGACGCGTTACCGCTGGATTGAAAAGAATCGTGCTCCGCTTGGTAAAGCAGAAATAAAGATAGATGCGAACCAGACAAGACTGCTTTATTTCGACGGAATGGGCATCATTGATCCTGATGGAGATATCCTGGAATACCACTGGAACTTCGGAGATGGCAATGAAGCAAAGGCACAAAATGTCTCGCATGAGTATGATTCTCCTGGTGAGTACCACATCGTGTTAAAGGTCACGGATATTCATGGTGCTTCCAGCGTGATGGGATGGGATTGGAAAATTGAATAGCGCTCACACTATACTGTGTTCATGAATCTCGAAAAGACAATTCGTGTTTTCGGAGCAGTGGTTCTATGCTCCGGATTGATCATTGGAAAGAGTGCAGCACAGGGCTCTTCTGGAGTAAATGGAGAACAGCTCTACCTCAGTCGTTGCATGTCTTGTCATCAAGTCGATGGTAATGGCATCTCAGGCGTATTTCCTCCACTGAACGAGATTGACTGGGTTACGGGGGATAAGGGTCGACTGATTCGAATCGTATTGGATGGTGCTGTTGGAGAATACGACATCGGAGGCATGATTTACACCGGTGCCATGCCGCCTTGGAAAAATTTCATGAACGATCAGGAAGTGGCTGCCCTACTCACCTACATTCGGAGCGCATGGGATAATGATGCTTCGAGAGTTACCGAAGATGAAGTTCGCCTTGTACGAGAGGCTGGCGGTGACAGAAATCAGGCTTGGACGGCCGAAGAGTTGGCAGATGAGGCCAACCAGGGTATTCCAGGTTCTCTCGGATTTTTACTGACCCCACGCGATTCAACGAAATCAAATTAGACAAATATCCTAGCGAATTTAAATGCATCGACTACTCTTTCTTTTGCTATGCTTGGCAATATGCCAGGCGCCTGTTACTTTTGGACAACAACTGATTGGATCAGTTGAGATGCACGATGAAGCCTTGACATCACTGATAGAGCCAGATGCGCAATTAGAGGTTCTGGCCGAAGGATTTGAGTGGTCGGAAGGGCCCGTATGGGTGAGAGATGGTGAGTTTTTACTCTTTTCCGACGTCTGGACTAATCGAATCTATCGCTGGAAGGAGGGGGGCGAAGCTGAGGTATTCTTGGAGCCATCGGGCTATACAGGTCCGCCCAGAGAGGGGCGCATCGGTGGATCTAATGGGCTTACACTGGATTCCGAAGGTCGCTTGGTTATGGTACAGCACAGTGATCGCCGTATTGCGCGATTGAGTGGCTCCCTGACAGATCCCGAGCCCGTGTACGATACAATCACCGATCTGTACGAAGGTAAACGATACAACAGCCCCAACGACCTGGTTTATCACTCTAACGGAACATTGTATTTCACGGACCCGCCCTACGGACAAGACAAAGAGCTGGAGTTTCAAGGTGTATACAGCGTTACGCCGGAGGGTACTGTTAGACTGCTCGAAGCGGGGATGAGTCGACCAAATGGATTAGCTTTCTCGCCAGATGAGAGCATTCTTTATGTCGCAAATTCAGATCCAGAGCATCTCGTCCTGATGGCTTACGATGTTTTACCCGATGGTGGGTTGGACAGCGGGCGTGTCTTTTTCGACGGGACCAACCTCGCGGAAGAAGGATTGCAGGGATTACATGATGGCTTAAAGGTGGACTTGGATGGCAATATATTTACAACGGGTCCAGGAGGAGTTCTGGTCCTAAGCGCTGAGGGCGTCCATCTTGGCACGATCAATACGACCCAGCGCACGGCCAACTGTGCTTTTGGGGACGACGGCAGTATGCTGTATATCACGGCTGGCAGCTTTCTGCTACGCATTCCGTTGTTGACCAAGGGAGTTACCCCCTAACTTTCTCCCATTGCAAAGTCAGGATTCCACTCCTTATTGGGTCATCTGACTCAGACCATATTGAATGGCCAACTCGAGAGTGCAATACAAGGTGCGGAGAACTCCATTAGAATGAGCAACTCCAGGGTTGATCTCCATCGATCTGATTTCCCGGAAATAAACAGATTATAAATGCGCTATATCCCCGTCGTTCTTATGCTGTTTTTGACAATGTGTCAGACGGCTCCCCCGGATGAAACTCAAGAAGAAACACCCACTGACCCAGACCAGACCATGGCTTCCAAGAGATTGATCGGAACGGTTGAAGTACTAGATGAAGTACTAACCTCGTTGGTTGCCGTAGATGCACAGTTGGAGGTTTTGGCGGAAGGTTTTGATTGGTCAGAAGGTCCTGTTTGGGTTAACAGCGGCGAGTTCCTGCTCTTTTCAGATGTACCTACTAACAGAATCTATCAGTGGATGGAAGGCAGTGAGGTCAATGTATTTTTAGAACCGTCGGGTTATACGGGGACTGAGGCAAGAGGTGGTGAGGTTGGATCTAATGGGCTAACGCTGGATTCTGAAGGCCACCTGGTCATCGCACAACATGGTGACCGTCGAGTTGCTCGACTGGATACATCTGTTTTGGAGCCCCAACCTGTATATGAGACGATCACCGAGCAGTACGACGGCAAACGATACAATAGTCCCAATGACTTGGTCTATCATTCTAACGGAACGTTGTATTTCACGGACCCGCCCTACGGACTTGAGTTCAGAATGTCTGATCCGGCCAAAGAGTTGGATTTTCAAGGCGTATACAGTGTTAGCCCAGATGGCACTGTCCAACTCCTCGAGTCGACAATGAGCAGAGCAAACGGACTGGCTTTCTCACCAGACGAGAGTACGCTATATGTTGCCAATTCAGATCCGGAGCGTGCTATTTGGATGGCTTACGACGTTTTACCAGACGGCGGTATAAGTAACGGTCGTGTGTTTTTTGATGCAACCGACCTTGTCGAGGAAGGGCTCCCTGGGTTACCCGATGGTCTGAAAGTAGATGTGAGCGGCAATTTATTTGCAACAGGGCCGGGGGGTGTACTCATCCTCAGTCCAGAGGGCGTTCATCTTGGTACAATTAATACGACACAGGCTACTGCTAACTGCGCTTTTGGAGGCGATGGTAGTCTTCTGTACATTACAGCAGACATGCTCTTGTTGCGTATCCAATTACTAACCAAAGGAGCCATTCTTTGACCTGCTCAACCCATGCGCAACCAATAGTGTGTGGGATGTGCTGAGCCTCGATTAATAGCAGTTATCCCTATCTCGTGCTTAACAGCGGTATTATATCCAAATAATTCCAGGAGGTATTCAAAATCACTGTACCATTGGCTGCCGTGCTGTTCGACATGGACGGAGTTCTTGTTAACTCCGAACCATTGCATGAGAAGGCGCAAGACATTGTTTGCCGACGATTTGATCTGGAAGTGCCAACATCGGTCTCCCCTATTTTCAAGGGTTGGACAGAAGATCGCGTGTACGCATATATTGCCAAGCATTTTGGTACGGGCCGAGCTACGGTCGATACGCTTATAAAAGCCAAACATGCCGCCTTTGCAAGTCTTTCGGAAGAGCTTGAACTCATGCCCGGTGCCTCAAAGCTAGTTCAAGTAATACATAACTTGAACATTCCCTTGGGTCTGGTTACTTCTGCTACTCGTGCCGACCAGGAAAGAGCATTCTCCAAATTTGATTTCTTCCCCTATTTCTCATCGGTCACAACGGTTGAAGATGTTACCGAAGCAAAGCCTCATCCACAACCATATTTGATTGGCGCTGAGCGCTTGGGAATGAGGCCTGAAGAATGCATCGTTGTTGAGGACTCCAAGTATGGGATAGTCAGTGCATTACGTGCAGGGTGCCACGTTTTGGGGTTAGCAACAACATTTTCATGCGATGCACTGCATGATGCCGGCGCACATGCTGTTTTTGGTTCAATAGAAGCAATTGAGCCACACATAAAGAAGCTACTAAACCTGACGGTTGTATAGATATTCAGCGTTACCGGCTAATTACACCTACCTTAACATGCTTGAGTCAAATAAGTCGAATCAATGAGGCGCGAGACTATCTTGTTCATTGCTGTTGTTTTATGCAGCTGCACAACAGACCAAAGCTCAACAAGCACCAGCGATCCATATACCGATTGGTCCGTCTATCTCGGTGATGCTACGAGCAGCCATTATAGTACTCTTGATCAGATTAATCGAAGTAATGTGGCTGATCTAGCATTGGCCTGGACCTACAATTCTGGCGATGCGGATAGTACCGGCCGTACTCAGATGCAATGTAATCCCATTATCATAGGCTCTACTTTGTATGCGACTTCACCAGGGTTAAAGGCCATTGCCCTGGATGCAGCAACAGGACAGGAGATATGGCGTTTTGATCCGTTTGAGGCCGGAGCTGTAGCTGAGGGGCGCGGGATAAACCGGGGGGTAAGTTATTGGGCTGGTGATGATCAGCACGAGGCACGTATCCTTTATTCTGCAGGATCCAGGCTGTTTGCATTGAATGCATCAACCGGCAAACCTATTGGCGCATTTGGAGAAGAAGGATCTGTCAATTTGCGCGAAGGTATGGATCGCGACGTTACAGATTTATCCGTAGCGGCCAGAACACCCGGTATCATCTACAAGCATCTACTGATACAAGGCACGTCTTTATCTGAGGGCATACGCTCTGCGCCAGGTCACATCCGAGCTTACGATGTGCGCACAGGAGAGCTTGTCTGGATCTTTCACACAATCCCCCACCCTGATGAATTTGGGTATGATACATGGCCGCCAAATGCCTATTTATACAGTGGAGGCGCCAATGCATGGAGCGGGTTAAGCCTGGATGAAGAACGTGGAACAGTCTTTCTCCCCACGGGATCGGCAGCCTTTGATTTTTGGGGAGGCAATCGCGTTGGCGAAAACTTGTTTGCCAATTCTGTACTTGCGCTTGATGCCATGACAGGTGAACGTAAATGGCACTTTCAGACTGTACATCATGATATTTGGGATCGTGACCTGCCAGCTGCCCCTAACCTTGTCACAGTAGTGCATGATGGTCGCCGCATTGATGCAGTAGCACAGGTCACAAAAAGCGGACATGTATTTCTTCTTGACCGGGATACTGGAAATCCTCTTTTCCCGGTGGAAGAACGCCCATTCCCGCCCTCAGATCTGGAGGGTGAAGAAGCTTGGTCAACTCAACCGATTCCGCTAAAACCTCCGCCCTTCGCACGTCAGAGGTTCGATGAAGAGGACGTAACAAATATCTCACAGGAGTCTCATGACTACGTCCTGGAGCGTCTCAGGCAAGTTCGTTCTGACGGTCAATTCGTACCACCGAGCGTACAGGGAACAATCATTTATCCGGGATTTGATGGGGGAGCTGAATGGGGTGGTGCTGGATATGATCCAACCACGGGCATACTGTACGTCAATAGTAACGAGATGGCCTGGATTCTCACTATGGTCCCTTTGAACCCGGATGGAGCGACTACGGGAGAGGGCCTATATGCCCGCTACTGTGCAGGTTGCCACGGTGCTGGACTGGAGGGCTCCCCTACCGGTGATATGCCCGCTTTGACCGGATTGGAATCCCGGATGACGAAAGATGATGTGGGTGAACAGATTGCCCGGGGCGTTGGCTTTATGCCATCCTTTGGTTTTCTGGAATCAAGTGAGGTATCCGCAATTGTAGATTTTCTTTTTGGAGAGGACGGGGAAACCTCAATTGAACTGGAAGAGACCGATGCTGAGCTCAGTACTTTTTTTGCAGGCTCTCCATATGGGCATACCGGATATAATAGATTTTTTGATCAGGACGGATATCCGGCGGTCAAACCTCCTTGGGGAACATTAAATGCGATAAACCTGAACACCGGCACGATTGACTGGTCCGTGCCGCTTGGGGAATTCCCAGAATTGACTGCCCAGGGCATCCCGCAAACCGGCACAGAAAATTACGGTGGACCTGTGGTTACCTCTGGTGGTCTGCTCTTTATTGCAGCCAGCAAGGATGAGCGTTTTCGGGCCTTTGACAAGGAAACCGGTGCTGTACTATGGGAGACACAGCTGCCCGCGGGTGGCTATGCAACACCTGCTACCTACCAAGTTAATGGAAGGCAGTACGTAGTTATTGCCGCAGGAGGAGGCAAAATGGGCACAAAATCCGGGGATGCCTACTTGTCATTCGCACTGCCTGACTAGGGATTACCAAATGGCGTACGGTGGTTTTCTTAGTCCCAAGTAGTGTTGCATGGACATTAAATATTGGTCATCTCAGGTTGTTTTTGTGGATTTTTGACAGATTTCGGCCTATTTGGCCTGATTTTGGTGTTTGAGGTCCTCTTACCCCGGGGATTGTTCTGGCGAATGTTGCGCTGTATTTGGGTAATTGGGGGATGATTTGGGCATTATTCCCGGGATTTTTCGTAAATTAGAGTTTTACTCTAGTCATTTATTTTCTATTTGTTATGCGCAAGGCATACGATTCGCAATACGATCTATGGGAGCTTCCGATAGCCGATATTGAGTTTGATCCCAAGGATCGGGACGACATTCCTACAGTGCTGATGGGGCTGCAGGCGTTGTACGTTGACGCAAAAATTCGGGAAAAAATTTTTGAGATTCTCGAAAGGTATGTGCGACCCGAGGTCGATCATCTGCACGGTCGTCCGGGCATGGATCTATGGCGTATTTTTGTTTTGGCCGTGGTAATGACGACCCTGAACTGTGATATTGATCGTCTGACTAATCTGGCGAACCATCATCGGACTTTACGCCAGATGCTGGGTCATGCGGACTTTAGTGATCGGACGAGGTATCAGCGTCAGACGCTGATTGATCATATTAGCCTGCTGACCGAGGAGGCTTTACTGGAGATCAACGAGGCGGTCGTGGAATGCACGAATGCGCACATGCGCGACTGAATGTAGCAGCGGAGGTCCCTCTGGAGTGTCGTGTGGATTCGGCGGTAACGAAGCCCCATGTGCACTGGCCATGGATGTGAACCTGCTTCTGGACGCGATGCGCGGCCTGCTCCGCACGTTGCATCGCACCTGTGCGGCGCACGAAGTTAGGGGCTGGCACAAGGGCAAGGACTGGTTTAACAAAGTACAGAAGGCGTTCAATAAGGTGCGTAATGAGGCCAAGGTTGAGGCCTATCTGGAATTGTGCACAAAGCTTATTACGCGGGCCGAGATGATCGTAGAAAAGTTGCAGGCGCGTGAGATCGCCACTGACAAGATTGAGCAGTATCTGGCCGATGCGCTGCGTTAAATGGATCAAATTGGGCGTCGACTGATCAAAAAGGAGACGATCCCCCGCCAGGAGAAGGTATTTTCGATCCATGAGCCACATACGTGCTGGATCGACAAAGGCAAAGCGGGGATACCTACGGAGCTGGGGTTGCCAGTTTGTTTTCTGGAGGTTCTATCACGAATATTGTGGATAGAGTTCAAGCCCTCCACAGAAGAAGAGAATTGCAACCCTGAAGTTTTCAAATCTTCTGTATCCTCTGCCGATGGTTTTGACTTCCTGGATTTTGCCGTTGAT
>Ga0209754_1001282_pt1 | contig 26169 bp, 21 predicted proteins | sample MesohylBB_FD_187295 | JGI IMG/M metagenome (GOLD analysis project Ga0209754, IMG submission 187295) | Host-associated microbial community of the marine sponge Aplysina aerophoba from Gulf of Piran - sponge mesohyl, lysed by bead beating... | ecosystem: Host-associated > Porifera > Sponge >... | reverse complement strand
CCAAGGGCTTGACACCTACTGAAAGAGCACCATTCAATATGTAAACTTATGTTTGCTACTTTGAGCCGTTTTCGGCGGCAGATAGCGGTACTCACAGCCTTGGCCATGGTGGCCAGTGTGCTGGTGGCGGTGCCTGCTGTTGCGGCCGATGATCCGAAGATGGACTATCCGGCTACGTTCGATGCGTGCGTGGGTGTTCCGGCGTCCGATTTCGAGGACGTGCCCGCGAATCATGCCAACGCTGGTGACATCGACTGTATCGCCTATTACAACATCACCCGTGGCACTTCGATGACGACCTATTCGCCGTTGATGTCGGTTAGCCGTGAGCACATGGCGCTGTTCCTGACCCGCTTGGCCGATCTGGTGGGCATTGAGATGGCTTCTGATCCTGATGATGCGGGTTTCACCGACATTGGTGAGTTGTCTGCTGAGTCGCAGACCGCTATCAATCAGTTGGCCGATCTGGAGGTCACCCAGGGCACTTCGACCACCACTTATTCGCCTGATGATTCGGTGAAGCGTGGTCATATGGCGTTGTTCATCGCCAGGTTGATGAACCACATGGATCCGTTCGCAGATCCCAACGCGGCAGATACCGCGGCTGCGTTCGCTTACATCCCCAAGCTAGTGGTTGACGTCGAGGACGACGACGGCACAACTGATAAGGACGAGACCAAGGATGTGATGTCGCCTTTCACTGACTTGATGGGTTCAACCAAGGAAGCCTATGACGCGATCACCGCGTTGTGGGAGTTGGGTGTTGCTTCGGGTATCAATGCGACGTCTTATGCTCCGGACGCTAACATCACCCGCGCTGCTATGGCTGAGTTCATAGCTGGTGTGTTGGATCATTCCAACGCTCGCCCGGCTGGTGTGACCATGCAGGTGGACGAGACCACTGACTTCGGCGATGTCATGGCTGTGAGGGCGATTTCTGTCCGGGATGACAGCTTCGCTCCCATGGCAGATGTTTCCGTCAAGGTCTTCACCGCTACCGAATCCGGTGGCATCGACGACGACACGGGCAAGTGCATCACTGACGATGTCTGCGACTGGAGCGACAACGCGGAAATCGCCAACGACGACGGGAACAACTTCGAATCGATCGACGTCGAGACCGATAACGGTGAGGGCGATGAGGGCAATATGGAGAACAGCGAGACCTGGTATGCCTGGCTGGGTTCTGATGACGACTCCGAGTTTGTGAAGGGTTCTTCGGGCGAAGCAATGGTGACTCTTACCGCCAAGGCTGATGCTTTGGGAATCCGGGTTACTTCGGACATCAATGAAGAGGCCGCCAACAATGCCGCGGATCCCAATCAGGTGGATGTGGGCAAGGACAGGAGTGTTGTTATTACCGCACAACTGATCGACACCGAAACCGTCACTGATGATTCCAATGCTGTGGCGAAGGAAGGCGTGACGCTCGCTATTACCCGTACCCGAGGCGCCACTCCTGACGCTCCCGGTCCTGACGATATGAAGACCGATGCTGATGGTAAGGTCACCTTCACCATTATGGGACCGGCTGAGCCCGACGAGGGCGCCGATCCCGTCAACCAGGATGACACGGTCACGTTCCAGGGCGATGTGGACGGTGACACCACCGATCCTGCCAGTCCTGACAATGAGACCAATAACGTGGTCATTCGGTGGAGGAGCGCTGACGCCGCGGTGGCCGAGGGCATAGCAAAGACCGATGCTGGCTATGCCATCATCGACGATGACAAGGTGCGCATCAACGTCACGGTCAGCTATTACGACCAGTACGGCAACCCCGCCGCTTCTGGCGACAGGCTCCAGATCACGGTCGGCGACACCAGTGGAACTGCGGACACGTTTGCCGACAGTGGTGCAGACGGTGTTCGGGTGAGAAGCAACGGAACCGCCAGGTTCACTGCCAACATCAAGGCCGACGCCGGCGATGCGAAGGCCGTCGTGGTCGGTGCGCTCGCCACGGCCACCAGCATTGACCCGACTGATCCCGCGGCTGTGTTGGCTGTGAGGCATGCTCACAAGAACGACGACGGTGTGTCCGGTAACCGCTCTGATACTGCAGCCGATAATCAAGTCATTGTTGACGCTGATAACGATCGGTTCATCATCGACATTGAGGGCACTGTAGACGGTGTGTTGTACAGTTATGACTCGGGTGACACGTTCGTCGTCGAGGACGCCGAAGTTGGCATGGACAAGTTCGAGGAAGCGATCGCAATGGACGGGAATACTGTCACCGTTGTGTTTTACAGCACCAACGGAACCAGCATCTTCTCCGTCGAAGCAACAAGCTAAACCGCTTCTCAACTAACTATGAAGGAGGCTCCCCCCCGGGGGGGCCTCCTTCTCAGGAGATCATGGTTCTTTCTTTGAGACGTAATGTGGCTGTTTTCGCCGTCTTTTTTGTGGTGGTTGGTCTTGTTTTAGCCGCGCCGGTCTCTTCGGTGGATGATCCTCCCCGTTCACCAAGCTACCTGCCTTTGTTCGATGCTTGTGAAGGTATGCCTCCCTCGGGTTTCGGTGATCTGCCAAGCGATCAAGCTCAGGTCGACAGCATCAATTGCATTGCCCGTTTTGGGATCACCAAGGGGACTTCGGCTACCACCTACTCGCCCGACGCTGCGGTGACGCGTGAGCAGATGGCTTTGTTCCTGATGCGCCTGGCCGATCGTGTCGGGATAGCCATTCCTTCTACCAGTGACTTTGGGTTCTCGGATATCGGCCACCTGGGTGCCGGGTCTAGGGATGCCATCAACCAGTTGGCGCGGTTGGGAATCACGAAGGGGACTTCGGCCACAACCTTCTCACCCGCCGATCCGGTGAGCCGCTGGCAAATGGCGTTGTTCATTGCTCGGCTGATGGACAAGATGGAGCCGGTGGGGAACGACGACCAAGCATTTGGCTACATCCCGGCTGAAGTGGTGAGTACCGCGGAGAAGGAGGTGGCTGCGCCGTTCACCGATCTTGGGGAGTTGACGATCAATGCGATCGAGGCCATCACCAGACTGTACGAGTTGGGTGTTGTCTCTGGAGCCACCACAACCAAGTATGATCCTGAGGCCGACATTACCCGTGCCACCATGGCCGATTTCATGGCTGCGGTGCTGGATCATTCCAACCTGCGGCCGGCAGGTCTGGACATCAGGGGTGCCAGAATCACGGACTTTGGGAGTACCGCAGTGGTAGTGATGGTCTCCCTCCGAGACCCGGCTTTCGGTTCCGTCGGGGGCCGGTTGGTGGACGTGTTCAGAAGTGACGGGGAGAACGGGGGACTTGACGAGCAGGGAGCTTGTGTCCCCCGGTTGGTGGCAGGAGATTGCACATGGGGTGTGGGCGACAGCACCACCGATGAGCGGGGAAACATTTGGGTCACCGGTCGGGTTGAAGAGGGCGAAACCGCGGTTTACTATGCCTGGATGGGCCCAACGGAGGGTGCGCTGTTCGACGCCGACGAGGTTGACGGGGTAACCGTATCCATCACCCCCCAGCGTGCGGAGGTGGCGATGATGGTGACCTCCAGTATCCAGGAGCATGCCCAAGACAACAAGGTGCACCTTGGCCGCACCAGATCGGTGACGCTCACGTTGCAGTTGGTCGACTTCGAGGAGAAGGCGGTGCATCGTCCCGGCATCCGTGTCGAGGTGAACCTGGAGCAACTCATAGGCAATACGCCGTTGATCGGGGACCGCGATGAAACCTTGGTGCTGACGACCGATGAGGAGGGTAAGGCGACGTTTCCGGTGGAGGGACTTGAGGACGACGAGGACGATACCAACCAGAACAGGACCGACCGCTTCACCTTCCGATATCTCAGTGGAGACCTTACCGGTTTGCTGGTGCCCGACACCTTGGTGAGCATCCGGTGGGTTGAGGAACCTTCGCAGACCCATAAGGCAGTCACTAGGGCGCCCGATTATGTGCGGGTCAGCGCTGAGGAGGTGACGATCAGGGCTTCGGTCAACCTGTACGACCAGTACGGAAACGGCCATCGCACCGGCTCAGGCCAGCAGGTGGGAATAAACATCGGCGGCCAGGCTCTCAATCCCTCGGTTAGTCCATCCGGCACCGCCTCCGCTGGTGTCACGTTGGACGACCAGAGACACGGCTCTCCTGTGACAGTGAGCTTCACGGCGGACCCCGCCGGTGACGGAGTCGATCTCGATACCGGAGTAGATGATCCCGTCGACGCGGTGGTTCAGGTGGTGACGGCGGCCAGCTCGAGGGACGTCGGAAAGAATATGGAAATCCATACCATGTTCCCTCACCTCAACCGGTTCACAACCGAAGCGGGTAACGGCGACTCCGACGCCAAGTTGCTTCACTACTACAAGAGGCAAGATACGTTCTTTGTCGGCGACGACACGATCACCATTGAGCAGTTCGAAACCCTCCTCACCCCGGTCGGCGACGAAGAGAACCAGGCTGTGATCGATATCGTGACCTATGACCGAGAAGCAACCAGCGTGTTCAGGGTCGTCAGAACAGCCGACAACAGCCGCCCGTAACCAACCCGAATGAACGCCCACCTCACCAAATGATGCCGGGCATACGGATCCCTCCTGCCGGAGACAGAATCACGGAGGCAGCGCTGAACCAACACGGCTCTCCGTAGGTCTCCTCCTAGTCTTTTGCACCGGAAGATCAGCACCCGACTATGGAGAAACCTCCCTCACAATCGATGGATTCCCAACTCCCCCGAGATTCCCGAAGAACCACTAAATGAAAGGAAGGAGGCTCCCCCCGGGGAGCCTCCTTCCTTCTTGAGGTCGGATATGCCGCAATGTGAGTCACGAAGATGGGGTTGAATACATCGGTGGCTAAATGATCGCCAACGATGTCGGAATTCACGACTCTAGCGACACAGATGCCGGTTCGATGCTGCGGTTGAGGGGGGTCCGACACCCTCTGTCCGGTGGGGTCAGGATTGGTTCCGACTGGGAACCGAGTGGCAGGGGGTCCGCACCTACGTGAACGGTGAGCCCCGCCAGGAAGGCAACACCGACGAGATGATCTGGGGGTGTCCTACCTGTTAGCCGACCTGGCCCGTACGATCACCCTGCTGCCGGGGGATCTGATTCTCACCGGCACTCCCGCAACTCCCGCCCCGTGGTACCTGGCGACATGGTCACAGTTGACGTGGCAGGCCTCGGAAAGCTCACTAACACGGTGGCCGAAGTGGGTGTTTTGACTCGACTGCTGGAGCTCAGCCAACCAGTTCCGAAGAAGAGGTCTCCACCGCCGTAGGAGCGCACTGGGAATACCGGGGTGTGCGCCGTCTTCATAGAGAAGCCTACGGTCTTGCAGGATGTTGATTGCGTTCTTGAACATCCGCCACCTGTCCCTGCCATGCAAAAGAAGGAGGCTCCCCGGGGGGAGCCTCCTTCGACTATTCGAATGTTTACAGATCAGCTAACTACAGCCGCGGCCAAGGTGACCTGGAAGATGCTGACTCCTCCGGGCTTGTAGGCAATGACATTGATCGTAGCTTTGGTGTCATTGTCATCAGGGAAGGTGCTGGCAAGCTTGCTACCGAGCATCTCCTCGAACTTCTCGAGGGAGATACGCTCACCAGTGCTCTCCATATCACCGACGCCGTTGATGAAAATGTCATTTTCGTCGTAGGCGTACACCAAGTCGGAGTTAGGTGTGCCCGCATCGGCGTCGTCGGCGAGGAACTCGTTGTCGTCAGCCAACAGCATATCCATTGTCATTGCACCAGTGTCCTCATCATCAGCCCTGGTAACAACCTGCACCATCTTGGCGACCTGCGCTTCTTCAGTGTCGATGTCAGTGACATCATCGTTGGTGGCGGTGGCACTGTCGGGTTCAGCCACATATGTCACCTCGATTTCAGTACCGACCGGCGGGTTAGCTTCGCCGTCGCTGTCACCGATCACGACTCGGCGAGTGGCCGAACCGTTGCGGTTGACATTGGCAGTGCCCTCTTGGCCAGTGCCAAAGTTGATACCAACCATGTGACGAGCAGCCTCACGGAACCCTCTGCCGAACTGGTCGTACAGGGTCATGCTGGCTGTGATGCTCACATCACCGTCCTTGTCGGGAACGACATAAACAGGTGCAGTACCAGTAGACGAAGAGGTGATCGAGTTGTCCTCGGTCCACATGATCGTCACCGAGTTGCTCTCAGCGCCGCCAGAAAGACCGGCGCCACCCTTCACGTAGGTGAAGGTGATCAAGTCATCCCGGTCCTCAAGGTCCGCTTCTGCAACTGGGGGATTGGCGGCGGCGTCCGCGTGGACGTCGTCGTCGTCATCATCATCTTCCGGCGCATCCACCACGTAGGTGACCTTGCCGTCGTCATCGGTCGTCCTAGTAGCGGCACTGTTGTTGATAATGGCACCGCCGAGGTTGATCCCAACCTTGATCTCCACACCAGAACGGGCAACCGGATCACCGGTGCCGTTGTTGGTGTCCGTATCTTCTTCACCGTCTACCAGTTGGACTGTGATGGTCACACTCTTGACCTTGTCCAGATCGGCCTGGTTGTTGATGGTCTGCCTGGCGAGCGAGGTGGTGATCTTCAACGACTGCTCAGCGTTGCTGGAAGCGATCGAAGCCGACACGTATTCGACATCGTCGGAGTCGAACTTGTCGGCGTCCTCTTCACCGATCCACGCGTAGTAGACATTGGTCTCACCCTCGGTGGCCGTACCGGTCATGATGATGTTGCCGTCACCGTCGGTGAACTCGTCATTGTCATTCCATACACAGTCACCGTCGGGAGCATCCTCGCCGGTCTTGCAGGCGCCGTCTTCGTCCAAGGCGCCGTCTTCGCTGCTGAAGATGTCAACAGCCTGGTCCGCTACCGGAGCGAAGCTGTCATTACGCATCGAAACCACCACGGAACCATCGTCCACTTCGCCGAAGGCCGTACCCGGGGAAGTCTGAATGCTCAGACCAGCGGGACGGGCGTTGGAATGATCCAACACCGCAGCCATGAACTCGGCCATCGCGGCACGGGTGATCAAAGCCGACGGACCATAGGCCGTGTCGGAAATACCCGAAGCCACACCCAACTCGTACAACTGAGTAATCGCGTCATACGCAAGCTTGGTGGTGGGACCCAAGTCGGCGAACGGAGTACCGATCGCCTGTTTTTTGCCATCGCTGGTCGGTACATCGTTGTCCACCACATCAGTGGGGGTGTATCCGAAGTCACCGTCGTCGTCGTCACCATCGGTCATGGGGTCCATCAGGTCCATCAGACGGGAGATGAACAGCGCCATGTGGTCACGTCTTACCGAATCACCAGGCGAGAAGGTGGTATCCGTAGTGCCCTTGGCGATCCCAAGATCGGCCAACTGATTGATGGCGAGTTGTGACTTGTCGGACAGGTCACCGATGTCGGTGAAGCCCGCATCGTCAGGTGTCGAAGTCACTTCGATACCAACTTTGCCGGCCAAGCGGGTCAGGAACAGCGCCATGTGCTCACGGCTGACCGACATCAACGGCGAGAAGGTGGTCATCGAGGTGCCCTTGGTGATCCCGTAATAGGCGATGCAGTCGATGTCACCAGCGTTGGCATGGCTGGCCGGAACATCCTCAAAGCCTGAGGAAGGTACATCCAAGCACCCATCGAAAGTAGCTGTATAGCTCGGCTCTGGCGGATCATCAGCAGCAACAACAGGCACCGCCACCAGCACACTGGCCAACATGGCCAAGGCTGCCAGCACCGCCACATGCCGCCTCAAATTTCTAAAAGTAGCAAACATAAGTTTACCTACGGAATGGAAGAATCGGCAGGCCTGGAGTCTCATTCACCCACCTAATACCCTTCATGTCACCGCGGTGGTGGACACCGCCGGTCGGGTGTTGGCGTCATCACCGTTCCGAGCCGACGCCACCGGCTATCAACAGTGGGGCAGCTGGTTGGGGTCCCGCGGACGGGTCGTGCAGGTCGGGGTGGAGGGCACCGGCCTGGCCCGCCACCTGATCAGCATCGGTGTCGAGGTGGTGGAAGTGAACCGTCCGAACCGCCAGCTCCGACGCCGATTGGGCAAAACAGACACCGTGGATGCCGAGGCCGCGGCGCGGGCCGCTCTGAACGGGCAGGCCAGTGGGTTGCCCGGGCTTGTCGGGCTTGTCCCGTTCCGGCGCCACCGACAGGTCCTGTTCGGCGAACGACCCCACACCACACATCGGGCCTGGGCACACCCAGCGGCGTTTCCTCCACCCCAGGCCGCACCGGCCGACCGAACGCCAGCAAGTCAACCAACCGCACCAGGCGGTCGCCCTTGGACCACTCTCCCACCACATTCTCCGCACACCGGGCGAGGTCCACGGGACCTGATCGTCACTCTCAGCCGGTCACCCGACAGCTCCTCGACTCCCACCAGATCCACCTCACCCAACCCAACCAACAACTCGCACATACGCCTACCATCAGTCTCCACAGGGTCCTCCTTTTCGGATGTGAATGTTTCAGCACCCGATTATGGAGGACCCTCCCTCACATTCGATGGATTCCCGACTCCCCCGAGATATCCGAAGAATCCTTTAAATACTGTCCCGTCCGCCGCAGTGCTGTTTCATCCCAGCCCCACCGAATCTTCTGTGAAGCGACCCTCGACCCAGCCCCACACCCCTGCGTACATCCACTCCGGGATCCCATCAAAAGGCCCCTATGTACTTCTTTACAGCCACAGCGTTCTGCCGAATGGAAAGAGGAGGCCTCGACGACGGACTCATTTTGTTCGGGCCTGAACCGGTCGCGCCTGGAGCAGGCGGGTGAGGTGGCGGGTTTCGTGTTCGAGCCACTGGGCAGCTACTGGGGAGATAAAGGACACAAGTTGGATGGCGTCGGCGTACAACTCGTCGAGGGTCTTGGCGGGACGGCGGGGAGATGTGTGTTGGATCGGGTGGATGATAGGTTCGCAGTGCGAAATGCGGTTTCTGAGTATGTGAAGGAACACGAGCCGTTGTTCTACCGCTTGGCGACGGTCTTTATGGCGGGGGCCTGGCGCAGCGAAGGCATTGTCGAGGGCGGGCACCCAGAAACTTTGTTCGTAGCGTGCACTGGCTAGATAGCGCCAGAACCCAAAGCTGAGAGCAGCTATGACCTTTCCGGGTCTTGGGTTGTTTGGCGTGTGACCGGCTCGCTTGGCGGCTTTGGCGATCTGTATTTGAGCGTGGTGATGGAACCAGTGATGCTTCGCCCAGGAGGGTTCATCGAACCAGGCTTTGTTCGCCGGTCGCCCGTGAGCCTGAGAATGAAGGACGGTTAACTGACTGTGCATTGCGTTTCGGATTAGCACTTCAACATGGTGGAGGAGTTCCGCAAAAGCTCCTGTTACCCGAGCGTTCCATGTGTAGAGGGCAACCGCGGCTTCGAGATCGGATGTCGCTCGGCGGAACGAGGCGAAGCGTTCCACCGAGACCAAGCGTTCTAGCTCAGCAGCGGTAATGGGGGTTGTCATCATCTTGGACGCTTGGTATCCTTGGTTGGTGAATACCCCGGTCTGGTGGCTTTTAGCCACCCCCGGGGTTAAGTTCGGCCGTAGCGAGGGTTTGCTCAGTCGCCTCAACGTCGATTCGGTCGAATTGGTTGGTGTATATGTTCCTTCGTCCTGAGCGGAATCGGCGGCCGGATTTATGGGGGCGTTTGCTCTGATGTTTCCAAGTAATGAGGCCATCCTCGCGTAGTTTGTTAAACCCGCGTTGGAGTGTCCTTGGGGAGAAATTGATCCGGACATGTCCTTTGGGTCGGTAGCCGTTGGGGTCAGAGAACCACTTCAAGGTCTCAAACCATATGGCACCGCCCCGATCAACGTCGGGGTTCCTGAGTCGAGCGTACCGGTCAGCGATCATCGCCGCAAGGTAGGCCGCCACTTCCGGCGCTCCCCAGAATTTCAGCCATTTGGCGATTGCCGGCCCGGAAATGGTTACATAGGAGTTACCTGGCGATCCGTCGGGATCATCGAAGCTACCAGTTCCGTGGTCGCGTAGAACAATGATCCTCGGGCGGCCACCATAGCCGGGTTCGCGGCGGAGGGCGCCTTGTTGCTCAAGGACGGTCAACTGTCTTCCTATCCAGTTGCGTTTGAGCTTGAGGATCTGTTGATCGTCGATTTGATCCTCGGGGGCAGTCATCGAGAAACGGTCGGGCAACAGGCAAATGTCGTGTAGGTCTTGGTAGCTGACTTCAGACAGCACCAACCCCGGGAGACGCCGCCCGGCATCCCGGGGGAGCAGAGCTATCCCCCGGAGCACCAAATCGAGTTTGACGGCTCCCACTCTCTTGGCCTTCAGTAACGGACCATAGGTCTCTGCTACATGGAGTTCGCGAATGCGGAACTGGTACTTGCCGCGGACTCCTGGTCCATAAGCGACCCCAGGGCGGGCACTGGGTTTGGGGAACTGGGTCATCAATCTCCTTTGGGGAGAGGCCGATTGCTTTCTTCTTTGGGGGAATCTAAATGGATTCAAAGGTGCTAGACAAGCACCTGTCACCATGCCGGTCGCAATGACCTAGTAACTACGTCGTAGCTCACCGTGTACGGGTTACTCATGTAGTTACGCCCAACTCGCAGTCATCTTCCGGACTGGTGCGATGACGTCTCCTGGCCCGAGTTGAGGACAGCCCCTCAAAACCGGGGAGTCGGTGCACACGGCAAAGCTCGACGCAAAGAAGGGGGACGGGGGTTACTTTTTCTTCCGTTTCACTGTTTCGCTCACCGTGGTACTGGGGTAGCGCCGTGCGTACTGTTTTGTCACAAAACGACCAGTCCTCGTTCAAGCGGCTCGTTGCCCGGGGCCTTCTCCGCTTCCCCTCTACGCGGCCACCCGACAGTAGTCCGGATGAGGGAGTGGGCCGGGATTCCGACTCGGCACCGGCTCGCGGCCCGCGACAACGAAGGTGGTGCGACCTGCGATGTGATTAGCAGTCCTCTCAGATCGTGCATGCCCTCCTCGGCGCCGTGCCATCCGCCGCCCGTTATCCTGGCACCGCCCATCCCTGCGGAGCCCCGAGCGATCTCGGGTAGGGTGATTCCGACACTCGCCGACAAAGCACCGCGAGGTCGCGGATGTTGGACTCGGCTAGAGCGTTGCGCCCTGGGTTGGCTGGCCGGAGTCGCGTCACGTCCGTTCTCCTCTGAGCAGAGCTGTGAAGCCCGCCTGCTCGAAGTCCCTGTCGTAGGCGAGTGCCTCCGAGATCCCGCGCTCCTCCATGACGAGGAAGCTGGCGCAGTCCGTGAGGCTCCATCGCTGGTCGGGCCGGGTGGCGTAGCGTTCCACGGCGGCCCGGAACTGGGCGTCCGTCTGCGGGACGATCTCGACGCCTGGGTCATCTTCAAGGGTGCGCACCATCTGGGCTGCGAATAGCCGACGAAACTCGCCCATTCCGGCCAAGGCGTTAAGCGCCTCCACCAGCACGAGTTGCGTTGTCACAACCACGATCGCTCCCAGGCTCTCCGATACAACCATTGCGCTTCGGTGAAGCGCATCCCTGGGATGCCAGAGCGCGATCCAGTAACCGGCGTCGGCAAAAACCGTCCTCAATCGCTGTCTTCTTTGGGATGGCCATAGAGGTAGTGCTTCTTGTTCCTCGCGAGGTCAGTCGGCAGGACATCCCATGCTTCCGAGGGGATGGTCTTGTGGAGTTCCCTAACCGCCTCCACTATGGCGCTCAGACCACTACCGGACGGCACGCTCCCCATCGACACCGTCACTTCGGCACCCTCCTCCAGATCGACGGGATCAAGGGGCATGAACACGCCATTGGTGTAGGTGGCTCTCACGGTTGTGGCCATGACCGCATTCTACACCCTCCCGAGGCCCGACCGCGCCCGGGGACTGCCGCCCGCCGGGGGAAGATACCGCTCCATGGTGGAAGTACATTCCGCCGCGTGGCGACAGCTGGAAACCCCTAACACACTGCTCACCTGAGTATCCAAACCAGCATAAAACGGCTTCTACCGCTGGGGTGAACCTCCCCGATGCTCCTATGTTTGATGCTTCTATGATTTCCAAATCGGGTTGGGTGGTGAGCCAGGTAAGACCCCCGTAACTCCGCGAGGATGAGCCGATCCTCATGTGTTCGTCCACCGTAACCGAGGGGTTCAACGAGACTTCCCACGGGTATTAGGGGGGTGAAATGAGACTCCAGGCCTGCCGTTTCTTCCATTCCGTAGGTAAACTTATGTTTGCTACTTTGAGCCGTTTTCGGCGGCAGATAGCGGTACTCACAGCCCTTGCCATGGTGGCCAGTGTGCTGGTGGCGGTGCCGGTTGCTGCTGATGAGCATCCGGAGCAGGACTACACAGCTACGTTCGATGCGTGCATGGGTGTTCCGGCGTCCGATTTCGAGGACGTGCCCGCGAAGCATCCCAACGCTGGTGACATCGACTGCATCGCCTATTACAACATCACCCATGGCACTTCGATGACGACGTATTCGCCGTTGATGTCGGTCAACCGTGAGCAAATGGCGCTGTTCCTGACCCGCCTGGCCGGTCTGGTGAGTATCGAGTTGGCTTCTGATCCTGATGATGCGGGATTCACCGACATTGGTGAGTTGTCTGCTGAGTCGCAGACCGCTATCAATCAGTTGGCCGATCTGGGTGTCACCCAGGGCACTTCGACCACCACTTATTCGCCTGGTGATTCGGTGAAGCGTGGTCAAATGGCGTTGTTCCTCGCCAGGTTGATGGACAAGATGGACCCGATGGCTGAGGACAGTGAAACTGTGTTCGGGTACACCCCCGAAGATGTGGTTGACGTCGTCGACGACGAGGACACAACTGATAAGGACGAGACCAAGAAGGTGAAGTCGCCTTTCACCGACTTGCAGAGTTCAACCAAGGAAGCCTATGACGCGATCACCGCGTTGTGGGAGTTGGGTGTTGCTTCGGGTATCAATGCCACGTCTTATGCTCCGGGCGCTAACATCACCCGCGCTGCTATGGCTGAGTTCATAGCTGGTGTGTTGGATCACTCCAACGCACGACCGGCTGGTGTCACCATCCAGGCTTCCAAGACCTCGGACTTCGGCGGCTACAGCGACTCTCGGGTTGCGGTTTCGTATCGGGACGACATGTTCGCTCCGATGGTCGACGTGTCCATCAAGACCTTTGACAGCGACACGGTTGGTGCGTTCGACGAGGACGGCGGCTGCGAAACGCCCGCTGATTGTGCGTGGACCGATGCCGAGTCGCTGACCGACGCTTCGGGCAACATCTACGTCGAAGGTACCGTCGACAATGGGAAGATGAACACGTACTATGCGTGGATGGGCGATGCCGACGCCGACGAGAACGACTTCGATGTCGACACGTCCACCCATGCGTCTGTCACGTTGTCTTCCACCACTGATGCTGTGCACTTGAAGGTCACGACTGACATCAACGAGAACTCCACCACTAAGAACACGGTGGATATCGACGCTACAAGCAGTGTCACTCTCACCGCTCAGTTGGTCGACAGTGATGGCGATCCTGTGGCCAAGTCCGGCGTTGAGGTCAAGGTGAGCGTGATTCAGGGCGAAGCTACCGTGTATCCGCCGCCTGCTGCGAGGAAGACCGATGATGACGGTCAGGTGACCTACACCGCTAGTGGTCCCAAGTCCACCAAGGGCAACACCGATCCTGACAGGCTCGACGTGATTAGGTTCATGTCCGATGTTGATGAATCTGGTGGCGACCCAGCGGACAGTACGGCTGATACCGTAGATGGGACAGTTGCAGTTGGTGGTAATGATGAGAACGTGGCAGCGACGATCATCTGGACGGACTCCAATCCGACGCTGGTCACGATTGACGAAGTCGCTGAGCAGACTCGGGCAGCTCAGGGTTCCGGTAAGGGAAGCACTGATGCCTACGCGTTCTTGAGCGGCCAGGGCAAGGTGACCGTCCGGGCCACGGTGTCGTTCTACGACCAGTACGGTAACCCCGCCGGCAAGGGCAACAAGGTGTCGATCACCATCGGTGAAGCCACCGCCGGTCTCACGACGCCTGACAATCTCAGTACAAGGACCGTGAGCAGCAGAGGCATGGCCAGTTGGCGCCGCACCCTTGATACGACTTTGGGTGCTGACGTAACTGTGGCCTACGCACTCCGGAACGCCGCTGACGAAGCAGCACTCGATGGCGGCCCAGAAGTTGCAAACACCACGGTAGTGGCGGTGAGACACGCCGATGACGACAGCACAGCAGCTGCCACTCCAATAACTGCGGTCTACGACAAAGAGGACCGGTTCCGCATCACGGGTGCGCTGTACAGCTACGATGACGGCGACACCTTCATCAACGGCATCCCCGACCACGCTGACACAGGCGATCGTATCACCCTCGATACGTTCGAAGGACTGATCAAGCCAGGCACCGGCGGCACTGCAGGTACGGTCGAGGTCGTGTTCTACGACGACGACGGTGTCAGCATCTTCCGAGTCACCCTAGCCGGTTCATAAACAGTAAAACGTTCGACTATCCGAAGGAGGCTCCCCGTCGGGGAGCCTCCTTCTTCTTTAACCGGCACTTCGGAAATCTCGGGGGAGTGATGGCGGCGAGAGTTGTCCAGTCCGGTTTTCCGGCGTATAGGAGTGCTCGGATTCGGTAGTTGGCGAGGTTCCGGAAACCGAACGCTGCCCGCTTGATCCGCTTGATCAGATTGTTCAATCCTTCCGTCGGTCCGTTCGTCACTGCCGAGTGATGCCAGTTCGTGATCTGAGTAGCCCAACGAGAAATAGTGCGCCCGAGACTGTTCACCTCCGGTGGCAGTGACCGGTCCTGGAGATCCCTCGACAGCCGGTGGGTGAACTCCGCAGCCAGGTTCGGGTCTCCAATCTGGTAGATGTCCCGGACCCTCTCTTTGGCGTACCAGGCATCACGTACCTCTCCATCGGGATCACCAGCCCTTGTATGCGTTTCCGCCCGCGGCGTCCCAATGTCTCGTCCACCCCCACCGCCTCCACGGCGCCGAACCGCGAACCATCAGCGTCCAACGAGGACCGTCCCTCACATTCGATGGATTCCCGACTCTCCCGAGATTTCCACTCATACTTGTAAGGGCCTCTATGCCGGGGCGGGTCTGACCCGCGAGATTTCTGGCTTTGTGCCTTTTCTTCGATCTGTCGGCCTGCTTCCGGCTTAGAGGCACAGCATCCCGACTCCCAAGGGGGATGTGACCTGATAGGAGCCTTGAGTTCTCCACCACCGTGAGTGGCCTGTCCGTCCCCCCGGCGGTGGTGGACACCACCGGTCGGGTGTTGGGCACCGCACCGTTCCAAGCCGATGCCACCGGTTTAGGAACAAATGGGCGACTGGCTACAGTCACACGGTCGAGTGATCCGGGTAGGAGTGGAAGGCGCCGGCAGCTACGGCGCTGGCCTGGCCCGCCACCTTGTGAGCACCGGTATCGAGGTGGTGGAGGTGAACCGTACCAACCGCCAACTCCGCCGCCTGGGCAAAACCGATGCCACCGCCGCACAAGCCGCTCTCAACGGACAAGCCACCGGGCTGCCCAAAAGCGGCGACGGACCAGTCGAAGCAATCAGGATGCTCTCTGTGGCTCGCCGTTCAGCGATCAAAGCACGCACCCAGGCCATCAACCAACTACACACCCCCGGTAGTGACCGCTCCCGACCAGGTCAAACACCACCGTCACCTACGCCAAAAAAGCCCTGCGGATCTTGGCCCGCCGCCACCAAACACTCACCACCGAGATCAATCAACTCTGCGCCCGGGCCAACCCGGCGCTGCTGGCCGCTTCTGGGATCGGTCCCGAAACCGCCGCCACCCTCTTGGTCACAGCCGGTGACAACCCCCCAACGCCTCACCTCCGAAGCGTCGTTCGCCGCGTTGTGCGGAGCCAGTCCCGTCCAAGCATCCTCAGGACGCACCAATCAGACATCGACTCAACCGGGGAGGGAACCGCCAGGCCAACAACGCTGTGAGTATTAGAGGAGCCTCAGAGAGGCTGCCAGGATAGGCGTCAGTAGGCGGTGTCGTGACCCGCAACAACGTTGACCGTTGTGTCTTTAGTAGGGATATGTCCGATACCGCCCACTGCGCCTTCTGGGCGTTCCGTGCTGGCCTGATCAGAAGCATGTCCACCCCCCTTGGGGGTGTGACCCATCACAGTCTTGCCGTCACGGCTTGCGTCTTGTGAGGCGAACAGCCCAGATTCACAAGAAAAGAGAGGTTTTCTTATGTTGGCCACAATGGTAGACCATGTGATCGGGATTGATCCTGATCGTGATTGGGTAACCGCGTCGGTGGTGGACGCTTCCACCACCGCAGAGTTAGCGTCCGCACGGTTCGGGACAACCAGCAGAGGGTATGCCCAGATGTTGGGGTGGGCAAACCAGCACACAACCGCAGAACGGGCGTGGGCGGTGGAAGGCGCCGGCAGCTACGGAACAGGGGCCGCCACCTATCTTTGTGCTGCTGGTGAATGGGTTATAGAGTTCACCCATCCCTACCCGACTCGCGACGGCGCCAAAACCGACGCTCTGGACGCTCGACGAGCCGCCCGCCAGACGCTGGGACGCTCCCGGACTTCGGTACCCCGCGCTCGGGGAGACCGAGAAGCCCTCCGAGTGTTGGAAACCACCCGCCAAGGCGCCCAAACCGCCCGGACAGCAGCAATAAACGCACTCAAAGCCCTGGTCGTGACCGCGCCGGTCGATCTCAGAGACAAACTCCGAGGTCTCACCACCACCGCTTTGGTCACCAAGTGCCACAAGTTCCGGCCGGGTCAACCAACCCCCGGTTCCCGAAACGAACCCACCGCTACCAAGATGGCTATGCGATCCTTGGCCCGACGGATCCGCGCCCTCACCACCGAAATAGCAGAACTGAAAGCACCCATCGCCGAACTGGTCGAAGCCGTCGCTCCCCAACTGCTCGACCAACCCGGGATCGGCCCCATCACCGCCGCGCAGATCTATATCGCCTGGTCCCACCCAGGCCGATGCCGCAACGAAGCCGCCTTCGCTCGCTTGGCCGGCGTAGCCCCTCTCGAAGCCTCCTCCGGGCAACAAACCCGCCACCGGCTAAACCGACGCGGTGACCGCCAACACGGACCGAGCCCTCCACACCATCGCTATCACCCGCACCCGACACTGTCCCAAAACCCGGGCGTACATCGCCAAACGCATCAGCCAAGGAAAAACCACCCGCGAAACCCGCCGCTGCCTCAAAAGGTACATCGCCCCAGAGATCTACCAACCTCCTCACCAACCCACCCCAAACCCCCAACGGCAACGATCTACGCCGTCTACGCCAAAACCACCGCATCACCCTCACCCAGGCCGCCACAGCCGTCCAAACCCACCCAAACCGCATCTCACAACTCGAACGAGGCATCTACCACAACCACCACCTCGCCACCCAATACCAACAATGGCTCACCACCCCCACACCACCCACCAACTCAATTTGACAACCATAGAAGCATCGAAGAACCGCTTTACTCGTGGTCTTCTGTTTGTGGCAATCAAAGACAAGAGCGATCGTGTAACGCGTCTATAGGCATATTGAATGGGGTTGGTATACTGCCAAGGAAGTAAAAGGTCAGGACATTTGTGTTTCTCTATTCAAGACGTACCGTAGCTGTAATCGCGGTCTTCGTTCTGGTGGCTGGTCTTGTGTTCGCCGCGCCGGTCTCGGCTGTGGATGATCCTCCCTCACCGAGTTACCTACCTGCATTCGATGCTTGCGAAGACATACCGCCCTCGGACTTCGGTGATCTGCCGAGCGATCACTCTCAAGTGGACAACATCAACTGCATCGCCTATTACGAGATCACCAAGGGGACGTCGGACACAACCTACTCACCCCACGATCCGGTTACCCGCGAGCAGATGGCCTTATTCCTGATACGTCTGGCTGGCCGGGTCGGGATCGCCGTACCTTCTGCCAGCGACTTTGGATTCTCCGACATCGGTCACCTGAGCGCCGAATCCCAGGTTGCCATCAACCAGTTGGCTCGTCTGGAAATCACCAAGGGGACATCGGCCACAACCTACTCACCTGAAGATCCGGTAAGCCGTTGGCAAATGGCGTTATTCATCGCCCGGTTGATGGACAAGATGGAACCTCCGTCCTACGGAAACTACACGTTCGGCTACACACCGGCCGATGTGGTTGACACCGCCGACAGGCCAGTGGACGAGCCGTTTGACGATCTGGACGAGGTCAGGCAGGACACTGTCGACAAGATCAACCAGTTGTACGAATTGGGGATCATCGACGATATCACGGAAGGGACATACAGACCTTCGGTTGACATCACACGTGCGACCATGGCCGACTTCATGGCTGGTGTGCTCGATCACTCCGGCCTACGCCCGCCGGGTCTGAGCGTCAAGGCCGCCAGAATCTCGGAGTACGGGCCCACCGAAGTCGTGTTGATGGTCTCCTTGCGGGACCCCGAGGTCGGTCCGGTTGCAAGCCGGCGGGTAGATATATTCAGCAGCCACGCGGTGGGCGGAGGACTGGACGAGGAAGGAGCCTGCATTCCGGCATTTGTGACCGGTGACTGCACCTGGAACGCCGATGACAAGGTCACCGACCAAGAGGGGAACATCTGGGTCACCTACCAGCTTGACGACGGGGTTACTTCGGTGTACTACGCCTGGATCGGCTCCAGCCTCGGTGCGCAGTTCGATGCCGACGAAGTGGACGAAGCCACCGTCGCCGTTACTTCCCAACCGAACGTGGCAGGGATCAGAGTCACCTCTGACATTCGGGAACAGGCCGACGGCAACAAGGTGCATATCGCCCGGACCAGGCGGGTGACTCTCACAGTCCAGTTGGTCGACAGGGACGACCGGCCCTTGTCCCGTCCAGGATTCGACTTCGAGGTGGGTCTAGAGCAGGTTGTGAATGGCACCCAGCGATTGAGGCACGACGATGTCCTATTGACTACCGATGAGGAGGGCAAGAGGACATTCAGGGTGGATGGAGTCGAAGACCAAAGGGATGTTCCCGATCAGACCAGAGTCGATGAGGTGACCTTCACTCATGTCGGTGAAGAACCCGGCAGCCTCGATCTGTCAGATGTTGTCGTGACCATAGAGTGGAGCGAGGAAGCTTCGGAAACCCACAAGGCTGTGGCAAAGGCACCCGACTATGTGATCGTCAAAGAAGACGGTGACGTGTCGATCAGGGCCTCCATATCCCTGTACGACCAGTATGGGTTTGGTTATCGAGCGGCCGCCGGCCAGCAGGTGGGGATGACCATCGGGGGAGAGGACCTTACGGCTTCAGTCAATGGATCGGGCACCGGCTCTCGGAGCGCCCGGTTGCAACACCAGGAAGCCGGTTATTCTGTGCCGGTGAGCTTCACTGCCGACCCCGGCGGTGACGGCGTCGATCTCCCTGCTGGAGTTGGTGATCCTCCAGGTGTCTCCGTTCAACTGGTGACGGTGGCTACATCTAAGGACGCTAGTAAAGACATGAGAATCCACACCTTCTTCCCGAGACACAACCGCTTCATAACGGAAGCCGGCGATGGCAACCCCGACGCCGAACTGCTCTTCTACTACAAACCCAGAGACACGTTCAAGGCTGGTGATCGGCTGATCATGATCGACGAATTCGAAGAACTGCTCACCCCATTCGAAGACGAAGAGAACCCGGCAACAGTCGACATCGTGACATACGACAGAGAAGGATCAAGCGAATTCAGGATTACCACATCCGCTTCCACCTTGCTTCCCTAGTTATCGACCGGAACATGAACTATTCAATCGGGGGCTGCCGTTCTTGGTAACCTCTCGGTTGAGTTTACTTATCCGTATTGGCTCAGTTTTTAGATGGGGGGGCGGCAACTGGTGAACAACGGCAACTGGTGAACAACATGTACACCGTCGCTCTGTTTTCGTGTGGTACAACTTCTGCCATTGGCACAAATCGTTGAAAGAAACCCCGGCGTGGCCGAGGAGTTAGAGGACCGCCAATGGGACGCCACGGACATCGGGAGGCTGCTATGAGGTTCCTAGTGATAGCCGCAGTGGTGGTAGCCCTGTTAGTTTTTCTAGAACAGGTCGTGGGGTTAGTCGTGTGGCTCTTTGAGCAGATTGGCCTGCCTCTCATAGGAGCAAACCCAAACTGACCCATGCGTGTTTATATGTTGGGGGTGGGTTGGTAGCGGTGCATCCTATTGCTTGATTACCACGTCAAGCAGAACGGACAACCGCCGAAGGTAATAATGATGTTTTGTATCCGGTCCAGATGAAGCATTTGCCCTTTCCCGGGGAGTTGGGGCACCTTCGGGCTGCGTACCGAGTGATGGAGATCCACTCATTCCACGTTTTGTCGGTAGAAGAATCAGAGGGAACGGCATGTCACGGAGATCCTGCGTCCCCCGTGAGCGGCGCCGACCGAGGATGCCGAACGCGACTAGGCCGTTTGTGGAACATCGGATAATGGCGTTCGCGTCGGATAATCACGGGTTTGGCAAACACGGCACTGTGACCTTCCCTGGGGTCGTTCGGAGACTCTAAAGCCACCGGTCCGTCACTAGATCGAATGCTTCTGCGGCCGCCCTCCCGGTTTTGATAGAAGGTCCTAGGCGCCGTGAACCGACTGTCCGAAGAGGCCGGTTTCGTCACGGGGTTGTGGAGGTTTGGTTAAAGATGAGGAGGCTCCCCGAAGGGAGCCTCCTCAGATAGTCGAACGTTTACTTGTTTATGGAGCGGCAGCAGTCCCCACTCGGAAGATGCTGGAACCGTCATCGTCGTAAGACACGACCTGAACCTCGGCCGGAGTAGTAGGAGTGCCAGTGATCTTGGCCCCCAGCAAGGTTTCGAACTTGGCCATGTCAACAACCATTGCTCCATTGTCCGTGTCGTCAATGAAGACATCGTCCGAGTCGTAGGTGTACAACAGGCCCGCGATGTGGAACCGGTCGTCATCCGCGTAAAGCGCAGTGATGTTAGCGGCAAGAGCCGAACTGTCGTCTGGAGCATGTCTCACCGCAACCACCGGAGTGGGATCAACCGTGGGAGCAGTAGTGATGACCTCGTCGTCGGAGTCCTGGATTTCCGTATAGGTCACAGGGACGTTTTCGTTGATGGTGGCATCCACGCCAGTGCGGCGCCAACTGGCCACACCGCGGCTACTGACAGTCCTTCTGGAGGTGCTGTTATCCCCGGCACCGATGGTGATCAGGACCGAGTTGCCCTTGCCGATGGTGTTGCCGTACTGGTCATAGAACGTCACCGAAGCCCGGACGGACACCTCGTCCGCGGTGTTCATCACAGCGTAGTCAGGTGCGCTTCCTTCACCGGCAGTCAACACCGGATCGGTGTCAACCCACTCGATCGTCTTGGCTACGTTCTCAGCAGGATCACCAACCGTAGTAGCAGGATTCCCGACTCCGTTTGCACCGTCAACATCGGATGTGAAGGTGAGCGTGTCAGTCCTCGCGACATCGGTGCTGCCCTTGTTGGACTTGGGACCACTGGTAGTGAAGGTCGCCTGACCATCATCATCGGTCTCCAACGGAGCAGGCGCCGGATACACAGTCACCGCGGCGGGATCGTTCCCCGTGCCATCGTCCGCGACATCCTGCACCCACATAACAGAGATCTCTACACCGGACTTGGCTACCGGATCACCGTTCTCGTCGACCAACTGCACCGTGTGGGTAACACTGCTGGTGGCATCGATGTCCACAGTGTTATCACCGGTCGAGTTAGTACTGATATCAGAAGTGACCTTCAGGTTCACCGCATCGCGAGTGGAGGACAGAGTGACAGACGCATGGTCCTTGTCAACATTGAAGTCGTTGTCGTCAGCGTCAGCATCACCCATCCACGCGTAGTAGGTGTTCTTGGTGCCGTTAGCGGCGCCACCCTCGACGTAGAGGTTACCCGAATCATCGCTCAGCGACTCATCATTGGTCCACGCACAATCAGCGGGCATTTCGCAGCCGCCGTCCTCGGTGAACTCACCAACGCCTTCATCGGCTCCGTCATTGCCGGAGAAGAAGGTCTTGATGGACACATCGACCATCGGAGCGAAGCTGTCGTCTCGATAGGACACCGCAACCGTGGCGTCTATTGCATCAAAGCCCGAGGTCTTGGAAGCCTGGATCGTCACACCAGCCGGACGTGCGTTGGAGTGATCCAACACACCAGCCATGAACCCGGCCATGTCAGCCCGGGTGATATTGGCGGCCGGATTGTAGTGTGTGGCGTTGACACCCGAAGCCACACCCAACTCCCACAGGTTGGTGATAGCGTCATAGGCTTCCTTGGTCTGCGAATCGATATCGCCGAACGGAGAACCAACCACCTTGTCCGGGTCGCCAGCGTCATCTTCCGTGTCTTTAACATCAGACGGGGTGTATCCGAACGGATCGGTGGAGTCGTCACCGTCATCCATCACGGCCATCTCGTCCATCAACCTGGCGATAAACAACGCCATGTGACCACGCTTCACCGAATCATCAGGCGAATAAGTGGTGGTCGAAGTGCCCTGGGTGACACCCAGATCGGCCAACTGATTGATAGCGGTCTGCGACTCAGCAGACAACTCACCAATATCGGTGAAACCCGCATCATCAGGATCAGAAGCCATGTCAATGCCCACCAGACCGGCCAAGCGGGTCAGGAACAGCGCCATGTGCTCACGTGTGACCGACATCAACGGCGAATAGGTCGTCATCGAAGTGCCACGGGTGATGTTGTAATAGGCGATGCAGTCGATGTCACCAGCGTTGGCATGATTCGCGGGCACGTCCTCGAAATCGGACGCCGGAACACCCATGCACGCATCGAACGTAGCCGGGTAGTCCATCTTCGGATCATCAGCCGCAACAGCAGGCACCGCCACCAGCACACTGGCCACCATGGCGAGGGCTGTGAGTACCGCTATTTGCCGCCGAAAACGGCTCAAAGTAGCAAACATAAGTTTACATATTGTGAGAATATAAAAACAGCTTAACCACCGTATAACAACACCGAGTCTGCTACCAGCCACGAGAATCAGTCAACCGGACAGCAACGGAGAGTTCTCTGAAGGCTGCGTCAGCGTCACGCCAGATTCGCCGACTGATGTCCTCTCAGGCGGTGGCTAACCGGTTCACCTGTAGGGGTTAGGACTGCTAGCCTAGAACTCTCGAAGAAGACGGGGATTACCTATGCAGGAGATACCACTAACCGCGGTTGTCTGGCAGGAGGACGGTTGGTTTATAGCGCAAGCCTTGGAGGTTGACGTTGCGAGCCAAGGCAAGTCGCCCAATGTTGCTCTTGAGAACCTTGCCGAGGCTGTGGAACTCCACTTCGAACCGCCCCGGCCGACCGTGTTGCCAGCAATTCATCACCTTCGAGTGAAAGTTGGAGCGGCTTAGTCCGATTCCCTACAGGCAGGTGGCCCGCAAACTGCGCATAGCGGGGTTTGCGGAGGTGAGCCAAAGGGGTAGTCACGTCAAGTTCATGCGGCAGCAAGGCAATGAGATTCGCATCGCCATTGTTCCGCGTCACAGCGAAGTGCGAGTCGGAACGTTGAGCAGCATATTGCGCCAAGCGGGACTGAGCGTCGAGCAGTTCAACCAACTGTAGGTTTGCCGGACTACGGATTCGCCTCCCAAAACCAGGCAGCTACCCGAAGGCGGGGTCACCAACTCGGCGAACGAAGCGTCAAGCGAAAACCAAGGCGGGACCGAGCCAGCCCTTTTCGTGGAGTCGGTCCCAAGCGGATTCGATGTGTTCTCTGGTGAACATCCGCTGCTTGCGGCAACTCCATGCCTGCAGCCGTTGGGTAACTGCATCAAGGCCGTTCTTGTCGCCGTGGGTGGAGAACCAGTGCACGGAAGCGAGTAGCTCCAGCCCGTAGGCCGACTCGTATCCCTCGACAAGGTGAGGACCCTCTGCACCCGTTTGGTGATCGCCCCTTCCGCCAGCATGTCGGTTGCTTCGAGGGCGGCGCCGGGTAAGACCTTGATCGGTTCGGCGGTGTGAACGCTGGCCGACCCGTCGCCACAGCCCCTGAGGTAGTGACCCTCCACGGCTTTGAGGACATGACGGAGATTGTCTGCGTAGGGGCCGTACCGATGTGCCGTGGAACGGAGGTTCAACGGCTCTCCGGCTTCCTGTAGGAAGTACATGAGTTTTTGGATCTCGACTTGCGTTGCGCCGAAGGCCAGTGCCGAGTAACGGTCGACCATCGCTACCAGCGCGGCTTTGCCAGGTGTCATTGGCGGTTTGGGAGTCGAGACGACCATTTCCTACGCCGGCGGCGCGCCGACAGGAGCGTACAGCAGGACTAGGGTGGTGAGACCGTCAAGTTTTGCCTTGATCAACAGCTGCACCTCGCCCCAGTCGAGCCCAACCGTTGCCGCAGCCCAAGGGTGGGATCGCAATCGAGGATATGCCGAGTTCGATAATGACACGGCGGAGGTCGTCGAGGCCCGTCTCCACGTCGCTGATGCGCGAGCGGGAACGCCAGTGACCCTTAGTCGGGAGGTTCACAATCCAAGGCGGGTCGGTGAGCTGGCGAGTGTCGAACACGAACATCTTTCCAAGAGTGACATCTCCGCGTTTGCAGGCTTTCGAGTAGGCCTTGAAGTTCGCCGGGAAAGCGTATTTGAACCGTAGGGCGATACCTTTGCCGATCACACCGACGGTATTCACCGTGTTGACAAGTCCCTCGACGTCGGACTCGAGCAGGTTCCTACTGGGCGTTGACAAATGTGGTCATCAGAAACACCACTCAGGTCGGCTTCTCACGACGGCTGTGGTCCCAACGGTGGCAAGTTCGGCGGCTGCCTGACGGCTACGCTCCTCGGTTCTGGCAGCTACACCGATGATCGCCGACCACGGTACATGACGGTGCGCGAGCAACTCGGCCATGCGTCGTTCTATCCGGTCGGGTTCCTCTGGGTGGCAACACGCGCAGATGAACACTGGTAATCCGATACCGCAAATGAGCCTTTTCTACCCGGAGAACTCGGCTACCCGTAGCCCTTCCAGTTCGGCTGCTACCCCGAGACGACGGTCCAAACACACGAACCGCAGAGGAGCGGCTAGTTGCTCATGTACCAGCAGGGCGGCGCCGAGTTGCCCCGCGTCGGCAGCTCGTAGAGGGTGCCGCCCCAACAGCAAAGCGGCTCGTGATCTGACTGCCAGCACCTCGGTTACCTCGTCCCAGGTGGCGGCGAAGGTGTTCAGCCGATCAAGCACTTCGCGTCGTTGTGGTCTAGTGAGTAATCCCTCACGGGTGCGGCGTTCGACCGCGCTAGCAATTTCGACGCGGGTCCACGCCCACGTGACGATCTCGGTGTCTTCGACGAGACAGGACCGTACCTGCACAGTGGCGGACTCTGAAACGATGAGCGGGACGAGTGCAGATGCATCCCAGTACCTCATACACGATCGGAGCGATCTTCGTCCATCGCTTCGGTGATGCTTGTCGGCAGTTTCAACGGGGCCATGTCGAGGATCGTGGTGGGGTCTCCGTGTCCTGGTCGTAAAAGCCCCATGTTGACCAGCCTCTCCCGGGTACCGTAGGTGTGCTTTGTAGGTGGCAGCAACTGGGCAATGAATGTGCCACGGTCGAGGACTTGGATTTCGCCGCCTCGTCGTACCTCGCGGAGGTAGCGTGAGAGGTTGGCTTTCAGTTCGGAAACCGACACGGTACTCATTGTGACTAGTGTAGTCTCTGGCTGTTGACTACTCAAGTCGGGTTGGGGGGCATCCCCTCGGGTTCGGTAAAACCCTCGTAGTACATGTGGATCACCGTTTCCAGCGTCAGCCGAGTTCCCGGGATTCGTACTACCCCGTGTTCCTCATCCACCCAGAGTGGAACGGTCTCGTGCGGTTCGACTCTGATCAGTCCCATCTCCACAGTCCCTACAGGGCATATCTCACACTCTACCCACGCCCAGACCAAATGACACCGGCGTTCGCGGCGAAACTCCGGCCTCTCTTCTTGACACGCAAGACAGTTGGCAGACGACGCCACATAGAGCCTGACCGATAATGCTGTCGAAGAGTCTCAAAATCCTCAACAATCGAATATGGATCTCCCACCCAGCCGACATGGGACTGCTGCGTTAGCGACATCCACACCCCCATGCACCGTAGAAGTTGGGTTTCGGTAGGTAAACTTATGTTTGCTACTTTGAGCCGTTTTCGGCGGCAGATAGCGGTACTCACAGCCTTGGCCATGGTGGCCAGTGTGCTGGTGGCGGTGCCTGCTG
>Ga0209754_1001279_pt1 | contig 26267 bp, 21 predicted proteins | sample MesohylBB_FD_187295 | JGI IMG/M metagenome (GOLD analysis project Ga0209754, IMG submission 187295) | Host-associated microbial community of the marine sponge Aplysina aerophoba from Gulf of Piran - sponge mesohyl, lysed by bead beating... | ecosystem: Host-associated > Porifera > Sponge >... | reverse complement strand
CCCAGAGGGTGTCGGTGGCGCCGTCGTCGTTGAGGTGGCGGGCGAGAACGAAGAGGTGGTCGGAGAGGCGGTTGGCGTAGATCACCGCCAGCGGATTGACCGGCTCCTGTTCCGCGAGCGCCGTGATCAGCCGCTCGGCGCGGCGGACCACCGTGCGCGCGAGGTGAAGGGCGGCCGCAGCCCGACTGCCGCCGGGCAGAACGAATGACTCCAGCGGCTTCAGGCGCTCGTTGAGGGCGTCGATCTCACGTTCCAGCCGGTCGATCTGAGACTGGACGATGCGCAAGCCCTCGTCGAGCGAGCCCGGCCGGCAGAGGTCCGCGCCGAGGTCGAAGAGGTCGTTCTGGATGCGCTCCAGCATCGCATCCGCCTCGCCCTCGGTCTCCAGGCGGGCGAGGCCGATCGCCGCGTTCGCCTCGTCCACCGTGCCGTAGGCCTCGACACGCGCGTCGTACTTCTTCACCCGCGCGCCGCCGCCGAGCGAGGTCTCCCCCGCATCGCCGCCGCGGGTATAGATCTTGGTGAGGCGGACCACGGCCTACTTCTGGACGACGAAGACCAGGAGCGCGAGCAGCGCGATCGCCGCGAACTGGAGCCCGACCCGCCAGCGCATGAAATTGTTGCTCTTGCTGTTCTTGCCGCCGGAGTACATGGCGCCGAGGCCCAGCACGAGCGCCACCACGACCGCACCCATCAGGACGTAGACAGCGATTTCGAGAATCTCGGCCAGCATGGCTGCCCTCGCGGCCCCCGGGCCGGCGTGGACGCGGCCCTCGGCAGGTTATAGCGCGTCCCGCCGATGCTGCCCACGACCTTCGGGCAAGGTTGACCCTATAGTGGCCGGAACCGTTATCCGAGAAAGAGAGCCGAGAGAGGAGCGAACAAGCCATGGCGGACACCAGCTGGCGCAATCGCAAGACCCTGATTCTCAGCCGCAGCGAAATGATCGGCCTCCTCGAGCCCGAGGAGTACGTCCGCTGCGTGGAGACAGCCTTCCGGCGCATGGGGGAAGGCCGCGTCTACATGGAGCCCAAGGGCCACATCGTGCTGGACAAGTATCCGGGCGAGTGGGAGATCATGCCCTCCTACATCGAGGAGCCGGAGGCCGCCCCCGCCGCCGCTGCGTGCAAGTGGGTCTCCATCCGCTTCGAGAACCGCGCCAAATTCAACCTCCCCACCGTGTTCTCGATCCTGATCTACACCGAGCCCGAGACCGGCTTCCCGCTCGCCATCGTGGACGGCACCCATCACACCCTGATGCGGACCGGCGCATCCGGCGCGGTCTCCGCGAAATGGATGGCGCGTGAGGACTCCTCGGTCCTGGCGCTGGTCGGTGCCGGCGACGTGAACACCAGCGCCTTCCGCACCTGCGTCGCGACGCATGACTGGAAGGAGGTTCGGGTCTGGAGTCGGACCCAGGCGACGCTGGATGCGTTCATGGCGAGCGAGCAGCCGGACCACCCCGATCTCGCGATCAAGCCCTCCACCACTCTCGAAGATGTCGTGCCGGGCGCCGATGTCGTCGTCACCGGGACGACGGGCGAGACGCCGGTCCTCGGCAACGAACTGATCGAGGAGGGCATGCACATCGCGGCCCTCGGCGGCGGTCTCGCGGGTACGCAGGAGCTCGATGTCGCGATCCTGCAGCGCTCGCGGATCATCGTCGACGACATGCGCCAGTGCATCACCGACGGCGAGATCAACGTGCCGCTGACCAGGGGCGAGCTGCAGGAGAGCGACGTCGCCGGCGATATCGGCGAGGTGATCACGGGCAAGATCCCTGGTCGAAGCTCGGCGAGCGAGGTTACGCTCTTCGATTCGACGGGGATCGCGCTTCAGGATTCCGCCACTCTGCCGCTCGAATACGAACGCGCCATCGCGGCGGGCGTGGGCGTCGAAAAGAAGATGATTTCGACGTGAGCGCGGCGGGAGCAACGGCCCGCCCGGTAACGGGTCTCGACCGCACTGACCTTACCTTGTGCCGGGCGGGGCGCGCCGCCATGATCCGCGCGTCACTCAACAGGCTTAACGGGGAGAGAGCGTGAGTGCCTTGACGGGTCCGGAACGGCCGCCGGCGGGCGGCGGTCAGCCGCGCAAGCTGGTCCTGCTACTGCATGGCCTCGGCGCCGACGGCAACGACCTGATCGGCCTCGCCGAGCCCTGGGGGCGCCTCGTCCCCCACGCCTGCTTCGCCGCGCCGGATGCGCCAGAGCCCTGCGACATGGCGCCCACGGGGCGGCAATGGTTCAGCCTGAGCGACCGCTCGCCTGAGAGCCTGGCCGACGGCGTCGCCCGCGCCGCGGACGCGCTCAACGCCGATATCGACGCGCGGCTCGCGGCGCTCGGGCTCGGCGAGCAGGACCTCGCGCTGGTGGGTTTCAGCCAGGGCACGATGATGTCGCTCCACGTCGCCTATCGCCGCGCCGCACCGTGCGCGGGCGTGTTGGGCTTCTCCGGCCGTCTCGTGGGCGGTGAGCACCTGAAGAGCGAGCTGCGCGCCAGGCCGCCGGCCTTGCTGATTCATGGCGACGCGGACGATCTGGTTCCCGTGGGCGCGCTCTTCGAGGCGGCGACCCTGCTCGGCGCCTGCGAGGTGCCGGTGCAATGGCACGTGAGCCGCGGCATCGGCCACGGCATCGCGCAGGACGGGCTGGAGTTCGGCGGGCGCTACCTCCGCGACATCCTGGGCGGAGGCTGAGCGCGGCGCCACGCCGTCAATCGAGGCCGATGTCGCTCTCGCGCAGTGCCGCGACCGCCGCGTCGTCGAGGTCGAGCCAGTCGCGCAGGACCGCATCGGCGTCCTCGCCCAGCATCGGGGCCGCGCGCGGATAATCGACGGGTGTCTCGGAAAACTTGACCGGGTTGGCGGGATAGTCCACCTCGACGCCGAGGCTGTGCGGGATGCTCACCTTCATGCCCCGCGCCTGAACGTGCGGGTTGGCGAACACCCGGTCGAGGGTGTTGATCGGCCCGCAGGGCACACCCACCGGTTCCAGCACCGCGCTCCACTCGTCCATGGTCCGCTGCCGGGTGATGTCGTTCAGCGTGGCGATCAGCTCCACACGGTTCTGCAGCCGGCCGATATTGGTCGCGAAGCGGGGGTCGTCGGGAATCTCCGGGTGGCCGGCCACGTCGCAGAACTTGCGAAGCTGGCTGTTGTTGCCGATGGCGAGCGCAAAGTAGCCGTCGCGGGTGGGGAAGACCCCGTAAGGCACGATATTCTGATGCTCGTTGCCGGCGCGCTCCGGCGCCTCGCCGCCGATCAGGTAGTTCATGGCCTGGTTGGCGAGCCACGCCACCTGCGTGTCGAGCAGCGCAAGGTCGATATGCTGGCCGCGCCCGGTGCGCTCGCGGCTGGCATGCGCGGCGAGGATCGCGGTCGCCGCGTACATGCCGGTCATCAGGTCGGCGGCGGCGACGCCTACCTTCTGCGGCCCGCCGCCGGGCAGGTCGTCGCGCTCGCCGGTGATGCTCATGATCCCGCCCATGGCCTGGGCGATCAGATCGTAGCCGGTGCGATGTGCATAGGGCCCCGACTGGCCGAAGCCCGTGATCGAGCAGTAGATGAGGCGCGGATTGACCTCCTTCAGCGCCGCATAGTCGAGGCCGTACTTGGCGAGCCCGCCCACCTTGTAGTTCTCGATCAGGACGTCCGCGCATTCGACGAGCCGCTTCACCACGGCCTGCCCCTCGGGCGCGGCGAAGTCGAGGGTGATCGAGCGCTTCCCCCGGTTGGCGGACATGTAGTAGGCGGCGTTGTTGGTGGTCTCCGCACCGGATGGATCGCGCAGGAAGGGCGGCCCCCAGCCGCGCGTGTCGTCGCCCACGCCCGGCCGCTCGACCTTGACCACATCGGCGCCGAAATCGGCCAGCAGCTGGCCCGCCCACGGGCCCGCAAGAATGCGGCTCAAGTCGAGCACCTTGAGGCCCGCGAGCGGGCCGGATCTGTCTTGATTCATGGATGATGCCTAGTCTCGGTTGGCGCCGCCCGCGAAACTCTCCAGCGCTTGGAGATTCTCCCGCGTGGTGTTGTCGAGTGCGACGCCATGAGCGTCCGCCGCGCGGGCGGCGCGGTGCACGATCCGCTCGAACCCCTCGATCTGCGAATCGATCCTGAGGCTCTGGCGCCCGGCCTTGAGGGTGAGCTGCATCCAGCCGCGATCGCGGTTCCGCCTGGTGGAGTAGTAACCGAGGGTGCAACGGGTCAGCCGCTCCCACGGCAGGTGCCGGCGAAGGACGCCGTGCACCCTGATGCCGTCCTCGCTCACGCTGAGCCACGTGCGGTGCCGGAGCACGGTGCGGACACCGTAGACGGCGAAGAGCGCGGCCAGCACGCTGAGCACCCACGCAGCGGGACCCGACGGCGCCGTCCCCGCCATCGGCCCGACGGTGAAGAGCAGGCCGAGGCCCGAATAGAGATAGTCGAGCAGGACCGCGCGCGGCGGATAGCGATGGCGGCTCTCGCCCGCCTCCGCCGCCTGGGCGCTCCCGGACTCGCTCTCGGGCAGGGCCTCGTGCGCGGGCGCGCTCACCGGGAAACCCCCAGCCGCTCGCGCCTGATGCGCACGCCCGCCGCCTCGCGGTCCCAACTGTCCGCGGTGATGCCTTCCGCGCGCAGCCTGTGCTTCTCGATCTTCTCAGTCGGCGTCTTGGGCAGGGCGTCGACGATGCGGACGTAGCGCGGAATCATGAAGTGGGCGAGGCGCGGTTCGAGGAATTCCAGCAGCGCTGCCGGGTCGAGCTCCTGCCCCGGCTGCAGCGCGACCACCGCCATCACCTCGTCTTCGCCGAGCTCGCTCGGCACCGGCACCACCGCGGCCTCGCGCACCGCCGGGTGCACCGCGACCTCGGTCTCCACCTCCAGGGACGAGATGTTCTCGCCGCGCCGGCGGATCGTGTCCTTCAGGCGGTCGACGAAGTAGAGGTTGCCGTCCTCGTCCACGCGGCCGGCATCGCCGGTGTGGAACCAGCCGTTGCGCCACGCCCGCGCGGTCGCCTCCGGCTCCTTGTAGTAGCCGTGGTTGATCGCCCAGGGCGTGTCCGCCCGCACCACGATCTCGCCGACCGCGCCCGTCGGCACCTCGCAGTCGTTGGCATCGACCACGCGAAGCTCGCAGCCCGGCCGCACCCGCCCTGCGCTCCCCGGCACGGTCATGGGCACGGTCGTCATCACCGGGCAGCAGAGCTCGGTCATGTTGTAGATCGAATAGACATCCAGGCCGAAGCGCTCCATGAACGCGTCGACATCGTTCACCAGCGGCACCATGCCGACCGTGCGCAAGGGATGATCGCGGTCGTCCGCCTTGGGCGGCTCCTTCTCCAGAAACTGCGCCATGACGCCGAGCAGGAACACCGAGGTGACCCCGGTGCGGCGCACGGTGTCCCAGAACGTGTGCGTCTTGAAATGCTCCACCAGCGTGATCGAGGCATGCTGGCAAAGCATGGCGTAGGCGATGGTCGCGCCGCCGAGGTGGAAGAGCGGCAGGCTGATGAGGTAGCGGTCCTCCGGCGTGATGAACTGCCAGGTGTCGGGCCCGAAATTCGAGAAGGCGTGGCAGTAGGAGCTGAGCACCGCCTTCGACGGCCCCGTGGTGCCGGAGGTGAAGATGATCGATTGCGTGTCCCAGGGCTCGATGGGGCGCTCCAGCGGACCGAGCGACCCGCCCTCGGCGTGAAGCGCCGCCGCATCCAGGACCGTGAGGTCGTCGATGGCGGGTGGTGGGCCGCCGACGGCCACCAGAGTCTCCAGGCTGGCGCGTCCGATGCTGGCGAGCCTCGGCGCGAGCTCCGCGTGGGCAACCATGATGCGGGCGTCGGAGCGCGCCACCACGTGCTCCAGAAGCCGGCCCTTGTAGGCCGTGTTGATGGGCACGTAGACGGCGCCCAGATAGTTCGAGCCCAGGAAGATGCGGAGCGCATCGGCGCCGTTCGGCAGCCACGAGAGCACGTGGTCGCCCTGGCGCACACCCTGCGCCTGCAGGGCGATGGCGGTCTCGATCACCTCGGCCCGGGTGCGCGCGTAGCTCCACGACGTGCCGTCCTCGAAGACGCAGAAGATCTTGTCCGGCGTCGCCACAGCCAGCCGGTCGAGCAGGTAGCGCAGCACGCACCTGTCGGCCGCCGGGATGCGCGGATCGCTGTGTGACGCCGCAGGGTGTTCCACCACCGTCGCTCGCTCGTAGCCTGCCGTCTCGGACGGCCCCTTGTAGCCCGGAGCCGGCTTTGGATTAACCCGGATTCCTTGCCGCAGGTCAGGCGTCGGCGAGCGCGGCGTCGAGGGCGCGTTGCAATGTCGCGGCGGCGCTCTCGATCCCGTGCTGTTCCTGCACCCGTGCCGCTGCCGCCGCGCCCATGGCCAGGCGCCCTTCGACATTGGTAGTGAGCTCGACCACCGCGCCGGCGAAGGCCACGTCGTCGTAGCGCGGCGTGAGCAGCCCGGTCTCGGCATTGGCGATCACTGCAGCAGCGCCGGGCCAGTCCTGCGCCACGACCGGGAGGCCCGCCGCCTGCGCCTCCAGCATGGTCAAGCCGAGGGCCTCCTGGTAGGCGGGCCAGACGTAGACGTCGCAGGCGGCGTAGAGCGCCGGCAGCGCGTCCTCCGCGCGGGCGCCGGCGAAGACCGCCACGCCCGGCCCAAGCGGCGCCAGCGCCTCCTCCACCAGCCACCGCACGTCTCCCTCGCCGACGACAACAACTTGCCAGGGCGGATCCGCGATGAGGTTGAGCGAGCGCCCGAGCAGGCGCCATGAGGCAAGGGAGGCGCCAGTCTGCATGGGTGCGATAGCAAGAAGCCACGGGCGCGCAGGATCGAGCGGCAGCTCGTCCGAGAGCGCGCGGCGTGCCGCGCTGCGGTCAATCGCCCGGTAGGGCGCGGGGTCGAGGAAGGGCGCCAGCCGGTATAGCCGCGCGGTGCTCGGGACCAGCGGCCTGATGCTCTCCTCGTCCTCGGCGGTCAACGAGAGAACGGCCCGCGCCCGCGCGATGGCGCGCGCCGTGTACGAGAGCCAGCGTGCCTGAGCGCCGCCGGCCTCGGCCCGCGCGTAGGTGGCGCCCGCCAGCAGATAGGGGATGCCGAGCACTTCGGCCACGGCGGGGCCGATCAGGTCCGGCGCGGTGTGGCGGAGGTCGCAGGTAAGCCAGGCTTTAGGCTGGGCGACGGCGGGCAGGTCCCGATAGACGGTGACGAGGCGGCGGGCGCGCGCGGCGGCCTTGCGCTCCAGCGCCGTCTGCCGGCGGCTGTCCCCGGCGTCCCCATCGCTCCGAAACTCCGTGGGCGCGATGGCCTGATGACCGGCAGCGTCGAGCGCCCGCGCGATCAGGTTCATCAGCCGCGGCCCGCCCCAGGGCGCGCTCGGGTCGGCACGTTCGGCGGGCGTGTAGAGCGCGATCGGCATGTCAGGCGGCGGGCAGGGGCACGGCCGGCGGCACGGGGTTTGCACCCCGTACCCTCCATCGGCGAATATCCGGCGCCAGCAACAGGGAGGATCCCCGGTGACCGAGACACCCCTCAACGAGGCCGAACTCGCGGCCTTGCGCGCCTACGACACGCCCACGATCTGCAACGCGCTCGAAATCGTCTGCCCCGAGCGCCGCGCCATCGGCTTCACGACCGAGACCTTGATCTGCTCCTTTCCCGACCTCGCGCCGATGGTGGGCTACGCGCGCACCGCGACGATCCGCTCGATGGAAGAGCCCGCGAAGGACGGCGACGTCATGGCCGCCGACCGCGTGGCCTACTACCGCTATGTGGAGGAGGGCCACGGGCCGTCCATCATGGTGATCCAGGATGTCGACTCCCGGCCGGGCGCGGCCTCCTGGTGGGGGGAGGTGCATTCCGCCGTGCATCAGGCCCTGGGCTGCCTCGGCGTCGTGACCAACGGCGCGGTCCGCGATCTCGACATGATCGCCGACGGCTTCCAGTTCCTCTCGGGCACGGTGGTGCCCTCCCACGCCTGGGTCCATCTGGTGAGCCACGGCGAGCCGGTGGACGTGAGCGGCATGCTGACCCACTCGGGCGACTTGGTGCACGCGGACCGCCACGGCGCGGTCATCATCCCGCATGAGGCGGCGCGCGACGTGCCGGCGGCGGCCGAGCTCTGCATGCGCCGGGAGGCGCCGATCCTGGCCGCGTGCAAGGAGCCGAGCTTCTCGGCGGACGTGATGGAGCGGGTTCTGCGCGAGGCGAAGGAGATTCACTAGCCCGCGCGCGAGGCGGCGCGCGCCCGGGTGGCCTCGCCGAACGCGCCGAAGAGCGCCATCGAGAAGGGGTCCTCCGTCACTTTCCACTCGGGGTGCCACTGCACGCCGAGCGCGAACGCGGGCGCGTCGGTTACGCGCACGGCCTCGATCTGACCGTCCGGGGCGACCGCCTCGATGGCGAGCCGGGGCGCGGGGCTGTCGATCCCCTGGGCGTGCAGCGAGTTGACCGTGACCTCCGGCGCGGGCCAGAGCGAGGCCAGCAGACCGCCAGCGACGAGCGTCACCTCGTGGGCCGGCCCGTACTGCACGTCGCGGGGCTGGTCGTCGTCCGAGCGATGGTCGATCCGCCCCGGCACGCGGTGAACCTCCTGATGGAGACTGCCGCCGAGGGCGACGTTGAGCTCCTGAAAGCCGCGGCAGATGCAGAGAATGGGAATCCCTGCGTCGATCGCGCTCCGGATCAAGGGCAGCGTCGTCGCGTCGCGCTCCGGGTCGTGGAGCGTGCCGTCGGCGCTCGGCGGCCCGTCATAGTGGGCCGGCTCCACGTTCGACGGGCTTCCGGTAAAGAGCAGGCCGTCGCAGCGGTCCAGCACCGCGTCCTGGTCCAGCGCCCCGCCGAGTGCGGGCAGCGCCACGGGAAGCCCACCTGCGGCGGCCACCACCGCCCGCATGTACTTGTCGCCGACGACGTGGAAGGGGTGGATGCCGATGTCCCGCACGCAGGCGGGCAGGCCAATCAGAGGAACCGGCGGCGCGGTCATGCCGGCTCAGCTATCACGGGGCTGATCCGCGGGCAAGAAGCCGCCGCGGCGCCGGATTCCCAGATAGATCGCGCCGAGCCCCGCGCCCCGCACCACGTAGAGCAACGTCATCGCGAGCCAGAGGCCGTGATTGCCCATGGGCTCGCGCAGCAGCCAGGCGCAGGGTGTGAAGACGACGAACGCCAGCATCATCGTGTTCCGCATGTCGGCTGTGCGCGTGGTGCCGGTGAACACGCCGTCGAGAAAGATACCCCAGACCGCCACCAGCGGCAGCGCGATCAGCCAGGGCAGGAATTCGTATGCCACGGCGCGCACATCCTCGATGTCCGTGAGCACGCGGACAATCGGCGCACCGGCGAGGCCATAGATGGCGACCGTCAGGAAGGCGAGCGCGAAGCACCACAGGAAGCAGACGCGGATGGCGCGGGTCATGTCGTCGCGCCGCCTGGCGCCCAGCGCACGGCCGGTAAGCGCCTCGGCGGCGAAGGCGAAGCCGTCGAACCCGAAGTTGAGGAAGACCACGAAGTTGAGCAGCACCGCGTTCGCGGCGAGCACCACGTCGCCCTGGCGCGCGCTCAGCGTCGTGAACAGCGCGAACGCCGTGATGACGAAGAGCGTGCGCAGGAAGATATCCCGGTTGATGCCGAGGAAGCGCCGCATGGCGGCGGTGTCGAGCACGAGGCGGGCGCGCCAGCGGCCGCCGTGGCGCTGCGCGAGGCGGGCGGTGACGGCGACTCCCAGAATCAGCCCGGAATAGTCGGCGGCCACCGTGGCCCAGGCGACGCCGGGGACGCCGAGCTCGTAGACCAGCACCAGCACCAGGTCCAGCACGATGTTGATGCCGTTGACGGTGAGCAGCACTGCCAGCGCCGCGCGGGTGTTCTGCATCCCGATGAACCAGCCGACGAGCGCGATGCTGGCGAGCGCGGCCGGCGCGCCCCAGATGCGAATGAAGAAGTAGCGCGCGCCCTCGCTGGAGACGGCCTCGCTCGGCTCGACCAGATAGAAGGCGAGCCGGCCGATCGGCCCCTGCGCTGCCAGAAGCACGACCGCGAGCACGAGGGCGATGAGGAGCGCGCGGGCGAGCGTGGCGCGCGTCTCGTCTCGGTCGCGGGCTCCGAAGGCCTGGGCGGTGAGCCCCGTGGTGCCCATGCGCAGGAAGTTGCAGCCGAAATAGAGGGTGTTGAAGATCAGCGCGCCGACCGCGACCGCCCCGAGGAAGTGCGGCTCGGGCAAGTGGCCGATCACCGCCGTATCGACTGCGCCGAGCAGCGGGATCGACAGGTTGGAGACGACCATGGGCCAGGCCAGCCGCCAGACCCGCCGATGCCAGGCCCAGTCACCCTTCGGCAGCAACCGCCGCATCAAGTCTTAGCCCCGGCGGCCGGGTGGGCCGGGCGCTGACCGCTTATGGTCGACCGGTCTGCTTCTTGCGCGGATCGTCGAACACAAAGAGCCTGCGCGGCAGCCTGATGTTGGTCCTGAGGTTATGCAGGGTAACCATGGTGGCGCGCCCTTGGGCGTCTCTCAGCCGCCAATGGGTGAGGCGCAGCGGGTCGGAGTCCAGGAACAGGGTCAGGCTCCCGCCGGTCGGGTCGTCCTCCTGCACCACCGTAATCCCGATGCGCCCGCCACGTTCCATGAATGCCGTTACATCGACGTCCTCGCCGAAGCGCGTCACCTCCTTCGTAAGCGCGCCCAGCGGCGTGTCGTATATGAACCAGTCGTCGATCTGGCCGAGCTCCTTGTCGTGATAATGGATCAGGAAGCCGTCGCCCACGATGAGCACAGGCACCGGCGGCGCGTATTCCACACGGAGCAGGCCGGGCCGGCGCATGTAGATGACCCCTTCGGCGGGTTCGCCGTCGGGCCCGACCTGCGTGAAGTCCGCCTTCAGGGTCTGAAGCCCGTTCAGGTAGCCTTCCACGGCGGCGAGGGTCTTCCGCGCCGCCTCATCGAGGACCAGAGAATCCGAAGCCTGAGCCTGCGTGGGCTGGACGGCAGTGAGCCAGGCCGCGAGCATCGGGGCGAGGCATAGGAGCGCGGCAGCGCGGATCAACATCGGCATGGTGTGGAATGTAGGGTGCGCGGGCCGCGCGAACAATCACATGTCGTTGAGGGCTCAGTCGGCCGAGTGGTCGGAGACCAGCACCTCGCGCTTGCCGACATGGTTGGCCTGGCTGATGACGCCTTCGCTCTCCATCCGCTCGATGATCCGGGCGGCGCGGTTGTATCCGATCTGCAGATGACGCTGGACGAAGCTGGTGGAGGCCTTGCGCTCGGCAGCGACCAGCGCCACGGCCCGGTCGTAGAGCGGATCCTCGTCGCCGCCCTCGTCGATCCCGGCGGCGGCCGCTTCGGGCTCCTCGGTGATCCCCTCGATGTAGTTGGGCCGCCCGCTGGCACGCAGGAAGTCGGTCACGCGCTCGACCTCCGCATCGCTTACGAAGGGCCCGTGCACCCGCGCCACGCGCCCGCCGGCACTGAGATAGAGCATGTCGCCCTGGCCCAGCAGCTGCTCGGCGCCCGCTTCGCCGAGGATGGTGCGGCTGTCGATCTTGGACGTGACCTGGAAGCTGATCCGCGTCGGGAAGTTGGCCTTGATGGTGCCGGTGATGACATCGACCGAGGGCCGCTGCGTCGCCATGATCAGGTGGATGCCGGCGGCGCGCGCCATCTGCGCCAGCCTCTGCACCGCGCCCTCGATGTCCTTGCCGGCGACCAGCATGAGGTCGGCCATCTCGTCCACGACGACGACGATGAAGGGCATCGGCGTGAGGTCCATCTCGAATTCTTCGTGGATCGGCGCGCCGGTCTCGGCGTCCATGCCGACGTTGACCCGCCAGGTGAGCTGCTCGCCCTTCGCGCGGGCTTCGGCGAGCCGCTTGTTGTAGCCCGAGATATTGCGCACCCCGAGCTTCGACATCGCCTTGTAGCGGGACTCCATCTCCCGCACGGTCCACTTCAGCGCGACCACCGCCTTGGCCGGCTCGGTCACCACCGGCGTGAGCAGGTGCGGGATGTCGTCGTAGACCGAGAGCTCCAGCATCTTGGGGTCGATCAGGATCAGCTTGCACTGGTCCGGCGGCAGCCGATAGAGCAGCGACAGGATCATGCTGTTGATGGCGACCGACTTGCCCGAGCCGGTGGTGCCGGCGACCAGAAGGTGGGGCATGCGCGCGAGATCGGCCACCACCGGGTTGCCGCCGATATCCTTGCCGAGCGCGAGCGTGAGGTTGGACTCGTTGCTTTCGTAAGCCGCGCTCGCCAACAGCTCGCGCAGCAGCACGGTCTCGCGTTCGCCGTTGGGCAACTCGATGCCGATGACACTGCGCCCGGGGATCGTCGCCGCGCGGACCGAAATCGCGCTCATCGAGCGCGCGATGTCGTCGGCGAGCCCGATCACCCGCGAGGTGCGCGTGCCCGGCTGCGGCTCGAGCTCGTAGAGCGTGACCACGGGCCCCGGCCTGACCTGGGTGATCTCGCCGAAGACCCGGAAGTCCTCGAGCACGGAGACCAACATCTCCGCGTTCTGCTTCAGCCCCTCTGCACTCGCGCTGTTCTTCCTGTTGGCAGCATCCGCGTCAGAGAGAAGCGCGAGCGGCGGCATCGTGTACTCCACGCTGTCCTCGAGATCGAGGTCGGGCTGGCGCTCCTTCTTCTCCCGCTTGCCGGGCTTCACCTTGCGCCGGGGCTTCTCGACGATGCTGGGTTCCGCCGGTTGTTCCACCGGCTGTTGCGCCGCCTGCTCGGGTGCCACAGGCAGCAGGCTCGGCTCGCGCCGGCGCCCGCGCTCGGTCTTCTCGGCAGATCGCGCGAAGCGTCGTTGCCTGCCTGCGGGGGCAGCCTGCTCGTCGTCCTCGACGTCGGCTGCCCGATCGCCGCTCCTGCCGGAGGACCAGCGGGCAGCCCAGAGGGCGCAGAGGACCGCGCTGCGCAAGAGCCAATAGGCGCCCCGAATCAGGGCGCGCCACTCACGCCACGGCACGCCGAGCGCAAAGACCAGCGCACCTGCGGCGGCGACCAGGAACACAGCACCGATGCCGGCGGCGGTCATCCCGGTGGCGTTACCGAGCCCCGCCGAGCCCAGCGCGGACAGCGCAAGCTCGCCTGCGGCCCCGCCCGCTCCGGCTGCCGACGGCCAGTCGGCGATGCCCAGCGACGCGCAGCCGACTGCGGCGAGCAGCACGGAGAGCGGCGCAAGGGCGAAGCGCACCAGCCGCCGCGTCAGCCCGCGGTGGCTGAGGAACGCCCAGGCCCAAACCGCGAGGATCGCCGGCACCAACGCGGCAGCGAGGCCGAGCCATTGCAGCAGAAGGTCCGCGCCATAGGCGCCGGGGCGGCCGATCAGATTGGCGGGCGTTCCGCCGCTTGCGCTGTTGAAGGAGGGATCAGCTGCCGAATACGTGACCAGCACGACCGCCAAGACTGCCGCGAGCGCGCCGAGCGCGAGACCTGCCAACTCACTCAAGCGGCGGGCGAAGAAGGGACCCGAGCCCGAGGGCAGGAGCGGCGCGCGTGCTTCCCGTTCGGCAGTCGCTACCAACCTAAGCCCCCGCCTGCATCCGATGACGAATCGAACATCGCATCCATTACAGAGGCTTATATAGTTCTGTTACGGAGGAGTCAAAGCTGAGGCGTGCAGATCAAACCGGGTACAAAGGTCCCGGCACCCGTGATTTCCGTTCCGGTTAGAACGAGACGCAGGCCTCGGTCACGACACGCAGCACGCTCGATTGGCCGAAGGCTCGCTTGTAGGCGTCCGCGATCTCATCGGTGTGCCGCATGGCGTCGGCACCCGGCGGAGCGAGGACGAGCAGGAGCTTGGTGCGCTCCCGCACGATCGTGCCGGAGCCCTCGCGCCACTGCCCCGCAGCATCGAGCACGCTAAGGCCGTCCGGAAAGCGGGGCGTAACCTCCTCGGCGAGGAAGGCGCGCCACGCTTCCTCACTCACCACCTCGACCTCACCCTGGCTGCGCCCGAAGAAGAGCCTGTATTCGGCGAATAGCTCGGTGCCGGACGGGCAGGTCGCTGCGTTGGCCCCGAGCGTGGGCGCGGCGGCAAACGCGAGGCCCACGAGGGCCGCCGCAGCCACGAGGCGGCGAACCAGCGCAGCCATCATGCGTGCCCCGCTATGCGCTCGCGTCTACTCGGCAGGGACGGAGACCTGCTCCTCTTCCACCACCATGGCCTCGCCCGCCGTCTCGCCCATCGCATCGCCGAAATCGTCGCCGGCGTCCTCGATGGCAGCGTCTTCGGCTTCGGCCTCCGCCTCCTCGGCCTGCCTGAGCAGCTCGCGCTCCACCGCCTGCTTCTGGATGCGGTTGACGACGCTGCCCGTGCCGGCCGGGATCAGGCGGCCCACGATCACGTTCTCCTTGAGGCCGAGCAGGCTGTCCGACTTGCCCGAGACTGCCGCCTCGGTGAGCACCCGCGTGGTCTCCTGGAAGGACGCGGCTGAGATGAAGGAGCGGGTCTGCAGCGATGCCTTGGTGATGCCCTGGAGCACGGGAATGCTGCTGGCGGCATCGCCGTCGACGCGCTCGTTGACCTCGTCGTACTCGACCCGGTCGACCTGCTCGCCGACCAGGAAGGTGGTCTCCCCCGGCTCCACGATCTCGACCTTCTGCATCATCTGGCGGCAGATCACCTCGATGTGCTTGTCGTTGATCTTCACGCCCTGCAGCCGGTAGACCTCCTGGATCTCGTCGATCAGGTAGGTCGCAAGCGCCTCGACGCCGAGCACGCGCAGGATGTCGTGCGGGGCGCGATTGCCGTCCATCAGCGGGTCGCCCTTGCGTACGATGTCCCCTTCCTGGACGCTGATGTGCTTGCCCTTGGGGATGAAGTACTCGGCCGGCTTGGCGTCGTCGTCCGGCACGACGACGATCCGCCGCTTGGCCTTGTAGTCCTTGCCGAACTCGACCCGGCCGGTGATGTCGGTGATGACCGCGTGGTCCTTGGGCTTGCGCGCCTCGAACAGCTCGGCCACCCGCGGCAGGCCGCCGGTGATGTCGCGGGTCTTGGTCGATTCCCGCGGGATGCGGGCCAGCACATCGCCGGCATGCACCGTCTCACCGTCCTCGACATTGAGGATGGCGTCGACCGAGAGGAAGTACTGCGCCTCGCGCCCGTTGGGCAGCGTGATGATCTCGCCGCTCTCGTCGGTCAATCCCACGCGCGGCTTGAGGTCGCTGCCGCGTGGCTGCTGGCGCCAATCGACCACGACCTTGTTGGAGACCCCGGTGCGCTCGTCCACCACCTCGCGGAAGGAGAGGCCCTCCACCATGTCGGAGAAGCGCACGACGCCTGAACGCTCCGAGATCAGCGGCAGCGTAAAGGGATCCCACGACGCGACGGTGTGCCCCCGCTCGATGGTCATTCCCTGGGAGACGTAGAGCTTGGCGCCATAGGGGACGCGGTGGCGCGCACGCTCCCTGCCCTGCGCGTCGCGCAAGGCCACCTCGAGATTGCGGCCCATCACCACCGGCGTGCCGGTGCTGTCGTTCACCACGTTCTCGTTCTCGATCTCGACCGTCGCATCGATCGGCGCCTCGACGCTCGACTGCTCCGCGCCCCGCTGGGCCGCGCCGCCGATATGGAAGGTGCGCATGGTGAGCTGCGTGCCGGGCTCGCCGATGGACTGCGCCGCGATGACGCCGACAGCCTCGCCGATATTGGCGAGCGTGCCGCGCGCGAGATCGCGCCCGTAGCAGAGGCTGCACACGCCGTCGTCGCTCTCGCAGGTGAGCACCGAGCGGATCTTGAGCACTTCGATATTGGCCCGCTCGATCGCGTCGATACCGCGCTCGTCGATCATCACGCCGGCGTCCACGATGGTGTCACCCGAAAGCGGATCCAGCACCGGCTCCGACGAGACCCGCCCCAGCGCCCGTTCGCCGAGCGTAGCGATGGTCTCGCCGCCCTCGATGACCTCCTTGATCGTGAGGCCTGCGGTGGTGCCGCAATCGTCCTCGACGATGATGCAGTCCTGGGCGACATCGACGAGGCGGCGGGTGAGATAGCCCGAGTTGGCAGTCTTGAGCGCGGTGTCGGCGAGGCCCTTGCGCGCGCCGTGCGTGGAGTTGAAATACTCGAGCACCGTCAGCCCTTCCTTGAAGTTGGACTTGATCGGCGTCTCGATGATCTCGCCCGAGGGCTTGGCCATGAGCCCGCGCATGCCGGCGAGCTGCTTCATCTGCGCTTCCGAGCCCCGCGCGCCCGAATCGGCCATGATGTAGATCGAGTTGAGCGCAGGCCCGCCCCGCCGGTCCTCACCCACGGTGAGGTCCGACATGCCCTTCATCATCGCCGTCGCCACCTTGTCCGTACACTGCGACCAGGCGTCGATGACCTTGTTGTACTTCTCGCCCTGGGTGATGAGGCCGTCGGAGTACTGACGCTCGTAGCGGCTCACCTCGCGGTCGGTGAATTCCACCAGCTTGGCCTTGTCGCGCGGCACCACCATGTCGTCCTTGCCGAAGGAGATGCCGGCGCGGGTCGCGTAGCGGAAGCCCAGATTCATCACCTGGTCGGCGAAGATCACCGTCTCTTTCTGGCCGCAATGGCGGTAGACGGAATCGAACACGGCGCTCAATTCGCGCTTGGTGAGCAGCTGATTGATCGCCTCGAAGCGGACGTTGGCGTTCTCCGGTAGAACCTCGGAGAGGATCAACCGGCCCGCCGTGGTCTCGACCCGCACGGGATCTGCACCGTTGTCGCCCGCCCTGCGGCAGGTGATCTTGGCATGCAGCGAGATCGCGCCAGCCTCGAACGCCTTCTGCGCCTCGCCGATGTCGGAGAACGACATGCCTTCGCCGCGCTCCCCCTCCCGGCTGTAGGTCAGGTAGTAGATGCCGAGCACGATGTCCTGGCTCGGCACGATGATCGGCTTGCCGTTGGCGGGGCTCAGGATGTTGTTGGTGGACATCATGAGGACCCGCGCCTCGAGCTGCGCCTCCGGCGAGAGCGGCACGTGCACCGCCATCTGGTCGCCGTCGAAATCGGCGTTGAAGGCGGCGCAGACCAGCGGGTGAAGCTGGATCGCCTTGCCCTCGATCAGCACCGGCTCGAAGGCCTGGATGCCGAGGCGATGCAGTGTCGGTGCCCGGTTGAGCAGCACCGGATGCTCGCGGATCACCTCCTCCAGGATGTCCCAGACCTCGGGCCGCTCCTTCTCGACCAGGCGCTTTGCGGCCTTGAGCGTGGTGGCCATGCCGTAGAGCTCGAGCTTGGAGTAGATGAAGGGCTTGAACAGCTCGAGCGCCATCTTCTTCGGCAGGCCGCACTCGTGCAGCTTGAGCTCGGGTCCCACGACGATCACCGAGCGCCCCGAATAGTCGACGCGCTTGCCCAGCAGGTTCTGCCGGAAGCGCCCCTGCTTGCCCTTGAGCATGTCGCTCAGCGACTTGAGCGGGCGCTTGTTGGCACCGGTCATCACCCGGCCGCGCCGGCCGTTGTCGAAGAGCGCATCAACCGCCTCCTGCAGCATGCGCTTCTCGTTGCGGACGATGATGTCCGGCGCCCGCAGCTCGATCAGCCGCTTCAGGCGGTTGTTGCGGTTGATGACTCGGCGGTAGAGGTCGTTGAGGTCCGAGGTGGCGAAGCGGCCGCCGTCCAGCGGCACCAGCGGGCGGAGCTCCGGCGGAATCACCGGCACCACCTCGAGGATCATCCATTCCGGCCGGTTGCCCGAGAGGATGAAGGATTCGACCAGCTTCAGCCGCTTGACCAGCTTCTTGCGCTTGGCCTCGGAGTTGGTGGCGGCGAGCTCGCCCCGCAGCGTGTCCCGCTCCTCTTCGAGATCGAGCTTGGCCAGCATCTTGCGAATGACTTCGGCCCCGATACCGGCCTCGAAGGCATCGGCACCGAACTCGTCCTGCGCGTGGCGGAACTGATCCTCGGTGAGCAGCTGGAACTGGTTGAGCGAGGTGAATCCCGGCTCGGTGACGACATAGCTCTCGAAATAGAGGACGCGCTCCATCTCCTTGAGCGTCATGTCGAACAGGAGCCCGATGCGCGACGGCACCGACTTGAGGAACCAGATGTGGGCGACCGGCGAGGCCAGCTCGATATGGCCCATGCGCTCGCGCCGGACCTTCGACTGGATCACTTCGACGCCGCACTTCTCGCAGACAATGCCGCGATACTTCATGCGCTTGTACTTGCCGCACAAGCACTCGTAATCCTTGATCGGACCGAAAATACGGGCGCAAAAGAGTCCGTCGCGCTCCGGCTTGAAGGTCCGGTAATTGATGGTTTCCGGCTTCTTGATCTCGCCGTAAGACCAGGAGCGAATCTTCTCCGGGCTCGCGATGGAGATCTTGATCTGGTTGAATTGTTGGGCCGTGCTTGTCGTACCGAAGAGATTGATCAACTCATTCATCGAGTGTCCTCCGAACCTGCCGCGCTGCCGGGTGGCCGTGCCGGTTCTGCGTCAGCTCGTTGTCCTGAGATCGATATCGAGGCCGAGGGACTGCATCTCCTTGACCAGAACGTTGAACGATTCAGGGATTCCGACTTCGAAGTTCTCGTCACCGCGCACGATCGACTCGTAGACCTTGGTACGGCCCGAGACGTCGTCCGACTTGACGGTCAGCATTTCCTGCAAGGTGTAGGAGGCGCCGTAGGCCTGCAGCGCCCACACCTCCATCTCGCCGAAGCGCTGGCCGCCGAACTGCGCCTTGCCGCCGAGCGGCTGCTGGGTGACAAGGCTGTAGGGCCCGATCGAGCGGGCGTGAATCTTGTCGTCGACCAGGTGGTGCAGCTTCAGCATGTAGATGTAGCCGACCGTCACCTGGCGGTCGAAGGGCTCGCCGGTCTGCCCGTCGACCAGCGTAACCTGGCCGCTCGACTCGAGGCCCGCGAGCTCGAGCATCTTCACGATGTCGATCTCGTGGGCGCCGTCGAAGACCGGGGTCGCCATGGGGATGCCGTTCCTGCTGGTCTCGCCGACTTCGGCCAGTTCCGAGTCCGACAACGTCGCGACCTGGTTGTCCGCCTCCCGGTCGCCGTCGTAGACCTCGGTCAGCAGGCTCCGTAGCGCCCCGTTGGCGGCGCCGTCTGCGGCCTGGGCCTGATCCAGGATATTGCCGATCTTGAGCCCGAGCCCATGGGAGGCCCACCCCAGATGGGTCTCCAGGATCTGGCCGACATTCATCCGCGACGGCACACCGAGGGGGTTGAGCACGATATCGACGCTGGTTCCGTCCTCCAGATAGGGCATGTCCTCGACCGGCACGATGTTCGAGACCACGCCCTTGTTGCCGTGGCGGCCGGCCATCTTGTCGCCGGGCTGCATCTTGCGCTTCACCGCGACGAACACCTTGACCATCTTGAGCACGCCCGGCGGCAGCTCATCGCCGCGCTGAAGCTTCTCTACCTTGCTCTCGAAGCGTTCCTGAATCCGGCCGATGTTCTCGTCGAACTCCTCCTTGAGCGCTTCGAGGCGGGTCAGGATCGGCGCGCTGGCCGGCACGATCTGCCACCACTGCCCCCGGGAGAGCGAGTCGAGAACCCGGCCCGTGACCTTGGTGTTGGCGGCGACACCCTTGGGGCCGCGTGCCGCAATCCGGTTCAGCAGCAGCGCACGCACGCGGTCGTACATGTTGCGCTCGATGATCGCGCGCTCGTCGTCGCGATCCTTGGCGAGCCGCTCGATCTCTTCACGCTCGATCGCGAGCGCACGCTCGTCCTTGTCGATGCCGCGCCGGTTGAAGACGCGCACTTCGACCACCGTGCCCATGCCGCCGGGCGGCACGCGCAGCGAGGTGTCGCGCACGTCCGAGGCCTTTTCGCCGAAGATCGCCCGCAGCAGCTTCTCTTCCGGCGTCATCGGGGATTCGCCCTTGGGAGTGATCTTGCCGACCAGGATGTCGCCCGGCTGCACCTCGGCACCGATATAGACGATGCCGGCCTCGTCCAGGTTGCGGAGCCCTTCCTCGCCGACATTGGGGATATCGCGGGTAATCTCCTCCTGGCCCAGCTTGGTGTCGCGCGCCATCACCTCGAACTCTTCGATATGGATGGAGGTGAAGACGTCGTCCTTGACCAGCCGCTCGGAGATCAGGATCGAATCCTCGAAGTTGTAGCCATTCCACGGCATGAAGGCGACGAGCACGTTGCGCCCGAGCGCGAGCTCGCCATAGTCGGTGCTGGGCCCATCGGCGATGACATGGCCCGCCGCCACCCGCTCGCCGACCCGCACCAGCGGCCGCTGCGTGATGCACGTGCTCTGGTTGGAGCGCTGGAATTTCAAGAGGTTATAGATGTCAACACCGGCGGACTCCGCGTTGCCGTCCTGCTCGCCCTCGGCGCGGACCACGATGCGGGTGGCGTCCACCTGCTCGACCGTTCCGGTACGGCGCGCAGCGATTGCGGCGCCGGAATCCCGCGCCACCACCGTTTCCATGCCGGTGCCCACCAGCGGCGCCTCCGCGCGCACCAGGGGGACCGCCTGGCGCTGCATGTTGGAGCCCATCAGCGCCCGGTTCGCGTCGTCGTTCTCGAGAAAGGGGATGAGGGCGGCGGCAACCGAGACCAGCTGCTTCGGCGAGACGTCCATGTACTCGATGTTGTCGGGCGCCGACATCACGAACTCGCCGTTGCGCCGGCAACTCACCAGATCCTCGCTGAGAGCGGCGTTCTCGTCCGTCTTCGCGTTGGCCTGGGCGATGGTGTACTTCGCCTCCTCGATCGCCGAGAGATAGACCACCTCGTCGGTCTGTCGACCCTCCTCCACCTTGCGATAGGGGCTCTCGATGAAGCCGTAGCGGTTGACCCGCGCGTAGGTGGCGAGGCTGTTGATCAGGCCGATATTCGGGCCTTCCGGCGTCTCCACCGGGCAGATGCGCCCGTAGTGCGAGGGGTGCACGTCGCGCACCTCGAAGCCCGCCCGCTCGCGCGTGAGTCCGCCGGGCCCCAGCGCGGACAGCCGCCGCTTGTGGGTGATCTCCGACAGCGGATTGGTCTGGTCCATGAACTGCGAGAGCTGGGACGAGCCGAAGAACTCGCGCACCGCCGCCGCAGCAGGCTTCGCGTTGATCAGGTCGTGCGGCATGACGGTGTCGATATCGACCGAGCTCATCCGCTCCCGGATCGCGCGCTCCATCCTGAGCAGGCCGATCCGGTACTGGTTCTCCATCAGCTCCCCGACCGAGCGCACCCGGCGGTTGCCCAGGTGGTCGATGTCGTCGATGTCCCCGATGCCGTCCTTCAGCGCGACGAGGGTCGTGACGACGGCGACGATATCCTTGCGCCGCAGCACCCTGAGCTCGTCGTTGCCGTCGAGATTGAGCCGCATGCCCATCTTCACCCGGCCGACGTCGGAGAGGTCGTAACGCTCGGAGCCAAGCGGGGCGAAGGCCTCCGCAGGCACCCATACCGGCTGGTCGATCTCACCGGGCCGGACGGCCGCAGGAACGATGATCCTGAGCCAGTCTTCCTCCTGCTCCAGGATCCAGACCTCGCCCATCTCGGCCCGCTTCAGCCGAACGAGCACGTCGGCGGCCGCTTCCGGCTCGGCGCGCGCCTCGACCGATTCATCCTTCAAACGGGCCTTGCCGAAGAACAGGTCGTAGAAGAGCTTTTCGGCAGTCTCGACGGTCGGCGGCTCGCCCGGCCGCATCACCTTGTAGATCTCGAGCAGCGCCTCTTCGCGGTTTGACGTCTTGTCCTGCCTGATGGTGTTGCGGATGTAGGCGCCGATATTGATGTGGTCGATGCCGAGGACCGAGATCTGGTCGATCCCGCATTCCTCCAGGGCCTCGAGCGTCTTCTCCTCGATTTCGCCGCCGGCCTCGATCAGCACCTCCCCGGTCTCAGTATTGATCATGTCGTCGGAGGCGTATTGTCCGATCAGCTTGTCGGCGCTGATCAGCTGCTCGGTCATGCCGGCATCGCTCAACTTCTTGAGCACGCGCGCGGTCACGCGGCGCCCGGCCTCGACCACGGTCTTGCTGGTGTCCGCGTTCACCAGATCGTCGAGCAGCTTCGCGCCGCGCAGGCGCTCGGGCTCGATCGGCGCCTTCCAGCCGTCATCGCAGCGCGTGTGCATCACCTTGGAGTAGAAGTGATCGAAGATCTCCTCCGTATCCATGGCGAGCGCGCGCAGCAGCACCGTCACCGGCAGCTTGCGGCGCCGGTCGATGCGCACGAACACCAGGTCCTTGGCGTCGAACTCGAAGTCGAGCCAGGAGCCCCGGTAGGGGATGATCCGGGCGGCGTAGAGATACTTGCCGGAGCTGTGCGTCTTGCCCCGGTCGTGGTCGAAGAAGACGCCCGGCGAGCGGTGCATCTGGGAAACGATCACCCGCTCGGTGCCGTTGATGACGAAGGTGCCGTTGTCGGTCATCAACGGCATGTCGCCCATGTAGACGTCCTGCTCCTTGATGTCGCGCACCGAGCGGAGCCCGCTATCGTCGTCCACGTCCCAGACCACAAGACGCAGCGTCACCTTGAGCGGCGCCGCGTAGGTGATGCCGCGCTGCTGGCATTCCTCGACGTCGTACTTGGGATCCTCGAACTCGTAGCGCTCGAACTCCAGCGACGCCTTGTCGGAAAAGTCCCGGATCGGGAACACCGACTTGAAGACCCGCTGAAGCCCGGACTCGGAGCGCCGGTCGCCCTCTATCGCCCGTTGCAGGAAGAACTCGTAGGAGCGCTTCTGCACCTCGATGAGATTCGGCATCGAGGCAACCTGGGGAATTCGGCTGAAACTGCGACGTAGCCTGCGGTGGGCCTTGCGAGACTGCACCATGGTACCCCTCGGACTCTCGGCCCCGGCCGCGGCTTGAGCGCCGCGGCGGGCCGTGGGTTAGTCGTTACGTGCGGTGCGGCGGCACACGCCGCGCAGCCGTGGCCGCGCGTGGTCGTGCCCGCCCGCGCCGCAGCGCGACAGCGGGGCCGGTGCTACCCGGCACGTGACCGGGCGGGCGCCGGCAATAGCCAATCGTCGCTACTTGACCTCGACGGTCGCGCCGGCAGCTTCGAGCTGCTCCTTTATCTTGGCCGCGTCATCCTTGGACACGTCTTCCTTGACGGCGTTCGGCACGCCCTCGACCAGCGCCTTGGCCTCCTTGAGACCGAGGCTGGTGATCGAGCGCACTTCCTTGATCACGTTGATCTTCTTCTCGCCGAAGGATGTCAGCACCACGGTGAATTCGGTCTGCTCTTCGGCCTCCTCGGCCGCTGGCGCTGCACCGGGGGCGGCGGCGATGGCGACGGGGGCGGCCGCGGAGACCCCCCACTTCTCTTCGAGCATCTTGCTCAGCTCGGAGGCCTCGATCACCGTCAGGGTCGAAAGCTCGTCTGCAATCTTGGCTAGATCAGCCATGTCGTTAGTCTCCTGGGGGCTTGGGCTGTTATTGGTGTGCGTTGGCGATTAATCGCCGGCTGGATCGCTCTGGCTGGCGGTGTCTCCTTGTTCCGAGTAGGCGTTGAGGACGCGCGCGAGCTGGCCTGCGGGCGCGCTCAGCACGGCGGCGATCTTGGTCGCCGGCGCATTCAGCACCCCGATCAGCTGGGCGCGTAGCGTATCGAGCGAGGGCAGCTCTGCGAGCGAGCGCACATCGCCCCGATCGAGCGCGGCGCCGCCGAGGGCGCCGCCCACAATGATCAGCTTCTCGTTCTCCTTGGCGTAGGTCACCGCGACCCTGGCCGCGGCCACCGGATCGTCCGAATAGGCGATCGCGCTGGAGCCCGTGAAGAGGTCCGCGAGCTGGGCGAAGGACGTGCCTTCGACCGCGCGCTTCGCGAGCCGGTTCTTGGTGACGCGGAAGGTGGCGCCGGCCGCGCGCATCTGGCGGCGCAGGTCGGAGGCCTCCGCCACCGAGAGCCCGCTGAACTGCGTGACGACGACGAGATTCGTGTTCTCGAAGATGCCATGCAGGGCTTCGACGATCTCTTCCTTCTTGAGCCGTTCCACGACTTCCTCCGGCTTATCCGGCAGACACGAGGCGCAGACGCGCGCCGCTCACGCCACCAGTCACGATGCCCCCAACTCCGCCTGCAGGGCGGCGACGTCGAGCTTCACGCCCGGCCCCTGGGAGGAGCTGAGCGCCGCCCGCTTCATGTAGGTACCCTTTGCCCCGCTCGGCTTCGCGCGATTGAGCGCGTCCACCAGCGCGCGCGCATTCTCGGCCAGCGCCTGCTCCGCGAAGCTCGCCTTGCCGATGCCGGCGTGGACGATGCCGGCCTTCTCGACCCGGAACTCCACCTGGCCGCCCTTGGCCGCCTGCACGGCCTCGGTCACGTCGGGCGTCACGGTGCCGAGCTTCGGGTTGGGCATGAGCCCGCGCGGGCCCAGAATGCGGCCGAGCTTGCCGACGATGGGCATCATGTCGGGCGTCGCGATGCAGCGGTCGAATTCGATCTTGCCGCCCTGGACCTGGGCCGCGAGGTCCTCGTCGCCGACTATGTCGGCGCCCGCTTCACGCGCGGCCTCGGCCTTGTCGCCCTTGGCGAAGACCGCAACGCGCACCGACTTGCCGGTGCCGTGAGGGAGCGCCACGACGCCGCGCACCATCTGGTCCGCGTGGCGCGGGTCGACGCCGAGCCCGACGCTCATTTCGACGGTCTCGTCGAACTTCGCCTTCGCGCCCTGCTTCACCAGCGTGATCGCCTCGCCCAGCACATAGGTCCTGTCGCGGTCGATCCGCTCCTTGGCCTGCTGCAGCCTTTTTCCGGTCTTCGCCATCGCCCTTAGCCCACCACCTGGATGCCGATGGAGCGCGCCGACCCTTCGATGATGCGGCAGGCGGCGTCCATATCGTCGGCGTTGAGGTCTACCATCTTCTTCTCCGCGATCTCGCGAACCTGCGCCCGAGTCACCTGGCCCACCGGGTCGACCCGGCCCACCGTCTCGGAGCCCTTGTCGATTCCCGCTGCCTTCTTGAGGAAGAAGCTGGCCGGCGGGCTCTTGGTCACGAACGAGAAGGTCCGATCGTGATAGACCGAGATCACGGTCGGGATCGGCATTCCCTGCTCGAGGTTCTGGGTTTGCGCGTTGAAGGTCTTGCAGAACTCCATGATGTTGAGCCCTGCCTGACCCAGCGCCGGGCCGATCGGCGGCGACGGGTTGGCTTGCCCCGCCGGCACCTGCAGCTTGATCGTCCCTGTGACTCTCTTGGCCATGCTACTCCCGCCCCTGCCCTCAGGCCTTCTCGACCTGCGCGTATTCCAGCTCGACCGGCGTCGCCCGGCCGAAAATCGATACCGCGACCTTGAGCCGCGCCCGTTCCTCGTCGATCTCCTCCACCAGTCCGTTGAAGGAGGTGAAGGGGCCGTCGCAGACCCGCACGGTCTCGCCGATCTCGAAGATGACCGAGGGCTTCGGCCGCTCGACACCTTCCTTGACCTGCTTCAGCACGCGGTCCGCCTCGTCGTCGCTGATCGGCACCGGCTTGCCGCCGCTGCCGAGAAAACCGGTCACCTTCGGCGTGTTGTTGATCAGGTGCCAGGTTTCATCGGTCATGCTGATGTGCGCCAGCACGTAGCCTGGGAAGAACTTGCGCTCCGACTTGACCTTGGCGCCGCGCCGCATTTCGACGACCTCTTCCGAGGGCACCATGACGTCGGCGATCAGGTGGTCAAGGCCCTGCTGCCTGGCCTGCTCGAGGATCGACTGCGCCACCTTCTTCTCGAAGCCGGAATAGACGTGGACGATGTACCAGCGCCGCGCCGGCCCCTGGTCGTCCGCCATGTGCGTCTCTGCTGCCGGCATGTCCGTCATCCGCCCAGCCCCAGAATCGCCCGCACCCCGATGGAGAGCACCTGATCAATCAGGAAAAAGAAGATTGCCATGATAATCACCATGATCAGTACCATGATGGTGCTGATGATGGTCTCCTTGCGGGTGGGCCATGTGACCTTGCCAATCTCCTGGCGTGCCTGGCGCAAGAACTCAAGCGGAGGCGTACGAGCCATGGTCAGCGCGCGCCCCTACCTGCGCGGATGGCAGGAGTGGAGGGTCTCGAACCCCCAACCTCCGGTTTTGGAGACCGGCGCTCTACCAATTGAGCTACACTCCTAATCCGTTTGCGAGCCGCAGCGGGATGCCGCGCTCTACTCGACGATTTTGGCGACGACGCCGGCGCCGACGGTGCGCCCGCCCTCGCGGATGGCGAAACGAAGCCCCTCGTCCATCGCAATCGGCGCAATCAGATCAACCTGCATCGTCACGTTGTCGCCGGGCATCACCATCTCGGTCCCTTCCGGCAGCCCGATCGTCCCCGTAACGTCCGTCGTCCGGAAGTAGAACTGCGGACGGTAGTTCGAGAAAAAGGGCGTGTGACGGCCGCCCTCGTCCT
>Ga0209754_1001278_pt1 | contig 26277 bp, 22 predicted proteins | sample MesohylBB_FD_187295 | JGI IMG/M metagenome (GOLD analysis project Ga0209754, IMG submission 187295) | Host-associated microbial community of the marine sponge Aplysina aerophoba from Gulf of Piran - sponge mesohyl, lysed by bead beating... | ecosystem: Host-associated > Porifera > Sponge >... | reverse complement strand
CAAGCGCTCGCGCGCTTCCGCGTAGCTCGCATCCTCGGCGCCGACGTGGGCGCCGGCGGCACCGATTCTTGCGGCCAGATCGGGCCGGTCGTTGATGAGCAGCGGCACGTCCCGTGCCTCACAGATTGGCAGCAGGCGCTCGCCCGACCGGCGTACCGTGTCGTCGTCGGCCTCCTTCAACCGAAGCTGGAGGCAGGCGACATCGCCCGCGTCGAGCGCCGCCTCAAGCGCGGGCGCGAAGCTCTCAAGCTCGATCTCGGGCGGGGTGATTAGGTAGAGCCGGCACGGGTCCCTCATTCAGATCACGCCTTTCTCGCGCAAGGCGTCGCGCTCATCGGCGGAGAGGCCGAGCAGGTCGCCATAGACCTCGTCGTTATGGGCACCGAGCCTGGGCCCCAGGCTCTCGATCCGCCCCGGCGTCTCGGACATGGCGGGGAGAACGTTCGGCACGTGGACCTCCTCGCCGGTCTCCGGTTCGACGACCTCTTTCAGGGTGCCCCGCGCCTGGTAGTGCGGGTCCTCGAAGATGTCGGCGATGGAATAGACGGGCGATGTCGGCACGCCGCCCGCGTTGCAGGTCTCCACCACCCGGTCGCGCGGCAGCGAGAGCGTGAAGGCCGTGACCATGGCCTCCACATCGTCGCGGTGCTCCACCCGCTTGGCGCTGGTTGCGTAGCGCTCGTCCTCGCCCAGCGCCTCGCGCCCGAGCACTGCGGCCATGCGGCGCCACATCTTGTCGCTGGTGCACGCGATCGCGACCCAGCCGCCGTCGCCGCACTCGAAGTGCCCGTGGGGGCAGACGTTGCTGGTCATCAGCCCGAGCCGCGGGCGGACGAAGCCGGTGGCGGCATAAAGCGGCGCCATCTCGTCGAGCACGCGGAAGATCGATTCGTAGAGCGCGATGTCGATCACCTGCCCGCCCGCTTCCTCGCGGCTGCGCAGCGCGAGCAGCGCGCCGACCGCGCCGTAGAGGCCGGAGATATAGTCGGCGAGCGAGGTGGAGCCGGGCGTTAGCGGCGGCCCGCCCGGCACGCCGGTCAAGTGCGTCAGGCCGCCGAAGGCGTGGGCGATGCGGGCAAAGCCGGGGCGGTCTTTGTAGGGGCCCTTCTGGCCATAGCCCGAGATGCGCACCATGACGAGGCCGGGGTTGACGGCCTTGAGCGCGTCGGGTCCCAGGCCCCACTTCTCCATGGTGCCCGGCCTGAAATTCTCGCACAGGATATCGGCCTCGGCGACCAAGCGCTTGAAGAGCGCCGCGCCCTCGGGCTGGCGCAGGTCGAGAGTGACCGACTTCTTGTTGCGTTGCTCCGAGAGCCAGGCGTAGCCGTCGCCCCGCTTGCTGGGCGAGCCGAACTTGCGCAGCGGATCGCCGAGCCCCGGCTGCTCGACCTTGATGACCTCGGCGCCGAACTCGCTGAGCACGGCGGCGGTGAACGGCCCCGCGATGAAGGTCGCGAGGTCGATGACGCGGACGCCGGCGAGCGGAAGTTTCTCGGACATGGCGGCAAGAAGCGGCGTTTATCCCGCCGTGTCAATCACCGCGGCGAGCCTAATACTGCTCCTTGTGGGTGCGCAGATCGAGCTCCTGCGTCCAAGCGTTGCGCGGCTGGCGGTAGAGGAAGCGATAGGATTCCGCGAGCCCGTCGAGCCCGATCAGCCCGCCCTCGCCCAAGCGCGCGGCGAACTCCGGCGCGCGGGTCTTGAGCCGGTAACCGTCGATGCCGCCGTCCACCACGACGTGGCCCACGTGAATGCCCTGCGGGCCGAACTCGCGTGCGAGGCTCTGGCCGAGCGCCCGCAGCCCGGCCTTGGCGCTGGTGAAGGCGGCGAAGTTGGGCTTGCCGCGCATCGACGCGCTCGCACCGGTGAGCAGCAGTGTGCCCGTGCCGCGCGGCACCATGCGGCGCAGCACCTCGCGGCTGAACAGAAAGCCGCCGAAGCAGCCGATGCGCCAGCAGGTCTCGAAGTACTCGGCCTCCATCTCCAGCGGGTTGCCAGGCATGTTGTTGCCCGCGTTGAACACGGCGAGATCGACCGGCCCCTGCGCTTCCGCCGCCTCGACGAATGCGGTGACCGAGGCTTCATCGGTGGTGTCGGCAACGACGGCGGTGGCCTGCCCGCCGGCCGCGCGAATCTCGTCCGCGACTCCTTCCACCTTGGCCTCGGTGCGGCCGCCGACGAAGACGTGCAGCCCTTCGCTCGCCGCCATGCGGCAGACCGCCGCGCCCAACCCTTCGCCCGCACCCACACCGATCACGATCGCCGTCTTGCCCATGCCGCTCTCCTTCTCGTCTCGAGCCCCGCGCCCGCTGCGCGGCGGGAGAGTACAGCTTTACGCCTGCGCGGAACACATTTCGAAAGAGCGGTATCGAACCCGGCCGTCAGAGTGTCAGGCGCGGCCTTGCTCCTTACTGGCACGAATGTCGGCGGCGGTGACTTGCAGTCTTTGCGCTCGTTCCTTCCGCATGAGAGCGATGATTTTGCTGGTCGGTCTGACCACAGGCACGATGCGGGCGACGGGTACGCCATCGCGCACGATCATCACGTCGTCACCGGTCTCGGCACGTGCAATCAGCTTTGAGAACTGCGCCTTCGCGTCGCCGACATCAACTGTGCGTGGCATGGTGTCTCCAAGGGTCTCGCAATGGCGGGAACCAACGCATAACGACCGCCCCGCACTGGCTCAAGGCATGATCTTGCAGAACGCTGCACACGTTCCTTGCCGGCCTTGTTCCTGCCGCCGGTCGCGGCCATGATGCGCGCCGCCGGACCCCTCACGATCATCGTGGAGTAAGGAAAGGGAGCCATGCGCGCCGATCTCGATGCCCTTTTGCCCGCCCTGCGCGAACGGCGGAACGAGACCCGCGAGAACCGCACGGTCCTGCCCGAGATCAGGGAGATGGTGCGCGAGTCGGACGTCGCCCGCATCCTGCAGCCGGCGACCTACGGCGGCGCCGGCGGGCCGCTGCGCGACATCGTGGACGCCGTCTCCCAAATCGGCGCGGCCTGCGGCTCGACCGGCTGGGCGGTGGTGCAGTACGTCGTTCACCCCTTCATGGTGTCCCAGTGGCCGCGGGAGGGGCAGGACGAGGTCTGGGGCGACGATCCCAAGGCCCTGGTCGCCGGCATCCTGATCCAGAGCCTGGGCCGCTACGTGCGGGCCGCCGGCGGCTACCGGGTGAGCGGCCGCTGGCCCTTCGTCACCGGCGTGGATACCTGCGACTGGTGCATTGTCTCGGGCTACGAGGAGGGCAGGTTCGGTCAGCACGAGAGCCACCTGCACTTCCTCATCAAGCGCGAGGAAATCGAGATCCTCGACACCTGGCACGCGCTGGGCCTGCGCGGCAGCGGCACCAACGATGTGCAGCTCAAGGAGTTCTTCGTGCCGGAGCACCGGGCGCTCTCGATGGAGGCGCTGCGCGGCGGCGAATCACCCGGCGGCCACTGGCGCGAGACCCCGCTCTACCTGCTTCCCAGCTACCCGATCTTCGGTTGCGGCATCACCAGCGGCGCGGTCGGCATCGCACTCGAGATGGTGGCGGAATACAACGAGATCGCGCGCAAGAAGGGCTCGATCATGGCGGAGAAGCAGGTCTCCGCCTTCGCCTCGCAGCACATCCGCTTCGCCGAAGCCAAGTGCGCGGCCGACTCCGCCAAGCAGCTGCTGAGGGTCGCGGCCGACGAGATCAGCGCCATCGCCATCGAGGAAGGCCGCGTGCCGAACCTGGAGGAGCGCGCCCGCTGCCGCGCCCGCGCGACCTACGCCGGCAACATCGCCATGGACGCCGCGCGCGCCATCTGGGACCTCTCGGGCGCCGCCAGCGTCTACACCAGGAGCTCGCTCGGCAACCTCTACACCGACATGATGGTGGCCAATCAGCACTTCACCCAGAACAAGGACGTGAACTTCACGACCTACGGGCGGATGCTCTACGGGCTCGAGATCGACAACCCGACGCTGTGACGGCACCCCCCGCTGCCGCGCGCTATTTCGACGAATTGAAGGAGGGCGAGCGCTTCGTCACGGGCGGATGGACCCTCGACGAGGCGGAGATCGTCGCCTTCGCGCGCGCCTTCGACCCGCAGCCAATCCACGTCGACGCCACGGGCGCGGCCGATGGCCCCTACGACGGCCTGATCGCCAGCGGCTTCCAGACCATGGCCCTGGGGTTCCGCCTCTTCTACGAGCTCGGCGTGATCAACGAGGCCTGCATCGGCGGGCCGGGGATCGATAACGTCCGCTTCCACCGGCCGGCGCGGCCGGGCGATACCATCCACGCCATCGCGACCGTCGCCGAAACCCGGCCCTCGCGCTCGAAGCCCGACCGCGGCTACCTGCGCATGGCCTACGACGTCCGTAACCAGCGGGACGAGCCAGTGCTGAGCTACGAGATCGTCCACATCCTCATGCGCCGGCCGCCCTCGTCTTGACTTGAGGGCGCCCGTGTGCGGCCATCGGCGCACGCTGGATTGAAGAGCGGAGCAGGCCATGAGCAGCCTCTACGACGGCCCGATCATCGATGCCCACCATCACCTCTGGGACCTGGGCTCGGGCCGCTATTCGTGGCTCACCGACGGCCCGCGCGAGGTGGTGTTCGGCAGCACTGGGCCGCTCATCCGTGACTACCTGCTCGCCGACTATCTTGCGGATATGGCAAGCATCGACCTGGTCAAGTCGGTCCACATCCAGGCGAGCTTCTTCGAGGACCCGGTAGCCGAGACCCGCTGGCTGCAGGGCATCGCCGACGAGCACGGCTTCCCCCACGGCATCGTCGCCTACGCCCTGCTCGAGGAACCGGATGCCGAGGGGGTGCTGGAGGCCCACTGTGCGCACGCCAACACGCGGGGCATCCGTCAGATCCTGAGCTGGCACGAGAATCCGACCTGGACCTTCCACGAGCGCGCCGACCTGATGCAGGACGCGGCCTGGCGGCGCGGCTTCGGGCTGCTCCAGCGTTACAATCTCTCTTTCGACATGATGATCTACTCCGGCCAGCTCGGCGACGCGCTGGACCTCGCCCGGGCCTTCCCCGACACGCAGATCATCCTCAATCACACCGGCAGCCCCGCCGACCGGGACGACGAGGCCATCGCCGCATGGCGTGCGGGCATGAGCGCGCTGGCCGGCGCGGCCAATGTCGCGGTCAAGATCTCCGACCTCGGCGCCTACGACCACAATTGGACGACCGAGAGCACGCGGCCCTTCATCCGCCACACCATCGACGCATTCGGCACCGAGCGCTGCATGTTCGCGAGCGACTTTCCGGTGGCAGCACTGCATGGCGGTGCGGATGCGATCTACGATTCGTTCAAGACCATCGTCGCCGACCTCTCTGCCGACGAGCAGCGCGCGCTCTTCCACGATAACGCGGTGCGGCTTTATCGGTTGGGGTAGCCTCTTTTCGCTCACGGCAGCCGGCCTGCGGCCGGCGCCTCCGCGAGGGCGCCGCAGGGGCGGCGGGCCGCAGTCGCGGCCTGCCGCGAGCCCGCCCGCGACGGGCTCGCTTTAGCCCACTCTCCCCAGCACCTCGTCTACGAAGGCATCGAAGAGGGCGAAGACCTGCGCCCGGACCTCGTCCGTCTCCATCAGGGGTTCGTGGCGGGAGGCGGGAATGGTCTCCCGGCGGCATTCGGGCAGCCGCGCGGCGAGGCGTTTCTGGGCCCTGTTCGAGACGACCCTGTCGGCCTCCGCGCTGATCATCAGCACCGGCGTCGTGATCCGTTCGGGATAGCCCCGGCTGCGCAGGATCGCCACCGAGCGCCGGGTGGCGGCGAGCCAGCCCACCGTGGGCCAGCCGATGGCGAGCGCCGGGTTCTCGCGCATCAGCGTCTCCATGCGCTCGTACCGTGCGCGGTCGCGGGTCAGGGGATTGCCGTCGTAGGGCGGCGGGAAGGTCCCGCGTACCGGCACGTACTGGTTCCTGAGGCCGACGCTCATGGCGGCGACCGTGAGCACCGCGCCCAGAGCCCGCTCGGCAGGGTTCATCAGGATGTCCACCATGGGGGCGGAGAGGGCGATCCCTTCGGCAAAATATGGCCCGGCACGGGCGTCGTGCTCGGCCCGGTGGCGGAGCACGAGGTGACCGCCCATGGAATGGGCCAGCACCACGACGGGCCGCGGGGCCTGGGGCACCACCAGCCGCTCCAGGAACAGGTCGAAGTCCTTGAGATAGTCGTCGTAGCTGACGACGTGACCCTTGTGTGGGTTCTTCAGCACCCGGCCGGAGCGGCCCTGGCCCCGCCAGTCCAGCGCGTAGACGGCGAAGCCGCGGGCCCTGAGGTCGTCCACGGTCTCGCTGTACTTCTCGATGAACTCGGCCCTGCCCTGCAGCAGCACCACCGTTCCCCGCCCGCCGCCCGGCGGTGCGGTCCAGACGACTGTGCGGAGCGGGAAGCCGTCGTGGGCGGTGAGAGTCCCAATCTGTGCCGGCGGCTCGGTGGTCACACCTCAGGCCTTCGCCGCCGGTGCGTCGACTCCCTTCACCGGCACCAGGCCGGCAGGCGCGAGGCCTGCGAGCTTGACCGTGAGCGGGCCTGGCGTGCGGCCCTCGTCCTCCAGCCGCTCCTTGCGCCGGTTCGCCGCGATCACCATTCGGCCGCCGACATAGCGCACCGGCTCGCGCGGGAAGAGCCCTGCGCCTTCGCGAACCAGCCCGCACTCCGACCACTCGTCCTTCGTGCCGAGCGCGAGGGAAGCGAGGATGCGGCCGCCGACGGAGGTCGGCCCTACGCCGTTGCCGGAGAAGCCCAGGCCGTAAAGCAGGTCGTCCCGGCCACCGAGGCGGCCGAAGAAGGGTAGTCCGCTGAGAGAGCGGTCGATCGGCCCGGTCCAGCTGGTCGCAATCGGCACGTCGCCGAAATCGGGGTAGATCCGCCGGAAGTAGCCCTCGACCGCGCGGGCCCGCGGCGAGGCGCCGTTGAACCGGTCGTCGACCCGGTTGCCGAAGGAGAGTTTCCCGCCGCCGGTGCCGAAGGCGATGCGGCCGTCGGTGGTCGGGCGATAGTAGTTCACAAGCGTCCGGGAATCGGAGATGCACATTCCGTCGTTCCAGCCGGAGGCGGCGAGGCGCTCGGGCATCGGCCGGGTCGTCACGATATCGCTCGAGATCACGATGATGGTCCGGTGTAGCTCCGGGAGCATGGTCGCCCAGGCATTCATGGCGATGACCACCTTCTCGGCGGTCACGATGCCCCGCGGCGTCACCACGCGCGGCGGGCGGCCGCGGTGGAGGCTCATCATTGGCGTCCGCTCGTAGATGCGCACGCCCTTCGACAAGGCCACCCGGCGCAGGCCATGCGCGAGCAGAGCGGGCTGCACGGTGGCGCCGCTCGGCTCGTAGACGCCGTCGATGTGCTTGTCGCTGCCCGAGCGACGCTTGACCGTCTCCGGCTCCCAGAGCTCAAAGGGATGCAGCTGGTGGCGCTCCAGAGTGTTGACCAGGGCGTCCCATGAGCCGACCTGAGGCGCGCTGGTCGCCGCCCAGAGCCAGCCGTCGCCGCGATAGTGCGCGTCGATTCCGTGATCAGTGCAGAAACGTCCGATCTCGCCGACGGCGTCGGCCGAGGCGCGGGCCAGCCGGACCGCCTCGTCGGACGGGCAGAACTTGCTCAGCGAGCCGAACTTGGCCCACCAGCTCAGCACGAAGCCGCCGTTCCGCCCGCTCGCACCGCTGCCGCAGAGGCCCTGCTCGACAATCGCGATATCGATGGATGGGTCGCGTTCCTTCAGGCGGATCGCCGTCCACAGCCCGCAAAAGCCGCCGCCGACGATGCAGACGTCCGCGCGCGCGTCGCCTTCCAGCGCCGGCGCCGCGTCGTCCGGCGAAAGGCCGGCTTCGGTCAGCCAATGGCTAAGCATTCGTTTGCTCCGTCGTTCGTCCGCCGTGTCTGCTCAAGCTTGTCCCGCCGGCGGACAACTCTGTCGCTCATAGAGCACCTTGCCTTCCCGGAGCGCCCGCGCGAGCACGCGGTTGAGCGAGTCGCGCCAGTAGTCCACGTCTTCGTGCGAATAGACGAGCACGTCGGCGGCGACGGGAAATTCCGCGATTGCGTGATAGAGCCTGACCAGTTCCTTGTGGCGGCTGCGTGCCGGGCCGAAGGGCTCGGCCTCCAGCACGATCAGGTCGACGTCCGACCTCTCTCCTTCCTCGCCGCGCGCGCGGGAGCCGAAGAGGATCACCTGCTCGGGATCGACCTCCGTAACGATGGCCTGAACCATCTCGTCGATCAGCCCGTCGGTGATCGGGATCATCGACTCACCCCTTCTCCGCACGCTCGCCGAAGAGCAGGGTCACGTTGATCCGCCGGTTCGCATAGCCGTTCAGGAAGCGCACGCCGCCGCTCTCGTGAATGAGACTGGAATCGAAGATCACCGCCCGGTTGCAGCGATAGGGAACCCGCACCGGCGCCCGCCCTTCTTGCGCGACGAGGCGCTCCAACGGCGCCGGGTCCAGATTGTAGTCCGAAAAGCCCCAATCTGGCGGTGCAGCGACATTGTGCACCACGAGGCCGGCCGCCTCGGGGTCGGGGCAGGCGCTGTCCGGCGTGATCCAGAGGTTGATGTTGATGGCGGCCTTGTCCGCGTGCTTGCGCGTGCCGCTGCCCGTCTGCCCGTAAGAAAACGCCCACATCTGCGCGAGCCGGTGCCTGCCGATGATGCCGCCCAGCCGCTGCCCGAGCTCACGGGCCAGCGCGATCAGCACCGGGTGGTCGAAGCCCTCGTGCAGATAGGCCCCGAGATAGCCGCCGTGCTCCTTGCAATCGAACCAGATCGTCGCCTCCAGACAGAAGCGCTGGAGCGCGGCCAGGGCCGGCACACTGAGCAGGTCATCCACGACGACGACGGAGGGCGCAGTCTCGTGGTAGCGCCGCTCGATCGCGCCCGCATCCAGGCGGGGGTTGAGCGCGGGCGTTGCCGTCTCCTCCGGTGGGCGATAGATCACCCGGTTGAAGATGGGGCCAATCAGCGCTCGCTCGGCCTCCGTGAGAGGGCGCGGCGTGCTCGGCCGGTCTTCGCTGCCGAAGCCGGCAAGCACCCGGCGCAGGCTCTCGCGCGCCTCGGCAAGCGAGGGCGGAAGCCGGCCTCGCTCCAGCAGATAGTCGAGCTGCGCGAGGTCGCAATCGAGCTTGATGCGCGACGCATTCTCGAAGGTCGCCTGCTGGGCGGGGTCGAGAACCGCGGTGCCGCTGGCCGGATCGGTGCCCCACCAGGCGGAGCCGCGATAGAGCGCGAGCCCCGCGCGATAGCTCTGCGCGGCCTCTTCCAGCCGCCCCTGCCGCTTCAGCGCCGCTCCCAGGTTGGTGTGGGCTGCCACCGAGCCCGGCGCCTGCGCCAGCGCCTGGCGGAAGGCACGCTCGGCCGCCCCGTCGTCCCCTTGCCTCAGCGCCAGATTGCCGAGGGTGATGCGCAGGCTCGCCTTGTCGGGCGCGAGGGCCGCCGCGGTCTCGAAGGCCTGGCGCGCCCGGTCGAGCGCGCCGCGGTCGGCGGCGACGAGGCCGCAGACATAGTGCGCGCCGGCATCGCGCGGGTCGTGGGCGAGGATGGCGCGTCCGATGGCCTCCGCCTCGACGCCTCGGCCCGCCTGGTAGGCGGCGAATGCCGCGCCGGCGTGGGGTCGTCGTTCAGAGACGCCGCTTGAGCCCGTCACGTGTCACCTTGAACCCGGCCGCCTCGCGATCCCAGGTCGCAGGCGTGATGCCGTCTTCGCGCAGCACCACCTTGCGCACCTTCTGCGTGGGCGTGCGCGGCAAATCGGCGCTGAACTCGATGAAACGGGGGACCATGAAGTAAGGCATCTCGGCCGCGCAGTGGCGCAGTAATGCCTCCTCCGTCAGCGCTGCGCCGGGGTTCCGCACCACCACGATCTTCACCTCGTCCTCGCCCACGTCGGCGGGAACGGCGATGGCAGCGGTCTCGGCGACGTCCGGGTGCTTGTTGACGATCCGCTCGACCTCGAAGGACGAGATGTTCTCGCCTCGCCGGCGAATCGCGTCCTTCATCCGGTCGTGGAAGAAGAGAAAACCGTCCTCGTCCATATGGCCGCGATCGCCGCTGTGGAACCAGAGGTTGCGGAAGGCTGCGAGCGTCGCCTCCGGCAGGCCGTCGTAGCCCTCCATCAGGATGTAGGGATGCCTGGTCCGGACCACGATTTCGCCGGACGTGCCGGCGGGCACCGGGCGGTCCATCTCGTCGAAGATCGCTACCTCGTAGTAGGGCGCCGCCCGCCCGGCGGTGCCCTTCGGGGTCGGCTCGTCGGGCCGGGTGTAGACCACGATGTTGGCCTCGGTCGAGCCATAGCCCTCGGTCAGCTGCAGGTCGAAGCGTGCGAGAAACTGCTCCTGAATCTCGTGCGGATTGGGTACCGAGTAGATCATGCGCAGCGGGTTGTCCGCGTCGTCCGGCTGCGGTGGCGCGGCCCAGAGCATGTGGCAGATGCCGCCCACGCCCACCGTCACCGTCGCGCCGTGCTCCCGCACGTCCGGCCAGAACTGGCCTGCGCTGAAGCGCGGGCGAAGCAGCATCCGGCAGTCCGCGAGCATGGTGCCGAGCGTGATGAACTTGCCGGCGATGTGGAAGAAGGGGAGAAAGTTGTAGGTCACGTCATCGGCACGGAGCGACACGATCTCGTTGAAGACCACGGCGAACGACAGCTCGAAATGGTTATTGATGACCACGCCCTTCGACGGCCCCGTGGTGCCCGAGGTGAACATGATGCAGGCCGTGGTGGTCGCCTCGATGCTGCGCGGCTCGTTTGCGCCGTCCCCCGTCGCGACCTCCTCCAGTGAAAGTACGATTCCCGGCAGCGTGCGCCGCGCATCCTCGATGTCTTCGCCGGAGACGATGAAGGTGCCGAGGCCCGGGCAACGGTCCGCGATCCGCGCGACCACGGGCACGAACTCGGCGTCCAGCACCATCGCGGTCGCCCGCGCGCTGGTCACGATGTGCGTAAGAATGTCGCCCCGGTAGGCGGTGTTGATCGGCACCTCGACAATGCCGAGTTTCGCGGTGGCGAACCAGACGAAGACGTGCGCCGGCGAGTTCTGCATCATCACGGCGACGCGCGCGCCGGACTCGATCCCGAGCGACTCCAGGCCCGCGGCGATGCGGTTGGCCTCGCGGTTGATGGCGGCGTAGCTGTAGTCCAGCCCCGACCAGTGCATCACCGGGTGGTCGGGACGCTCGGCCGCGCGCTGCTCGAGGACGCGGTGGACCAGCCAGGTCTCCGGGTCCTTGCCGATGGTCAGCATCGCGCGCCGCCGCTCGTCATAACGCCAGAATGGAGACCCATTGTTCGATGTCAACGCTCCCCGGCGGGCGAGGAGTTATCCTGCGTTCGCTTTCCCGCCTTGACGGCGGAAGACCGGGTTTCCATAGTGCGCGGAAGTGTGTTCCCCGCGTCTGGACAGGGCGGAGCGGGGCCGCGAATCCCGGGCAGAAGGAGCGGAGCGCATGGCGGAGAGCGAAGCGCAGGTCAGTGCCCATCCCTGGGAAAAGTCCTATCCCGACAATGTCGACTGGAACGCGCCGCTGCCGAAGGCGCCGTTGCAGCGGTTGCTCGACGATGCGGTTGCCCGCTTCGGAGACCGCCCCGCGATCGACTTCATGGACCGAGTCACGACCTATCGGGAGCTCGGCGATATGGCGAATCGGGCGGCCGAGGGCTTCCAGAAGCTCGGCGTCCGCAAGGGCACCAAGGTCGGCATCCTCCTGCCCAACTGCACGAACTTCGTCGCCGTCTATTACGGTGTGCTGAAGGCCGGCGGGACGGTGGTCAACGTCAACCCGCTCTACGCCATCGAGGAGATCAAGAGCCAGATCGAGGATTCGGAGACCGACATCCTGGTCACTCTCGATCTCTCGATCCTCTATGACAAGGCCCGCATCGCACTCGACCAGACGCGGCTCACCCATCTGGTGATCTGCCCCATGGCGGACATGCTGCCGGGCCTCAAGAAACTGCTCTTCCCCCTGGTCAAGCGCAGCGAGATCGCCAAGATCCCGCGCGATGACCGCCATGTGTTCTTCCGCAAGCTGACCGACAACGCCGGCAGGCCGACGCCGATCGAGGTTGAGGTCGAAGACGACATCGCGGTGCTGCAGTACACCGGCGGCACCACCGGTACCTCGAAGGGCGCGATGCTGACCCACGGCAACCTGAGCGCGAATGTCGCGCAGGGGGCGATGATGATGCCCGCCGCCGACGAAGGCTCCGAGGTGATGATCGGCGTGCTGCCGCTCTTCCACGTCTTCGCCATGGCCGTGGTGATGAACTTCAGCATCAAGATCGGCGCCAAGATGATCCTGCTGCCGCGCTTCGAGCTCGACACCGTGCTCAAGGTCATCGACAAGAAGCGGCCGACCTTCTTCCCCGCCGTGCCGACGATCTACATCGCCATCAACGGCCATCCCGACGTCGCGGCGGGCAAGTACGATCTCTCCTCCATCAAGCTCTGCCTCTCGGGCGGCGCCTCGCTGCCGCGGGAAGTGCAGGAGAAGTTCCAGGAAATCTCCGGCTGCACGCTGGTGGAAGGCTACGGCCTGAGCGAGACCGCGCCGATCGCGACCTGCAACCCGACCACGCCCGGCGGCAGCCGCGAAGGCTCGCTCGGCGTGCCGGTGCCCGGCACGGTGGTCGACATCTGCTCCGTCGACGATCCGGAGAAGGTGCTGCCCCAAGGCGAGATCGGCGAGATCTGCATCTCCGGCCCGCAGGTGATGAAGGGCTACTGGAAGCGCGACGAGGAGAACAAACGCGCCTTCGCCGGCGGGCGCTTCCACACCGGCGATGTCGGCCGCATCGACGAGGATGGCTACGTCTATCTCATCGACCGGCTCAAGGAGGTCATCATCGCCGGCGGCTACAACGTCTATCCGCGCCATGTGGAGGAGGCGATCTACAAGCACCCGTCGGTGCTGGAGGTGACGGTGATCGGCGTCGACGACGCCCGCCGCCAGCAGACCGTCAAGGCCTTCGTCCGCCTCAAGGACGGCGAGAGTCTCACGGCCGAGGCGCTGACGGACTTCCTCAAGGACAAGCTGTCGCCCATCGAGATGCCCAAGCAGATCGAATTCCGCGACGAGCTGCCGAAGACGATCATCGGCAAGCTCTCCAAGAAGGAACTGGTGGCCGAAGAGGCCGCCAAGCAGGGCGCGGCTGCCGCCGGCTCCGGTTGAAGGCGGCCCGGCGCCGCCACACATAGCATCTGACAAAGCAAGAGGCCCCAGCCCATGAATAACGCCGTCATTGCCGGCTACGTCCGCTCGCCCTTTCACTTCGCCCACAAGGGCGCGCTGGTCGAGAAGCGCCCGGACGATCTCGCCGCCGAGGTCGTGCAGGGCCTGCTTGCCCAGACCGGCGTCGATCCCGCCGAGATCGAGGACCTGATCATCGGCTGCGCCTTCCCCGAGGGCGAGCAGGGCTTCAACCTGGGCCGCATCGTGGCGCTGATCGCGGAGCTTCCGATCTCGGTTGCCGGCGCCACCGTCAACCGCTTCTGCGGCTCGTCGATGCAGGCGATCCACATCGCCGCCGGCGCGGTCCGCATGGACGCCGGCGAGGCCTTCATCTGCGCCGGCGTGGAATCCATGAGCCGCGTGCCCATGGGCGGCTTTAGCCCGGCGCCCAATCCCGACCTCTACGAGAAGAACGAGGGCGCCTACATCTCCATGGGCGAGACCGCCGAGAACCTCGCCCGCAAGTACCAGATCACCCGCGAGGAACAGGAGGCGCTCGCGGTCGCAAGTCACGCCCGCGCCGCTGCCGCGTGGGATGACGGCAAGTACGAGGGCGAGGTGATCGCGGTCGAGACCGGCGACGGCAGGGTCGAGCGCGACGGCTGCATCCGCCCCGGCACCTCTGCCGAGATCCTGTCCGGGCTCGAGCCCGCGTTCGACGCCGAGGGCACGGTGACCGCCGGCACCTCGTCGCCGCTGACCGACGGCGCCGCCGCCGTGCTGGTCTGCACCGAGGAGTACGCCGCGCGCAACGGCCTCTCCGTGCTCGCCCGTATCAAGTCGATCGCTGTGGCCGGGTGCGCGCCGGAGATCATGGGCTACGGCCCGGTGGTCTCGTCGGAGAAGGCGCTGGCGCGCGCCGGACTCAAGATGTCCGACGTCGACGTGATCGAGCTCAACGAGGCCTTCGCGGTGCAAGCGCTTGCTTGCGTGCGCGAGCTCTCCATCGACCTGGAGCGCATGAACATCGACGGCGGCGCCATTGCCATCGGCCACCCGCTCGGCGCCACCGGCGCGCGGATCACGGGCAAGGCCGCGCAGATCCTCCGCCGCGAGAACAAGCGCTACGCGCTCGCCACCCAGTGCATCGGCGGCGGACAGGGTATCTCCACCGTGCTCGAGGCCGCCTGATGGCGATCCAGAAGGCCGCCGTCATCGGGGCGGGTCTGATGGGCGGCGGCATCGCCGCCCACATCGCCAATGCCGGCCATGACGTGGTGCTGCTCGATATCGTGCCGGAGGGCGGCGGCAACCGGAACGCGCTCGCCGAGGGTTCGGTGGCGCGGATGCTCAAGACCGATCCCGCGCCCTTCATGGCGAAGTCTGACGCCAAGCGCATTACCACCGGCAATATCGAGGATCACCTGCACCTGCTTGGCGATGCGGACTGGATCGTCGAGGCGGTGATCGAAAAGGTCGACGCTAAGCAGGCCATCTACCGCAAGATCGATGCCGTTCGGAAGAAGGGATCGATCGTCTCCTCCAACACCTCGACCATTCCCTCCAGCATGCTGCTCGACGGCTTGCCGGAGGCGTTCGCGCGGGACTTCCTCATCACCCACTTCTTCAACCCGCCGCGCTACATGCGGCTGCTGGAAGTGGTCGCGGGGCCCGAGAGCCGGGCGGATGCGGTGGCGGCGGTCTGCGACTTCGCCGACCGCAAGCTCGGCAAGGGCGTCGTGCCCTGCAACGACACGCCGGGCTTCATCGCCAACCGGATCGGCACCTACTGGCTTGTCGCCGCCGTGCGTGCGGCGGTCGAGAAGGGGGTGACGGTGGAGGAGGCGGACGCCGTGCTGGGCCGCCCCATCGGCGTGCCCAAGACCGGCGTGTTCGGCCTGATCGACCTGGTCGGCCTCGACCTGATGCCCCTGGTCGGCCGCAGCCTGCGGGACGCGCTGCCGGCGAGCGATGCCTTTCACGCGGTCTACGACGAGCCCGAATTCATCAAGGAGATGATTGAGAGCGGCTATATCGGCCGCAAGGGCAAGGGCGGCTTCTACAGGCTGAAGCCCGACTCGGAGAATAAAGAGAAAGAGGTGCGCGACCTCGCCACCGGCGAGTACGGGCCCGCCCAGCGCCCGCGGCTGGAGAGCATCGAGCAGGCCGGCCGCTCGCTCCGCGCGCTCTTCGAGCACCCCGACAAGACCGGCACCTACGCCTGGCAGGTGATGTCGGCCACGCTCGCCTATACCGCCGGCCTGGTGCCGGAGATCGCCGACGATGTCGAGGCGGTCGATCGCGCCATGCGCCTTGGATACAACTGGAAGCGCGGGCCCTTCGAGCTGATCGACGAGGTCGGTGCCGGCTGGTTTGCCGACAAGCTTTCCGAAGAGGGCAGGGAGGTACCGCCTCTGCTGCGGGCGGCGGCGGAGGCCGACGGCTTCTATCGGATCGCCGACGGCCGCGCGGACCATCTCGCCGGTAGCGGCAAGTACGTGCCGCTCACGAGGCCGGAAGGGGTGCTGCTCCTCTCCGACATCAAGCGCAGCACCAAACCGCTCGCCCGCAACGGCTCGGCGAGCCTCTGGGATATCGGCGACGGCGTCGCCTGCCTCGAATTCCACTCCAAGATGAACGCTCTCGATACCGAGATCATGGCGCTGGTCGAGCAGTCGCTGGAGATCGTGGGCGGCGGGATGAAGGCGCTGGTCATCCATAACGAGGGCAGCAACTTCTCCGTTGGCATGAACCTTGGCCTCGCGCTCTTCGTCGTGAACGTCGGCGCCTGGCCGATGATCGAGGAGACGGTCAAGCAGGGGCAGGCCGCCTTCAGGGGCCTCAAGTTCGCGCCTTTCCCCGTGGTGGGCGCACCGTCGGGCATGGCGCTCGGCGGCGGCTGCGAGGTCCTGCTGCACTGCGATGCGGTGCAGGCCCATGCCGAGAGCTACATGGGCCTGGTCGAGGCCGGCGTCGGGCTCGTGCCCGGATGGGGCGGCTGCAAGGAGATGATGCTGCGCGGGCTCACCGCCGGCCGGGGTTTCGGCGGTGCGATGCCGGCGATCTCCAAGGTGTTCGAGACCATCGGCCTCGCCAAGGTCTCGCGCTCAGCCAAACAGGCGCGCTCGCTCGGGTTCCTGCGCGAGGGCGACGGCATCAGCGCCAACCGCGACCGGCTGCTGGCCGACGCCAAGGCCAGGGCGCTGGCGCTGGCGGAGGGCTACACCCCGCCAGAGCCCGCCACGGTCAAGCTCCCCGGCAAGACCGGGCGCGTCGCGCTCAAGATGGCGGTCAGGGGGCTCGCCAAGACCCGCAAGGCGACGGCCCACGACCTGGTGGTGGTGGAGCACCTCGGCAACGTGCTCACCGGCGGCGAAACCGACGCGGTTCGGGAGGTCCCGGAGGACCGCCTCTCCGAGCTGGAGTGCGAGGCGCTGCTCGCGCTCATCCGCACGCCCGGCACCATCGCCCGCATGGAGCACATGCTGGAGACCGGCAAGCCGCTCAGGAACTAGCGGAGCCAGTCGCGCGGCGGTCGGGAGCGGCGAAGCGGGGGAGGCAGCATGAGCGGCGTGGCCTGGACGCTGGCCGTGGTGCAGATGGACTGCGCCACCGGGGACACGGAAGGGAACCTCGCGACCATCGCCCGCTTCGCCGGCGAGGCCGCGATCCAGCATGTCGACCTCGTGGTCTTCCCCGAATGCGCCACCACCGGTTACTTCCTGGGCGACCGGCTCGTCGAGCTGGCCGAGCCGCCCGATGGACCGAGCGCGCAGCGACTCGGTGAACTCGCGCGGGAGAATGGGCTCACCATGGCCGTCGGCGCGTATACGCAGCGCGACGGCGGCATCTACGATTCGCAGCTCCTGTTTGGGCCCGACGGGCAATGCCTCGCGGTCTACGACAAGGCGCACCTCTTCGCGAGCGAGCGCGAGAGCTGCCGCGCCGGCGACGAGGTGCAGGTGGTGGAGACCCCGCTCGGCAAGGTCGGGATGACGGTCTGCTACGACTTCATCTTCGCGGACTACGTGCGGCGCTTGGCCGATCTCGGCGCTGATCTCATCGTCAACAGCACCAACTGGATCGCCGACGCCTACCAGCGCGAGACCTGGGGCTGGAGCGGGCCAGTGACCCAAGCTCTTGCGGCCACCCGGGCGCTGGAGAACGGCACCTTCGTCGCCATGGCCAACCGCGTCGGCGTCGAGGAGCTGGCCCCCGGTCTCTCCTTCACCAGCCTCGGCCACTCCTGCATCGCCGGCCCTTCCGGCAAGATCCTCGCCGCGCTCACCGAAGGGGAGGGGCTGGCCGTGGCGCGGATCGACATCGCGCAGGAGGACCTCGACCGCTGGCGCGCGATCGCGACCTACCGCGCGGACCGCCGCCCCGAGCTTACGTCATGAACGGCGCGCCGGAGTGGCCCGAGCGCATCGCCGATGAGGCCGCGCTCGAAGACCTGATGACGACGCCGGACGAGGCGCTGCGCCAGTCTCTAGCGCGTGTCGACGGCGACATCATCGTGCTCGGCGTCGGCGGCAAGATGGGGCCGACGCTCGCCCGCCTTGCCAAGCGCGCCGCGCCGGAGAAGCGCGTCATCGGCGTCGCCCGCTTCAGCGACCCACGCGTGCGCGACAAGCTCTCTGCCCGGGGGGTGGAGGCCATCCCGTGCGACCTGCTCGATCGCGATGCGGTGGCCGCCCTGCCGCGGCTCCCCAACGTCGTGTTCATGGCCGGCCGCAAGTTCGGCGCAGTGGGCGACGACACCCTGACCTGGGCGATGAACGCCCACGTGCCCGCCATCGTTGCCGAGACCTTCCACCAATCGCGGATCGTCGCGTTCTCCACCGGCTGTGTCTATCCATTCGTCGATGTCCGCCACCAGGGCGCAACCGAGGAGACGCCGCCCACGCCGCCCCCCGGCGAGTACGCCAACTCCTGCGTCGGCCGCGAGCGCCTGATCCAGCACTTCTCGCGCCGTCACGGCACGCCCGGGTGCCTGGTGCGGCTCAACTACGCGATCGATATGCGCTACGGCGTGCTGCACGACGTGGCCCGCAAGGTGCGGGACGGGGAGCCCATCGACCTCACCTCCGGCCACGTCAACGTCATCTGGCAGGGGGACGCCAACGCCATGGCGCTGCGCTGCTTCGAGCACTGCGCCGTGCCGGCTGCGCCGCTCAACGTGAGCGGGCCCGAGACCGTGAGCATCCGCGCGCTGGCGGCGGCCTTCGGCGAGCGGCTGGGCAAGGAGCCCGTGTTCGCAGGCGAGGAGGCGCCATCCGGCTGGCTCACCAACGCCGAGCGCGCCTTCGCTCTCTTCGGCTATCCGCGCGTGCCGCTTGGGCGCATGGTCGACTGGGCGGCGGACTGGGTGGCGCGCGACATGCCGAGCCTCGCCAAGCCCACCCAGTACGAGGTGAGGGACGGCGTGTTCCAAGCGCCGGCGGAATCGTGAACCTCGCCTGGGGCGACGTGCCGGCGCCGGTGCGGGCGACGCTCGCTAGGGGCGTCGTGATCCCGGCGCATCCGCTCGCCCTCGACTCCGCGCGCCGGCTGGATGCCGAGCGGCAGCGGGCGCTTTCCCGCTACTACATCGATGCCGGCGCCGGCGGGCTCGCGGTCGGTGTCCACACCACGCAGTTCGCGATCAGGGACGCGGGACTCTACGAGCCGGTGCTGCAACTCGCCGCCGAAACGGCGGATGCCTGGACCGACCGTCCGCTGGTGCGGATCGCGGGCCTCGTCGGGCGGACGGAGCAGGCGCTGGCCGAAGCGGACATCGCGCTCGGCCTCGGCTATCACGCCGGGATGGTGAGTCTCGCCGCCTTCGCCGGCGCAAGCGAAGGCGAGCGGCTTGAGCATTGCGCCCGGCTCGCCGAGCGCATCCCCCTCGTCGGCTTCTACCTGCAGCCGGCGGTGGGCGGGGTCGTGCTCGGGCCCTCCTTCTGGCGCCGCCTCGCCGCGCTGGAGAACGTGGTGGCGATCAAGATCGCGCCCTTCAACCGCTACCGCACCTTGGACGTGGTGCGGGGCGTCGTCGAGGCCGGCGCAGAGGATCGCGTGACCCTCTACACCGGCAACGACGATCACATCCTGCTCGACCTGGTCACGCCCTGGCGCCTCATGCGCGGTGCAGACGCGGTCATGGTGCGCATCAAGGGCGGGCTGCTCGGCCACTGGAGCGTCTGGGTCAAGCGGGCGGTGGAAACGCTGGATCGCGCCCACGCGGCGGTGGAGGCCGGGGCGATCGCACCGGACTTCCTCGCGCTCGACTCCCAGATCACCGACTGCAACGCCGCGCTCTTCGACGTCGCCAACGACTTCCGGGGCTGCATCGCGGGCTGCCACGAGGTGCTGCGCCGCCAGGGGCTGATGCGCGGCATCTGGTGCCTCGACCCCGAGGAGGGTCTCAGCCCCGGCCAGGCGGCCGAGATCGACCGGGTCACGGCGGCCTACCCCCACCTCACCGACAACGATTTCGTGCGTGCTAATCTCGCGCGCTGGCTTGCATAAGGATCCCCCATGAACGTGGCGAAACAAGCACAGACCGACGCGGTGCGTACCGGGGCAGTGACCTACCTTGCGGCGTCGGTCGAGACCTCGCTCTACCGCAACGGCAAGGTGTTCGTGCACCGGAACACCGAAGGCACTGACACCCCCTGGGTCGGCGCCGACGTGGACAAGCGGCAGATGCCGATTCACGACGCGCGCGGCCTGGCGGAGCCCGAGCGCCGCACCCTCGAAGCCAACGGCTTCGAGATGCTCCAGCGGCCGCTGGCAAGCCTCGAGATCGACTTTCTGGATCACGAGCAGGTCGTGCGCCGCTACTACCCGCACTGTGCCGACATCGTCCGGGAGCACGCCGGCGCGCGCATCGTCAAGGCCTTCGACCACAACGTGCGCTCGGCCTCCGGCAAGCTGAGCGGCCGTCGCATTGCTGGTGGGCAGGAGGTGCAGCGCCCGGCGCAGATCGTGCACGGCGATTACACGCTGACCAGCGGCCCGCAGCGCATGCGCGATCTGGCCAATCCACCGACCGTCAACGACACGTATCGCTCGCAGCTCGCTGACGGCGAAACGCTGCTGGACGAGGCGGACGTGGCGCGCGCTCTCGACTCGGGCCGCTTCGCGCTCATCAATCTCTGGCGCAACATCGTGGAGCAGCCGGTCGCGACCTATCCGCTCGCGCTCTGCGATGCGGTCAGCGTGCATCCGGACGATCTGGTCGTGTTCGAGATTCACTACGCGGACCGGATCGGCGAGAACTACTTTGCGAAGCATGCCGACGACCATCGCTGGTACTTCTACCCCGCGCTCACCCGCGACGAGGCGTTGCTGATCAAGCAGTGGGATTCGGCAGGCGGCATGGCGCGCACTGCAGGCGGGGAGGCGGACGCAGCGAGCCCTGCCACGCCCTGCACCTTCAGCTTCCACACCGCCTTCGAGGACCGGATGGCACCGCCGGACGCCCCCGATCGCTGGAGCATCGAGGTGCGCTGCATCGTGCTTTACGACTAGATTTCGCACGGGCGCGTCGCGGCGCCTTGACAGGGGCGGGCACGATTCTTCTAATCCCCTGCCGGGCGGGCGCTTAGCTCAGCGGGAGAGCACCGTCTTCACACGGCGGGGGTCGCTGGTTCAAATCCAGCAGCGCCCACCAGCCCGGCCTGCTGCCGCCGCGATGCGGCGTTCCGGCCGCGCCGTCCGGGCGGCAACTCATCGGGAGCGGGAATGACGGTCGAGGTCGCATGTGTGGTCGACTGCCGCGACCTGCTCGGCGAGAGTCCGATCTGGTGCCCCGTCGATCAGCGCCTCTACTGGCTCGACATCAAGGGCCAGTCGATCAGTTGGTTCACGCCGGCGACAGGCGAATACATGCAGGTGCCGGTTGAGGAGCAGCCAGGCGCGCTAGTGCTGCGCGAGCGGGGCGGCATGGTGGTCGCCTTCTTCGGCGGCTTCCGCTTCTTCGATCCGGAGACCGGCGCGGTGGAGACCATCCACAAGGTGGACGCGGACGTAGCCGACAGCCGCTTGAACGACGGCCGCTGCGACCGGCAGGGCCGCTTCTGGGCCGGCAGCATGGACAACGCCATGACCGGCCGCGCGGTCGGCTCCCTCTACCGCCTCGACCACGACCTCGGCCTGCACAAAGCCGACTCCGGCATCATCGTCTCCAACGCTCTCGCCTTCAGCCCCGAAGGCGATGTCATGTACTTCGGCGACCTTGGCCAGGATGTGATCTGGGCCTACGACCTCGACACCGCGACAGGCGCGATCTCCAACAAGCGCGTCTTCGCCGGCCCGGGCTCCGCGCCCGGCCTGCCCGACGGCTCCACCGTGGATGCCGAGGGCTACGTCTGGAGCGCGCGCTGGAAGGGCTGGTGCCTCGCCCGCTTCGCGCCGGACGGCACGCTCGACCGCACCGTCGAGATCCCTTTGCAGCTGATCACCTGCCCGATGTTCGGCGGCCCCGACCTCGACGTGCTCTACGTCACCACCTCCCGCTTCAGGTTGAGCGGGGACGAGCTCGTGGGCCAGGAGCAGGCCGGCGGGGTCTACGCGGTCACCGGCACCGGCTGCACCGGCTTGCCCGAACCCCGCTTCCGCGGCTAATTCCCGCCTTACCCCAACCTGCCGCCACGCGACGCGGCAACTCATCGGGAGAAACATCAATGGCAGAGGTCGCATGCGTGGTCGATTGCCGGGACCAGCTCGGCGAGAGCCCGGTCTGGTGCCCCATCGACCAGCGCCTTTACTGGCTCGACATCAAGGGCCAGTCGATCAGCTGGTTCACGCCGGGCACTGGCGACTACAAGCAAGTACCGGTGGACGAGCAGCCGGGCTCGCTAGTGCTGCGCGAGCAGGGCGGCATGGTGGTCGCCTTCTACGGCGGCTTCCGCTTCTTCGACCCCGCGACCGGCGCGGTCGAGACCATCCACGAGGTCGAGACCGACCAGCCCGAGAGCCGCATGAACGACGGCCGCTGCGACCGGCAGGGCCGCTTCTGGGCCGGCAGCATGGACGACACGATGACGGGCCGCCCGCTCGGCTCGCTCTATCGGCTCGACCACGACCTCAGCCTGCACACGACCGAGACCGGTATCGTGGTCTCCAACTCGATTGCCTTTAGCCCGGCCGGCGATGTCATGTACTACGCCGATCTCGACCAGGACGTGATCTGGGCCTACGACCTCGACACCGCCACCGGCACGATCTCCAACAAGCGGGTCTTCGTCGGGCCCGGTGTTGCGCCGGGCATCCCCGACGGCTCCACCGTCGATGCCGAAGGCTACGTCTGGAACGCGCGCTGGAACGGCTGGTGCGTCGCCCGCTTCGCGCCGGACGGCACGCTGGACCGGACGATCGAGATGCCCTTCCAGCAGGTCACCTGCCCGATGTTCGGCGGCGCGAACCTAGACGTGCTCTACGTGACCGGCGCCCGCGTGAACCTGAGCGACGACGTGCTCGCGGATCAGGAGCAGGCCGGCAGCATCTTCGCCGTCACCGGTACGGGCTGCACCGGGCTACCGGAGCCCCGCTTCAAAGGGTGAGCGAGGCGGGGTCTTAGCCCCGCTCCTCCTACTCATTCATTTCCCTCAAGCGCCGGGCGCTCACTCCGCTCGATCGTGCGGTCCGCGCGCGTGGACGCGCGACGCAGTCGCGCCGTCCGGGCCTACGGCCCGGGAGGAGGGGTGGCCCCGCTCCGTGCCTACACCCTCTCTTAGCCTGCGGGGATGACCCGCGCGGCGCGCATGTCGTCGAAGATCTCGATGAAGTTCTGGTCGGTGTCGATGGCTTCGGTGAAGCCGTACTGCAGGCGCTTGGTGTCTTCGAGGATGGTGTCCCAGGTGCGGCCGAAGTTCCAGTCGGCGAAGCCCCAGTCGCCGAGGTCGGAGAAGGCCATCGTCTTGAGCTGATGCTTGCGCGCGATCTCGTCCCAGACCGGGCCCTTGTCCGCCATGAAGTCCGCGAGGCTCATCGGCACCAGCACGCCCGGCCGGCAGCCGAAATACTCGGTGAACATCGGCCAGAGGTTGCACCAGCGCATGCCCGAGGCGTTGGTCACGTTGAAGGCTTCGCCGGCGCAGGCGGGATTCTGGGCGGCCCAGGCGGCGCAGCGCCCAAGCAGCCTGGCATCGACGAACTTGTTGAAGGCCGTGAACGCCGCCTCCGGCCCCGGGTAGTTGAGGGGCACGTCCATCTCCCTGCACACGGTGGCGTAGACCGCGACCAGCGAGGCGGTGTTGAGCGGGATGCCCTCGGCGAAGCCCACCACCGCCTCGGGCCTCAGCATGGTGTAGTACCAGGACTTCCCCTCCTGCAGCTCGGTGATGAAGTCCTGCTGGTTGTAGTAGAAGTTGGGTGGCAGGTGGCGCGGGTCGGTCTCCTTGGAGGGCGTCTTGTGCGGGCCGAGGTGGACGCCGTAGTACTTGCCGCCCTGCACCAGGATCACGCGCTCCAGCGTGGGCGAGTTCGGCTCGATCGTGCCGACCGAGTTGACCACGAGCGCGAGGTTGCCCTCGACGTTCTCCGCCTCGACGCCGCCTGAGAGGCCCGCGTAGAAGATATGGGTGACGTCGGTGAGGCCGGAGAGCTTCTCCCTGGCCTGCGCGTTGTCCAGCAGGTCGACGGAGATGAAGGTGGCCTTGGTCTCGAAATTCGCCGGCCGCCGCGACAGCCCGACGATCTCCCATCCGCCTTCGGCCTCGAGAGCCTGGATGATGTTGCGCCCGATCATACCGAGGCCGCCGACGACGACCGCCTTACCCTTCGCCATTCCTTCATCTCCCTATCGCTTTGCTGCGGGCCGCGCCCGGACGGCGCGCATGATAGGCAGCGGGCCCCTCGGGTCAAACCGGCGGGCGGGTGCGAGTGCCACCCACTAAACTGAAGTCGGGCATTGCGTGAAGGCTGCGATCGTCTTGCCGGTGACCGCCATTCTTACCGGTGTTAGCCTGGCCGGCATGCCCAGTGGCCCCTGGACCGACGCGGAGAACGACATCATCGTCGCGGACTATTTCGCGATGCTAGCGGCCGACCTTGCAGGGCATCCATACAGCAAGTCCGAACACAACCGACGGCTGCAAACCCAGATCGCCCGCGGGCAGGGATCCATCGAGTACAAACATCAAAATATCAGCGCCGTCCTAAAGGGATTCGGGGAGAGTTGGATTCCCGGCTACAAGCCCGCGTTCAACTTCCAAGCCTCCCTTGCGGATGCCGTCGCGCGTTGGCTGCACAAGAATCAGAGACACAACTCGCCTGTCCGTAGGAAGTCACCCCGGCTGGAAGACGCAGCCGTACTCGAAATTGAAACTCCTCCTACGCTCAGAAACAGCCCCCCACCTGACGAACTTGAGCGGATGCTGTCCATCGCGCGGAAGTTCGACGTGGCGGGGCGAGACGAGCGTAACCGGGCTCTTGGGCGTGCCGGTGAGGAACTCGTGGTCAGCCATGAGAAGGCAACCCTCAGTGGCCTTGGCCGTTCCGACTTGGCGAAGCGCGTCAGATGGGTGTCGGAGGAAGATGGCGACGGTGCCGGATACGACGTTGCAAGCTTTTCGACCGAAGGCCAGAACCGGCTAATCGAGGTCAAGACGACTAACGGATGGGAGCGAACCCCCTTTTTCATTACTCGGAACGAGCTTGCTGTGGCGGAACGCCGACCTGCCGAGTGGTGTCTTCTACGGCTGTGGAACTTCGCGCGAGAGCCGCGAGCCTTCGAAATTCGCCCGCCCCTCGACGCGCACGTATCACTCATCGCGGCCGGATATGAAGCCAGATTTCACTGATCCGCGACCGTCCGCACACCAAGGCGCCTTAGCGTTCTCCACACTTGCCCAAGCGGCCGAGAGACTAGGGTTGAAGTGAGGGGACGGCGTCCCGGGGAGGCAGCCCGCGCCGTCAAACTGGCGGGACGGGTAGGGCGATGCACGCGGGTGGGTTAACCTGACCGCATTCCGTGACCGGCTTCGGGGAGTGACGTCATGGCACGCGATTGGAAGGAGCTCGAGCGCTGGGACCGGGCCTATTACCTGCACGGCCTCCAGGCCGAGGACGAGCTCAGCATCACGGCGGTCGACAGCACCGACGGCAACTATCTCACGTTGGCCGACGGCACGCGGCTGCTCGACTTCATGAGCCAGCTGATCTCGGACAACCTGGGCCACCGGCACCCGGCGATCCACGGCGCGCTGGCCGAGGCGATGGAGCGCTACGGCCACGTCACCTACACCATGGCGAACGAGTATCGCGCCCGTGCTGCGAAGCTCGTGATCGCGGACATCCTCGGGCTGGAGGGCTGGGCCGGCAGGCTCCGCATCCTGCCTTCCGGCACCGAGGCGGTCGACAGCTGCATCATGATGGCGCGGCTCTACACCGGGCGCAGCGTCATCCTGACCCAGGCTCACTCCTTCCACGGCATGACCGTGGGGCCCACCATGATGCGCGGCTACCGCAACAACATCTCGACTGAGGGCGGCTTCGCGGACGTCACCGACGTGCCGGGCTTCCCGCCGCACGGCTACATCCCGATCCCGCCGCCGGAGCACGAGGACTGGGCAGGCGAGGGGCCGCTGCCCTCGCTCGAGGCGACGGAGCATATCGTCCGCGCGCTGGGGCCCGAGAACATCGCCGCCGTCATCAGCGAGCCCATGTTCGGCGCAGGCGGTACGCTTCCGCACATGGATTACCTGCCGGCGCTCCGCGCGCTCTGCGACAAGTACGGCTTCCTCTGGATCGACGACGAGGTGATCACCGGCTTCGGGCGGCTCGGCGAATGGTTCGGCTACATGCACTGGCCGGGGGTGAAGCCGGACCTGATGGCCGCCGGCAAGGGCATCAACGGCTCGGCGCTGCCGGTGGGCGCCGTGATCGCGAGCAAGACCATTGCCGATCACTTCGAGAAGGCGCGCTGGTGGACCGGCAGTACGTGGGACGGCCACCCGCTGCTCTGCGCCACCATCGTCGGCAACCTCGAGTACATGCTCGCCAACGACATCATGCAGCAGGTGCGCCAGCGCGGCGCCTACCTCAAGGAGCGGCTCGACGCGCTGAACGAGGGGCACCCCTGCGTCGGCCGTGTGTCGGGGCGCGGGCTCTTCTAC
>Ga0209754_1001261_pt1 | contig 26631 bp, 22 predicted proteins | sample MesohylBB_FD_187295 | JGI IMG/M metagenome (GOLD analysis project Ga0209754, IMG submission 187295) | Host-associated microbial community of the marine sponge Aplysina aerophoba from Gulf of Piran - sponge mesohyl, lysed by bead beating... | ecosystem: Host-associated > Porifera > Sponge >... | reverse complement strand
CGCGACCTTCTATCCCCTGTGCGGGCCGGTTCCGGACAGTATGAACCCTGCCACGGTCCGCTCGACGTCGGAAACGAACCGCCGGTGTATACGGCTATCTACTATTGTACAACGAGCCTGTGACAGATACAGCCTGCTCGTAGCGTTGGTCGGTTCCGGTTCGGCTCATCAAGCCCGGAACGCAAGCGAAACAGAGATACAGCACCCTCCTAGGAGTTCTCTCGGGCGAGTCCTCGACGGCGGACTATCTCGGCGGAGATGGCAGGTACGACCTCGTGCAGGTCGGCGATCACGGCCCAATCGGCCTTGGTGACCATTGGCGAGTCTCCGTCCACGTTGATGGCCAGAACGTGCTTGGCATTCATCATCCCGACCCAGTGCTGGATCGCTCCTGAGATCCCGCACGCGATGTACAGGTCCGGCGCTACCACGGTTCCGGTCTGGCCCACCTGGAACTTGTGGTTCTTCCAGCCGTTGTTGGTGACTACCCGGGAGCACCCCACCGCGCCCCCCAGGAGGTCTGCGAGTTCCTCGATGATGGCAAAGCCCTCAACGCTTCCGACACCGCGCCCTCCGCTGACCACGACCGGCGCCGTGGCCAGGGTTATCCCCTCGGAGATCGTCACACGGTCCTGGACCATGGTCACGGTGGCGGATCGGTCGAGCACCGGGACGAAGTCCGACGGTGTGTCGGCGCCGGGTAGCGAGACTGGTGTTGCCTCGGTGCTGTGTGGTGCGAGGGTGACCAACTTGGTGGGTGCAGCCAGCCTGGCCCGTTCGTGGAGGCTGCCTCCCCAGCGCACCCGGGTCATCAGCCAGTCCGGCCCGTCGGCCTCGATCTCCAGGCAGTTGGCCACCATCGCCAGGTCCATCCGGGCGCCGGCGTGGGCCATGACCTCGTTGCCGCGATCGCTCCCCGTGGCGACAACGGCCGCGGCGCCGAGAGAGTCGGCCAACTGCACGAGGCTGTCGGCCCATGCGTCGGGTCCGTAGTCGGTGAGCAACTCGTGGCGGATCAGATGGACCCGTTCGGCGCCATAGCCGCCGGCTCCCGAGGCGGCCGTATCTGCGCCCTCGCCGATTACTGCGGAGTGGAGGCGCGCTCCCATCGCATCGGCCAATTGCCTGGCTCCGCTGAGGCCGCCGAGCGTGGTCTCCTCGATCCGGCCCCGGTCATGCTCTACCAGGTACAGGAACACGCTCATACCAGCCCTAGTCCTTCCAGCATGTCGACGATGGCTGGCGCGGCCTCGGCTCCTTGGCCGAGGATTTCGACCTTCGTGCCGGTGGAAGGCGGGGTTGCCAGTAGGACCTTGGACTGCCCGCCGGCTCCGGGGGTCGGCTCGATCCGGGAGATCGTTGCCCTCCTGGCCATCATGCGTCCCTTCAGAGTCGGGTAGCGGGGCAGGTTGATGCCTTCCTTCACCGCCAGGACCGCGGGAAGCGGGAGCCGGTACACCTCCGATCCGGAGGGAGTCTGCCGGCGGGCCGTGATCGACCCCTCGTGCGTGTCTATACCCTTGATCCCGCTGACTATCGGACGGCCGAGCGCCCTGGCTACCCGGATCCCCACCTGGTAGCCGCCCGAATCGGCCGACTCGTTGCCGAACATGATGAGATCGAATGGATCGCCCTCGTTTTCTACTCTCTTGATGGCGGCGGTGAGGGCATTGGCCGTGGTAACCGGATCCCAATCAGGGATGCCGGTAGGCAGGAGAACCGCGGTCGTCGCCCCCACCGCCACTGCCGAGCGGAGTTGTTCCTCGGCTTCCGGAGGACCCAGGGTCATCACGGTCACCGAGCCACCCTGTCGCTCGACGATTTGAACCGCCTCCTCCACGGCACATTCCTCGTGGGGGCTGACGGCGAATCCCAATAAAGTGGCGTCGATGTCCTGCCCGTCAGGGGTCAGGACGATCTTGGCTCCCGGCGCCGGAACCCGCTTGACGCAGACCAGGATCCGCACGGCTACCTCGCCACGCCGGTCAACTCTTCATCCGGAGGTCATCCGGATCGAATAGAGGCCGCGAGCCGACTCGGGCCACCTTTGCTGGGAACAACTCGTTCTGGTACATGATCTGGAGGTCCCGTCCCTCCTGCGCCACGGCTGTGGGTAGGTAACCGAGCAGCAGGTAGGTGCTGAGGGACGGTGCGGCGCCGGCCGAGGTGACCCTGGACACCCGACCCTTGGAGTCCACGATCCGCTCTCCGGCAGGGGTGAGGATGGGCTCGTTGCCACCCACCGGAAACCGGGGTATTCCCGAATCCGAGACATGACTCTCCAGGGTGAGGGTGCAGCACAACGCCGCCGGTTCCTCGGCCCTGGCAGACAGGTAGGCTTGCTTGCCGACGAAATCGGCAATCTTCACCCTGGGCCGCGCCAGGCCGGCTTCGACGGGGTTGTATTCGGATTCGAGTTCGGCGCCCATCAGGCGGTATCCCTTCTCGAGCCGCGCGGTGGTTCCGTAGACACCGGCTCCGACGGGAACTACTCCGAACTCCTGGCCGGCTCCCCAGAGAGCCTCCCACAGCATCGGGGCGTGTTCCATGTTCGTGTATATCTCCCAACCCAGTTCGCCCACGTAGGAGATACGGAACATGGTGACGGGGATCGACTCGATGGTGGCATGCCTGAAGGTCCCGTATGGGAAGCCCTCGTGCGAGATGTCGTCGGAAGTGACCCTCTCTACCAAGTTGCGGGCTTGCGGTCCCCACACCCCGATGGTGGAGAGGGATGAGGTGACTTCCGTGAAGGTGACCGATCCGTCCTCAGGCAGCCATTTCCTGAACCAATATGCGTCACGGGCACCATCGAATCCTCCGGTGACCACCCTGAAGTGGTCCTCTGCCATGCGCAGGACGGTGAGGTCGGAGCGGAAACCACCCTCCTCGGTCAAGAGCGGTGTGTAGACGCCTCTTCCCGGTGGATAGTCCACCTGGTTCACAGTCAAGTGCTGCATGTAGTCGAGGGTGCCGGGTCCCTTGATGTCGAATATGGCGAAAGCGGTGAGATCGACCATCCCGACACGATCGCGCATGGCCAGATGCTCGGCGTTCTGGATTGGCGACCACCAGCGGGAGTCCCACTCGTGAGGGCGTTCGGGGATGCGGTCGGCGTACTGATCGAGCAGGGGAGCGTTTGACTCGTACCAGTGGGGACGTTCCCAGCCGCCTGCTTCGAAGTAAACGGCCTCGAGCGCAGCAGTGGCGGCGTGGAGCGTGCTGACCCGGCTGTTGCGCTTGGTTTCCCATTGCTCGCGGGGATGGACGACTCCGTACGTCTTGTTGAAGTGCTCGGAGCATCGGGCGAGGATGTGAGGCTCGGACTTCATGTACGGGTAGAACCGGGCGATATCGGAGGCGTGAGGATCGATCTCGGGATACCCCTGGGTCATCCATTCGGCCAGTGCCCTGCCTGTGCCCGGTCCCTCCTTGATCCAGATCGCCGCGCAGGACCAAAGGTTCTTGACCTCGGGTGTCTCACCAACCAGGGGCATGGCATCCGGCGTCAAGGACAGGAGTCCGTTGATCCCGTACTTGATCTCGGCGTCGCCGAGAACCGGCATCAACTCCATCGCTTGTTCCAACTGCGGGTCGAAGTCGTCCATGGTCAGTGGCAACTCGGTGGGTGACAGGCGGGACTCCTCGATCGACGGGATCGTGTCGGGATGATGGAAGATGGGCCGGTGGGCATACGATCCCACCTCCATCGAGCCTCCGGTCTGGCGTTCGTAGCAGAACGTGTCCATGTCACGGACGATCGGGTATCCGATCTCGTTGTTGGTGGCCTGGAGCACATCCAGCGGTCCCACGTCGATCATCTGGTGAACCGCTGGGGTTAAGGGGATGGATGCGCCTGCCATGCTCGCCAGCCGCGGCGACCAGACGCCGCAGGCGATCACGACGTGCTCGCAACTGATCCGTCCCTTATCGGTGACCACCGCCTCGATGCGTCCCCGCTTCGTCTCGATGTTCAATACCTCGGTCATCGGGTGGACCGACAGGGCCCCTTTCTTCTGGGCGTACTCGCGCATCAGGGTCCCGGCGCGAAGGGAGTCGACGACCGACACGCCCGGTGTGTACCAGCCGCCCAGGATGACCGATTCGTCAAGGAACGGAACCAGTTCGTTCACCTCGGCCGGGCTCACCAGCCAACTTTCGATGCCCCAGGTCTTGGCCGAGGTCATGCGGCGGTTCAGTTCGTGGAGCCGCTCCCGGGTCCTGGCGACCTCGACGCCGCCTGACGTGACGCTCACCTGCATCTCCTCGTACTGCCGCTGGCTGTCAAGGGTGAGGTCAGCCATTTCCTTGTTGTGGTCTACGGGGAAGATGAAGTTGGATGCGTGTCCGGTGGAACCTCCCGGATTGGGTAAGGGTCCCTTGTCCAGCTGCACGATGCTGTGCCACCCGAGGGCGGCGAGATGTTTCACGACCGAGTTTCCGACGATTCCGGCACCGATGACGACTACCTGGGCGCCGGCTGGGAGATCGCTCATCCCATGACTCCTGTCCCTACTCCGTTCCATAATGCGGAACTATCTTACGATGCGGAACAGCATAACGCTCTTCGGCGCGGATGTCATGGAGAGAATGACCCCGGCAGAACCTCATTACCTGTCCATAACTGGCGGGTAACCGATGTTCGCGTTCTAAAGAGGCCGGATTTCGCTCGCTCGCGCCGCTCTCGTGCGTTAAAGTGTTCCACGATGTAGTACGGTTCCGCATAACGGTACCGTATCCTGCCTCCGTGATCGGCTCTGGAGAGTTGCCAATGGCTCTTGACGCCCTGCCTGACGACGAACTCGACCTTCGAACGCTCCCCGACGACGAACTCGTCGAGCAGATGCACGATGATCTCTACGACGGGCTGGCCGAAGAGATCGACGAGGGGACCCGCATTCTGCTGGAACGGGGCTGGACGGCCCCCGACGTGCTCAACGACGCCTTGGTGGAAGGTATGCGGGTCGTCGGGATCGACTTCCGGGACGGGATCCTCTTCGTGCCCGAGGTGCTGTTGGCAGCCAACGCGATGAAAGCCGGCATGAGTGTACTGCGTCCCCTTCTCGCCGAGACCGGCGCAGAGACTGTCGGCACGGTGGTGATCGGCACGGTCAAGGGGGACATACATGACATAGGCAAGAACCTGGTGGGCATGATGATGGAAGGGGCCGGGTTCGAAGTCATTGATCTCGGGATCAACACCGACGTGGAGGAGTACCTGGAGGCCCTGGATGTGCACCGTCCGGACATCCTGGGTATGTCAGCCCTGCTCACGACCACCATGCCGTACATGAAGGTGGTTGTCGACACCCTGATCGCGAAAGGCCTGCGGGAGGACTACATCGTCATGGTGGGAGGGGCCCCGCTCAACGAGGAGTTCGGAATGGCGGTGGGCGCCGACGCCTACTGCAGGGACGCCGCGGTAGCGGCCGAAACGGCCAAGGACCTGGTGGCCCGTCGCCGCATTCTCATGAGCGAGCATGTCTGAGGCTGTCATCCGGCTGCCGGCCCGTCCCGCGCCGCGGGACGCGGGATCCGGCCGAGACGGGTTGAGGGTTCATCCTCGGCAATTGGTGCTGGCTTGCGGCGCCCTCGCCTCGGAGATCCTCTATTTCATCAGGCTGAATGAATGGGACCACATGGTGCTGGCCTGCCTGCCCGCCCGCCTCCACAACACACCGGAGCGGATCGTTCCGGAACTCGAAGCGCGCCTGCGAGAGGTAGCAGACCGGTATGACAGGGTGCTGATCGGTTACGCAGACTGCGGGACCGGAGGTCGGCTTGATTCGCTCGTGGATCGGTGGGAGAACGTGGAGCGGCTTCCCGGCGCACACTGCTACGAGTTCTTTGCCACCTCGGCTCGGTTCCACCAGTTGCACGAGGCTGAGCCGGGTACCTTCTACCTCACCGACTTTCTCACGCGCCACTTCGACCGCCTGGTGTGGGAGTCTCTGGGTCTCGACCGTCATCCCCAGCTCAGGGACATGTATTTCGGCAACTACCGCAGGCTTGTCTACCTGTCCCAATTCGACAACCACTCACTCTTGGAACAGGCCCGGCGCGCGGCGGTCCGCCTCGGTCTCGAGTTCCATCACGTCCGTGCGGGACTCGGTGAACTGGCCACCGGCCTGGAGCGATTCGCGGCGGCCGCAGGCTGATACGGATCATGGAGAGCCGTGCGGTCGGACTGGAATGCGGTCGTCGATGACGGCACGGCGCGCCACCGGTCGCAACCAGCGAGGGCGTACGGAGTTGATCACCATCCTCTGGCGGGACATCCCGGCTCAGGTCACGGCCCGAGCGGGCAGGAGGAAGAAGGCCGTGGAGTTGCCGGGACGCTTCCAGACGGCCATCGACCGAGCCGCCATGGTGGCCGGTAAGCAGACCTACGACCAGTACATCGGAGAGTGGCGCCGTACCGCGAAGGCATGCGGAGTGGACGTGGAGGCCGAAGCCACTGCCGAAGCCACCCGCCTGGACCGGGAGTACCCGCTCGAGCGACTGGCGCGGATGGCGGCGAACGGCGGGTTCGAGCGTGCTCCGGGGCCTTCGCGAGAAATGGAAGAAGGCGAGGAGAGACAGTGACCCGCACGGTGGTGAGTTCCCGGGCCCGCGAGGTCGCGATAGGCCCGGATCTGCCATTCGTCATGATCGGGGAACGGATCAACCCGACGGGGCGCAAGTTGCTGGCTGCCGAGATGAGGGAGGGGGACTACCACCGTGTCGAGGCCGATGCCCTCGCTCAGGTAGCGGCCGGCGCCCACATGCTCGACGTCAATGCCGGGATTCCGCTCGCCGACGAGCCTGCCATCCTCGCCGAGGTGATCCAACTGGTTCAATCCGTGGTGGACGTACCCCTGGCCATCGACTCTTCGATCGTCGAGGCGCTGGAGGCCGGGCTTTCGGTGTACAAGGGCAAGGCCCTCGTCAACTCGGTGACGGGGGAGGAGGAACGGCTCGAGCGGGTTCTGCCCCTGGTCGCCGAGCACGGAGCAGCCGTGGTTGCGATCTCGAACGACGAGTCCGGTATTTCCGAGGACCCCGACGTACGCTTCGAGGTAGCTGCGAAGATCGTGCGCCGCGCCGCCGACTACGGGATACCACCGGAGGATGTGGTAGTCGACCCCCTGGTGATGCCGATCGGAGCGCTCCGCTATGCGGGTGTGCAAGTGTTCCAGATCCTCGGCCGGCTACGTGACGAGCTGGGGGTCAATTCCACGTGCGGCGCTTCCAACATCAGCTTTGGCCTGCCCAACCGCCACGGCATCAACAGCGCGTTCCTGTCGATGGCCATTGCCAGCGGCCTTACCTCCGCCATTACCAACCCCCTTGAGAAGGAGATCGTCCATTCGATCAAGGCAGCGGACGTCCTCAGCGGGAACGACCGAGATTGCGCGGCTTGGATACGCACATTCCGCGCTCCGGCCGCCGTGTCACGGGGGCGACGCCGGACCCGAAGACGCCGGGCGGGCGCGGGCGGTTAGCGCGTCGACGATGACCTCCGCACCCGTACGGGTCATCTTCACCCCTTCCGGCCGGAGAGGGCGGATACCAGCCGGGACGACCGTTCTGGAAGCGGCTCGTCACCTGGGTGTCGACATCGATTCGGTATGTGGTGGCCGCGGGATCTGCGGTCGTTGCCAGGTGACTCTTGGAAGCGCGGTGGGTATTCCTGCTACCGAGGGCCGGCTCTCCGCTCCTGACGCCGTCGAGATTGGTTACCGGGGACGCCGCTCCCTGCTGGAAGGGCACCGTCTCGCATGTGCAGCCCGCCTTCAGGGCAATGCCGTCATAGACGTTCCGCCCGATAGCCAGGTACGCCGGCAGGTGGTACGCAAGCGGGCCGAGGTAATCGACATTCCGGTCGACCCCGTCGTCCGCCTCCACTACATCGAGGTTCAGCCTCCGGACATGGAGCGGCAGGCCTCGGATCTGGCCCGTGTGCTGACCGCTCTTGAGGATCAATGGGGAATCGCGGTGCAGTCCGTAGATCATCATGTGCTGCTCGAACTCCAGGACACCCTTCGGGATGGCGATTGGGCGGTAACGGTGGCGGTTCACGACGGGAACACGCTCACCGGGGTCTGGCCCGGATTCCATGACGGCCCCGTAGGGGTGGCCATCGATGTCGGCTCGACGACCGTGGCGGGACACCTCTGCGATCTGTCCACAGGCTCGGTGCTTGCCTCCGCCGGCATCATGAATCCCCAGATCCGGTTCGGTGAGGACCTCATGAGCCGTGTCTCGTACGTAATGATGAACGACGGCGGGGAAGCCGAACTCACCTCTGCCATCCGCAAGGCCCTTGACCAGTTGGTTGGTGAACTACTCACCCGAGCGGGGCTCACGCGCAGATCGCTGCTCGAGGTGGCCTTGGTCGGCAATCCGATAATGCACCATCTGGTGCTCGGTATCGACCCGCGGCGTCTGGGAGTGGCGCCATTTGCCCTGGCCACCGACAGCTCGGTCCGCACCAAGGTTTCTACTATCGGTATCGGCGCCAATCCGGGTGCGCGCCTCTACGTGCTTCCGTGCGTGGCGGGACATGTAGGGGCCGACGCGGCCGGTGCGGTGCTGTCCGAAGGTCCTCACCGGGGCCAGGAGATCCAGCTCCTCGTTGATGTGGGCACCAACGCTGAGATCGTGCTCGGGAGCGCCGGCCGCCTGCTGGCCGCCTCCAGCCCTACCGGCCCGGCCTTCGAGGGTGCCGAGATCAGCTCCGGGCAGAGGGCTGCCCCTGGAGCGATAGAACGGGTTCGGGTAGACCGGACCACCCTCGAGCCCCGCTTCAAAGTGATCGGTGTGGATCTCTGGTCGGACGAGGATGGCTTCGAGGAGGCCGTAGCCGCCACCGGGGTGATCGGGATCTGCGGTTCCGGGATAATCGAGGCGGTGGCGGAACTTGTGCTCTCCGGGGTGGTGGCCTCCGACGGTCTTGTCGTGGACTCCGGTCGTAGCCATCGTGTCACTTTCGACGGTCGCACCGGCCGCTACCTTCTGCACGGTGGTTCCTCCGGAGTCGGCAACCCGATATATGTAACGCAGAACGACGTTAGAGCCATACAGCTGGCCAAGGCCGCCCTGCGGGCCGGGATCAGGCTCCTGATGGACCAACTGGGGGTCGACCGCGTGGACGAGATCCGGTTGGCAGGCGCGTTCGGAAGTCACATCGATCCTACGTACGCGATGGTGCTGGGCATGATTCCGGACTGCGACCTGGACAGGGTCTCTGCGGCCGGAAACGCGGCTGGTACCGGAGCCACCATGGCGCTTCTCAGCGGTGCTGCTCGGGACGAGATCGAGAGTCTCGTACATAGGATCGAGAAGATCGAGACAGCGGTAGCGCCGTCGTTCCAGCAGCACTTCGTCGAAGCCATGGCCATTCCTCACGCAACCGCAAGTCTCGAGAATCTGGCCACGAGGGTGGATTTCTCTGGAGTCCTCGCTTCACGGACCGACACCGACCGCCGCCGGCGGGGAGTCAGATCCCGGAGCCGTCGGCAAAGAACCGGAAGGAGAAGCAGATGAATGCCCGGAGAAGACGGCGGGGCGGAGGTCGGGCAGCTCGCCAAGCCCTCCGTACCGCCCGGGTGATTGAGCAGCAGCCGTTCCTGACCCGTCGGATGTCGCGCACAGAGATGCTCTCGCAGGAGGGCATGGAACTGGTCGAGCACAACGCCGATACTCTGCTCGAGGAGGTGGGTATCGAGTTGATGAACTTCCCCGAGGCCGTGTCGATCTACGGCGCGGCGGGGGCTGATGTCGATGGGACGAGAGTGCGCTTCCCCAGAGGCATGTGTCGCGCGATAATCACCGCCTCTGCTCCGAGTTCATTCGTCCAGCACGCTCGCAACCCGGCCCGTTCGGTCACCATCGGCGACCCCCACATGGTGTTCGCTCCCGCGTACGGCTCTCCCTTCGTCCGGGACGCCGACGCGGGCCGCCGCTACGCCACGATCGAGGACTTCAGGAACTTCGCCAAGCTGACCTACATGAGCCCGGCACTGCACCACGGCGGCGGGACTCTCTGCGAGCCCGTCGACCTGCCGGTCAACAAACGGCATCTCGACATGGTCCAAACCCATGTCGTCTACCACGATAAGCCGTTCATGTCCTCGGTGACCCAGCCCGAGCGGGCTCAGGACTCCGTCGATATCGTCAAGATCGTCTTTGGTGAGGACTTCGTGCGTGACAACACCGTGCTGATGGGTCTCTGCAATGCCAACTCGCCGATGACATGGGACTACGCCATGCTCGGGTCCGCCAAGGTGTTGGCGGAGAACAACCAGTGCTCGCTGATAACGCCGTTCATAATCGTAGGGGCCATGGCGCCGGTGACGGTGGCGGCGGCTGTGACCCAGACCCTGGCGGAGGCGATGGCGGGTATGGCCTTCACCCAGATCGTCCGGCCCGGTGCGCCGGTGATCTTCGGGTCGTTCGCCGCTTCGATGTCGATGCAGAGCGGCGCTCCCACGTTCGGAACTCCCGAGCCGGCCTTGGTGCTGTTGTGTGTCGCGCAGTTGGCAGCGCGGCTCGGAGTGCCTTTCCGGTCGGGTGGCAACCTCACCGCCTCGAAGATACCCGACGCGCAAGCCGCGTACGAGAGCGCCACCACCTTCCTGCCCGCCCTTGCGGCCGGCGTCAACTTCGTGCTGCACACGGCCGGGTGGCTGGAGGGTGGGCTGACCATGGGATACGAGAAGTTCGTGCTGGACGCCGACCAGGCGTCGATGATGTCCCGGCTGGTAGGCGGGGTGGACCTGAGCGAGAACGGTCAGGCGATGGAGCCGTTGCTGACCAACGGTCCCGGTCAACATCATCTGGGCACCGCTCATACGATGGCCAACTTCGAGGACGCCTTCTGGGTTTCGAGCCAGGCTGACGTTGACAGCTTCGAACAATGGGAACTGAACGGGTCGATGGACTCGGTGGGCCGGGCCAACGTGGAGTGGAAACGGCTCCTGGCGGAATACGAGCGTCCGGAACTTGACGACGCCATCTACCAGGAACTGGCCGAGTGGATCGCGGTCCGCAAGGCCTCCTTCCCGGACTCGGAGGTGTGAGATGCCTGGGGGTGAGTGGGACGGTTCCGGTTCCGATCCGCTCGGAAAGGCAGTGCTGCGGCGCCTTCTGGAACATCCCAAGTTCGAAGTACTGCCCCTGAAGAACGTTCTCGACCAGGTGGGTCACCTCCCGGAAGGTTCCACGGTGTCGGTGACTGCGTCTCCCACGAAGACCCTCGAGGACACCGTTAACCTGGCCGGCGACCTACGCCTCCGGGGGTTCGACGTGATACCCCACCTGTCGGCCCGCATGACGCATGACAAAACGCACCTGGCGGCGCTTCTCGACAGGTTGGCGGGGTTGCGGATCTCCAGGGTGTTCGTGGTTGGGGGCGATGCGCCACAGAGGGGAATCTTCCCCGATGGGCACTCCCTATTGCTCGCCATGGATGACCTGGGCCATGAACTCACCGAGATCGGTGTGCCTTCGTACCCTGAGGGACATGCCGTGATCCCGGACTCCAACCTACGCCAGGCCCTGCACGACAAACAGCCCTATGCGTCGTACATGACCACCCAAATGTGCTTCGATGCTCGGGCGATCGTCGACTTCGTGGCCGAGTGCCGTGTGGATGGTGTCTCCCTTCCGGTCCAGATCGGGATTCCCGGAGTGGCCGACCGTCTCAAGCTGTTGCAGATATCCACCCGTATCGGGGTTGGGCAGTCGATGAGGTTCCTCGCCAAGCACCGTGGTCTGGTCAGCCGCTTCGTCAGGCCCGGCGGGTACGCGCCCGAAGAACTCCTTGAAGGCCTCGGTTCGGGCGTGAGCTATCCGGGAATCGGGATCGTCGGCGTACACATCTACACGTTCAACCAGTGCGAGACCACAGAACGCTGGCGCCAGGAATACCTGGAGACCCTATAGGGGTACCCGGACATATTCCATGTCCAACGGGCCAGAGCGTCCGACCGTGAAGGACCCGGCCGTCGTGCGGAACTCGCCTGATTCTGCTGTCTCTGCCCGGTTCGACGACATGCGAGACGATCCCGTCCCGCTCGAACTCCAGGATCCGTACCGTGTGCTGGCCGCCTCGAAGCCGGAAGACGTCCGGAGTGTTATCGAGGAAGCAGAGTCGGAGGCAAGGTCCGGTGGATGGGTGGCGGGTTTCGTGACCTACGAGGCGGCACCCGCTTTCGACGATGCGTTGAAGGTCAGGAAGGCTCGTCCTGGCCTGCCACTGGTCTGGTTCGCAGCCTTCCGGAGGGCGGCAGCGAGACCGCTCGGGGAGGGAGGGGCGTACTGCCGGGTTCCCCTGAGGCCCGAGGTCTCCGAGCCGGAGTACCGGCGCCAGGTGGCGAAGATCCACCAGTTGATAACCGCCGGCGAGACCTACCAGACCAACTACACCCTACGGCTCCGGGGACCGGTCGAGGGTGACCCCGGATCGCTCTATGCCGACCTGTCGAAGGCCCAGCGGGGGGGTTACCACGCCCGGCTGACGACCGGCAACCACACCGTGGTCTCAGCCTCGCCGGAACTGTTCTTCCGGTGGGACGGGCGCCGGATCGAGACCCGGCCCATGAAAGGGACGATCGCTCGGGGACGATGGGAGAGGGAGGACCGGCGCCGGCGGGAGCAACTGGAGGCCTCCACCAAGGACCGGGCGGAGAACGTGATGATCGTGGATCTTGTTCGCAACGATCTCGGTAGGGTGGCCAGGTTCGGGAGCGTCGAGGTCGAGCGGCTCTTCGACATCGAGCGCTTCGAGACAGTGTGGCAGATGACGTCGACGGTGCTGGCCGAGACCAGGCCGGGTATGCGACTGTTCGACATCTTCGCCGCTACGTTCCCCTGCGGATCGGTGACAGGAGCCCCCAAGGCACGGACCATGGAGATAATCGCCTCGCTCGAGACGTCCCCCCGCGGGGTCTACTGCGGGGCCATCGGTCTGCTCGCTCCACCGGGGTCGGGAAAGCCCCGAGCGGAGTTCTCGGTGGCCATCCGGACTCTGGTGATCGACGAGGGGGACCGTTCGGCCGAGTATGGGGTGGGCGGGGGAGTGGTCCACGAGTCGAGAGCCGCCGACGAGTACCGGGAGGCGATGGTCAAGGCCCGTGTGTTGAACGCGCGGAGGGAGCCGGTGACCCTGCTCGAGACGATGCGCTGGGAACCGGGATCGGGGATCTGGTTACTCGAGCGCCATCTCGACCGGCTCCGGTCATCGGCGCGTTACCTCGGTGTTCCCGTACCAGAGGAGGAGATTGGCCGGCTCCTGCGCGGATTGGGCGGAGGGCGCCCGCTGCGGGTGCGTCTCCTGGTACCGGAAACGGGACCCCCATCAGTCGAATCCTTCCCCCTGGCGGCGGGTAACCCGGTCGTAGGGCTCGCGGTCGATTCGGAGCCGGTCGATCGGTCGGACGTACTCCGCTACCACAAGACGACTCGGCGCCGGGTGTACCAGGAGGCCGCTGCCCGCCATCCGGAGGCCGATGACGTGGTGCTGGTCAACGATCTCGGGGAGGTGGTCGAGACTACGATCGCCAACCTAGCGGTACGGATCGGCGACGAATGGCTGACCCCTCCCGTCGATGCCGGATGCCTTCCCGGCACCTTCCGTGAAGAACTCGTCGACTCGGGTGTCCTGCGCGAGCAGCGGCTGGCGGTTGCCGACCTGATCCAGACCGATGAGATAGCCGTGATGAACTCTGTCCGGGGTTGGCGATCCGCCAAGCTCCTCGTCAGCGCCTGACCGGCAGCTGGCGGATTGCTCAGCACCCTCCTAGAACGTGACAATCTAAACCAATGCTTACGATTGCTAAGACATGGTGATACCACTATGGTGGAAACTAACCGATGAGGAAGCTTGAACATGGACCCCGGAGCGCCGGTCACCGAAGGACATCTCGACACCACGCTCGCTGAGTTTCGGTCTTTGCTGGAGGACCGGATCGACAGGAAGTTGGCTGAGTTTCGGTCTTCGCTGGAGGACCGGATCGATGCGAGGAATGCGGAGTTGCGAGCCTGCCTCGAGAAGCGTCTCAATGACCAGACCAAATGGGTCATCGGTTGGATGACGGTTCTGGTGCTCGGCGCCGCTGGGCTCGTGATCGGGCTCGCCTAGCCCCGACCCTTCATGCGGGGGTTGTCCTTGGGCGAACGGAGTGTGGGACATGATCGCCGGAAGGCATAGCTGTCAATGAGTGAGGGCGAGCACGGCTAGGGCCAGGATTAACAGGACGGCAACCCCCGACCCCAAGCAGCCCCCCCGGTGCATCCGCGGCCTCTGCGAGGAGTCATCCGGAGCGGAGGGAATAGCGGCTGCAGACTCTGGATTCCGCTCGCGCCGCGGGCCGGCTTGGCGTCGTGCGTCCCTGGTCGTATGGGACGCGCCGGGCGGCTCGGCTGACTCCTCACGCAGGACAGCCGCGGTTCGGTTCTCGAAATCGATCCGTTCTGCGTCCGCCTGCTCGGTCTGGACCCTGAGTTCTGCCAGTTCTTCGCGCTGCTTCCCGGCGAGCCACCGGGCCTCGACCTTGTCCAGTTCGCCGGCAGCCCTTGCGGTGTCGAACAGGACGAGTGCCTCGGCCGCGGCCTTCATGTGCCTCCGTGCAGCGCTACGGAAGCGGGCTTGCCTGCGGATCGCGCCGTCGAGGTGGAGCCGAGCGCCGCGGCGCAACTCGGTTGACAGCAGGACGAGGAGTTGGTCGGTGGCTGGGTCGGCGGCCAGAGCGAGGAGCCCCTCATAGTGGTCGGCTCGGGCCAGGAACTGGATCCGGGCCGCGAGCTTCTCTGCGCGGTCGGTGGCCTCTATCCTTGCGGCCCTGACGCGTTCCCGCATCCGGTCCTTACGAGACCCCTCTTCACGATCGGTTAGCTCCCGAGCGCGGGCGAACTCGAGGTTGGCAAGCGCTTCTTCGAACGCTTCCATCGGAACTTGGCCCGGAGACGACATCCGCCAAGAGGGTACTCGGAATGCCCGGTTTGTGGTGTAGTCTCAAACGCGGCCTACTAAGGAGAGACGATGGCGTTGACCCTGCACTCGAGCGACTTCGAAGACGGCGACTACTTGGGCGCCGACCATATCCTCGCCGAGGAGTACGGATTCGGTTGTGCAGGGGGCAACCGGTCGCCCCAGCTTGCCTGGTCCGGAGCTCCCGAGGGGACAAGGAGCTATGCCGTAACGTGCTACGACCCCGACGCCCCCACCGGTTCGGGCTTCTGGCACTGGGTGGTGGTGAACATTCCCGCCGGAACCAGTGAGTTGGCCGCCGGGGCCGGCGATGGATCCGGTATCCCGGGGGGTGCTCTCCAGACCCGCACCGATTTCGGCCAGCCGGGATACGGCGGGCCATGCCCTCCGGAGGGTGACCATCCGCATCGCTACCTGTTCACCGTTCATGCCGTGGGGGTCGATGCCCTGCCCGTGGATGCCGATACGATGCCTGCGGTGGTCGGGTTCATGCTCCATTTCAACACCCTTGAGAAAGCAACGCTCATGGGGTTGTACAAGCGGCGCTAGCCGTAGCCCGCTCCTCGGCCCTCATGCGGCGCATGTTCGCCGCGGGGTTGTAGGGATGCCGGCGAGGTTCGGAGGTGGTGAATCGTGATCCGTGACGCCGCCTGGCTGTTCCTCGAACTCCTGGTGCTGTTTGTGGGCGTCTCGTTTGCCCTGACCCTGTTGCGGCGCCGACTCGGGGATGATCGTCTGCGGACCCTCATGGGTTCCTCGCCACTCCGGGCTGCTCTGCGCGGGATTGCCATCGGCTTCATCACTCCCTTCTGCACCTACTCCGCGATTCCGGTGCTGGTGTCGTTCCGACAGGCCGGGGTGTCCCCGGCCGGGTACGTGGCGTTCATAGTGGCGGCGCCCGTGCTCGATCCTGTCCTGTTCGGTGCTCTGGCCATCATCGTGGGATTCCCGGCCGCAGCGATCTACCTGGGCGTAGCGTTCGTTGCCGCGCTGGCGCTGGCCATGCTGGCCGAGAAGGCCGACTTGGAACGCTTCATGAAGCCCCTCGGAACAATGGGGACCAGTGGAGGCCCGGACTCCGGGATCATGTCGGCGCCCTGGCGGGGAATCCGCCGGGAGTGGCGTCCAGCGTTGCGCTCGTCACGGGCGTTGCTGCGAACCATGCTGCCGCTCCTGGTGGTAGGTGTGGGAATCGGCATGGCCATCACCTCTTTCCTTCCCGCCGAGACCGTGGCCCGCGTGCCGGGCCTGTCAGGTGACGCGGCCATTCCGGCCGCTGCCGCGGTCGGAACCCTCTTCTACATCAACACCGAGATCTTCATCCCGATCGCAGATGCGCTCCGGTCCTCCGGGATCGGGATCGGGGCGGTGGCGGCGCTTACGATTGCCGGGGCCGGCGCCAACATCCCCGAGTTCGTGATCCTGTCCCGCCTCACTACCAGGCGGATCCTGGCGGTCTTCGGTGGCTACGTGTTCGTGGTGGCCATGGGCGGCGGCGCGCTGGTGCAGTTGTTCGTAGCGTAAGCGGCCTTCGAAGGGCACTCCCATTTGGGATCGCCCGGGTGTAACCTGCGTCCGATCTCCAGGGAAGGACTAGCTCATGCAATCTGGACACCCCGGGCCTGCCGGCGCCCCGATGGCAATGACCGGATGGGTGACTCTGGGTACGGGAGAGCAACGTGAACTGGCTGGTCTCGGGAGTCGTCTCGGAGCACGGATCCTGGATGTGATACTGGTCGGTTTCGGTATGGGCATCCTGTTCGCGATCGGGATCGGTGGGCTCGTGCTGACTGCGTTGTCGGGGGACCATGCTGCAGTCCTCGGCTTCATCGCGCTCTTGTTCGGCATTGCACTGCTCTTCCTTCTGGTGACCCTCCTCTACGAGACGACGATGATCGCGGTGCGGGGACAGACCGTTGGCAAGATGCTCACCGGGGTCCGAGTGATACGTGCTGACGACGGCGGCCTTCCCGGTTGGGGGAAGTCGATCGTCCGGTGGCTGGTGCTGACGCTTCCCAGCCAGATTCCCGCCGTCGGTTGGATCGCCATCCTGCTGGTCTACCTTTCCCCTACATGGGACGAACGGCGCCAAGGCTGGCACGACAAAGCCGTAGCGACTGTTGTGGTCAGGGCTTAGAAACCCGGACTCTGTTCTCGCAGCTTCTGGCCGATCGAGGATCAATCCGTTATTCGCCGCGCCGCCACAAATCAAGTGCTTGGAGTAGGTACTTGTCGAGCCACGGATCGAACCGAGCCTCAACGGCATCCAGGGATTCCAGGTAGTTGATCTGGAAGAGTTCCCTACTGACCGTGTGCTGGTCTTCGATCATCGAGTGACCCTCGTCGGTTTCGGGTTTCCGGTAGAAGCAGAGCGAGACGCCGACTAGACCCCGATACTCCCGTCCTATCCCGTGGAACGACAGAACGATTTCGGAACGTCCCGCCTCCGTCTCCAGCACTAGCCTTCGCCAGGCGCTGAACTCGCCGATGTTTGCGAAGTAGCCTAGATCCTTGGCCGCCTTGATTATCTGGGCGCGGTGCCACCGCCGTCGGTAGGTGGTTTCGCGGGGTGCACTGGAGTCATCGAACACCTTGCGCTCCGACGGGCCGCGGATCGCCTCGCTCAGTTGACTCGACGTCTTTGAGAATGTGACTCCTGCCCGAGTCCAGAGAACCTGGGCGTGATCTTTGGCTTGTGTCATGTTCCTGGCCAAGGCGTCATCCCGCTGCCGGAAGTGGTCGCCTATCGCAGCCACCATCTGATCGAGGTGCTCGCCCGCCCGGAGCACTTCACGCGCGATCCCCAATGCGTTGACGAATGCCTTGCGTTGGGTAGAGGCGAACATGTCTATCAGTGGGTCGAGATACCCGCGGTCGGCTGCTTCAAGGGCGTCGATATAGTCAGGCCGCTGGTCGCGATGGATTACCAGCGGAAACCAGCCTTCTCGAAGAAAGACAAGGGAGGCAAGCGCCCGAGCCACACGGCCGTTTCCATCCTGGAAGGGATGGATCTGCGTGAACCGGTGGTGCAGCCAAGCCGCGAACACTTCCGGCGCGACGCCCTGAGCACGGTAACGATCATGGAAATCCACTAGACGTTCCATCTCGACCGTCACCTGTTCGGGGGGACAGTACTCATGGACGATGCCGGCCTTGGTCGGATTGTTGGGCCACGTCTTGTAGGCGCCGTGCAGCAGTGGTATCTCCACTTTGCGACCTAGCGTGTCGATGCCCGTTGCCGTCTCTTGGCTCCGGGTGATCAGGGCATGAAGTTCCTTGATGAATGACTCGGAAAAGGGGCGGTATGACTTGACGAGCTCGAAGAGCCAGTCAACCGCTTCCTTCTGGTCGTGGATGTGGGCCGCCACTTGGGAAGATGGTTTGTCTGTCGCGTCGTGAGAGATGAGCGACTCGTCGATACCTTGTTCGATGAGCAGCCTGGTTATACCGCGATCGAGGGTGTAAAGACCCTCCAATATCCCGGTCTCGATCGCCCACTCCCGTGCCAGCCGCTCGTTGAACTCCTTCAGGGTCTCGGTGCCCAGCAGTGACTCGCGCTGCTCCATCCAGACCTGTTGCAGGGGTTGTAGTTCCCTGCTGGCCAAGTGATGCCAGTCAGCCTTGAGACCCGTGATCGGTTCCCATACCATCCCGGTTTGCCTTTCTCGGATCGGCCCGAATGATCCGAACCGCAGCGGATGTCAATCGGATACGTGAATCCAGACCCACCGTTGGATTAGTCGGTGCAGGAACGTAGCTCGTCAACTACAGCCGGTGGTGTCTCCGCAGGTCAGGCACACGTAGCAGGCGCCGTTGCGGATGGTCATGTGACCGCACGAGGAGCATGGCGGGGCGTCGCCCATCAGCCCGCCGGTCACCTGGCTGGTGTCCAGGAGGGTGGCCTGCAACGAGGGCCGGGTTACCGACTTGGCGCCGTTGCCGGTACCCATTGGGGTGGGTGAGTGCCGGGTGGCGCCGATCTTGGAGGGAGGTCCGGCGTCGGCGAACGCCGCTGCAGCGGTCTGGGCGTCGATGTCGCTCTCCTTGGTGGCCTCGATCAACTCCAACTGTTGGCCGGCTTCGGCGGCCTTCCCCTTCGGTGGCTCGGGCAGATCGCTGGCCGAGCGGTCCGGGGGAACCTGGACCAGTTCATCTCGGTGGAGATACTCGACGCCGAGCGCTCTGAATATGTAGTCGACGATCGAGTTGGCCATCTTGATGTTGGGATGGCCTTCCACGATGCCGCGGGGTTCGAAGGTCTGGAAGATGAAGGTGTCGACGAACTCCTCGAGCGGAACACCGTACTGCAGGCCCTTGCTCACCGCGATGGCAAAGCTCGCCAGGATGCCGCGTAGCGTGGCGCCTTCCTTGGCGAGGTCAAGGAATATCTCACCGAGGGTGCCGTCTTCGTACTCACCCGTTCGCAGGAACACCTTGTGACCACCTACCCGTGCCTCCTGGGTCCAGCCGGCCCGGCGGGCGGGTAGCAGGAACCGGGGTCGGGGATGATTGGCATACGCCTGGGTGGGGGAGGTACCTGCGGGCAGGCGACCCCAAGCCAGGCTCGCCTCCTGTTCGAGCGCCTCGGTTACCTGGGGATCCGACTCCTCGGAGTCACCGTCGTCGGAGGACACCGACAGCGGTTGGGAGGCCTTCGAGCCGTCTCTGTACAGGGCCATCGCCTTGAGGCCCAGTCGCCAGGACATCATGTATGCGTCGGCGACATCGTCGACGGTGACCTCGTTGGGCATGTTGATGGTCTTCGAGATGGCTCCGGAGATGAACGGCTGGGTGGCCGAAAGCATCTTGATGTGGCCGGTGTGGTGGATGAACCGCTTGCCGTACTTGCCGTTGCGGTTGGCGCAGTCGAACACGGCAAGGTGCTCGTCCCGAAGGTGGGGGGCGCCTTCGATGGTCTGGCGACCGCATATGAAGTCGTTCGCACCGCTTATCTGTTGGGCGCTGAAACCCAGTGCCTTGGCCAGGTCGAATTCGGGCGCGCTGTACTCCTCTTCCGCGAAGCCGAGCCGCTTCATCGCTTCATCGCCCATGACGAAAGCGTTGAGGGCGTGGCTCAACTCGAAGGCACCGGGCAGAGCCGCTTCGATCCTGGCCAGATCGCCGGGCGTGAAGCCGAATTGCGCAAGCGTCGGCCGGTTGATGTGCGGTGCTCCGACCAGCGACGACGAGCCGACGACGTAACAGAGGATTTCCTGGATCTGGCTGGGGCTGTAGCCGAGTCGCCGCAAGGCCGGGGCTACCGACTGGTTGGCTATCTTGAAGTATCCGCCTCCTGCCAGTTTCTTGAACTTGACCAAGGCGAAATCGGGTTCGACCCCAGTGGTGTCGCAGTCCATCACCAGGCCTATGGTCCCGGTCGGAGCGAGGCAGGACGTCTGGGCGTTGCGGTATCCGTGAAGCTCGCCTAACGATAGAGCCGCGTCCCAGGCTCGCCGGGCGGCTTCGAGCAGGTTCGAGGGGCATAGAACCGGATCGATCCCTTGAACCTGCGTTGTCACGCCTTCGTAGTCGGTAGTGCCGTAGGCGGCTCGCCGATGGTTGCGGATCACCCTGAGCATATGCTCGCGATTCTCGGCAAAGCGCGGGAACGGACCTCGAACCGCTGCCATGCGGGCGGACGTGGCGTAGGCCTCGCCCGTGAGGATCGCGGTCAGGGCGCCTGCTATAGCTCGTCCCTTTTCCGAGTCGTACGGAATGCCCGAGCGCATGAGCAGGCTGCCGAGGTTGGCGTATCCGAGACCGAGGGTGCGGTAGTCGTACGAACCCTGGGCGATTGCCCTAGAGGGGAAGTGGGCCATCGTCACGGATATCTCGAGGACGACGGACCAGAGCCGGATGGTGTGGAGGTATCCCTCGACATCGAACCCGCCGGTCTCCTTGTCGAGGAACGCGACCAGGTTGATGCTGGCCAGGTTGCAGGCCGTGTCGTCCAGGAACATGTATTCGGAGCAGGGGTTGGAGGCGCGGATCTCACCCCCCTCCGGACAAGTGTGCCACTCGTTGATCGTGGTGTGATACTGCATGCCCGGATCTGCACATGCCCAAGCCGCTTCGGCGATCTGCTGCCAGAGGTCCGAAGCCTTGACCGTACCGGTGACCTCGCCATCCACCCGGTTCACCAAGCGCCAGTCGCTGTCGTCGCGTACTGCCTTTATGAAGCGGTTGTCGACCCGGACCGAGTTGTTGGAGTTCTGACCTGACACGGTGGCGTAGGCTTCCCCGTTGAAGTCGGCCGGGAACCCGCCATGCTTGATGAGAAGACGGGCCTTCTGCTCCTCGACATGCTTCCACGCGATGAACTCTTCGATATCCGGATGGTCGACATCAAGGATGACCATCTTGGCGGCTCTTCTCGTGGTCCCGCCTGACTTGATGGCACCGGCGGCGCGGTCACCGATCTTGAGGAACGACATCAGGCCCGAACTCTTGCCTCCTCCAGCAAGCGGCTCGCCCTCGGCGCGGATACTCGAGAAGTTAGACCCGGTTCCGGAGCCCATCTTGAAGAGGCGCGCTTCACGGACCCAGAGATCCATGATGCCCCCGTCGTTGACCAGATCGTCGGCTACCGACTGGATGAAGCAGGCATGCGGAGCGGGCCTCGAATAGGCGTCCGGGGAAGGCGACACCTCGCCGGTCTCCTCGTCGACGTACCAGAAGCCCTGCCTGGTACCGGTGATGCCGTACTTGTGGGCTAGGCCGGTGTTGAACCATTGCGGGCTGTTGGGGGCGGCCATCTGGTTGGCGAGCATGTATTTGAGCTCGTCCTCGAACGTTTGCGCATCGGCCGCGGTCTCGAAGTACCCGTACGAGTCACCCCAGTGTCGCCATGTTTCGGCTAGCCGGTCGAACACATCCCTGGCCGAGCGCTCGGTTCCCACGGCGGGATTGCCGTTCCCGTCGCTTAGGCGCGCACCATCCCCGCGGCGCAGGGGGACGCCTGCCTTCCGGAAGTACTTGGAGACGATGATGTCCGTTGCCACTGCCGACCAGCCCGTAGGAACCTCTGCGTTCTGCATCTCGAACACGGTCGACCCATCCGGGTTGGTTATGCGCGACTCGCGGCGACTCCATGCCATGGTGCCGTACGGATCGTGGCCTTCGGTTGTGAACCGGCGTTCGATGCGCAGTCCTTGACCCGTGGTTGCCATGGCACCCTCCTCAACGGCACATGTCGCGGTCGTTCGCGACTCTTTCTCTTACTTTCTCCACTGGACGGGCAGGACAGATCAGGCTAATCACATCTTTGTAGTTCGTCAACTCCGGAGTTCTGATATCTGTCAAGCCATAAACCGCCCGACAAGTGGAGCGGAAGTCCAAGGGGAAGAGGGACGGACTGTCCCGGGAAGTTCCGCCAGCATAGTCGTGTCGGGAGCGGACTTGTCCTGGTTCCGCGTACTGCAGCTCCCTCATACCGGTCTCGGGTACAGGGTCTCGGTGTGCCCATCCACGCCGATGGCCTGCCCGCTGATCCGGCTTCCCCGATCCGACGCCAGGAATACCACCAGGTCGGCCACCTCCTCGGGCGTGACGAACGTACCCATCGAAGTGCCGCTTTCGTACGTGGAGCGGATCTCCGCCTCGGAGCGGTTCTCTGTCTCGGCCTGAGCCGCCACGACCCTGTCCATCCGGTCCCCGGTGAGCGCCCCCGGAAGGATGGCGTTCACGCGGATTCCATGACGACCGAGCTCCATTGCCAGGGTCTTGGTCAAACCGATCACCCCGAACTTGGCGGCTACGTAGGGCGCGCGGAGAGGCATGCCCATGATGCCGGCGGTTGAAGCGACGTTTACGATGGCTCCGCGTCGCCGGGCCTTCATCGTCGTCACGACGCGCCGGGTGCAGTTGAAGACGCCGTCGAGACCCACAGCCAAGCAGCGGCGCCACTCGCCTGGGCTGATCTCCTCCACAGGTCTGGTAGGTCCTGCGATCCCGGCATTGTTGACGAGGAGGTCGACACCCTCCCGTGCGATCGGATCCAGCCACGCGGCCACCGCATCCGGATCCGACACGTCGGCCCGGCTGCCCTCGATGCCCTCGGGCAGGCCTTCGAGGGCCGTGTCGTCTATGTCGCACACGAACACCCGCGCCCCTGCGGCCGACAGGGTTCCTGCTATGTGTAGTCCGAGTCCTCCCGCACCGGCGGTTACCACGGCACGGTGCCCGTCCAGTCGCGTGTCCATCCGGGGGAGAATATCGTCCGGATGCTTCCTCGGGCGTCATGAGATCGTCTTCCGGTGGCTACCCGTGCTCCCATGTCCGGTGAGTAGAATCCGCCCATGGATCTTTACGCCCGCGTGAACATCTTGGAAGGTAGGGCCGTCCGTCTCGGGCGCGGTAGCCTGGACGATGTCATCTCGCTCGACTCTGACCCCCTCAACCGGGCCCGGGGTTGGGTCGACAAGGGGGTGGACTACCTGTTGGTGGTCGATCTCGACGCTGCTGCATACCGCTCGTACCGGAACCGTCCGCTGATCGACCGCATGCTCGACGGACTCGACGTACCGGTCGTGGTGGCTGGAGGCATCCGCTCCGAGCGGGAAGCGGGCCGTTTGATCGAGCAGGGCGCTTGGAAGGTGACCATGGGCACCGCCGCGATAGAGAGCCCAAACATGGTTTGGGACCTGTGCCGTGACTATCCCGGGCGTATGATGATCTCCCTCGACGTGCTGGAGAACGAGGAACTGGTCACACGGGGGTGGACCTCGAACTCCGGACGTTTCCTCGAGGAGGTAATGGTCGAGATGGCCTCCTGTGGCGTTTCGGGATTTCTCGTTGCCGATGCACGGCGGGACGTGCTTGCAGAACCGCCCAACTGGGAGATCCTCCGGACCGCCCTCGAATACATCGACGAACCCGTGATCGCCTCCGGCGGCGTTCGCAATCTGGACGATGTGAGGAAGCTGACTTCCATCGAGGTTGAGGGTCGGGCGCTGGCAGGTCTGGTGGTCGGTCGGGAGGTGACCGAAGGCCGTTTCACCATCGGCCAGGCCAAGGCGGTGCTGAGTGGTCCGGCTCGGACGCCGTCCAATGTACGCCAGGCGAGGGTGATCGTACCCTGCAGCAACCTGGATGACAGTATCGAGTTCTACCAGGGTGCTCTCGGCCTGCCGAGCCTCGCCATGTTCGAACGTGAGGAGGCCCGGCAGAAGGAGCCGGACCCGGAGGAAGCGAGCCGGGCTGCCGATCGGGGGGTCTTGCTCGATGTGGGGGAGGGCTTGTTGCTGGAACTCGTACCGGACAACCGTTCTCCCGAAGACTCACATGGAAGGCGCCGGTTTCGCCTGGTCCTGGTGGTGGACGACATCGAAGTGTGGCGTGTCCGGCTCGTTCGTCTCGGCCATGACCCGGTGATGGGGGTGGGTGGGCAGGCAGCTTCCCTCGAGCTCACCGCACCCGATGGCGTGACGGTCACGATCTCGGAGCCCCTCGGCCTGCGGGCATCCCATCCCGGTAGCGTCCTCTAGCGGTTGGAGCGGGGTTTGGCACGGCGATCGGTGAGGGTTCCCAGCAGCCGTGTGCCGCTGCTCGCGCTGTCGGCTCTCCTCTGTCTATTCCTGGCCGCTTGCGAGTTCCGGATCTACGCCGACCTGGTCATCGAGGAGGACGAGAGCGGCACGCTCTCGGTGGAATTGTCCATGGACGAGGAACTTGCCGTCCTGGCGGGCGGAGCCCTCGGGGGTGAGTTGGCTATCGGGGAGGACCTGGTTCCGCAAGGCTGGACAGCAGAGGTGGTCACCGAGGAAGGATACGAAGGTATCCGAGCCTCCGCGGCCTTCGACTCCCTGGAACAGCTCGGCACGCGCCTCGGGGAGTTGGCTAGCGGCACCGCCGACGGGGAAGCGTCGCTGACCGGTTTCCTATCGGACATGTCTCCCATCCGGATGGAGGACAGCTTCGTCTTCCGGCTCGAGATGCCCGAGGACACGGAGAGCCTGCTGGGCGAGGGCTTGGCGGCGAGTCCCATTCCGCTGGATATGGCGCTGCTGGACGAGGTGTTCGACATCCGGCTTTCTCTGGTCCTGCCCGGCGAGGTTGTGACCAGCAATGCCGACCTCGTGACCGGGGAGACGATGATCTGGAACCTGTCGCTTACGGACAGCGGGCGGGTGCTGGAGGCGGAGTCGCGGTTGCCCCGCTCCGGTCCTCCGATGATCATCGTATGGGGAGCCGCGGCGCTGGCCGCTGTGGTTGCCGTGGCGATCGTGGTCAGGATACGCAGGGGCCGCCGGCCGCCGGCTTCCGATCGAGTTGCCGAGTTTGGAGCTCCTCCGGGAGTGGACCCATCCGGATCGGCAGGTTGAGGAACCTCGGACAGGTGTCCTGACACCGGGTTCATTGCAGGCGCGCGGCGTTGCTCGACCATCCCGAGCGGTTGGACAGAGCGAACCGGACACCCGCTCCGGCGGCTGAGGGTTTGTGAGATACTGGGCGGGCCCGCATCCCGCCGGGGGGAGACTTCGTGAGGTTCATCGACGGCAAGCCACCCACACACGAGTTGACCTATTCCGAGGTCTTCCTCGCGCCCGCATTCTCCGATGTCGCCTCGCGTATGGATGTGGATCTGACCTCTCCCGACGGGGTGGGGATGAACATCCCGATCGTGGTGGCGAACATGACAGCGGTAGCAGGCCGCCGGATGGCCGAGACGGTGGCGCGCCGCGGCGGGCTGGCGGTCTTTCCCCAGGATGTCGAGTTGGAAGCTGTGTCCGACATGGTGGCGTCCGTGAAGAACGCGCACCTGGTGGTCGACACGGCGGTCACGTTGACTCCCCAGGACAACGTCAACACAGCCCGGGCCCTGATCAGCAAGAGATCCCACCGGGCTGTCATAGTGGTGGATGCGGAGAAGCGCCCGGTGGGGATATTCACCGAGGGCGACAAGGAAGGGGCAGATCCGTTCACCCCGCTCGTGGAGGTCATGACTCCGGAGCCGATCGTCCTGCCGGACAGGCTCGGTCCGGAGGCCATGTTCAACACCCTTGTGGAGCGGCGGGTCCATCTCGCTCCGGTGGTGGACAGGTCAGGACGCCTGGTGGGTGTCATCACCGAGCAGGGCGCCATAAGGGCCGATCTTTACCATCCGGCGGTTGACAGCGGCGGCCGGTTGCTGGTCGGGGCCGCAGTGGGGATAAGTGGCGATGCAGGCGCCCGAGCCGAGCAACTCGTCGACGTAGGGGTGGACGTTCTCGTGGTGGATACCGCCCACGGTCACCAGGGTCGCATGATCGAAGCACTGAAGGAGGTCCGTTCGGTGATCGACGACCGCCCGATCGTCGCAGGAAACGTGGTTACGGAGGGAGGGGTCGCGGATATCCTGGACGCCGGCGCGGACATCGTGAAGGTTGGGGTGGGCCCCGGAGCCATGTGCACCACCCGCATGATGACCGGCGTCGGCAGGCCCCAGTTCTCTGCGGTCCTGGAGTGTGCGGTTGCTGCCCGTTCCCGGGGCCGGCACATCTGGGCGGATGGAGGCTTGAGACACCCCAGGGACGTGGCCCTGGCCCTCGCGGCCGGCGCGGCCGGCGTGATGATCGGCTCGTGGTTCGCCGGTACGTACGAGTCGGCCGCTCAGGCCTTACGCGATCCGAGGGGAAGGGTGTACAAGGAGAACTACGGCATGGCCTCCCGGCGGGCGG
>Ga0209754_1001242_pt1 | contig 26908 bp, 19 predicted proteins | sample MesohylBB_FD_187295 | JGI IMG/M metagenome (GOLD analysis project Ga0209754, IMG submission 187295) | Host-associated microbial community of the marine sponge Aplysina aerophoba from Gulf of Piran - sponge mesohyl, lysed by bead beating... | ecosystem: Host-associated > Porifera > Sponge >... | reverse complement strand
GTGAACGACTCCGGCGCTTTGTAGCCGGAGTCCAGGGCCACGTCCGTGACGGTCGCTCCCGCTCGACTCAGGTGCCACGCGGCCCGCTCGAGCCGCAGTCGCCGCGCGTACTCCGCGGGCGATTCTCCCACCTGCGCCCGGAAGATTCTCTGCAAGTACGTAGGCGACAGGCCGATGTAGCGGGCCAGATCCTCGAGTCGAACCGGCTCGTTGCTGTGGTCGGCGATGTAGTCGATCGCCGCTTGCACATAGAGACGATGTCGGCTGTCCGTGGAGGCTCTCATCCGGCGTCATTCGAAGATACCCGGTCGCGAAGTCAGCACGACCTCGTCGCCCACCGCTGGTGGCGTCCATTCCTCATAGCGGTTGCCGTTCCAGACCATCCACAGGTAGCGGTCGGCCTCCAGCGGTTCAACGAAGTCGTATCGGATCGAAGACGGCCCTCCCCCATCCGGATCAACTCCGAGGACCTCAACTCGAAGGTCGCCCAGATCGACCACATCGCCAATCTGGAAGGGTCGTTCCTTCGACCGGTGGTAGCGGCTGAAGGGGTCGGGGAACAGGCCCTCGACCGGCTCGACGAGGAGGACGGCCTCGTCAACTCGCGCCACTCGAACATCCGTCGATCCGTGCGACAGCACCCGCAGCCGGCGCGGCGCCGAGCGCCCGTCGGCCCAGCGCATCGTGAAGATCGAGGTGGTCAGATAGACGGAGTCCGTCGGGTTCACCAGGATCAGGTCGCGACGCCCGAGTTTCGCATCGTCGGGCACGCTCTCCGACGCGACCTCCATCCGCCGCGCCGCCCGATTCTGAGTGTCCAGGAACACGTAAGACACCGCGGGCGCCACCACGAGGTGCATTCACCAGGAGCCCGGCGAGCGCCACTCGTCGTGCTGTACCGAGAGGACTGACCGCAAGACAACCAAGGAGCCCCATCGAGCAGAACCCGACAAAGAACAGGAGCCGGTTCTGCGGACCGACCGCGCTGATCGGAATGAGCGACAGGGCGGCCCCCAGGAGGAAGAACCGGGCAAGGGAGTTCCGGCGCAGGACCTGAAGGAAGAGCCAGGCAAGTGCGACGACCAGGACCAGCGCCGCGACACGCAGCCCCCACGCTTCACTCGTCCCGAGATCGAGGACGAATGCCCAATCGGCTGGGTAGGGAGTCCACTGCCCCAGGATCAGGGCCGACGATCGATCGACGAGCAGGGCAATGAAGCCACCGGGGTCACCGAGAGGATCGACGTACACGCCGGACCCCCGCGCGCCGAAGCCACCCAGTCGATAGGTGAGAAGCCAACCGACCGCCACGCCAGCATGCGGTGCCAGCGACAGGAGTCGTGCCCGCCAGGTACCGCGGTCGAGGACCAGCGCCCACGCCCCGAGGAGCGCAACCGTTGAGACGCCCAGCTCGGCTGAAAGCAACGCCAGGGCAAGACACGCCGGCGCCAGCACGGCGCCGGGGCGCCACTCGTCGTCGCGCCATCTCAGGTGGCAACGGAGACTCAGAAGCCCGAAGAAGGTGGCCAAGAGAGCGTTGCGGTTCGCGAGATACGCCGCCGGCAGCGAGTGGGCATCGTCCACCGCGTACAGAAGCGCCGCCAATCCGGCCGCCCACAGGGCCCCACGAGCCTCCCGACCGAACAGGCGGCGATACAGCGCACCCGCCACACCTACACAAAGCCCCAACCACACCAGGCTGTGCAGATGCATGAGCACCGGAGAGCCGGGCCACAACAGATAGTCGAGCTGCATCGACAGCACGCTCAGGTAGCGGAAGTTGGCGTGCCGCAGATCCGGGCTCGCCCACCAGGGCAGTGTGCCCGCCTCCATCTCGGCTCGATTACTGTCTCTATCGCCGTCGTAGAAGACGAAGAGCTGGAAAGGATCGTCGCCGAGCCCAAGCAGGTGATGACGCTGGAGGTGGTCGTCGAGTTGAAAGCCACCCCACAGGGCCGGAACCAGCAGCAACACGGCCAGGAGCCCCGCTGCCACCGGCAACCGCTCGTGCCGAAGCAGTCGGGTGACCAGCTCGAGAGCCTCCCCCATGCCGGAAGTCTGCCGCGCGGAGACCCTCCGCGCCTGACCGAAGCCGCACGAAGACCTGACCAATCTTGCGATTCCTCGGGACGATAGGATGCCCGCCTGTCTCAACCACAGACCTTCGCCGTCCAGGGAGGAAGTCCGGCATGAAAGTACCGGCCACGTTGGCATTCGTATTCGTCGTCCTTGCTGCGCTCAGCATCGGTTGCACGCAGAGCACTGGCGCCGAAGGAGCAGAAGCCCAGGAGTCCGAAAACACGGTCCCGCTCCGCGCGGTCCAGGACGCGGAGACCGGCTCGATCGCCATCTACCGCGAGGGCGAAGACGAACCCATCGTCACCCAGAACGCCGGCGCCGAGCATAGGCCGTTCCTGCACCCGATCGCGGCCCCGGACGGCAAGGGGCTGGCGACGCAGTACAGCCCGGGGCATCACCCTCACCAGACCGGGCTCTACTGGGGCTTCACGCGGGTCAACGGCGAGCCGATGGACGAGGACACGCTCAGGCAGTGGTTCTACCGGCGCGACAAGCCCGAGGACATCGCCAGGGCGGTCGGCCGGGACTACTTCCACAACCCGGGCGGCGACTACTGGCGCCGCGATTCGGCCTCCGTGGTCACCGAGTCCGGGTCCGAGGTGCAGTGGCAGACGGTCTACGGGATGCTCGACGCCGACGGCAACGCCTTCATGACGGAGACCCAGAACTGGACGATGCGGGCCGAGGAAGACCGTTTCATCCTCGATCTCGAATGGGCCGGCGAGGCGCACAAGGACGTCTCGATCAACGAGATGTCCTACGGCGGCATGTTCCTGCGCATGCCCTGGCACAAGGACATCCCCGGCGAGGCGGTCAACGCGGCGCGCCAGCGCAACAGGCAGGCCGAAGGCCAGCGCGCGATGTGGGTCGACGTCGGCATGCTGGTCGAGGGCCGCGACGACTTCCTCCACGTCGCCATCTTCGACCACCCGATGAACGCCGGCTACCCCCAGACCTGGCGCGTCGACGGCCAGCTCGGCGTGGGGCCCGCCCGGGCGCGGATGGGCGACTGGCACATCCCCGAGGGCACGACCGAGGTCATCCGCCACCGGCTCATCGTCTACACCGGCGAACTCAACGATCTCGAACTGACCGAGGACTGGCACGAGTACACGGGCGCGGGAGAAGACGCCTACTCCACCGCGTCGCTCTGGGGCATCGCCCAGCAGGAGGCGAAGCAGGAGAAGTTCCTGACCCCGGAAGAGGCGGTCGCGGCGATGACGGTGCGCGACGGCTTCCAGGTCAACGCCTGGGCCTCGGAGCCGATGATCACCCAGCCGATGGCCTTCGCCTGGGACGACCGCGGCCGCATGTGGATCGCCGAGAACCGGGACTACGAGACCCGCGGCCGCGGCTTCTCCGGCTCGGGCGACAGCCGCATCCTGATCCTGGAGGACACGGATCGCGACGGGACAGCCGACAGCAAGAAGGTCTTCGCGGAGGGCATCCCCTTCCCGGCGGCGCTGGCGGTCGGCTTCGACGGCGTCTTCCTCGGCGCCCCGCCCCACCTGCTCTACCTCCCCGACCGCGACGGCGACGACATGGCCGACATGGACGACGCCGAGATCCTGCTGACCGGCTGGGGCATCCGGGACCGTCACGAGACGATCAACAGCTTCCACTGGGGGCCCGACGGCTGGCTCTACGGCCTGGAAGGGTTCGCGACGCCCTCCAGGATCCGCAAGCCGGGTCCCGAGGAGACGATCTACGGCCACAACGATCCCTTCCCGGACGACATCTTCGAAGCGGACGGGGTCGACATCAACGGCGGCGTCTGGCGCTACCACCCGACGAAGGACCGCTTCGAGGTCGTCGCCCACGGCTTCAGCAACCCCTGGGGCATCGACTACGACGCGAAGGGCCAGATCTTCATCACCGCCTGCGTGATCCCCCACCTTTTCCACGTCGTCCCCGGCGGCATCTACCATCGGCAGGGCGGCTCGCACTTCAATCCGTACGTCTACGGCGACATCCGCACGATCGTCGACCACCGGCACCGCTCCGCGCACGGCGGCGCCCGCGTCTACCTGTCGGACGCCTTCCCCGAAGAGCACTACGGCCGGCTGTTCATGGCGAACATCCACGAGCACGCGGTGCTCTCCGACGAACTCGAGCCCCAGGGGTCCGGCTTCGTCGCCCGCCACGGCGAGGACTTCCTGCTCGCCAACAACAAGCAGTGGGTCGGCTTCAGCATGGAGATCGGGCCAAGCGGCGACGTCTACGTCCTCGACTGGCACGACGCGGACATCTGCGGCAACGACGTTCAGCACAAGGAGACCGGGCGCATCTTCCGCATCACTCCCGAGCAGTCCCGCGCGGACAACTGGGAGGGGCGCTACGACGACATCAAGGAGATGTCGAACGAGAAGCTGGTCGAACTGCAACTCTCGAAGAGTTCCTGGCACGCGCGACGGGCACGGGTCGTCCTCCACGGCCGGGCGGCCAAGGGCGAAGTCGACGCCTCGGTACACGACGCGCTGCACGAGATGTTCGCGTCCAACCCGGACGGCGACCTCCGTCTGCGGGCCATGTGGGCACTCCACGTGACCGGCGGCTTCACGGCGGACCAGTTGACCGAGGCCCTGGACGACCAGGACCAGCACGTCCGCGCCTGGGCGATCCAGCTCCTGACCGAGGATCACGACGCCTCCGCCGCGGCCACCGAGAAGTTCATCGAGCTGGCCGAGCGCGACGCCTCCCCCATCGTGCGCCTGTACCTGGCGGCCGCTCTCCAGCGCGTCGAGCACGACGTGCGGTGGCCGATCGCCGAGCACCTGGCGACGAAGGGCGACGACGCGGACGACCACAACATCCCCAAGATGATCTGGTTCGGCCTCGAGCCCCTGGTTCCGGAAGACCCGCAGCGCGCGCTCCGGCTCGCCAGGACCTCCCGGATCCCGATGCTCTCCGAGAACGTCGCCCGACGCGCCGTCGCCGCGAACCAGCTCGAGTTCCTCGTTACCTCGCTCGACGACCGGTCCGACGCCCGACCGGCCCTTCTGCGCGGCATGCGGGACGGGCTGGAAGGCCAGTTCGAGCTCGACCGGCCGGAGGAGTGGGCTTCCGTCTACCGCAAGCTGAAGAGGGACAAGTCACTCGCCGACCTCGCCGAGGAAGTCGACCAGCAGTTCGGCGGCGTCGAGGTCGCGCGCCGATTCCTCGCGACGCTCGACGACGAGAGCGCGCCGGCCGAAGACCGGCGGGGGGCCATCCGCGGCCTCGCCGACCAGCAGCACTCGGAGCTCTTCGAGCGGCTACCCGCCCTGCTGGAAGTACCGGAACTGCGCCTCGCCACGATTCGGGCCTACGCCGCGTTCGACGGCCGCTGGGAAGCCGCGCTCCTGCTGCTGGGGCACTACGACTCCTTCAACGCGGACGAGAAGCTCGCCGCGGTGCAGACGCTGTCGTCCCGGCCCATCTACGGCCGGGTGCTGATGGGCGCGATCAAGAGCGAGAACATCCCCCGGCGCGATGTGCCGGCCTACGTCGCCCGCCAGCTCCACCGCGTCGTCGGCAGCGGCTTCCTCGAAGTCTGGGGGCCGATCACCCGGGTCTCCAGCGAGAAGACCGCCGCCATCGCGAAGTACACGACGATGCTGAACGACGAGGCGATCGCGGCGGCCGACCCGGCGCACGGCGAGCAGATGTTCAGCGAGCTTTGCGGCGTCTGCCACCAGATGTTCGGCGAGGGCGGCATGATCGGTCCCGATCTCACCGGCTCGAACCGCACGGAGCTCGACTACCTGCTGACGAACATCATCGACCCGAGCGGCGACATGCAGGACGCCTACCAGACCCTGATGGTGACCACCCGGGACGGCCGCACCTACTCAGGCACCGTGGCCACGAAGGACGCCCGAGCCATGACCCTCCGGGTCGTCGGCCAGGACGAGATCGTCATCCCCCATTCGGACATCCAGTCGCACGACTACTTCCCGCTGTCGATGATGCCGGAGGGACTGCTCGACGGGTACGACGACGACGAGGTGACGAACCTCGTCGCGTACCTGATGACCGCCCAGGAAGAGACGAACCCTCAGGGCCCCTGAGAGCCCTGAGGACACCGACATGACGAACGTCGCGATGATCGGACTCGGCTTCGGCGCCGAGTTCATCCCCATCTACCAGGCGTACCCCGGCGCCAACGTCCACGCGATCTGCCGCCGCGACGAATCAGAACTGAACCAGGTCGGCGACCAGTTCGGCATCGAGCATCGCTACACGGACTACGACGACGTGCTCGCCGACCCGGCCGTGGACTACGTTCACATCAACACGCCGATCCCCGACCACGCCTGGATGTCGCTGGCCGCGCTCGACGCCGGCAAGCACGTGATGTGCACCGTGCCGATGGCGACGACCGTCGACGACTGCCGCAAGATCACAGAAAAGGTCGAGGAGACCGGCCTCAGGTACATGATGGCCGAGACGGTCGTGTACAGCCGCGAGTTCCTGTTCATCAAGGAGTTGTACGAGAAGGGCGAACTGGGCGACATCCAGCACCTCGCGGCCTCGCACCCACAGGACATGGACGGCTGGCCGTCCTACTGGGAGCGGATGATCCCGATGCACTACGCGACCCACGTCGTCAGCCCGTGCCTCGGACTCGTCGACGGACTGGCCGAGTACGTGAGCTGTTTCGGCTCGGGCTCGGTCCGCTCTGACATCGCCGAGAAGTCGGGCAACCGCTTCGCCGTCGAGACCTGCCACATCAAGTTCAAGGATCGCGAGCTCACTGCGCACATCTGGCGCTTCCTCTACGACGTCGCCAGGCAGTACCGCGAGAGCTTCGACGTCTACGGCACGAAGAAGAGCTTCGAGTGGACCCTGATCGAGGACGAGCCGCACGTCCTGCACACGGCGAAGAAGCCCGAGCACGAGATCCCGGAGAAGATCGAGGTGCCGGACTACGCGCACCTCCTGCCTGAGGAGATCCGCCACTTCACCCTGCCGCAGGAAATCCACGACGCGGAGCACCTCTCCTTCATCCAGGGCGGCGGCCACGGCGGCTCCCACCCCCACCTCGTCCACGAGTTCCTCAGCGCGCTTCGTGACGACCGCGATCCCTGGCCGAACGCGACAACCAGCGCCAACTGGACCTGCGTCGGGATCTGCGCGCATGAATCCGCCTTGAAGGGCGGAGAGATCGTCCGCCTGCCGGACTTCACTCTCAGTATCTGACACGTCACCACGAGTCCACTCCGACTTACAGAGGGCCCATGAACAAGACCAAGCTACTGATCGCGAGCTTCCTCACCATCCTGGTTGCCGGACTTGGCACGGCGGTCCGGGGCGGCCTCCTCCTCGAGTGGGGCACGGAGTTCGGCTTCACGCAGACGGAACTCGGACAGATCACCGGCGGCGGTTTCGTCGGCTTCGGACTCGTCATTCTCCTGGCCAGCGCCTTCCTCGACCGCTACGGCTACAAGCCGTTCCTGATGGGCGCGGGCGTTCTGCACATGCTGTCGGTCATCATCGCCCTTGCGGCCACTTTCGTCTACAACGGGGCGATCGACACGGACCCGGACCTTGCCCGGGCCGGGGCCTACTTCTGCCTGTTCTGGGGCGTCTTCATCTTCGCGGTCGCGAACGGCATCTGCGAAGCGGTGATCAACCCGCTGGTCGCGACGCTGTACCCCAAGGAGAAGACCCACTACCTGAACATCCTCCACGCCGGCTGGCCCGCCGGCCTGATCGCCGGCTCGCTCCTGGGGATCGGCCTGATCGGCCGCGTGCGCTGGGAGATCGTCCTCGCGCTCTATCTCGTTCCGACCCTCATCTACGTCCTGATGATGGCCAAGGAGAAGTTCCCCAGGTCCGAGGCGGCGGCCGCCGGCGTCAAGTTCATCGACATGGTCAAGGAGTTCGCCGCGCCCATGCTGCTCTTCCTGCTCGTGCTCCACGTCTGCATCGGCTACGTCGAGCTCGGAACGGACAGTTGGATCGTCAACATCATGGACACCGTGCTCGGAGGCAAGGGGCTCTTCATCCTCCTCTACACCTCCATCCTGATGTTCGTGCTGCGCTTCTTCGCCGGCCCGATCGTCCACCGGATCAATCCCCTCGGGCTGCTGTTCGTCAGCGCCTGCGTCGCCGCCATCGGCCTCTACTCGCTCGGCTCGCTGGCCGGCGCGGTCACCGTGATGATCGCCGCCACGATCTACGGCGCCGGCAAGGCCTTCTTCTGGCCGACGATGCTGGCCGTCGTCTCCGAGCGCTTCCCCAAGGGCGGCGCCCTGACGCTCGGCGCCGTCGGCGGCGTCGGCATGCTCTCGGCGGGCCTCCTCGGCGGCCCGGGCATCGGCTACCTCCAGGACCGGCACGCCTCGAACGACCTGCAGGCGAACGCCCCCGCCGTCTACGAGGAGTACAAGGCCCAAGGCACGAACAGCTTCCTGTTCTTCGCCCCCGTCCAGGGCCTCGACGGCTCCAAGGCCGGGCCGGTCATGGAGAAGGCGAAGGACTTCAGCATCGAGCTGCCTCCGGACGAGCAGGCGGTGCGCGACGCGTCCTTCCACGGCGGCCAGACCGCTCTGCGGATCACCGCGGCCATACCCGTATTCATGGCGCTGGGCTTCCTCTACCTGATCATTCACTTCAGGCGGAAGGGCGGCTACAAGCAGATCGAACTGACGTCGCAGCAGGAGAGCTGATCAAGGGGAGTCGGGCGATTCGGCGCGCCGGCAGCGGCCTAGCGCATCGGCCGTCGTCGGCTGCGGGCTCCACCTGAAGGTCGAAGAGGGGGACGCCCATTGCTTCCGCGGCATCCGCCATCCGGCGGTCGTAGGTGGCGAGCTCGATTCGCCATCCTCGCTCCTTCGTCAGGTAGTCGAGCGACGCGAGATGGAGCACGTCGAGTGTGCGAAGCGGGACGCCGAACGGCTCCAGAGCCCGTTCGAGCATCGGCGGCGCCAGCCTCAGCAGATCGATGCGCTCCAGGAGATCTCTGGCCCGCTCTCCGTGGGATTCCGCGCAGGAGCGCCTGTGCAGGACGTTCCGGACCTCGTACTCCAGCAGGCGGCTCGAGAGGAGCGAAGCATCCCAGAGTGCCTCCGGAGGACGCCGGTCTTCAAACAAGAGGTGGGCGACGGCAACGGAACTGTCGACGTAGATCAGAGCCGGTCGCTCCTCGTTTCGTCCAGCAGTTTCATGCCCTCCTTGAAGGTCATGACTGGCTTCGGCTTGGGCAGCGGTCGCGACCCCGGCTCGATCGCGCGGGGCGTCAGGATGCCCTCCCGCACCATTTCGGCGAACTCCGCGTCAGCCAGCCTCGGGCTCCGGTCAGGACGCGGCGGGCCGAGTTCGGCAACCACCCGGTCGCGGTTCGTGACGAGCACCGTCTCTCCCGCGGCGGCGATGCGAACGTACTCGCTGAGCTTGCTGTTGAGCGTCTTGAGGCCGACGGATCTCATGGCCCTGAAAGTAGCTCTACCAGTAGCTCCTTCGTCAAGGCCCCCAACCGTCCAGTCGCCCTCTCGTTCCGGCCAGCGCCGCTCCAATCTCCGGCTGCGACGCCGTCGTCTGGCATGATCGTGCGGCGGAGTGGTAGAGGTAAACGAGCAAACCGGCTACGGTGACGTAGCACTCTGCCTGGAGTGCGGCGAGCCCCTCTCCGGCACGTTCTGCTCGCAGTGCGGCGCGAAGAACCGCGCCCCACTTCGACCCTTCCATCACTGGCTGCAGGACCTCGGCCGCCAGGTCGCCGTCCTCGATATCCGGTTGCTTCGGACTCTGCCGCGGCTCTTCTTCTCGCCGGGTCGCCTGACCGTCGAGTACGCGGCTGGGCGACGCCAGCCGTACACCTCGCCGATCCGGCTCTACGTCGCGGCAAGCGCCGTGGTGCTCGCGGCGATGAGCCTGCTCGGCATCGCCGATCTCGAGACGATGCTCGCCAACACGGGCGAAGAAGGCCTCGCCGCGCTTGAACAAACGCTAGAAGGGGTCGCCGATCTCAGGGACCCCGTCTTCCAGGCGCGGTTCAACCGAAGCCTGGACGCGGTTTTCCCGATCCTGAACCTGCTCAGTCCACTCGCGATCATGGTGCTGCTCAAGCTCCTCTACTGGCGGCGATACCTGCAGGAACATCTGGCCTTCGGCTGCCACTATGGCACCTTCCTCGTCGTCGTCACACTGATGCCACTGCTGGTGTCGGGGGTTGCCCGTCAGATCGCGATCATCGTGGTGACGATCGTCTCGCTCCTCTACCTCGTGGTAGCGATGCGCCGTGTATACGGTGGCGGTTGGGCCGGGCTGATCGTGCGCTTCGTAGCTCTCGCCGTCGGGTTGCTGGCATTCCTCACCGTGGAGGGAATGCTGGCGTGGATGATCGCTCTGATCGCCGCCGTGCTCTGACGCCGGCAGTCGCTCCTACTGCGACGGCGCCTGGTACAGCTCGATCTCGTAACCGTCCGGGTCGCGGAAGAAGATGATCGTAGGCGGATTGTCGCCGGAAATCGTAACGTGACGCAGGGTCGAGCCCGCGGCCTCGGCCCGCTTCGCCAGCGCCTTGGCGTTTGCTGTGTTGACGATGATCCGGCCGTACCGTCCCTTCCCCTCGGGCAGCGGATCGTCGTTCAGGTGCGCAAGGGCGAGGCCCGCACCACCGCCAGGCGCCACCAGACCGATCTCGATCGGATCGTCCGAGTCCGGCGGGTACTGCCAGGCACGAGTGAACCCCAGCACCTCGGCGTAGTACTTCTCCGACCGCTCGAGGTCTGCCACGTTGATGGCTACCAGCCCCAGTTCAGCGTCCGACTTGTCGTCTCCCGCCATCACCAGGCCGCAAACGCCCAACAACATCGCCGCAGCCGCGACACCAACGGTCCACTTCGCCATTTCCAGCTCCCTTCGAAGCATCAAGATTCCCTGTCAACAAGAGGGTGCGCGAGGATAGCGCGCCCCGTGCGCGGCGATCAAAGACCGCCGGCCATCGCTTCGAGCTTCAGCACCGTTCTCCAGTTCCGCACGGTCATCGTCGTAGACAGCTTCGACTCGAAGTACTGGGTGGTCAGCTTGGTGCGCGCAAGCCCGTCCGGGCAGTAGAAGTACACCTCTCGCCCCGCCACCGCAAACTCGTCCGGCGGCGAGCGGTCGGGGTCGAGCGCGTCGATGTCCGCGGCTTCCGGCCGCTCCGCCAGGAATCCGACGTGCAGTTGGCCGATGTTCGCACCGGCTTGGAGGAAGGGGTTCTTGCGGACGACCGCCGTAAACTCATCGGCCGCTCGGATCAGCACCGGTACGCGCCAGCCCAGTCTCGCCGCGACCGCCTCCTGGATCAGACCGGGCACAAGGCCGGCCAGGGCCGGACCCGCTCGAAAGACGACGTTGCCACTCTGGATGTACGTCCGAACATCCCCGCAACCCGCGTTGTTGAACATCGCGGAGAGGTCTTTCATCAGCAGCCTGTTCTTGCCGCCGACGTTGATGCCGCGCAGCAAGGCGACGTGCGTGTCCGCCGTCATGCGCTTCGCATCGCCACGCCCTGAGGCGCAAGCTCCTACTCCACCGGATTCGCCGCGATGAACTCGTTGATGATGCCCGCCAGCTCCTCGCCGTGGGTCTCCTGGATGAAGTGGCCCGCGCCCTCGACGGTCACGTGGGGCTGGCCCTGCGCGCCGGGAACCCGGCGCTGGAACGGTCTCTCGCCGCCGCGCGTTACCGGGTCGCTGTCTCCGTAGGCGGTCAGGAACGGCTTCTCCCAGCGCTCGAACACCTCCCAGGCTTCGCGGTTCGCCTCGTTCGCCGGATCGTCGGCGAAGACCGGCACCCGCTGCGGCATGATCAGCGGGCCTGCCTTGTAGGCCGGCTCGGGGAACGGCGCATCGTAGGCGGCCGCGACCGACGGGTCGCCCGTGTTGTTCGCCAGCATGCCGCCGGTGGGAATGTCGCCGCGATCGATCATCGCCTGGTTCCTGCGCTTCCATCGGATGAAGGCGCTGTTCTCCGGGAAGTCCTCCGGGCCGGCCGCCCCGCCGACCGGCAGGCCGGTGTTCGACACGACGACGCGCGCGAAGCGCTCCTCGTTCTCCGCCACCACGCGGAGGCCGATCAGTCCCCCCCAGTCCTGGCCGAAGAACGTAGCGTCCCGGAGGTCGAGGGCCTCGACCAGTTCGGTCATCGCGTCGACGTGGAACTTGTAGGTGTGGGTGTCCATGCTCGCCGGCTTGTCCGAGCGCCCGAAACCGATCAGGTCGGGCACGATGCAGCGATGGCCGGCCGCGACCAGGACGGGGATCATCTTCCGGTAGAGGTACGACCAGGTCGGCTCCCCGTGGAGCAGCAGGATCGGTTCGCCGTCAGCCGGCCCCTCGTCGAGGTAGGCAACCCGGTAGCCGTCGGCCTCCAGGTAGTGCGGCGCGAAGTCGAAGTCGGGCAGGTTCTCGAACCGGGCGTCGGGTGTGCGGTAGACGCCGGGACGGATCTCCTCGCCAAGAGCTGGCGCCGCCATCGCCGCGATGACCACGGCGATGACGCCCAGTCTCGCCACAGCTATGGGGGTTCTCCGTGATCTCTTCATCTCGCGTCCTCCGTTCTCTCGGGTAAAGGCTGTGGCACTGTCGCGACAGCCTATCGGGCGCTATCCTCTCCGCGCCCCCAGAAGCGGAAGTAGGCCTCCATGACTCAAAACGGAACCGCAGTGCGCCTGACCGGCGTCCGCAAGACGTTCGGCGCCCACACGGCCGTTGACGACCTGGACCTCACAATCGAGCCCGGCACGATCTACGGCCTGCTGGGCCCCAACGGCTCCGGCAAGACGACCACGATCCGCATGATGATGGGCATTCTCCTGCCCGACAGCGGCCGGGTGGAGCTCTTCGGCGGCCCGCCCGACTTCGAGCGACGCAGCCGGGTCGGCTACCTGCCCGAAGAGCGCGGCGTCTACGAGAAGATGAAGGTCCTCGACCAGCTCGTGTTCTTCGGCGAGATCCGCGGCGTCGCGCGGCCCCTGGCACGCACCCGGGCCGAGGAGTGGCTGGAGCGCCTGGGCCTGACCGAATGGGCCTCCAAGAAGGTCCAGACCCTGTCGAAGGGGATGCAGCAGAAGGTCCAGTTCATCTCGACGGTGCTCCACGACCCGGAGCTGCTGATTCTCGATGAGCCCTTCAGCGGCCTCGACCCGATCAACCAGGACGTGCTGGAAGAGATCGTCCTCGAGGAGAAGGAGCGCGGCAAGACGATCCTCTTCTCCACCCACCTCATGGAGCAGGCGGAGCGGCTCTGCGAACGGGTCTGCCTCATCTCGCGGGCCCGCAAGGTGCTCGACGACGACCTGAAGGAGTTGAAGCGCCGCGAGCGAACCGGTGTCGTGGCCGTCGAGTTCGACGGTGAGGCGCCTCGGATCGCGTGGCCGGAAGTCCTGGAAGTCGAGCAGGTGGGAGCCGCGTTCCACCTGTCCCTTCACGACGGGGTGCGCCCGGAGGAGATCCTGGGGGCGGTGCTCGCGGAAGGCGTCAGCCTGCGCCGGTTTGAACTGCTCGAGCCGCGGCTGCACGAGATCTTCGTCCGCCATGCCGGAGACCCCGGCGACGACGACTCGGCTCAGCCGGCGGGAGGTGCGTCATGAAGCAGGTCTGGTCGGTGATCCGGCGGGAGTACGTGGAGCGCGTCAAGACGAGGGCGTTCATCCTCTCGACGCTCGGCATGCCGCTGCTCATGATCGGCATCATGGCGGTGGTTGGCTTCGTCGCGTTTCTCTCCGAGCAGTCGGAGCGGCAGATCGTCCTCGTCGACCAGAGCGGACAACTCGGTGAACGGGTCCAGCAAGCCCTGGATCAGGCGGGCTACGACGTGGAACTCGCGGCGCCCGCGACCGACACGGAGGAGCTGGACCAGCAGGTGCTCGACGACGAACTCGAGGCCTACATCCTTCTGGACGACACGACGGCAAGCGAAGCCGTCTTCCACTACCGGGCGAAGGAACCGCCGGGAAGCGTGCGTTCCCAGTTGATGCGTGCGGCGATCGTCGAGGAAGTCGTCGACCTGCGTCTGGGCCAGATGGAGGACGGCGAAGCGGTCCGAAGGCTGTTCGAGGGTGGCTCGCTGGAGTACGAGCCCGTGGGCCTCGACGAGGCCGAAGCGGAGGAAGCCGAAGCCGAACGCATCTCCGGGATGATCACCGGCATCGCCGGCGGCCTCATCCTCTACATCATGATGCTCGCCTACGGCGCACAGACGCTGCAATCCGTGCTCGAGGAGAAGCAGAGCCGGGTCGTCGAGCTCGTCATTTCGTCGCTGCGGCCGTGGCAGCTCATGCTCGGCAAGATCGTGGGCGTCGGTGCCGTCGGGCTCACCCAGGTGGCGATCTGGATCGGCTGTGTGGCCCTGCTGGCCGGCCTGGCGCTTCCCGGCCTGATCTCCGCGGCGCCGGATCTCGAAGAACTGGGGCAGGTCCGCCAGTACTTGCCGGGCCCTGGCGCCATCGTCCTGCTACTTATCTTCTTCCTGCTCGGCTACTTCCTCTACTCGAGCCTCTTCGCCGCGGTCGGCGCCATGTGCCGGAACCTGCAGGAAGCTGGCCAGACCCAAATGCCTCTCATCTTCCTGATCATCGTCCCGTTCATGATGCAGATGATGACGTTCCAGGGAAACAACATGCCGTGGATGAACTGGGTCGCCCTCTTCCCCTTCTTCAGCCCGATCATGATGTACCCGCGAGCCGTCATGGGCGACGTACCGGCCTGGATGGTCGCCCTCTCGATCGTGTTGATGGCGGTGACCGTCTGGGGCGCCGCCTGGGTGGCGGGCAGGATCTACAAGGTCGGCATCCTCAGTCAGGGCAACCGTCCCAACCTGCGGGAACTGATCCGCTGGATTCGGGAGGCGTAGGCGGCTTCGCGTCGGCGACACGCAGTAACCGTTGACCGTGGCGGCCTGCCGCCGAATGCCGGCCAGAGGGCCGGCGCACCCAGTCATGGCGTAGGTCACCAACTCGGCAGAATCGGCGGCATCGGGCAGTTGATCCAGGCCGACACGACCCGCAGGAGCTCGCCCTCCTCCACCGTGACCTCGTGGTCGGCGATGATGCACGCGACCGCCGCTTCCAGTGCGCGTTTCTTCACCTGCGGCGCAGCCCGGTCCAGTTCAACGAGAGCCGCATCCAGTTCGGCGAAACCGCAGGCTTCATGCGGAAGCAAACCCCTGTCCGGAAGCGGCAGAACACGCCAACCTTCCGCGAACGCCCCTTCGGCCGCTTGCCGCTCCCGATGGCCGACGTACGCCAGTACCGACATCAGCACCGCCAGCGAGGACTGCACCGCTTTGACCGAACGGTGCCGCACACGCGTGGGCCCGGATCGTCCAAAGGAGGCATGCATCTCGCGCAACAGGATGCGCTGGAGCGACCACTCGAACAGGTCGATGACCTCATCCGCTTCCACGAGTTCGACCACGTTCTCCTGGAATCGCTGGTACTGCCGCGAGGTCAGGGAGCGCAGTGCCGGGAGGGTGATCTCGAGCACCGGCAAACGCGATCTCGGATCGAGCTGCTCGACGAGCGGAGCCAGTCGCACAGTCTCCTCGAAGACGCCGTCGTCTGCCGCCGCTTCGAGGTGGTCAAGCTGTACCTGTCGCGGTTCAGGGTTGCGGTCGAGCAGGAGTGCGTAGACCAGGGCGCGGGCTCCGTAGGGCTCGTGTGCGGCCGCGACAACCGGCTCAGGCAAGCGGTCGATCAAAGCCGCCGCGTACTCGACGTGCGCGGGCGACGGCTGGCCGACCTGGCTGACCGCGTTCGCGAAGTCCGGACGGGCCGACGCGCCGGCTTCGGCACCGGCAAAGCCCGCAGCCCCCGGAGCAGCAACCCCGGCTGGAGCACCATCGCCCGGCTCCGGCAGTTCCGGAAACTCGCCGTCCCAGGACGGATCGATCCGCCTGATCCGCTCCCCGAGCGGCGGATGGGTCGAGAACATTGCGCTGAAGCCGGAGGTCGCCCGGCCAAAGAACATGTGACTGGCCTGCGGAGCGTTCGGGTTCTCCACCTTCGAGCCGGTCACGAAACCGCCGATCTTCCTCAACGCGCCGGCGATTCCTCCGGGATGGCGGGTGAACTGTACGGCCGAGGAGTCGGCAAGAAACTCGCGCTGCCGACTGACCGCGGCCTTGATCAGGTTGCCGAAGAACGTGCCGGCGAACCCGACGACCGCGAGTCCGGCGCCGAACGCGAGAATCGGCAGGGCACCCTTGTTGTCTCTGGAACGACCGCCGCCCGTGTAGAACGACATCCGCAGGACGAAGTAACCGATCATCCCGATGAGGAAGATGCCGTGCAGCAGGCCCATCAGCCGGATGTTGAGGCGCATGTCTCCGTTCAGGATGTGGCTGAACTCGTGCGCGATCACGCCCTGCAGTTCGTCGCGATCGAGTGTCGTCGCCGCCCCGCGAGTCACGCCGATCACCGCATCCTGGGGCGCGAACCCGGCGGCGAACGCGTTGATCCCCGCTTCGCCGTCCATGATGTACACCGGCGGCGTCGAGGTGCCCGAGGCGATCGCCATCTCCTCCACGACGTTGAGCAGCTTCCGCTCGACCGGGTCCGACGTGCTGCCGTCCACGAGCCGGCCGCCCAGTTCCTCGGCGATCACCCTGCCGCCGCCGCGCAACTGGGCGATCTTGTACAGGCTCCCCCCGCCGACCACGACCAGGGTGCCAAAGATGGCCAGGATCAGCAGCCGTGGATCGGCGACGGCGGTCCAGTCGATCTCGTTCGTCTCAGGATCGCGACCGAAGAAGCCCATCGTGGCGGCCAGCAGAAGCTCGACGGAGACCACGATCGCCAGCACGGCAAGCGCGAAGAGCACGACGAGCCGGGTCGTGCCCCGCCTTGCCGCGTCCTGTTGCTGAAAGAAGTCGGTGGCCATCGCGCCGCCGGAACCGGAAACCGGTCTACTCGAAGGAGATCTGCGGGGCTTCGGCGATCGCCTCGCTGTCGAACTCGAGCAGCGTCGCATCCTGGCCGTGCCCGAACATCCCGGCGACCATGACAGCCGGGAACCTCTGCTTGAACGTGTTGTAGACGGTCACGGCGTCGTTGAAGGCCTGGCGTGAGAAGGCGACCTTGTTCTCCGTCGAGCGCAGTTCTTCGCTGACCTGCATCATGTTCTGGTTGGCCTTCAGATCGGGGTAGGCCTCAGCCAGCGCGAACAGCCGGCCAAGCGTGCCGGTGAGGACGCCTTCGGCCGATGCGAGACCCTGGATCGCCGCGGCGTCGCCCGGGTTCGCGGCCGCCTGCTCCAGTCCGCCGGCCGCCATGTTCCGGGCCTGGATCACCGCCTCCAGCGTTTCCCGCTCGTGCTTCATGTAGCCCTTCGCCACCTCGACCATGTTCGGGATCAGGTCGTAGCGGCGCTTGAGCTGGACCTCGATCTGCGCGAACGCGTTCTGGTAGCGGTTCTTCAGGGTGACGAGCTTGTTGAAGGTCCCGATCAGCGACCCGCCGAAGATGACGGCGAGGAGGACCAGACCCGCCAGAATGACGATCGTGAGAATGCTCATGACGGCATGCTGTCACAGGCGGAATGTGTACTGCGCCTTCACCGCCAGCCTCGAGTCCTGCTGCCGGAAGTCGGAGCCACGGTCACCGAGTTCCTGCACCCAGCCCTGACCGAAGATGAAGAAGATGTCGTTCCCCTGTTCGAGGGTCCAGCGAACCCGGCCCTGAAAACCGAGGTTGCCCGAACGGTTGTCGAACTGGACCAGGTTCGCGAACGAAAGCCTGGGCGAGACCGCGTAGTTGACCTCCGCCCGGTGGATCCTGGCGACGAACTCACCCTGCGGCAGGCGGGCGAAGGTCTGATTCGTGTTCACGCTGATCGTCAACCGTGGGGGCGCGGAGTACCGGAGGCCGGCACTGAACGTCTCGGCATCGCCCGACCAGAAGCTGCCGAAGGTGACTCCGAAGCTCCCCTGGAGTCTGCGCTTCTGCGCCGAGGTGAAGAAGATCCGAAGCGGCGTGAAGTCGTACTCGCCCGGCGGGAGAACCACGCCGGGTGAGATCTCGAACGGCTCGAACAGGCGCTCGTACGTCGGGTTCACGTCGAACAGGCTGTGCAGTGAATCGCCCGACTGGAAATGCCAGTCGACGATCGTGAAGTAGAAGTCCCGGCTTTCGACCAGGCCGTTGTCGAGCCGGGTGAACTCCGTGTAGAAGATGTCGTGGTACATCTGCTGGATGCCCAGCCACTGGTTCTTCGGCCGCGGGTTGAAGCTGGCGCCGAGCCGCAACATCTGTACGTTGCGGCGCTGAACGAACCCGAGCGCGGGATCGAAGTTCTCCTGGATCTCGCGCCACTGGACCTGGGCGTCGTACCGGTCGTTCGGAAACGCGGCGGCGAAGCCGAACGACGCATCGTTGTCCGAACTGCCTTCCCCGGAGATGCCCTCGTTGTCGCTCTCGAGTCCCCAGGCGTTGAAGACGAAGTTCCGGCCGCTGCCCAACACGTCGGACGTGGCCAGGCGCAGATCCACGCCCATGGTGGTCGAGTCAGTAGAAACAGCGGGGTTGCCGCTGGTGACGAGCGCTCCGACGTAGGACTGCTGCCAGAAGTTCTGCCGCACGCGCCCGACGAACAGGCTCTGCTCGTCGACGAACGAGGTGTCGCGCGCGCCCACGTTGAGCACGCCGACCTCGGTTCGCCCCACCCTGCCGGTCAGCTTGACCCCGTAGTCGAGCGGCACTTCCCGTCCTCCAAGCAGACCGATTCGCCGGCTGAAGAACGGGAAGATCTCCGCCCCCGTACTGGGGATACCGCCCGGCTGGCTGACCCCGGTGGTGGCGAAGTTGAAGACGCCCGCGTCCTGCAGGAAGAAAGACCGCTTCTCGGGGAAGAAGATCGAGAAACGGGTCAGGTTGATCTGGCGCGCGTCGACTTCCGTCTCGCCGAAGTCCGTGTTGAAGGTGGCCGTCAGCTTCAGATTGGGGGTCACGTTGTAGAACAGATCGAGCCCCGGCTTGCCGCGCAGGCTGTCCTCGCCGCTGCCGGCGCTGTGATCCCAGCGTCCCGCGACGAACGGCCGGATGTCCAGGCTCAGGCCCTGCTCGAGGCCTTCCATGCCGGTGATCTCGCCCGCCTCCGAGACCTGGACGAACTGCGCGTCGAAGCGAGCGCCCGCCCAGCGCGCCTCCTCGAACTTCCGCTGGATGTTCCGGCTGATATTGAACCCCCAGACCGTGCCGTCCGGGGGAAAGTTCAGGCTCTTGAAGGGAATCGCGAACTCCGCGCTCCAGCCCTGATCCGAGCGCTGCGTCGCGACGTTCCAGATGGCGTCCCAATCCTCGTTCGTCTCGCCGTTCGCGAACACGAGGCCGTCGACCAGAGCGCCGTTCGGGTTCGTCGAGAAGTAGAAGGCATTGCTCTGGTCGCGAAACGTGTCGAGCAGCAGCTCGACGTAGTCGTCGGGCCCGAGGGATGCATCGCGGGCCATCTGCGACGCGAGGATTCGGTCCGGCTCGGAGTCGTGGCACATCACACCGATGTAGAGGTTGTCCTCGTCGCGCAGCAGTGTGACCTCGGTGCGCTCGCTCGGCTCGGCGCCCTCCGTCGGAATGCGTTGGACCAGGGCGCCGATCTGCGGCGACGATCCCCACGCCGGTTCGTCGAGGACGCCGTCGAGGAGGATCGGCTCCGTCACGGTCGTCACGACGGCCGTCCGGATCGGCCTGTCCGGCTCGTCCTGGAGCGGAGCGGCGAGCGACGCGGCCGAAACGACAAGCGCCAGCAAACCGTACACCGCCACAACCGCCCCCGGCTTCAGTGTTGTCTCACGGCGACGGCAGAAGTCCGTCCCGGTCAACCCACTCGCCGCGCAGCATCACGCGGTCGATCTGAAGGGTGTTCCGGATGTCGCCCAGAGGATCGGCGTTCAACACGATCAGGTCCGCGCTCATGCCGGCAGTCAGCGTGCCGAAATCCGCCTCCCCGACCGGCGGCACGCGGCCGGCGCCGGTGGCCGTCGCGGCAACGAGCGTTTCCATCGGCGTCAGGCCGGCCTCGACGTAGAGCTCGAGTTCATGGTGCGTGCCCCACCCCATCGGCACGTTCGGCGTACCGCTGTCGGTGCCGAGCGCCACCTTGATGCCGTGGTCGTGAAGCGTCTTGACGAAGTCCTGCACGTGCCGGAAGGAGAGCTTGCGCCCCTCGAAGCCATCCGCCGCGAGAACGGCGGCGCGGGTCTCCTCGTCGCTCCACCGCCCAAGCACCGCGGGGTTCATCACCGCTCGCAGTTCCGGGTCATCCAGCAGCTCCGGGTGTTCGGCGAAGTGCCAGTTGTTCTGAATGATCGACAGGGTCGGCGCGAAGGCGCAGTCCTTCTCCAGACACAGGTCGAGGAACGCCTGGCTGGGCACCGGGTCCTCCATCGGCACGCCGCCGCCGGGCCCGAACGTCCGCACCGTGCTGTGCATGAACTCGTTCAGGCCGACCTCGAGGAGCTGGACGCCGTCCGCCTCCTCGTTGATGTGGGCGACCGGGACGAGCCCGTTCTTGTAGGACTCGTCGACGATCGCGGCCCGGATCTCATCCGGAATCTTGAGCCCGGGCTCCGCAACCTCGTTGATCCACATCTTCGTGAAGTGGACGCCGAGGGCCGCCTGCTCGCGCACCATCGCGCGGGCCTCTTCCGGGGTCGTCGGCGTGTTCGGAAAGCTGGAGTTGAATCCGCCCGGGTAGGAAAAGCCGAGACCCGCGGTGTACGCCCGGGGCAGGTCCGGGCGGCCCGCGTTCGCATCCAGCATCAGGGCCACCTTTTCGGGATCGTCCGCGCCGATGCTGCGGGTGGTCGTCACACCGTAGTAGAGCTGGGAGCGGAGCGCCTGCTCCGTCGCCTCCACCGGGCCGCCGTAGTGAGCATGCAGATCGACCAGGCCCGGAACAACCGTCTTGCCGGTCGCGTCGAGGACTTCCGTGCCGTCGGGTACCTCGACGGCGTCGCTCGGACCGGCCGCCCGCACGCGGCCGTCGTCGATCAGGATGACCGAGTCGGCTACGGGATCGCCACCCGTGCCGTCGATGAGCTGGGCGCCGACGATCGCCAGGTCGGCGGGCTCGGCCGGAGGAGCGGGGGGACCGCCGCAGGCCGCGAGGAAGACGAGCGCCGGGAGGGCTAGAACCGGAACTGCAGCTTGTCGTGTCATGGTGCGGGCAGGCTACCAGCCGCCTCGCCACACAATCCCGCCGAGCGTCCCGGAGGCTCCCCGAATCAAGAGACCGCGGATTCCCTAGAGCGCGCCGAACGGCAGCGCCGTTGTGCCTTGGTCCAAAGGCAAACGCACGTCGCCTGCATGCACGACGTACCCCGGCGCCGCAAGCTCTCCAAGGTCCCGCTGCAGCGTTCTGATTGTCTTCGCCATCCCAGGTCGCGGCGTGGCGCTGGCCTTCACCTCGACCGGCACGAGCCGATCGCCGGCCTCGACCACGAAGTCCACTTCGCTACCGGCCGTCGTCCTCCAGAAATGGACCCGCGGCTCCTGGCCGCGATGCGTGAAGGTCTTGACGATCTCGGTCAGGACGGCGGTCTCCATGATCGCTCCGCTCATCGGCCCGGCAGCGGCATGGATGGGGTCGCTGAGCCCAGCCAGGTGACAGAGCACGCCGACATCCGTGAAGTACACCTTCGGCGTCTTGACGAGCCGCTTGCCCACGTTCGCGGTGTAGGGACGCAGCACCACGACCTGGTACGTCGCTTCGAGGGTCGACAGCCATGCCTTCGCCGTGTTCACGGCGACTCCGAGATCTCGCGCCACGTCGGTCAGGTTCAGCAACTGGGCGCTCCGCGCCGCCAACACCCGCAGGAAGCTCTGGTACTGGTTCAGATCGCCCACCTGCCGGACCGTGCGGATGTCCCGTTCGAGGTACGTCTGTATGTAGCTTCCGTACCAGAGAGACAGGTCCCGGTCAGGGTTCCCGGCAAGCTCCGGATAGCCCCCCCGAAGGTACGACTCCCATAGTTCGGCGAAGGCGGTTGGGGGCCGCGACGGCTCCTCTCGCCCATCTTCCCAGGGCAGGGAGAGTCGTGGACAGCCCTCAGCCTCGCGCCTCGAAAGGGGAAACAGGCGCAGAATTGCCGCACGCCCGGCCAGCGACTCCGTCACCTTCTCCGCGAGCAGCAGGTTCTGCGATCCCGTCAACAGGTACTGCCCGGTCGCACCACGGTTCGCGTCGACCCGCTCCTTGATGTAGGGCAACAACTCCGGCGCGTACTGGACCTCGTCGAAGATGACCGGTGGCGCGTACGACTCCAGGAACCCCCGCGGGTCGGCAAGAGCCGCCGCCCGAACATCCGGAACCTCAAGCGAGGCATACCGATGGCTGCCCCCGAAAAGATGCCGGAGCAGGGTCGTCTTGCCCGCCTGCCGCGGACCCGTGAGGACGACCGCCGGGAACTCTGCGACGGCCCGTTGGAGGACGGGTTCCAGTGATCGTTCGATGTAGTCCGGCATGGCTCGGCGGGCCTCTGAAGTGGACATTATGCATTTTGTATGCACAATGTCTACTCTTCGGCTCGGCCTCTCACAGACGACCGACCGCGACACCGATCGACTCGCCGTCCTGGAGACGCTGCACCGCTCGGGTGCCGGCCGCTCGGACACCGCAGTCCTCGATCAGGAGTTGACCGAGCCGGCGACGGGACCGCCGCCCTTACCGTCGATGAGCTCGGCGCTGCCGCAAGCCGCACTCATAGCTCCGGCCTTTCCTGATTCCGGTCCTGCCAGCTAGCAACTCAGTCTCGGGGCCCTCTGCACATGCGACGGCCCGCGCCACTGCGCCGATGAGGCCGGTCGTCTAGCACACAATCGAACGTCTCGCGGTTCAACCCGAGTCCTCCTCAAGGCCGATCTTGGTCAGAGTCACGCTGTAGCCCAAACCCCTGAGAGTTCTGACAGCGTTACGGAGATTCACCTTGCTGAAGAACGGCAGCACAAGCTCTCCGCCTGACCGACTGATGATCGCGAAGCCGACCTCATACTCTTCCAGGTTCGGATGGCCCTCCGGCACTCCCGATCGCTGCCTGGGATCGAGCTTCTTTCGCACCTCCCTGCGAAACTCCGCGTCCTGGGCGAACAGCGTGGCGGAAACCGAGCCCTGCGAGAACAAGTGGCTGAGCGCCGCCGACCCGCCGTACCTCTTGACGTGAATCAAAGCTCGCCTCTCGAAAAACAGGTCGCAGAACTCGATGGCGCTGGCACCTCCACCGTACCGTATGTTCTTCCGGTCCATCAGTGCTGCTGCCTTGTCAGCCTCCGCTACCGCTCGATTGTAGTGCGCCTCGTTGTCGTGCCCGTACGGAGGAAGGTGGTGACGCGTCTCGGGAAGTTCGTCGACGTCCTGGTCCACCCGTTGGACAAATGACTGTGCGACCCGATACCACTGCCCGCCAGAGAGGAGAAACAACTCGTCGGCTCTTCGGAGCTCAGCATACAGACAGCGATAGCTGGACCATGTATGCCGCACTAGTCGGTTGTCGGGATCGAGGCAGAAGATTCGCTTCCCCTTCAGCACCTTGGACGAAACCGACTCCGGATTGCGAAGGCTGTCGAGAAGTTCCCCAAGATGAATATCGCTGTGTACTGTGGCACTTCCCGACTGTGAGAAGCGAAAGCCGCCTACTTCCGACCAGTCGATGGGCTCCGGTACCGCTAGCCATGCGTTCTCTAGATTCCGAGCAGCCAATCGCCCGAAGAGGTCCTCGTCGAGGGCCTCGACGACCCTTCTGTCGCGGATCTCGGCAACATGGTCGACCCACGGATACCTCTCGCGGTACTTGGTGTCTCCGAACTTCTCCATGTAGCGTCCAAGCTTCCCCGGCAAGTCGGGCAGCTCTATGGGTGCCGTCACACTTAGTGCGTCCATTCCGGCTAGTCTCCGCCCTAGTCCTTCGTCGGTCGGCCTTCCCACGACTGCCCGAAGAAGATCCTCCTCAACATGGAGGCCGAACTCCTCGATCCGTCCCGGACGGCTCGCTTGCTCCCTAGTATGCCGTGCAATTGAGTCGAAGCTCCTTCGGTCGATACTCCGAATGCTCGAGTCTTCTATGGAGTTCAGCGCCACCCTCAACCCGAAGTTGGCCTCCCAGATGTTCTGTCCCAGGAGGTGCCGACCGTACCCGAAGGTCACCGCGAACCAGCGGTTCGACACAGAGAGCACGAGCACCGCCGCACAGCTGGCACTCCTAAGGTCTACGTCGGAAAGATCAGCGTGCTGATCGAAGAAGCTCCGCCAGGCTGGCGGGCGCGTCTTTGAAGCTCGGACGAAGAGCACCGCCTCGGTTTGACCGACAGACACCGGAACGGCCTGCACTTCGTCGGAGATCTGAACCGCATCGAGAGGCTTCAAGACCCCCTCCTTGAGGAGATAGATCGTGAGCTGCCGAACACGTTGGCTGGAACGACTGCTAGCCATTCCTAGCATCGCCTTTTCATCATGGAATCCTCGGGCCTCGGGCCTCGGGCCTTCTCGTGAATCGCGTCCTGGTACATCCCGCCGCCACGAAGTCCGTTGAGCCGCCGACCGAACCGCTCGTCGGCCCAGTCCGCAGGTGCAATGGGTCCGGCAACCAAGGACATCGTGGTCCAATCGGCTGGCTACGCCAGTTAGCCTCGAATCCCCTCACGGTCCCTCGTACTCGCACCCTGCCAGTTCCAGGACTCGAATGTAAGCCGCACGGGTGAAGAAGTCCTGACCGTAGTCGCCCCTTGCTGGGCTGTCGCCTGGACGGTCGTTGAACCGCCGGGACCGCTCCATCGCGGAAATCTCCGTGTAGTCGGGAACCTCAACAAGCCTAATTCTGGCGCCCAACCTGCCAATTTCGGCACGCAGATCACGCTCAACCACTCGTCGTCTCTCATTCGCGAGCTGAACATTCAGACGTCGCGACACATCCGCGGCGACTCGCTCGAAGGGCTCCGAGCTGGCGTAGCCCTCCACTCTGAGCCTCACTGGGCTAAATCCTTCAGCTGCAGCACAGGGCGCCAAGCCGCTCACCAACCGCCTGATCAGATCACGGTCCTGAACCCGAGCGTAGTCCAGACCTGAGGAAAAGCCAACATCCGAGAGGTTCTCGGGCAACGCCAAGTCTGTCTCGCCGCGCTCGGGTAGTTGGCCCCTCTCAAACAGGATCGGAATCCTAAAGCGATCCTCGCTGGTACTGGGTGGCTCCAACATCGCCAAGTTGTCGAGCAGGTCGGCGCGCATCGTGGTGTATCCGTGCTCCGCCATGGCGTTCTTCATCCGCTGCTCAAGTGAGATCTCACCGTTCTGGGATAGTAGCCGAGGGACTAGAGCGAGACAGAAGACTATGGCGAAGAGAGCAAGCGGCAGCGTGACACAAAAGGCCACAAGGTGGGACGCAGATCCACGGCAAGCGCTACCTGCTATCCACTTTCCCAAGGACTCAAGGGCTAGGGATACTCTCTTGATGAGACTGATGGTGACGCCGAAGACGGTCCCTGAAGCGATGCTCAGAAGGTTCAAGGCAGACTTGTCACTCTCCAGACCCTGGAAGAGGATCGTCGCCATCCGCCACGCGAACACCCCAAGAACAACAAGAGCCGCCAGGGAGACGACGAGTCTTACAGCGCGGGACGCCCACAGACGCCCAAACCGCCGAGCTTGCGCGAAAGATCTGCTCTCAGCCATAGCCACTCCTCAGTGCGCGACCACTCGTCATGCGGCAGAAGACCGCACGGTCTCATTCGGTGAACGGCGCCTACCGTTCCATCCTCCCCCTATACGCATCAACCGCCGTATCACTGACATCGCCCGGATAACAAAGCGGCGAAGCGCCGCCCGGCTTGCTGTACGCACTTCTACGCCCGCAGCGCCTACCAGCCCTGTCGGTGTTGTAGGGGCAAGGGCCACTACCCGAGTACCGGGAAATCGACTGTCTGACGAGAATTCGCCGAATGTCGGCGTCGGAGGTCTCCGAACGACGATCCGGCGACAACTGCGCCGCGGAACTGCATGGCAAGGCGCCGATGGCACGAGACGACCCTGTCAAGCTGAATCGGTCCGTCACCTCCTCGTTCCTTGCGTTCACTGCCAGGATCCGCACGGTGCGGCGTTGTTCGAGCTTCCCGATGAGGCTTCTGATCTGCGATGACGTGGAGACCCCACGCAAGGTCCCGTCCTCCAGCCGAAAGCTATAGCGCCCCATCGAGGCGTCATCCCACTGAGCTTCAACGCTCCCGCCGCCGAGCGGCTCACCACCGGGCTGGCTCAGTGTGACCACCTGGTCGCTTCCTTCGCAGTGCACAACGACGTGAACGCGGCCGTCCAGGCCCACCGCGCTCGCTATAGGACGACCCTGAGACCTCTCGGCGGACCACTGCGCCTCCGCCGGTGAGGCAACCCCCATTGCGAGTGCCCCCGCCAGGCCAATGCCCGCAAGTCGAGCGGCTCTTCCCGGAGCTGCAGTGACAGCAACGTGCGCTGGCGACGAAACCGGAGTCCGGGCTTTGCCCCCCAGCCGTCCGCAGATTCGTATCGGCATTGTCGCGACATCCCGAGCCAGTGTCCGTGACATCTAGAACCTGAACCGGAGTTGCAGGCCGACTCCGTCGACCCGACCGCGGCCGTTCGTCACGGGCATGAGCGCCAGCCTCACCGGATCCCTTCTGGGCAGCTCGTTAACGCGAGGCACCGGTAGACCACCGATGGCGCTGGTTGGCTTGGGGCGCTTCTTCTTGTGCTTGCAAACCAGATAGACGATGTTGGGGGCGACTGTAAATCTCTCATTCGTGGCAACCGAAAACTGCACAGTCCGCGGTTTGCGGTAGCGGCTCCGTCGGTCGATGCTGTCGGCTTCGCCAACAGCAATGGAGCGACGAGTGGATGTACGGATG
>Ga0209754_1001234_pt1 | contig 27051 bp, 23 predicted proteins | sample MesohylBB_FD_187295 | JGI IMG/M metagenome (GOLD analysis project Ga0209754, IMG submission 187295) | Host-associated microbial community of the marine sponge Aplysina aerophoba from Gulf of Piran - sponge mesohyl, lysed by bead beating... | ecosystem: Host-associated > Porifera > Sponge >... | reverse complement strand
GGGGGGGGGGGGGGGGGGAGTGCCCGTCGGCGTTGTGGAGATGCTCGCCGTCGAGCTGGCCGGGTCAGAGTCCGAGCAGGTCGGCGACGAGTTCTCGAATCTGTTGCAGCGCGACGGGCCCGATGTTCGTGCCTGTCGTCTCGACGACGCGGTCGACGCTGATGGTTGTCGGCAGGTGCGCCTGGGCGACACTGGACCCGGTGATGTCGACCTCGCTCAACCATCCTCGCCTCGTGGTCGTGCAAGGTACGACCACGATCGCGTGCTGCCGGAATTCGAGCACATCATCGGAGGTGATCACGATGGCCGGCCGGACGAACCCCGGCTCGCCCCGCGCCGGGGTCCCGAAATCGCAGCGGACGACGTCACCCGCTCGCATCGGCGACATCGCTCGCGGACGCATCGAGCACAGCATGGTCTCCGATGTCGAGTGGGGCGTTCGCGAGTTGGGCCCCGATGATGCGACGACGTTCCCGTCGGACCAGCTTCTCGATCTGTGCGTCGAAGGTGAGCCCCTCAAGATCGGCGAGTTCACGCAAGGCGTCCCGGGTCCGGACTGAGACCTTTATGGTAGTCGAATCAGGCATACCCCAGAGTATACCATTCGCCTGGTTCGCGAACCCAGGCTGCGGGAGAGCTAGCAGCCCGTGCCGGCTTTGAGCGTCCGGCAGGCATCTTGGAGCCGAGCGGGTGTGAGCGTGGCTACCGGCAGCTGAGCGATCCCGGCGGCCAAGCTCACGCCGATCGGGTTCGGCTTTGAGCCTCCTCGGCGATCCCGGCGGCCATCTTGGACACCGATGAGGACATGATCCGACGAGACATCCCTGCGGTGAGAGGAATGGTGGCCTCGAACCAGGACTCCCAGTGAAGCGTGCAGCCGTTGCCGGTCTCGTCGCTCGCAAGCACCATCTCGGCACGGTAGTTGCGCACCGGCAGCGGCATGCTCAGCGCCCGGTAGGTCATGCGGTTGGGCGGGTCGAAGGCCGTGATCTCCTCGCGGGCTCTCACGATTCCGGCGTGAAACACCCGGATGGCGCCGACGCCGTTGCGATCGGGTGATCCCTCGACCTCCAGATCGACCCGAGAACCGGCTGACCATCGAGAATAGAGACGGTGATCGGTCATCACCTCCCAGACGATCTCTCGATGAGCCGCGATCGGAGTGGATGAAGAGAAGGTCTGCACCGGCGCTCAATATACGCAGGCGGGCGTCGCGCCCGCCCGGGTGAAGGCTGCGGGTGCAGTGCGTGCCGCTGACCCCTGAGGCGCTCGTGGTGCTCGACGAGGCACGCCCCTGCAGCGACGGCACTGCCGACTCGCTGGTGTTCCCGTCGGCACGCAGCCGGCAGGGCTGCCACCAGCATAGCGCTGCAATTGATTATACAAGAATCGTCGAATGCGGTTGTTCAGTGCAATTCAACTAGTTCGATAACTGGTTCTATCATCTGCAAGAGATCCTTGTGATTTAGGTGAAAAACTATGCAGAGATTTATCGAATATGTCTATACAAACTCAACAAGAGGCGCGCTGAAATAGCTCACTAACCGGCTAACATCCAGCCGCAATTGTCGGACTCAGACTCGCCGTATCTCGCACCTGCGGGTGCACCAGCTGCCAATGGTCTTCGTTGGAATCAGTCACTAGCAAGACATTGCGCTGCCGTCGCGCAGTGGCAGCAACAGTTGCAGGAAACGGCGTGAGACCAGCGCCTTTCCAGGTTCGAAGACACCCTCGTACAGACGACGGGCCGATGCGATCACCCGGCTGGAAATGTCAGCCATGACGGACGCGACGCCCAGCAACCAACAGCGGCGACTATTGCGAATCATCGGACGAATGCCGCTCTCGAGTGCCGCGAATCTCGCGGCGGTTCTGAATGTAGAACCGAGTGTCGCCCGCCGGAGATTGACGGCGTTGCGGGACTCGGGCTGGATCGCATCTCTGCGTCGGGGGATGGTTGAGCGATCGCAGCATCGCTGGTTTCTCACCCTGGAAGCAGTGGAGTTGCTGTACACCACTGACCATGAGCATCTCAGCGCGCGAGAGATCGCGCGTGCCGGTGGAATGGCGTGCGTTCGGCCCTGGGTCGAGGGAAGGGCCGGGTCAGGGAGATTCGCGTCGGATCACGAGCATCTGCCCCACCTCGAAGAGCCGCACTTCGCGCCGTTCGTGGAGGCTGACCCGTCCTGCGACATCCCGCCAGGGCTCCACGAGCATCCGCCGTGGACGGTTACCGCGCGCGGGCTTCAGGTGTGCGTGCACCGCCTGGCCACGCTAGAGGCGGTGTACCGGATCGCACCGGGCTTGATGCGCAGCGACCAGTTGACTTGGCCCCTCGACGGCGTCCCGCTCGATGCTGAACTGCACATGACCGACTTCCGGCTGCTGCGGCACGGTGGCTTCTACCACGCAGTAGCCCGCTACGGCGATCCGTTGTGGGTGACGTTCACCTACGCGGGGCTGCACGCCACAGAACGGATACTGCGGCGCAAGCAGGCACATCGCTTCTGGGGCCTCGACGCTTACGTCCACGGACGGGACCGCTACTTCCGGATCGCGAACCGGGTGTTCTACGAGGACCCCGAACAGGTGGTGGAGCCGTCTGCGCAAGTGATCGTGGTCGCTGACGGATGGGCTGCCGAACTCGCCCGCAGCGTGCTGGCCGACTCCGCCCCTACGCTCATCTGCGCTGCCGACGGGCGCTGGAGCGACCCGGTGGAGGTGGTGCCGTCACGTGACCGCATCTCGGATCCCGCAGGACACCCGCAGATCGGACGCCCCGAGGCCGTGCGCCGCTGGGAGGCCCGCAACCGCGGCGTCCGCGCGGTCAACGGCCCGACTGCATACCGGACACTGTTGACCATCGCCCAGTTCCCGGCGATGCGGGCTGCGTGGCTGCGCGAGCTCGTGCGCGGATCCCCCCGGGCGTTCAACGAGGCGCTGGACGGCTTCGTCGAGCACGGACTGGTTGCCCGGTTCGACGATCGCCTCTATCTGGACGAGCTCGGGATGCGCCGCGCGGCCCATCTCAGCCGGATTCTCGTGTCCGTCATTCGGAGCCGTCATGGCGCCTATCTCGACCGCGAGTACCGCCGGCACGAGTTGCGGCACAACGACGGCGTCAACCGGCTCGTCCTGCAGTTCGCCCGTGAGGGCGTCGCGGCGTTCGGCGGATGGCGTGCCGAGATCAATATCCCGGATGTGACTCAGATCAAGCCCGACCTCGCCATCCTTGTCACACACGGACCGTTCGGCGCCGGCGCCTACTGCGTCGAGTACGAGCGTTCGGCCACGACCCCGACCGAAGTGCACCGAAAGCTCGGCCCGTACCGCAAGAGCGCATGGCATGGACGACCGGTGCCCCTGCTTGTGGTGAGCGAGACTGAGCGCGCCGCCCGCCACTTCGAGGACACGGCCTCCGGCCTGCCGGCACTCGCCACCGACATCGCCGCAGCAGCGAGGGGTCCATTGACCGGCGACGCCACTGTGTGGACACGCGACGGCGCCACGGTGGCGCTGCATTGCCCTCCGATCGAACGCGCGAGAGCTGCGACGCTCCAACCCCCGCCGGCACCCGATTGACCATCCTGCGCAGCGCGGATGCCGTGGTGACCGATCGTTCGGATGATCCGTCCGCGCAGTTGTCACCGCGGGCCGTTGTATCGTTCGTGGCTCTGTCAATGCATCATTCGTGCTCTATCTGATGCATCAAACGATGTTCGATCAATGTACCAGACACGATTCAGAACGCTGTAGGTGTCCGAGTGGTCCCAGCAATCGGAAGTCTGTTCGGCGGGCGGAGTTGGTAAGCGGCCCGTCGACATGGCCACCGGCGAGCGCCCACAGCCCGACCCCGGAACCGACCTCAGCGCCGGACTCTGAGCGCTCAGCTCCACGCCGGTCGGGCATCGAACCGTCGCCGCAGGGTCAGTCCCCTCGCCTCAACAGCCGTCTCGGCCCGTGCGGCCGGCCCTCGAGGATCTCTGCGACGCCGGCCATCACGACGCTGCGGCACGGCTGGCCGAGCACGCCCATCGACCACGGCTGCAGGGCGCAGATGTGGATGACGCTCGCCCGGGCCCGGGAGGAGAGCCATCCGCTGGACGCCATCGCCGTGTACGAGCCGGCCGCGCTGGCGATCATCGACCGCAAGAAGGCCGACCAGTACCAGTCCGCGGTCGATCTGATGGTCCGCATCCGCCGCCTGGCCGACTCGGCGGGCAAGCCGAGACGGTTCGCGTCGCTGCTGGAGCGGGTGCGCACCGAGCACAAGGCCAAGCGCAAGCTCAAGGCTCTGCTCGACGACCAAGGCTGGTAGCCCGCAGGCATTCGGGTTCTAGGCGCCCGGCGGCCGTTTGGCTGACCGTGGCCGCGGTGACTATTCCTGTAATCTACTGGGCAGCAGTCCTATAATATGAGGTTCAATTATGCTGCAATATGCTGGATCTGGGGGTCGGGCGGCTAGGATCGCGGGATGGTGTTCGCCAGCGCCGCGCCGGGACCGCTGACACCCGACGGCTATCTGCCGCGCGTGGCTGACAGTGTCGTCGCCGAGGCGCTGGCCGTTGCCCCGATCGTGGTGGTGGAGGGGGCCAGAGGCGTCGGAAAGTCCTGGACTGGGCTTCGCCACGCCCGCAGCGCGGTGCGCCTTGATAGCGATGCCGGCGCTGCGGAGGCCGCCGCGCTGTGGCCGGACAGGGTGCTGGACGGAGCCCGGCCTCGGCTGGTGGACGAATGGCAGCTGGCGCCGGGATTGTGGAACTTCGCCCGCCATGCAGTGGACGCCGAGGCAGGCGCGGGTCGGTTCGTCCTCACCGGGTCGGCACATCCTCCCGATGACCGGACGCGCCATTCCGGCGCCGGACGCGTGATGAGGGTGCAGATGCGGCCCATGTCGCTCGCCGAGTCGGGCGAGTCCACCGCTGAGGTGTCGCTCGCCTCGCTGCTCGACGGCGGGGACTGCTCGGCGAGGTCGCCTGCGGCCTCGCTCTCCGATGTGGTGGATGCGCTGTGCCGGGGCGGCTGGCCCCGCCATCTCTCCCTGCCGGCGGCAGGGGCGCAGTCGCTTTGCCGAGCGTACCTCCAGGAGGTGGCCCGGGCCGACATTCCCAGGCTGGGGCGCACCCGGCACCGACCGGACGGCGTGCTCAGGCTCTTGGCGTCGCTGAGCCGCAACATCGCGACCGCGGCCGCGGCTACCACGCTCGCGACGGATGTCGCCGGGGACGCGGCGCCGTCGCGCGACGTGGTCGCGGAGTACCTGGCCGCGCTCGAGCGGGTGTATGTGGTGGAGGACCTGCCTGCATGGGCGGTGCACCTGAGGTCGAGGGCGAGGCTGCGGCGCTCGCCCAAGCGCCATCTGGTGGACCCGTCGCTGGCAGCGGCCGCTCTGGGCGCCGGCCCCGAGCGTCTGTGGCGCGATCCGGGCTATCTGGGCCAGGCCTTCGAGTCGCTGGTGGTGCGCGACCTGCGGATTTACGCGGAGGCCAACGGCGCCGCCGTCTATCACTACCGCGACAGCAACGGCCACGAGCTCGATGCGGTGGTGGAGCATCGCGATGGCCGCTGGCTGGCGGTGGAGGTCAAGCTCGGTTCCGGCCGCGGTGCGGCGCGCGCGTCGGACCGGTCGGAACAGCCGTCGGCGGCCCTCGCAGACATCGAGCAACCCGCACGCGCGCTTCACCCCGACCACTCAAGACGGCTGAGGCGCAAGAAGCTGTCGCAGCGGAGGCAGCACCTCGTCGCCGACCCGGCCGCTACCCCGGGCTACGGCTCCCGGCACCCCGACGGCGTGTCGGCCGAGTTCGCGGCGGCGGTGTGGCTCGATGCAGGCTCGTCGAACTCATCGAGCGGGACGGCAACCGAAGGGTCGTCCAAGACTGACTCGATACGAGTCAGTAGATCGGGGTCGCGCCAGACGGCTTGCTCGGCTTCGCTCAGGATGCCCGACACAGTCGTCTCAGCGCTGCCGATCCCGCGGGCGGGGTGATCGGAGCCACTGGATTCGCTCCGGCTGCCTATGCCGTCGATGCCACTGGTTGTCGTAGGTGCAGAGTCATGTATCATAATATACTCCCATCACTACTGTTCATCTTGGATGAACAGTAGTATATCGGAGCATACCGTCTCCCGGCGCTGATGCGCCAGCAACCAGCAGCTGAGGGGACGTGAAATGACGGACGTGCCAATGTGGGTCCAAGCCGCCGTGAACGACGAGCGGCGCAAACTCAGGCAGAACCCGCGGTTGAAGGTCCTCGCTGAGAAGGTCGATGCCAAGATCGTCGACATCAAGAACGATCCGGGGCGAGAACGCGGGCAATCGGAAGTACTGCGGCTCCCGCGACATCCACCGGTCCGCTCGTCTCGGGTCTACGGCTCCGGCGAGGGTCGCTTCGTGCTGTGGCAGCAAGTCGGCGACAAGGTGCTAATCCTCGGCATTGTGCCCATCGAGCGATGAGCGATCCCGGTCCACCGCGCTGAGGAGGCCAACGAGCGAAGTCGTGGCCACCGATCTCGCTTGGGGCACTACAGGGCGACGCGCCCGGTGGTGTCGAGCCTGCTGGCCTCGCTGCGCGACGAGCACGAGCCCCCTCCTCGACGCGCGGTGACCGGTGTCACGATCATGGGCACCGGCATCCAGACCGAGCGTGTCAACTCCCCGGACGCCCCTGATCACTCGGCTCTCGACCTGGAGGCGGTGCTGGCCGCGCTGGGAGATCTGCTCGCTGAGCGAGGCACGGGGCTGTTGGTCACGATCGACGAGATCAGACAGTTCGGCAACGTGTTCCAACTCGTGTCGCGCCGGGCCGAGCGGCCTGTCGCGTTCGTGGGCGCAACTCTGCCCGAGTTGGAGGGCCGTCTGCTGTCGGGCGACGCGAGTACGTTCCTTCAGCGGTGCGTCCGCCACGAGATCGGCAACTTGCGGCCCTCGGAGGCCGCGACCGCGTTGCGTGAGCCCATCGAGGAGGCAGGCGGGCGCATCGAAGACGATGCGCTGGACATCGCGGTGGAGGCCTCCATGGGCCAGCCGTACCTGGTGCAGCTGATCGGCTCATATGTCTGGGACGACGCCGAGGATCTGGTCAGAGGTGTAACTGCCGACGAAGTCCGGCGGGCGGCGGCCGACGCGAGCGAGCAGTTCGGCCAGCACGTCCACGGCCCGGTTTGGCATGGACTGTCGGACCTCGACAAGCGGTTCCTGGCAGCCATGCTGCCCGACGCCGCCAGCAGCGCCGTCAGCGACATCGGCCGGCGCTGGGGCCACAGCCAGCGCAGCCTCAGCACCTACCGGAATCGGCTGCTCGCAGCGGGCCTGATCAGTTCCGTCGGCCATGGCCGGGTCGCCTTCGCCGATCACACGGTCCGCCGCTACGTCGAGGCCCAAGCAGCCGCCGAGGGCTTCATGGAAGCAAACCTTCTAATGTGCGCAGGTGATCAAGGCCGAGGAGGTTCGCCACAAGAGTTTGCCGGCGCTCGAGAAGGGCTGGTGGAGGTCTGACGGGCTGGTGTCGTACCCTTGAGCGACAATTGATCACGTGGCTCTGGCGCTGCCTGAGCCATCGATCGTGACCAGATTAAGGAGAACCAGTCCCATGCCGAATCCCAGCAACGATCCAGCCGACCTCGACAGCTCGACCCTCGAACGACTCGTCGCTGACGAGTCCTGCGCCGGTATTCGCATCAGTGCCGAGATGGAGCCGCTCGGCGGTAGGGGCTCGCCGATCAATCCTGCGATCCACAGCGGCGGGGTCTACGCATGGCAGCGACGCTACACCGCCGAGACCGACGAGCCCCAGGACTGCATCGTGGTCGACAGCGTCCAGTCTCAGGCAGCGAGGCTGCAGCGCTCCTTGGCCGATCTCGACGGCTATCCCATGATCGAGATGGATCTCTCAGAAGCGGTGCTGCCGGCCCACCTCCCCAGCCGGATCACTTCCGTCGAGCTTCCCCACCGCCACGCCGACGCCTACGTCCGCGACGCCGACCGGGACGGTGTCAAGTTCGACAAGACTGATCTCGGGAGGGCGCTGCTCGATGCCACGGCGTCCGACCCCGAGGCGCTACTGGGCTGGTTCCCGCACTCGCTGATCTACGGCTTCTGGCAGTCCCACACAGGCAAGAACGGCCCCCAAGCCAAGCATTCGCGGGCGTGGACCTCCGAGATCATCGGGTGGGCGCCCTCGATGTCCAAGGACGACATTGAAGGCAGAGACCGCAAGTTCGAGCGGCTCGGCACCAAGGGTGACCCCATGAACATCGACAGCAGCGCTGCGGACAAGGGCGAACCGAAGCCGTCGGAGGTCGGGCACGGGCAGGTGCCGTTCGGCGGGGCCGGCACCAACGAGGACAAGCGCCGCCCGCCGGCTATGTCTTTCGCGAGGATCACCCAAACAGCCGATCTGAGCTTCGCGACTCTTCGGAGGGTGGCCGACCGGCGTGACCAGCCGCCCGGCTTCGACCCGACCCGGGCGCGTGCGCTGCTGGCAATGCTGGCCCTTTGGGCGTACGCCCGCCGGTTTTGGGGCTCGGTGGATCTAAGGACCGGGACGACGCTGCAGACCGTGCCGGGCACCCTGAAGATCCAAGCCGTCAGCAGCAGCGGCCTCGTCGATTGCAACCCGCAGTCGGCCGGGACTGCCGCTCTGGAGGCGGGAATCGCCAAGATCGTCGAAGGGATCGTTCTGCCCGCCGGGTTGAACGGCTGGGGCCGGGACCCCGAAGTGCTGCGGCCCAGCAAGCGGCTCAGCGGCTACATCGCCAAGACTTGGCCTGTGCCCGACGACGAAGCGTAGGTGCAGTCGTGCTGTCGATACATGTCAGGTTCCTGAGAGGCGCCTACCGGGCGTCGGAGGGCGAGGCGCGCGAGTTCCGCGGCCCCGATGTCGGCGACTGGCCCGTGTCGCCGGCACGGCTTCTGTCGGCGCTGACAGCGGCCCGCGGAACGGCCAGGTTCAACGGCGGCGCCACCACCGACGCTGATCTGCGCCAGCTGGCGGCGGCAGAACCGCCAGTCATTTACGCCGACCCGGACGTGTGCTGGAACCGGTCGCTGCCCCGCTACGGCCCCAGCTCCGTAATAGCGCCCAACACCCACCAGGAGTACCCCGGCCGACAAGGGGTACTGCTTTCACCGTCGCCGGTGGCCAGCCTCCGCGTGCCCGAGCTGGGCTATGAATGGCCCGATGTGGCGCTGTCCGACGCTGACTTCGACGAGCTGTCGCGCCGCGCGGCCCGGGTCGGGTACCTCGGATGCAGCGACTCTGCGGTCGCTGTCACCGTTGCCCGCTCCCCGCTGCAGCCCGCAGCGAGTGGGCTGCACCTTGATGACACGACCCGCTGGGAACCCGCCGACGGCCAGGACATCCCCGGCACCGGGGATGTCCTGCTGCGCGTGGCCGACAAGCACGAGGTCGACATCCTCGACCACGTCTACGAGCACCAGGGAGCGATGTCGGCTGCCCGGGCCAGACCGCACCAGCCGAAGTGCTGGTATCGAAGTCCCGGCAGCGGACGCGCCGCCGACCAGTGGACCGCATGGACCGTGGACTTCGAGCACGGGGTCAGCGGACGGCTGGCCCTCAAGGTCACCAAGGCGTTCAAGGACGCCGTGCTGGGCAACTGGCCCGGCGGGCGCGACACGGTGCCCGACTGGGCACACGGACACATCCGTCGGGCCCGCCCGTACCAGCCCGGATGTTTCCTCGCTCTGCCCAACGTCTTCTCGTCGCATCCCGACGGGCGCATACTCGGCGCGGCGGTGGCCGCGCCGCCCGACGCCAGCCCCGACGAGCTCGGGGTGCTGAGGGATGCATTGAGGGAGATCGACGCGCTGCACATACAGGGCGACCGTACGATCCGGACAGACCGCAGCCGCAGGCGCCGCGCAGCGACTCGTTGGCAGTCATGGACCCGAGAGGCCCGAGCCTGGACGACTGTCCTCCCCGCGGTCAGTGACCGCCACCAGCGAGTAGACTCTGAGACAGTCAGACGCTGGTGCGTCCACGCAGGGCTGCCGGAACCCTCAGGGGTCGCCGTCCAGCGCCAGCCCTTCTTCAGGGGTGCCGTCGACCTGCACCCGTCAGAGGTGCGGGTACCCGGACACATGCCCAACACGAAGCCCTACGCCCATGCGCGACTGGAGTTCGACGAACCGGTCAGAGGGCCTGTTGTCCTCGGGTCGTTGCGCACCATGGGCCTCGGGCTGTGCATGCCCGAACGGGACCCGGCGACATGAGCACCGACACAGTGCCGCCTTTCGACGAGTGGTACGCGGCGGTCAACGGGTGCGACCCGTTCCCGTGGCAGTCCCGCCTCGCCGAGTCCGTAGACGCCGCCGGAGTCTGGCCATCCACGATCAGAGTTCCCACAGGGCTCGGCAAGACTGCCTGCCTCGACATCGCGGTGTGGGCGCTGGCCCGCCAAGCCGACAGACCGCCCGCGGACCGCACCGCCAGAACACGCATCTGGTGGGTCGTCAATCGCCGCCTGCTTGTGGACGACACTCATCGCCGTGCGCTGGAGCTGCAAGCCAAGCTCAAAGACCCAGCCGCCGCGCCAGCCATCCAGCAGGTCGCCGACGCGCTCAGACGGATGGCAGGACCACCACTGGAAGGATCACCAGACGAAGACGATCCGCTGGAGGTGTGTCGCTTGCGGGGAGGCGAGCCGAGAACTCGGCCCAGCCTGCCGTCACGGCCGGCCGTCATCTGCTCCACCATCCCGATGTACGGCTCGCGGCTGCTGTTCCGCGGCTACGGAACCTCGCGCAGCATGCTTCCCATCGACGCGGCGCTCGCAGGCACAGACAGCCTGGTCCTGCTCGACGAGGCCCACCTCGCGAACGGGCTGCGGCATCTCATCGGGCGCGTCAACAGCGTCCAAAGCGCTGCCAGCGAACGCATCAGCGCCAGGCCCCTGGACATCCTGCCGGTGGCTATCACTGCCACCGCCGATGCCGACGGCGCCTCCGGCGTGTTCGACATCGACGACACCGACGAGCAGCACTTGGAGGTGGGCAAGAGGCTCAACGCCACGAAACGCCTGAACCTGTACGCAGGAAGGAAATGGGATGTGAAACCGGCCGCAGGCGACTCCGCCCCGGACGAGCCCTCCGCTGGTGACTCCGAGCGCTTGTGCACAGCGAACATCGCCAAAGACATGGTGGCAGCGACCGAGGCGCTGCTGGCCCAGCTGGATGCCGACGCTGGCACCGACAGCGTCCGGCAGCGCGCCGTTCTCGTGTTCGTGAACTCCCCGCGCACAGCGACGCAGGTCCACCAGAGCCTTGCAAAGTTGCCCGGCTGCGAGACTCGTGTACTCACCGGCACGACGCGCGGCCTCGAGGCGGCGGCCATAGCCGAGGATGTCCGCGCCTGGATGGCGCCCGGGCGATTCAGGACTACGGACGCCGCTCGCTCAAGTCGGTTGGAGCCCGTAACTCGGATCGTGGTCGCTACCCAGACCCTGGAGGTCGGCGCCGACCTCGACGCCGACCACATGGTGATCGAGTCCTGCGGCGTGCAGGCGCTCGTCCAGAGGCTGGGGAGGCTCAACAGGAAGGGAGACTGTGACGACTCCCGTGTCTGTTATGTGCACGACCCCGCCTCGAAGGAGCGGCCCATCTACGGTTCCGCTCCAGCGGAGATATGGGAGAGGCTCTATCAATCCAGCCAGCCCGACCGCTCCACCCGCAAGGGTGTCGTGGCCACCACTCTCGACCTGTCGCCCGCAGCGCTGCGAGACCCGGCCTTGACAGGTCTGCCGCCGGCCCCGCCGCCCGCCGGGCCACTCGACTACGCCGTGCTACACGACGCAGCTTTGCGCGACCTCGCACAGACATCGTGCCCGACGCACGAGCCGCCCGCAGAGGTCTTCTTCGAGGGGACACAGGAATCCAACCGCGAGGTCGATCTGGTATGGCGCGCCTACGTCCCCGACCGCCAGAAGCAGTGGGACGACGACCAAGAAGAGCGGTTGTGGCCTCCGCTGTCGGCAGACGAGGTTGTCTCTGTTCCTGTCTGGGTCGCCCGCCAAGCGTTGCGGAACCTGCGGAGCGCCGACCGCGGCCGACTGTTTCGCGTCGAGCCCGACCAGACCCTGAGTCCAGTGGCGTGGCGAGACGCCGATCCGGTGCTGAAACCCGGGCAGACCCTGGTCTTGCCCGTCTCGGCTGGGATGCTGTCCGATCACGGGATGTTGGATACCGATCACAGGGGCTTGGTCGTGGATGCCTCCATCGCCAAGGCAGAGTCCGGGTTGCCGCTCGACAAAGAGGCCGTCGTGCGCCTCTGCGGACACTCGACGCTCCAGCAGTTGCCGCAGGATGTGGCCGAGGCGCTGGCCGACCTAGACATTCTCTTCGAACCAGACGGACTCGACGACCCCACAGACGCCGAGATCGACGAGTACGTCCATGCTCTGGTGGAGGCGCTGTGCGTCCTCGTCGCCAACGACGAGGACGCCGCTCTCCCCACATCCGACCCAGCAGCGTTCCGCAAACGCCAGAATCTCGCCGCCGTGCTCCAGGGTTTGGCCCACAGCGACGGCTCCCGCAGCTGGACGCGGGAAACTCCATCCGTTGGCGTCTTCCGCATCGTGCCGAACACCCCGAGACGCGTCGGCATCGTCGACCGCATCGACGATCACGACGACTTCTCTGTCGGACTGCCAGCGAGTGAGACGCTGACACAGCACTCCGAACGGACCGCAGCCATGGCGCAACGAACGGCCAGACGGTTGGGCCTGGACCCGGACTTTGTGGGCTTGGTGCGTCTGGCGGCGGCCAGCCACGACGCCGGCAAGGCCGACGCCCGATTCCAGCGGTGGCTCGCCGCGGGCGAGAGGCCGTCGGAAGTGCTGGGCAAGTCAGCCACGCCGCGCCACGAGTGGAGCGCCTACCGCCGCCGTTCGGGTTGGCCCCGCGGCGGACGCCACGAGGAGCTGTCACGCCGTCTCGTCCAACAGTACCTGCAAGTTTGCCCCAGAAGCGACGGACTGGACGATCTGCTGCTGCATCTGGTCGTCTCGCACCACGGGCACGGTCGGCCGCTGCTGCTGGGCGTCGCCAACGACGAGCGCCCCGGCGAGTCGGTGCAGTGGAACATCGAAGGCGTGGAATGCAAGGCGGCCGCCGCTCTCTCAGTGACTGACTGGGACCAACCATCACGGTTCCACGCCCTCTGCGACGCCTACGGCTTCTGGGGACTCGCTCTGCTGGAGACTGTCCTCCGGCAAGCCGACCACGCTGTGTCCTGAAAGGCCCGTCATGCACCAGAAGCAATGCCCCGGACTGCCCGCATCATGGCCCAATGCATGGCTGGCCGCGCTCGGAGCCACGGTGCTGACCCCAGGGTTGCGCCTGTCCTGGAGCGAGGACGCAGAGCCCGTGGCCGTTCTGCGGCATCCTGCGCCACTCGCCGAAGCGATTGTCAGTGGATGGCCCACCAGCGGCCGCATCCAATCCATGCCGTTGAACGCGATGCAACCCTTGATGCCACTGACCCCGGCGGGAGCCCCCAGCGAGGAGTTCGTGGAGGCCAGCGCATTCCGGCAAGTTCTTCAGCCACGGCGGGCAGTCGCACCGGACGACCATTCCGTGTGCGCCTTCTTCACGGACCAGTCGACCCATGATCAGAAGCATCAGGGCACGCTCCGCGTCGCGTGCGCTCAGAGCCCGTTCTTCCAGCACGGAACACGCGGCACGGGCACCGTGTATGACCGCCTCGTCAAGGTGACTCAGGAAATGGCCGCTGCTGGATTGCCCACCAAGGATTTTGTGCAAGGTACGTTGAACGGAATCCCCCGGCTGGTGGCATGCAACGGGCTTGGCTTTGACGCCCGGCGCCATGCAAAGAACAACCGGCCCAGCGCAGAGGGCATGATGGTGGACCCAGTCGTCGAGATCCTGTCGTTCTGGGGGCTGGCTCTGCTGCCGCTGCGCGGCGACGGTAGCCACACCCGCCGCGATGGCCGCCCCCGCCAGAAGTGCCAGAGCAACGACCGGCGGCTGCTCTACCCGGCATGGCGACAAGAGCAGCCGCTGGATCGTTGGGGGATCGCCGCACTGTTGACGCATTGGGAGCATGAGACGTCGCGGCGCGGGCTGGACCAGCCGCCGCTCAGCGAAGCGGCGCGGCGACGCCTGGGCATCACAGCGGCCTGGCAGGCCGAAGTGTTGCGCCCCGACGGTGGCGGCAATGACACCACGAGAGGCATCTCATCCACCCGGATGTCCATGGCCCCACTGCCGACAGTCCGCACGAAGCGCCGGACGCCAGCAAGGGCGGAGCGCCGAACGAGTGTGTTCTGACACAGCCCGGCCCACCGCGCGGTGGCCGCTCGTCCCGCTGTCCGCGATTGAGCACTACGAATACTGCCCTCGCCAGTGTGCGCTGATCCACTGCGACGGCGTCTGGCACGACAACGTAAACACGCTGCGGGGCCACATCGCGCACCGCCGCTCAGACGACCCCAGCGAGTCGCGCGTTGAGCGGGGCCGGACGGTGCTGCGGGGAGTGCGGCTATGGTCCGACAGACACGGCCTCACCGGCCGGGCCGACCGAATCGAAGTCACACACGACGGAGCCGTGACGCCCGTGGAGCACAAGGCCGGGCAGCGCCACGGCGCGACCGCCGACCTGCAGGTGTGCGCCCAGGCACTGTGCTTGGAGGAGATGCTGAACATCGACATCGCGACCGGGGTCGTCTGGTACGACGGCACACGCCGCCGACGCAGAGTCCGCTTCTCTGACACATTGCGGACAGACACTCTGGCACGCGCAGAGCAGATACGGACGACGCTGATCGACGGGACGCTGCCAGCAGCGCCCAACGACGAACGCTGCCGTCGGTGCCAGCTCCGTCACCACTGCCTGCCAGAACTCACGTCCAGGCCGGCCGCTGTAACAGACCTGATAGCGAAGCTCCTGCGAGCATGACTTCCGACGCGCCCACCCGGTACCTGAACACCGTGTACGTGGTGGACTACGACACGAAACTGCACCTGCGCAAGGGGTCGCTAACAGCGTCCACGCCCAACGGGCAGCACCGTATACCCATGAACGCAGTCGAAGCAGTCGTGATGTTCAACGGACAGATCACCACCAACGCCATCGCCGAATGCGTCCAAAGAGGTATCCGCGTCGCAGTGCTGAAACGCAGTGGCCATGTCCGGTTCACAGCCGGGGGACCAACTACGGGCAACGTCCATCTGCGAATAGCGCAAGTGGATGCATCCCGCGACGAGGCCACAGCCCGGCGGGCCGCGTCCATCATCGTCGCAGCGAAGATCACCAACAGCGCCGCCCTCGCCAGAAGGTGGTCCACCGACGCCCAGACCACAGAGGCAGCATCCAAGGCGATCGAAGCGACTGAGAAACTCACCGCGGTCCTGAACGGCATAGATCCCCGCATGGACCGCGACTCGCTGCGCGGCATGGAAGGAGACGCCGCCCGCGCATACTTCTCAGCCATGGCGTCACACCTGAGAGGATCGGGATGGACATTCTCGGGCCGCAACCGCCGCCCGCCGCGAGACCCAGTGAACGCCCTGCTCTCATTCTGCTACGGCATGCTCAGCACCGAGTACAAAGGCGCTTGCGATGCCGTCGGCCTGGACCCGCAGATCGGCTTGCTCCACCAAGCACTTCGCCCGGGGAGGCCCTCCATGGCACTGGACCTCATGGAAGAAGCCCGAGCTCTGACGGACCGCTTCGTCGTATCGGTGCTGAAACGCAAGCAACTGTCACCCGGCTGCTTTGAGACAGCACTGGGAGACGCCTGCTACCTGACAGACGATGGCCGGCGGACAGTCCTCGACCTGTGGGAAGCAGACAAGAACCGAGAGTTCATGCACCCACTGCTCATGCGTAAAGTAGCCCGATGGGCGCTGCCCACCATCCAAGCGACGATGATGGCACGCTGGCTCAGGGGCGACCTGCCGGATTACCCTCCGTTCCTGTCCAGGAGGTGACATGGACATCGTGGTCGCCTACGACATCGCTAACACCGACACAACGGCTGGTGCGAGCCGGCTGCGCCGACTATCAGACGTGTGCGCCTCGTACGGAGGACGGGCACAGCAGTCCGTGTTCGAGTGCAGAGTGTCCCCCCTGTCATTCCACCAGATGCAAGACGAAATCCGGCGAGTAGTGGACACAGACCAAGACAGTGTAGTGATCTACCGGGTGCTCGGAGACTTGGCCACCAGTCGCACAGTCATCGGGCAAGGACCGCGCGATCTCGGACAACCGTGGATCGTGTAAACCAACGTCGCCGCGACACGCTGTCCTGATACAAGGGCTCGTATCGCTGGCGAACCCGCAGCGATCCTTGACAACTGAAATGAGCTACGCCCCATATCGGTGTTTCACGTAGAGTGTCAAACAAATATTGGCTCCATCATTCTGGCAGGGAATGCCTCTAATAGGGGCGGTTGCCGGGCCTTTCGCCCGGCCTTCGTTGAGCGTACGGCTGGATATACGGGGCCCAAGCCCGGACCTTGGGCGGTTGCCGGGCCTTTCGCCCGGCCTTCGTTGAGCGCACCACCACCTCAACGACGTCCTCGGGGTTCCGAGGGCGGTTGCCGGGCCTTTCGCCCGGCCTTCGTTGAGCGCCAACTCACCCACGAGCAGCGCAGTGGCCGGGTCGAGCGGTTGCCGGGCCTTTCGCCCGGCCTTCGTTGAGCGCCTCCTGGGCTTCGAGGGCCTCGTCCACGAGCGCCTGGCGGTTGCCGGGCCTTTCGCCCGGCCTTCGTTGAGCGCGCATCGACGCCGAGGTCGGCGTCGATGCGCCCGCAGGCGGTTGCCGGGCCTTTCGCCCGGCCTTCGTTGAGCGCTGCGCACCAAACTCCAGCTAGCCGCCTGACGCTTGGCGCGGTTGCCGGGCCTTTCGCCCGGCCTTCGTTGAGCGGTCACGGACTGCCACCCGTGCGGCTACACCATGCCGGCGGTTGCCGGGCCTTTCGCCCGGCCTTCGTTGAGCGAGCTGGTACACGTTGGGGGAACTGGCTCCGCTGGAAGCGGTTGCCGGGCCTTTCGCCCGGCCTTCGTTGAGCGGTGGAGGCTGTCGATCTGGTTCCCCGGTGGCGTGAGGCGGTTGCCGGGCCTTTCGCCCGGCCTTCGTTGAGCGTAGCTGCCAGGCCGCCACCCGCGCCGGTAGGCGGCGACCAGCGGTTGCCGGGCCTTTCGCCCGGCCTTCGTTGAGCGTAGTCGGGCTCGACGCTCCACTGGGCCACGTCGGCCGCGGTTGCCGGGCCTTTCGCCCGGCCTTCGTTGAGCGTTCACGTAAAGATGCTCGTACCACATGGCCGTCGGGTTGCGGTTGCCGGGCCTTTCGCCCGGCCTTCGTTGAGCGGTGGACGACGTCCTCCAGCGCCGCGCCACGGAGGGCCCGCGGTTGCCGGGCCTTTCGCCCGGCCTTCGTTGAGCGCGCGAGCGTTACGGCGTCCGCGCCATGTGGACCGGGCGGCGGTTGCCGGGCCTTTCGCCCGGCCTTCGTTGAGCGCCCTGAGCACGACCCCTATGGCGAATACAACGAAGGCGGTTGCCGGGCCTTTCGCCCGGCCTTCGTTGAGCGTGCTCGGCGTGTCAGGCGGTCGCGGGTGCGGACGGGCGGTTGCCGGGCCTTTCGCCCGGCCTTCGTTGAGCGGACTGCCGCGGCCCCAACGTCACGATCGGGACCTGGCGGGCGGTTGCCGGGCCTTTCGCCCGGCCTTCGTTGAGCGGAATCAGCGCGACGTTCTCACGGATCCGGGCGTCCAGGCGGTTGCCGGGCCTTTCGCCCGGCCTTCGTTGAGCGGAGCGGGTCTGTTTGAACATGCTGCTGCGAGCACCGGGCGGTTGCCGGGCCTTTCGCCCGGCCTTCGTTGAGCGTTCTATGACCATGTGGCGGTCCGCAACCCGGACCGGCGGTTGCCGGGCCTTTCGCCCGGCCTTCGTTGAGCGACTCGCCATGTAGCGGGGTGGAGCAGTCTGGCAGCGCGGTTGCCGGGCCTTTCGCCCGGCCTTCGTTGAGCGAGCCGAGCGCTCGCAGAGGCCGTGTAGTGACCGGTGAGCGGTTGCCGGGCCTTTCGCCCGGCCTTCGTTGAGCGAGGTGCAGCGGGTTCAGGTTGGCTTCGAGGATCGGTGCGGTTGCCGGGCCTTTCGCCCGGCCTTCGTTGAGCGCCTTCGCTGTTACGTGCCCGGACCTGAGCCTCATAGGCGGTTGCCGGGCCTTTCGCCCGGCCTTCGTTGAGCGCGCTTGAGCACCTGCGTACGGCGATGGTCGGCCGCGCGCGGTTGCCGGGCCTTTCGCCCGGCCTTCGTTGAGCGCGCCCCGACATCCCGGTGTCGATCAGCGGCATCAAGCGGTTGCCGGGCCTTTCGCCCGGCCTTCGTTGAGCGAGTTCGCGGCATTCAGCGACCGTGATGAACCGGCCCTGCGGTTGCCGGGCCTTTCGCCCGGCCTTCGTTGAGCGACGGTGGCAGGCACCGCCCCCCGTCTGAGCGACCGGGCGGTTGCCGGGCCTTTCGCCCGGCCTTCGTTGAGCGACCGCGACCGAGCCGGTTGTGTCCTACCGCCCCGACAGCGGTTGCCGGGCCTTTCGCCCGGCCTTCGTTGAGCGTACACGGCCGTCTACTGGGAACGCGTCGATTCTCTCGTGCGGTTGCCGGGCCTTTCGCCCGGCCTTCGTTGAGCGCACTTCTTCGCCGTCGGGCAGCCTGAACACTGCGCCGCGGTTGCCGGGCCTTTCGCCCGGCCTTCGTTGAGCGGATTGCGCTGATGACGACCCGCTCAGCAAACTCGCGCGGTTGCCGGGCCTTTCGCCCGGCCTTCGTTGAGCGGCGTGTGCAGGCGTACACTCGGGATCGCATGTCAGGGGCGGTTGCCGGGCCTTTCGCCCGGCCTTCGTTGAGCGGTCGGGGACGTGTACATCTTCACCCAGGACGTGAACAGGCGGTTGCCGGGCCTTTCGCCCGGCCTTCGTTGAGCGGAAGCCAACGCCGACACCAACGCATTCGACGACGCGGCGGTTGCCGGGCCTTTCGCCCGGCCTTCGTTGAGCGTATCCAGACACCGTGTGACATCTCTCCGATGGGATGCGGTTGCCGGGCCTTTCGCCCGGCCTTCGTTGAGCGTATCCAGACACCGTGTGACATCTCTCCGATGGGATGCGGTTGCCGGGCCTTTCGCCCGGCCTTCGTTGAGCGAGACGATCTTCGGTGCGGACCTGTCCCTAGCCGAACAGGCGGTTGCCGGGCCTTTCGCCCGGCCTTCGTTGAGCGAGGACGGCTTCCATCAGCCTTCGACAGCGTTGAGTGCGGTTGCCGGGCCTTTCGCCCGGCCTTCGTTGAGCGCGGTTGAAGTCGTTGACCACCGCGGACCCGGACAAGCGGTTGCCGGGCCTTTCGCCCGGCCTTCGTTGAGCGGAGGAAGGGCTGCATCCCGTTCTTTCTCACAAGCCCAGCGGTTGCCGGGCCTTTCGCCCGGCCTTCGTTGAGCGTCTGGGGGCGGATCGAGACACTGGTACCGCTCACCAGCGGTTGCCGGGCCTTTCGCCCGGCCTTCGTTGAGCGGCGAGATAGCTCCAATGCACCGGATTGGCGACGGTCGCGGTTGCCGGGCCTTTCGCCCGGCCTTCGTTGAGCGATGCGCCGCGCCCTCGACTGGCAGCAGCCGCCCGGCGCGGTTGCCGGGCCTTTCGCCCGGCCTTCGTTGAGCGGGCGACGTGACGCGCCTGTCGCTGGCGGCGGGCCAGCGGTTGCCGGGCCTTTCGCCCGGCCTTCGTTGAGCGGCAGCTACCATGATAAGCACAAAGGCGTAACCAAAGCGGTTGCCGGGCCTTTCGCCCGGCCTTCGTTGAGCGTGTTCGGCCGCCCGACGGGCGTACTGTTCGGCCAGAAGCGGTTGCCGGGCCTTTCGCCCGGCCTTCGTTGAGCGAACGCCTGACTCGCCTGAGCCGGCCAGCCCGGCCGGCGGTTGCCGGGCCTTTCGCCCGGCCTTCGTTGAGCGCGCGGCGACCTGACCGCTGCGGTGGCAGCCGCCGCCGAGGCGGTTGCCGGGCCTTTCGCCCGGCCTTCGTTGAGCGCGGTAGTCCAGAGTTCCGCGCCGCGGCGTTGCCACAGCGGGCGGTTGCCGGGCCTTTCGCCCGGCCTTCGTTGAGCGCCCAGATCAGCCACCCGGCACAGCCGCGGCCGCGGATGCGGTTGCCGGGCCTTTCGCCCGGCCTTCGTTGAGCGATCGACGACGACGCTTGGGTGGGGGTCGGGTCGGTGTGCGCGGTTGCCGGGCCTTTCGCCCGGCCTTCGTTGAGCGGTTGACACCTAGCATCGCCCATGAGGTGACGCTCGCGCGGTTGCCGGGCCTTTCGCCCGGCCTTCGTTGAGCGATACGCGGCTCTCCCGAGCACCACGTAGAAGTGCAGGGCGGTTGCCGGGCCTTTCGCCCGGCCTTCGTTGAGCGCCGCCAGTCTCGGACCGATGACGTCGTCGTCAATGGCGGTTGCCGGGCCTTTCGCCCGGCCTTCGTTGAGCGTCCGAGATGGTGATCCGCCGCTGCGAAGGACGACCCTGCGGTTGCCGGGCCTTTCGCCCGGCCTTCGTTGAGCGGACCGGGCACGCGAGTCGGACCTCGGCCGCAGGAAGCGGTTGCCGGGCCTTTCGCCCGGCCTTCGTTGAGCGTCGCAGTGCCACACCCAGCCGACGAGGCTCTTGAGGACGCGGTTGCCGGGCCTTTCGCCCGGCCTTCGTTGAGCGCGCGTCGCGCAGGGGTGGCACAGGCCCGTGTCGTCGCGGTTGCCGGGCCTTTCGCCCGGCCTTCGTTGAGCGGAGATCATCGAGGGGAACCCGACGTGAAGTATCCGGCGGTTGCCGGGCCTTTCGCCCGGCCTTCGTTGAGCGTTCTCCCGCCGCGGCGGCAAGTGGGCTCCGCGGCAACGTGCGGTTGCCGGGCCTTTCGCCCGGCCTTCGTTGAGCGGTCTCGTACCGGGCGCTGATCGACGGCTCCCAGACCGCGGTTGCCGGGCCTTTCGCCCGGCCTTCGTTGAGCGGGGCCCAACGGATCGAAGAGGCAGTAGCGCGGATCGAGCGGTTGCCGGGCCTTTCGCCCGGCCTTCGTTGAGCGTTGGCGACGTAGCCGCCCGCAGCTGACAACCGGCGAAGCGGTTGCCGGGCCTTTCGCCCGGCCTTCGTTGAGCGTGTTCAGTCTCAAGGTGCGGCGGTGACTCACGGGGGCGGTTGCCGGGCCTTTCGCCCGGCCTTCGTTGAGCGGAGCTGGCCCTCGACCGGCGCCGGCGTGCTGCCCGCGTCGCGGCGGGCGGTTGCCGGGCCTTTCGCCCGGCCTTCGTTGAGCGATCCTGGCATTCGGGATCGCGATTACGCTGCTGGTGATGCGGTTGCCGGGCCTTTCGCCCGGCCTTCGTTGAGCGCTCCTTTCCTGGATGTAGGGGGGGGGTTGGGGAGAGCGGTTGCCGGGCCTTTCGCCCGGCCTTCGTTGAGCGATGCTCAGAGAGTCTCAGCGCGACGTGGTGGATCGGGTGCGGTTGCCGGGCCTTTCGCCCGGCCTTCGTTGAGCGCGCGTTGACCTGCCCGGCGGTCGCTCGCACACCGCGGTTGCCGGGCCTTTCGCCCGGCCTTCGTTGAGCGGTTGTACTTGGCAACCCGCGCATTGACTACGGCCACCAGGCGGTTGCCGGGCCTTTCGCCCGGCCTTCGTTGAGCGTGCACCGACCTGGAAGTAGGCCTACGATTCGGTCGCAGGCGGTTGCCGGGCCTTTCGCCCGGCCTTCGTTGAGCGGTCCCCAAGGCAAACCGATGAACGACGAGCCGAGGGCGGTTGCCGGGCCTTTCGCCCGGCCTTCGTTGAGCGAGTTCACTGGTGCAGCCCTCCCGCTGCGCGCGCAGCGGTTGCCGGGCCTTTCGCCCGGCCTTCGTTGAGCGAACGCCGACGGGGCTCAGTTGTCGCACACGACGATGGCGGTTGCCGGGCCTTTCGCCCGGCCTTCGTTGAGCGATCACTGGTGGGGTGGAGGTCTCTCCACACTGGCCGGCGGTTGCCGGGCCTTTCGCCCGGCCTTCGTTGAGCGGAGTCCATTGTGAAATGGATATCAAGATTGATGCGGCGGCGCGGTTGCCGGGCCTTTCGCCCGGCCTTCGTTGAGCGGGTGTCGACGCGTGCCTGGGCGCGCTGGCGGCGATGGCGGTTGCCGGGCCTTTCGCCCGGCCTTCGTTGAGCGCAGCGTGGTACCGAGCTCGGTGAGCGGGGTTGGAGGCGGTTGCCGGGCCTTTCGCCCGGCCTTCGTTGAGCGGGAACCGGCCCGTCCCGCAGGTCCCCGTCGAACTGGAGCGGTTGCCGGGCCTTTCGCCCGGCCTTCGTTGAGCGAACACCGTGTTCGCCGGCGACGGCAGGCTGGTGCATTGCGGTTGCCGGGCCTTTCGCCCGGCCTTCGTTGAGCGCGGTCGTCCTCGGGCGCGATTGTCGGCAAGGATCGGGCGGTTGCCGGGCCTTTCGCCCGGCCTTCGTTGAGCGCGTTGTTGGTGGGGGCTGGTTGGTGGTGGGCGGTGGCGGTTGCCGGGCCTTTCGCCCGGCCTTCGTTGAGCGTTGTACGCGTCGAGCTCCAGCAGCCCGAAGTTGGGGCGGTTGCCGGGCCTTTCGCCCGGCCTTCGTTGAGCGGGCGGCGTCACCGGAGCCGTGGAGGCCAGCGCCGAGCGGTTGCCGGGCCTTTCGCCCGGCCTTCGTTGAGCGCTGGTGGTGGGCGTTCTCTCGACGCCGTTCGCGTTCGCGCGGTTGCCGGGCCTTTCGCCCGGCCTTCGTTGAGCGAGGCGACATAACTCCGTGGGCGGACCTTCAAGGCGCGGTTGCCGGGCCTTTCGCCCGGCCTTCGTTGAGCGGTCGTCGAGGGCGCTCGGCCCGGGTTGGTCGTCGGTCAGCGGTTGCCGGGCCTTTCGCCCGGCCTTCGTTGAGCGTCGCTGCGGTGGTGGTAGTCGGTGAGCGGCCGCGGCGCGGTTGCCGGGCCTTTCGCCCGGCCTTCGTTGAGCGTCGCAGGTGACGTCGTAGCTGTAGTTTCTGGTGTCGCGGTTGCCGGGCCTTTCGCCCGGCCTTCGTTGAGCGTCGGCGCGGGAGTGCGGCGTCGCGTCGAGGAGGCGGGCGCGGTTGCCGGGCCTTTCGCCCGGCCTTCGTTGAGCGGACGCCGATGGGGGCCAGCTGTCGCACACGACGATGTGGCGGTTGCCGGGCCTTTCGCCCGGCCTTCGTTGAGCGCGGTGCCCCCAACAGCACCGCCACGCTCTCACGCGCGGTTGCCGGGCCTTTCGCCCGGCCTTCGTTGAGCGGCTTGGCCCCCCTTGACGCACCCGAAGGTCAGGCAGGGCGGTTGCCGGGCCTTTCGCCCGGCCTTCGTTGAGCGCCGCTGATCGACGCCGGTTTGACCCGCAGCGACTGCGGCGGTTGCCGGGCCTTTCGCCCGGCCTTCGTTGAGCGTCGGGCTCGGGCTCGGGCAGCGTGAGTTGTCGGTTGGTGCGGTTGCCGGGCCTTTCGCCCGGCCTTCGTTGAGCGGCCGAGGTTGCCGCAGTGATCGGCGGCGGCGGCACCGCGGTTGCCGGGCCTTTCGCCCGGCCTTCGTTGAGCGGCTACACGGGACTATAGGCCTGACCTGCCGATATGGCAAGGCGGTTGCCGGGCCTTTCGCCCGGCCTTCGTTGAGCGGGCAACTGGCTCGCGCTGCCCCCGAAGGAGAGCTAGGGCGGTTGCCGGGCCTTTCGCCCGGCCTTCGTTGAGCGATACGCGGCTCTCCCGAGCACCACGTAGAAGTGCAGGGCGGTTGCCGGGCCTTTCGCCCGGCCTTCGTTGAGCGCAGCTTGGCCTTGGGTTCGCGCTGTTGCCGTTGGCGTTGCCGCGGTTGCCGGGCCTTTCGCCCGGCCTTCGTTGAGCGGCGCCGGACCATGCTGGGGCTGAGCCCGGTGGCGGCGGCGGTTGCCGGGCCTTTCGCCCGGCCTTCGTTGAGCGGCATGAGGAGCATGTTCATGAGGAGCATGTTGCTGTCAGCGGTTGCCGGGCCTTTCGCCCGGCCTTCGTTGAGCGCGCTGCGCGGAGCCCGGAACACGTACAGGAACCCGCCGCGGTTGCCGGGCCTTTCGCCCGGCCTTCGTTGAGCGGGCGACAGCTTCACCGTCTCGGCCGCGTTCGACGAGCGGTTGCCGGGCCTTTCGCCCGGCCTTCGTTGAGCGGCCGCCGCCAGCTAGCCACAGCACGACCCCAGCGGAGCGGTTGCCGGGCCTTTCGCCCGGCCTTCGTTGAGCGGCGCTGTGCACGGACTGCGCGCTATCGGTGCTGAGAGCGGTTGCCGGGCCTTTCGCCCGGCCTTCGTTGAGCGAACACCCACGGGATCGTCTCGGGGCTCGCGGACCGCCGGCGGTTGCCGGGCCTTTCGCCCGGCCTTCGTTGAGCGAGTTCGGGCGAGTGCGAGGGCACCGAGGGCGTGTGCAGGCGGTTGCCGGGCCTTTCGCCCGGCCTTCGTTGAGCGGGGTTGCGGATGAAGCGGATCAGCGACACGAGGTGCACGGCGGTTGCCGGGCCTTTCGCCCGGCCTTCGTTGAGCGCGGTCGCCATCCCGGCGGCGGTGAAGGTGCTGGAGGCGGTTGCCGGGCCTTTCGCCCGGCCTTCGTTGAGCGGCCGAGGTGCTGGCCACGTCGTCGGGGGAGGTGCTCGCGCGGTTGCCGGGCCTTTCGCCCGGCCTTCGTTGAGCGGCCGACGACGACGACCAGCCCCGGCCGCGCATTGACGCGGTTGCCGGGCCTTTCGCCCGGCCTTCGTTGAGCGTGGGAGCGCGTGGATGCGCTGGTGAGAGACTTTACGGGGCGGTTGCCGGGCCTTTCGCCCGGCCTTCGTTGAGCGGACGGCGACGGCCACCAGCTGAGCCATACGACGATGGCGGTTGCCGGGCCTTTCGCCCGGCCTTCGTTGAGCGCCGTCATGGCACGACACGCCCACGCTAACACCATGCGGTTGCCGGGCCTTTCGCCCGGCCTTCGTTGAGCGAACACTCATGCGGTGGTCTCGGGGCTGGCGGACAGGCGGTTGCCGGGCCTTTCGCCCGGCCTTCGTTGAGCGGTCCTAAACCGCGCCTTGGTATAGGCGACATAACTCGCGGTTGCCGGGCCTTTCGCCCGGCCTTCGTTGAGCGTCTCAAACAAAGTGACCCCGATCAATGTTGGCATGCGGTTGCCGGGCCTTTCGCCCGGCCTTCGTTGAGCGAGCACACGAGGCCCCCGATGCTTGCCCGGCCGGAAGCGGTTGCCGGGCCTTTCGCCCGGCCTTCGTTGAGCGGACAAGGCACGGATCACTGAGGAACGCCGCCAGCGCGGTTGCCGGGCCTTTCGCCCGGCCTTCGTTGAGCGCTGGCGCGGCCAGCGTGCCCAACACTCATGAAGCGCGGTTGCCGGGCCTTTCGCCCGGCCTTCGTTGAGCGGTCTCGGTCTGGATCAGCGTGCTGTAGGCCTCCTGCAGGCGGTTGCCGGGCCTTTCGCCCGGCCTTCGTTGAGCGGAACCGGACGAACCCGTTGTGCTCCACAGCGTACGCGCGCGGTTGCCGGGCCTTTCGCCCGGCCTTCGTTGAGCGTTGGTCGATGGTGGCGGGCCGCAGCAGCTTCAGGTGCGGTTGCCGGGCCTTTCGCCCGGCCTTCGTTGAGCGCAGGGCGGCACCGACTGGGCCAACGAAGCCGCCGAGGCGGTTGCCGGGCCTTTCGCCCGGCCTTCGTTGAGCGGAACCTCTGAGTTCGGGGAGCCAGGATACGCCTAGCGGTTGCCGGGCCTTTCGCCCGGCCTTCGTTGAGCGCATGCGACGAACACCTCGTCCTGGCCGCGTCGCGAGGCGGTTGCCGGGCCTTTCGCCCGGCCTTCGTTGAGCGGCATTCCACACCCGCTTGCCCACGTCGGTGCGTCGAGGCGGTTGCCGGGCCTTTCGCCCGGCCTTCGTTGAGCGGTCTTGGCTTTCGGGATCGCGATAACGCTGCTCATGCGGTTGCCGGGCCTTTCGCCCGGCCTTCGTTGAGCGTTGACATCTCAGACGCGGTGGAGTTCCTCACCGAAGAGCGGTTGCCGGGCCTTTCGCCCGGCCTTCGTTGAGCGCCGACGTGCGTTTCCAGGTGATTTCGTTCCGGAACTGGCGGTTGCCGGGCCTTTCGCCCGGCCTTCGTTGAGCGACTAGAACGCTCCACCATGCGCGCCGGGCGGCGGTCGGGCGGTTGCCGGGCCTTTCGCCCGGCCTTCGTTGAGCGCGGGGTTCCTTTCGCTCAGATTGTCGTCGGCGAGGGCGCGGTTGCCGGGCCTTTCGCCCGGCCTTCGTTGAGCGCAGGAAACCGACAGGCCAACCGGGGTATCGGTCCCGGCGGTTGCCGGGCCTTTCGCCCGGCCTTCGTTGAGCGGACGCCAGCGAATCTGAGCCCAAGTGCGAGTTCGTCGGCGGTTGCCGGGCCTTTCGCCCGGCCTTCGTTGAGCGACGGCCGTGATGCGGGTGGACGAGACGACCGTGACGGGCGGTTGCCGGGCCTTTCGCCCGGCCTTCGTTGAGCGCAGCGGGCCGCCTGCCGGTGCGGCCGGTGCCGGGCGGCGGTTGCCGGGCCTTTCGCCCGGCCTTCGTTGAGCGCCATTGGTCCTCCTACAGGACGGATCGGGTGCGGCGCGGTTGCCGGGCCTTTCGCCCGGCCTTCGTTGAGCGCCGGAGGCCGACCAGGACAAGCTCCGCGACATCGAGGGCGGTTGCCGGGCCTTTCGCCCGGCCTTCGTTGAGCGGCGACACGCCCGGGCCGGCTGATCGGCCTGTCGCCGGCGGTTGCCGGGCCTTTCGCCCGGCCTTCGTTGAGCGCGGCTAGACGCCCCTAACTGGTGCCCAGCATGGGCGGCGGTTGCCGGGCCTTTCGCCCGGCCTTCGTTGAGCGCTGAGCGGGCTGGGCACCCCGTGCATCATGGGCGCATGGCGGTTGCCGGGCCTTTCGCCCGGCCTTCGTTGAGCGTCCCTGTCCGGCGGCGGCGGGCAACAGCAATCGCCGCGCGGTTGCCGGGCCTTTCGCCCGGCCTTCG
>Ga0209754_1001233_pt1 | contig 27053 bp, 24 predicted proteins | sample MesohylBB_FD_187295 | JGI IMG/M metagenome (GOLD analysis project Ga0209754, IMG submission 187295) | Host-associated microbial community of the marine sponge Aplysina aerophoba from Gulf of Piran - sponge mesohyl, lysed by bead beating... | ecosystem: Host-associated > Porifera > Sponge >... | reverse complement strand
TTCTCGGCGTCCGGCAGGGCGTCCCACCAGTCGAGCGACCCGGCGCCGAACAGCTCGACGATTGCTGGCCGCGCGTCGGGCGAGCCGGGCCACAGCTCCTCGATCTTCATGTTGAACAGCGGCGGGTTCAGGAGGCTGCACTCGCCGGTCACCATGTCGAACAGGTTCTGGTAGGTCCTGCCGGGGACGACGTTGGAGAGCTGCCGCACCGAGCTGTCCAGCCGGCTGCTGCCGCCATATACGGCTACCGGATCGGTGCGGACAAAGAGTGCCCCGTCGCCCCCAGTCAAGTTGTTGTATTGCAGGCGGCGCATGGTCCGGAACTCGATGGGGATGTCGACGACGCGCAGGACCACTGCCGAGTTGACCACCGCAAGCTGCGACTGGTGGCTGCTCGACCATTCGACCGCGCCCGACGGCGGGTCGGCGCAAAAGACGTCTCTCGGGGACGGAGGTGTCGTCGGACAAGGCTCAGGGTCGCGCCTGCGGGGATCCAAATCGAACAAGCGGGGCCACGCCATCGGGCGTGCCGGATAGTCGAGGCGGCAGCGCAGGAGCGCGCGATGCGCCCCGTAGCTGTCGCCGTCGCGAGTCGAGGGCAGGGCGGTGTCGTCGGCTTGGCAGGTCGTTGGCTCGAAGGGCAGGTCCGGACACGGCGTGCAGTCGGCCTCGCGCACGGCGGCGGTGTCGAGCTGGTTGCGCCGGAACGCGTCCTGATGGCCGCGGCAGCGCACGGTCTCGATGACCTGGTCGCATCCCCCCGTCCGGCTGGCCCGCTTGAGGCACAGCGACGGGCTGGGCGAGCACCGGGGGCTGCGGGCCGGGTCGTGGCATCCGGCGTCCAGCCCGGCGGCGTCGAACTGGCACCAGTAGGAGTTGGCGGTGCGGGCCGCCAGCCCGAACCCGGTTTCCCAGCGGCTGTGGGGGATCGCACCGGTGGTGTAGGCCGAGCAGCCGCGCTCGCCCGGTGAGCGGAGCACGTCGCTGCCGACGTAGGCCTCGCAGGCCCGCGCCGCGGCGCGGAACACGCCGAAGTCCGGCGCTCCTGTGGCGCACGCCGGCACCGTCGCGCCCTCGGGGTATTCGACGGGAAGGAAGCAGGTCCGGAACTGGTTGCCCGGCAGGTAGCCGTCGGCGCAGGTCCACGAGCGGCGCTGCACCGCCCTGCAGGTGTGGGCGCCGTCCTGGTGGAGCCCCGCCACGCAGCGGATCGGATAGAAGACGCGGCACACGGAGCCGTCGTCCTTGACGGTGTAGCCGGTCAAGTTCTGGCAGGCGGCGTAGTCGGGCGATGTGGACTCGATCCGCTCCTCGCAGAACTCCGGGTAGCGGTCATAGCCGTCGACGACTTCGTAGGTGGCGTCCTGATAGGGGGTGGCCTCGAACTTCTCCAGGACGTCAGGGGGCGGCATCGACAGCCTCATGAGCGTGGTCGGGTCGAACACGCTCTGCGGGCACGCCGGCAGTTCCAGCACGCACAGCGAGGCGTCCTCGGGGTGGGGCACGAACGGGAACGGCGCCGCCGGGCAGTCGTCGGCGGTGCCCACCGCGGTAGAGGGTCTCACGTCGGCCGACTCGGCCAGGACCGCGGCCTCGCCCACCGCGCCGGGCGCCGCATCGGGGTTTAGGAGCCGCTGCGGGGCAGCGTCGGATGCGACCTCCACCACGGAGCGATCATCGGCCCGGTCTGCCGTCGAGGCGTTCACCGGCGGCGAGAAGCCGTTGGCGGCGTCCGGATAACCGAACCCCCCCCCCGGCGCACCCGACCGCAGCCAGCGCCAGCGCCAGCGCCAGCGCCCCACGCCTCAGGGAGAGGTTGGACACAAACAGCGATTATACAGATGAGACCGATTCTCCAACGTTGCTCTACACAATAGGGTTACACATACCGCCCCGGGCCTGCAACGACAACTGGTAGGCGTCGAGGTAGCCGAAGAAGAGACTGCCGATCAGGATCCGTCCGATTCTCCAGACTGGCGATTGTCTACGCCGATGCCGGGGACAACGGCATCACCGCCGTCTGGTACGTCGACGACATCGACCCCGGCGACGTCCAATACATGTGCATAGTTGAATTGGAATGAGATCAAGGAATGACGCGGCGCAATACAGCCTCGCTGTCGCAGGCCCAATGGCGGCGGGCCGACGGCGGGATGTGATCAGCCACGCCGGTCGCCGCCACCGCGGGCTCTCATTCGATGCCAGTGGCCGCCTGCTGCGTTCGGGCATCGATGGCATGGGGGTCGAGTTGATGAGTCCGTGGGCGGTGTCCGGGGTGTGACCGGGCCGACGTCGCGTTCTGGATTCGGTTGGGCGGCACCGCTTGCGGTTGTGCTCGCAGTGGTCGGTGCCGCGGCCTGCGGGTCGCGGGGCGGCTCCAGGTAGGAGTGCGGCTGTTGTAGCAATAGTGCTACACTCGTTGCATGACTGAGATCGCGTCTCGCGAGTTGCGTAACCGAACTCGCGCCCTGCTGGACCGGGTGGCTAGTGGGGAGCGCATAACTGTCACCGTGAACGGACGGCCTGTAGCCGAACTGGCTCCGGTAGCGGCGAGGCCGCGGTGGATGGGCAGGGGGCGCTTCGTTCGAGATGTCCTAGCTCATCAAGCCGACGCGGCACTGGCTGCCGACTTGGCCTCGCTGGCCGGCGACACGACCGACGACATGCCGTGGCCGTGAGTCGCGGCCTCGCCGACACGTCGGTCTTCATCGCCCAAGAGGCTGAACGACCGATTCTTGAGGACTTGCTCCCCGAAGAACTAGCCGTCTCAGTGATCACCATCGGCGAACTGCGCGCCGGAGTGCTTGCCGCCAGCGACACGCGTGCTCGTGACCGGCGACTTTCCACTCTCGCGGCTGCGCTCTCGCTTCAACCGGTGCCCGTCGATGACGGCGTCGCCTCGGCCTGGGCGAGGCTCCGTCTCGTCCTGCGCGACCAAGGACTGAGCATGCCGGTCAACGACTCGTGGATTGCCGCGACCGCCATGGCGCTCGGAGTCGCTGTCGTCACCCAGGATCACGATTTTCCGCTCGTCGAAGAGCTAGATGTGGTCCGAGTCTGAACGCAGTTCGGGGTCCCGGCTCGCTTGGACCGGCCGACTTGCAGCAGTGCTGGCGCTGGTAGCTACGGCTGCTTGCGGCTCGCTCGACGGTTCTCGAGCGACTGAGACCCCGACACCGTCAGTGTCTGTGCCGTCGACAGCGGTTCCGGCTGTGTCTGTGCCAGCCACGTCCGTACCTGCGAACTCGGCGCCGTCGGTGTCTGTGCCGTCGGCGTCTGTGCCTGAGGTCTCGGTGCCGTCGGTGTCTGTGCCTGAGGGGTCGGTGCCGTCGGTGTCTGTGCCTGAGGGGTCGGTGCCGTCGGTGTCTGTGCCTGAGGGGTCTGTGCCGTCGGTGTCTGTGCCTGAGGGGTCTGTGCCGTCGGTGTCTGTGCCTGAGGGGTCTGTGCCGTCGGTGTCTGTGCCTGAGGGGTCTGTGCCTGAGGTCTCGGTGCCTGAGGTGTCTGTGCCTGAGGTGTCGCTTCCGGTGGTGGCCGAGTACGGAGCCGGCTATGACCGCGACGACTGGGGCCCGCACAACAGCAGCCTGTGCCGCGGGGCGGCCGGCTCCGCGGACCCCTACACCGGCGCGCCGATCGACACCTGCAACGTGGACCATGTGGTGGCCCTGCACGAGGCGCACGAGTCGGGCGGCTGGGCCTGGTCTGCGACCACCAAGCGGCGGTTCAGCCAGGACCCGGACAACCATGTGGCGTCGCGGGCCTGCGTGAACCAGTCCAAGGGCGCTGACGACATCTTCGAGTGGTCCGACGCCGACATCGCCTCGTCGTCGGCCTGTGGAGGCGGGTACGCGGTCACTGCGTCGGGGCGGTGCTTCCTGGCCTCGACCACCGTGGCCGTCAAGTCGGCGTGGGGCCTCGCCGCGGACCAGTCTGAGGCGGACGCTCTGAGCGCGACCCTGACACGGTGCGGCAGTCGAGCCCTCCCGGTCGCAGTCGAGTCGCGGGACACCACGACGACCGCGCCCCCGCCGACCGCCGCGCCCGAGCCGCGGACCGAGCAGGGCCCCTGCCGTATCGCGGCCAGGACCGCAGCCGAGTACGACGCCGTGCCCGGCATCGGTGAAGTGCTCTCAGCCAGGCTGGTCGGCGCCCAGCCGTTCTCCAGCCGCTCGCAGCTCGAAGCGGTCAGAGGCATCGGCCCGGCCAAGTCCGGAGCCGTGTGGTCGCACTTCTGCGGTCCATAGCCCGGAGGCCGGCCGGCCCGCCCCCAGGCTGGGCAGCCCAGATGCGCCAAATCAGCATTCGTACGTGCGCCAAACCGGCATTCGTACGTGCGCCAAACCGGCATTCGTACGTGCGCCAAACCGGCATTGGGACATGCGCACCCGGTAGTATGCACATGTGGACCGCTACCTTGAGCGTCTAGTCGATCCCTGGATCGCCGAGGTCCTGTCCTCGGCGCCGGCGGTGATGATCACAGGTGCGCGCGCCTCGGGCAAGACCACCACCGCTCGGCGTCACGCCGCCAGCGTTGTGCGGCTCGACAACGAGCGCGAGGGTGCACGCGGCGTCATAGGCGTCGAGATCAAGGCGCACAGCGCGCCCACGCGCGCCCACGCCCGCCACTTGGTGTGGCTGCGCGACCAACTGGGGGAGAGATTCAGGTCGGGAGCGGTGCTGCACACCGGCCCTGCCCGATTCCGGCTCGACGAGCGCATCGAAGCCATACCGATCTGCGCCCTCTGGGGCTAGAGGAGTTCGCCGTTCCAGAGGCGTCGGGCGAAGTCCTCCGCGCTCATGATGTCGATGCCGTCGCTCGTCCGGCGGTCGCGTGACTCCAAGCACACGACGAGTCTTTGGTCGATGCCGGAATGCTCCTGCGAAAGCGTGCGGAGGCCCTTGAGGTGGCCGCTGGTGATCCTGGCGGATGCCTTCGCGTCTATCGCCAGCCGCATGTCGCCGACCACGAAGTCGACCTCGATGCCGCTCGGGAGTCGCCAGTAGGTCAGTTGATCGTCGAGCTCGTGGTAGGCGATGAACGCGGAGAGCTCATGGAAGACCCAGTTCTCGAACGCCTTGCCATACTGGTCGGAACCGCGTTGTAGCTCGCCGCGCCGCGCCAGGCGGTTCACGACGCCCACATCCTCGAAATAGAACTTGGGTGCCCCTGCGAGGCGACGCTTGGCCCGTCGCCGCCACCGCGGCAGCCACCGCGCCAGCAACGTATCGATGAGGATGCCGAAGTACGCCTTGGCGGTGGGTCCCGACACGGCGCACTCGCGGGCGATGTTCGAGTAGTTGACCGGATCGCCGTCGCTCAGCGCGGCGGCATCCAGGAAGTCCGAGAAGGCGGGCAGGTTGCGCACCAGGCCCTCGGCGGCGACCTCCTCGCGCAGATAGTCGGCGATGTAGGCGTCGAGCAGGCGCCTGGGCCGGCTGGATTGGTACATGCTGGGCAGGCAGCCACAGTTGAGGGCGCGGTCCAAGTCGAAGGCGTCCCCGAGCTCCCCGGCGGTCAGGCCCCGCAGTTCGTAGCGCACGGCGCGCCCGCCGAGCAGGTTCGCTGCGCCGCGCCGCACCTTGCGCGCGCTAGATCCGCAAAGCGCGAAGCGCAGACCGCGGTTCTCGATGAGCCAGTGGACCTCGTCGAGCAGGGCGGGGACTTTCTGGATCTCGTCGATGACCACTTGGCGCGACGGGTCCGGGCCGGTGGCCTCCAACTCCTCACGCAGCAGTTCGGGACGGGCGACGTAGCGGCGGAACTCGTCCGCCTTGAGCAGGTCGACCCACACGCCGTCCGGGTATCGCTGCCTGAGCAGGGTGCTCTTGCCCGCCTGCCGCGGCCCCCACAGAAAGAACGTCTCCGTCCCGGGCTCCGGCAGCGACAGCAACCGTTGGAACATGTCCTTTAGATTATCATGATAACCGAAAGGACATGTTCCAATCTGGGGTGCCTCTACCCTGTGACACTGGTCGCCGAGACTCCGACTGCGATCGGGGCCCTTGCGTAGGCGAGTTCCTCAGGGGCGGGGGCCGAACTCGGGGCGCTCGGTGCGGGTGCGCTTGAGCTCCCAGAAGCCGGCCACGTTCATCATGGCCACCAGGGCGTCCCACATGGCCAGGGAGTCCTCGGGCGGCGGCACCCGGGTGATGACCGGGCCGAAGTAGCCCTGCTTGTCGCCGTTGCGGTCCGTGAGGGCGATCATGGGAGTACCCACCTGGTCGCCGCACAGGGCCAGGCCCTCGTCCATGCGCCTGCGGATCTCCGGGTCCCAGGAGTCGTCGTCGAATGCGGCCGCGTGGGAGGTGTCGTAGCCGACGGCCTCCAGCGCGTCGGCCACCGCGAACTCCCGCACACCGTCGTGGTGCAGGCGCCGGCCGTACTCCCAGTACAGGGGCCTGATCGCCTCGTCGCCGTCGGCGGCCCGCACCGACTCCAGCACTCGCATCAGCCGCAGGCTGAAGTAGGAGTGGGTGTAGTAGTCGCCCTCGGGATCGGGGTCGTTCTTGAAGAACAGGCTGATCGGCTGCCAGGTGATGTTCAGATCCTTGGCCGGCTGCACCTCGTCGACGACCCAACGGGCCGTCACCCAGCACCACGGTCAAAGTGGATCGATCCAGAACTCGATGTCCATGTCAGGCTCCCTAGAGGCCGAGCGAACAGGCCGGGACGAGCCTACTGGCGCGAGCGAGGCCGTGGCCCGAGCGGCCCGTGAGCGAAGCGAACAAGAGCGGGAACGACACCCTTGCGACGCTACAGATTCTTGCCTGTTGCCACGCGTCCCTCGTACGGGTCAGGGGCGGTTGCGTCCGGCGACGCCGGTCAGGCCGGCTTGCGTTCGGGCAGTCCCAGACGGGCGGCGCCGTCGGCCCAGTGCGGCCAGCGCTCACGGCTCTTGGCCGAGAGCCGGTGCATCAGGGCGATGGCGCCGGGGTCGTCGTCGCCGGGACGGACCTCGATGGCGCCGTCGCGCACCATGGCGTCGATCACGGCCCGGCCCAGCTCGGTGCGCACGATGGTGAGGGTCCAGTCGGTCAGGTCGCCGATGCCGCCGGTGGAGATGTCGGCGTGCTCGGCCGCGAAGTCCGGGCAAAGGTTGCAGCCCTCCCGGGTCCAGGCGTGGCACTCCTTGAGGTTGATCTCGTGGTAGCGGCCGTCCTTGGTCCAGATCTGGAAGACGCCCTTGATGTTCATCTTCGAGATCTGCTCCTTGGGCAGGCCGTACTTCACCTCGAACAGCTCGTCGAACAGCGAGTCGTCGAACGACTTGGAGCACAGCAGGCCGATGTTGAGCTTGATCGGCTTGCTGACCTTGCCCACCTTGCGGTGCCACATCACCGGCCCCACCGACGTCTGGCAGCTCATCCCCACCAGCGCCAGGCGGTCCAGGCCCTTCTCGCGGGCCGCCTCGAAGGCGATGGGGTTGGCCGAGTAGGTGTAGCGGCTGCCCGCGCCCCGCAGCACCTCGTCGCGGTTGGTGGCCACCATCGGGAACGCCTTCCAGCCGGGCTCCCCGCTCGGGAGCGACTCGACCCCGCTGGTGAGGGCGCCGTCGATGATGTCGTTCTCCATGCACCAGATCAGGATGGCCGACACCAGCCCGCCGTCCTGGCCCACCTCGTAGACGAAGTCGTCGCTGGCCCGGGTCAGCAGGATGTCGGAGTAGACGCCCGACACCTCGTCGGGGTGGCGCTCCCGGCCGAAGAGGTGCATGTCGGCCTCGGGCTCCCACATGCGGAAGCGGGGGCAGGCCCTAGTGCAGGAGGTGCAGCCCTTCACCCCGTGGACGCAATCGTCGGCTCCCAGCTCCTCCTCGAGGTGGAACGGCTTGTAGGCGCCGGGCTCGTGGGTGTAGCCGATCACGTGGTGGGGGCAGGCGATCACGCATCCGGCGCAGCCGGTGCACAGGCCCGAGGTGATGACCTCGTCGTGCAGTTCCTTCCACTGGTAGGTCCAGCGGGGCTTCTTGGCCGGCGCGGGGGCTGCTTCAATGACCGTCATGCACCCCCGGCAGGATTCGAACCTGCGCACACGGCTCCGGAGGCCGTTGCTCTATCCCCTGAGCTACGGGGGCTCGGGCCGGCCATGCTATCGGCCCCCGGCTCGCCGGCGGGGCCGGGGCCGGCCGACGCCCCGCCGCCGATCTGTTGGAGCGTTCTGGCGTGGCGGGCGGGGGACCGCACCGGTTCGACAGCTCCTGGCTCTGCGGGCGGCCGGTTCTGGCCTTGCGGCGGGGGACCGCACCCAGTCAGCGCCGGCTCCTGCGATCAGGGTCGGCCGGTAGGATCGGCCGATGCCGGATGTGCGCGACGGTTTGAGGGACGGGTTGCGGGCGGCTCTGGAAGGGGCCGGCGTCGTCGGCGCGCCCGTCGAGCTCGCCATCGAGCGGCCCCGGGACCCGTCCCACGGCGAGTGGTCGTCGAATGTGGCGCTGGTCGCAGCCAAGGCAGCGAGACGCCCGCCCCGCGAGCTCGCCGAGGAGATCGTCGCCCGTCTGGGCGCCGAACCGCCCCCGCATGTGGTGGCGGTCGAGGCCGCCGGCCCCGGCTTCGTGAACTTCCGCCTGGCCCCGAGCTGGCTGCACGAGGTGCTGGCCGAGGTGATCGCCGCGGGCGTCGACGCCTATGCCCGCAGCGATGCCGGCGCGGGGCGCACGGTGAGCGTGGAGTTCGTGTCGGCCAACCCGACCGGGCCGCTGCACGCCGGCCACGGACGGTGGGCCGCCTACGGCGACTCGCTGTGCCGGCTGCTGGAGCACTGCGGCTACCGGGTGACCCGCGAGTTCTACGTGAACGACCGGGGCCGGCAGATCGATCTCTTCGCGGCCTCGCTGGCCGCGCGCCGCCGGGGCGCCGAACCTCCCGAGGACGGCTATCACGGCGAGTACGTGGCCGAGTGGGCTGCCGAGATGCCCGACGGCGCCGATGCCCGCCAGTGGGGGATCGAGCGGGCCCGCCGGGACCAGGCCGACACCCTGGCCGCGATGAACGTGGCCTTCGACCTCTATACCAGCGAGTCCGAGCTGGTCGCTCGGGGAGCGATGGGCGAGGTGCTGCACGAACTGGGCAGCCGGGCCGTGGTCTACGAGCACGACGGCGCGCAGTGGCTCCGCACCGGCGAGTTCGGCGACAGCGCCGACCGGGTGCTGGTCAAGAGCGACTCCGAGCCCACGTATTTCCTTCCCGACATCGCCTACCACCACGAGAAGTCCTCGCGCAACGAGTTGGTGATCGACGTTCTCGGAGCCGACCATCACGGCTACGTTCCCCGGATGCGGGCCGCGCTGGCCGCGCTGGGCCACGGCGACGAGGACTACGAGGCCCTGGTCGGCCAGAACGTCACCCTGCGCCGGGGCGGGGTCGAGGTGCGCCTGTCGAAGCGGGCGGGCAACATGGTGCTGGTCTCGGAGCTGCTCGACGAGGTCGGTCCCGACGTGACCCGGCTCGTGTACCTGCTGCAGTCCATCGACACCACCCAGACCATCGACATCGACGTGGTGTCGGCCCAGTCGGCCGAGAACCCCGTCTACTACCTGCAGTACGCGCACGCCCGGATCCACTCGCTGGGCCGTCAGGCAGAGGCCCGAGGCGTGCAGCGGGCACCGCTGGACGAGGTGGACCTGACGGTGCTCGTGCACGAGCGCGAGCTGGATGTGCTGCGGGTGCTGGCGGGGCTGCCCGACACGGTTGCGGCCGCGATGCGGGCCCGGGCCCCGCATCAGGTCGCCGCCTGGGCCCGTGAGCTGGCTGCCGCCTTCCACCGGTTCTGGCACGACTGCCCGATACTGCGCGACGACGTGCGCGAGGACCTCCGCCAGGCCCGCCTGTGGCTGGTGGAGGCGACCCGGATCGGCTTGGCCGTCGCGCTCGCCATTCTCGGGGTCTCGGCCCCGGAGAGACTGTAGGGAGGCCGAGGCGGCGATGCCCGACGAGACCACGCCCGCGCCCTCGCCGGTTTCGGCGCCGGACGGTCCTCGCGCCGCGCCGTCGCCGGTTTCGGCGCCGGACGTTCCTCGCGCCGCGCCGTCGCCGGATTCCGCGGCCGGTCGCTTGGCCGCGGCCCGCGGTCCGGCCCTTGCGAGCGAGGAGCCCTCGTCGCCGCTGCCTCGCCGGCTGCTGCCCGACAACCACGAGGTGTCACAGGGGCGACTTACCGTCGGGGGATGCGACCTGGTCGAGCTGGCGAAGGCTCACGGCACCCCGCTGTTCGTCTACGACGCCGAGCACCTGCGGAGCCGGTGCCGGGAGGCCGTGGCCGCGTTCGGGCCGGACGTGGCCTACGCAGCCAAGGCGTTCATGTGCGTCGCCATGGCCCGGCTGGCGCATTCCGAGGGCATGTGCATCGATGTGGCCACCGGGGGCGAGCTCCATGTGGCGCTGGCCGCGGGCGTGCCAGCGGACCGCCTCGTGCTGCACGGCAACAACAAGTCGATGGGCGAACTGCGGGCCGGCGTGCGGGCCGGGGTGGGCCGGATCGTGGTGGACAGCTTCGACGAGCTCGACCGCTTGGACGCGCTGCACGCCGAGACCGGAGCCCGGCCGAGGGTGCTGCTGCGATTCACGCCCGGCGTCGAGGCCCACACCCACGAGTACCTGGTCACCGGCGCCGACGACTCCAAGTTCGGCTTCACCGTCTCGACCGGCGCGGCCGCGGCCGCCATGGAGCGGGCCCGGGCCTCGTCGGCGGTGGAGGTGGTCGGCGTCCACTCCCACATCGGCAGCCAGGTGTTCGAGGCGTCGTCCTTCGCCAAGGCCGTAGCGGTCATCGCGGCCGCGGTCGAGCCCTACGACGTGGACGAGATCTCCTTCGGCGGCGGCTTGGGCGTGCCGTACGTCGTCGGGGAGTCGGCGCCCACGATCACCGAATGGGGTGAGGCGGTGCAGAGCGCCTGCCGGGCGGCGGGGGTGACGGCCCGGGTGACCGCAGAACCCGGCCGCTCGATCGTCGCGGCCGCGGCGGTGACCCTCTACACGGTGGGCACCATCAAGCGGATCCCGGGCGTGCGAACCTACGTCGCGGTCGACGGCGGGATGAGCGACAATCCGAGGACGATGCTCTACGGCAGCGGCTACGAGGCGTTCCTTCCCAGGGCGACCGACGCTCCCCGCGAGCTGGCCGCCAGCGTGGTGGGCAAGCACTGCGAGTCGGGCGACGTGCTGGTTCGCGACGCGGCCGTTCCCTCCGACATCGCGGTGGGCGACATCCTGGCCACCCCGGTGACCGGCGCCTACGGCCACTCCATGGGCTCCAACTACAACAAGGTGCCGCGGCCCGCGGTGGTGTTCGTCGCCGGAGGCGAGACTCGGCTGGTCGTGAGGCGCGAGACCCACGACGACCTCCTGGCCTGCGAGCAGCCTGAGGCCTGACACTCCAGAGGCCCGGCATCCCCAGACCCTGAGTTGTCGCATTCCCGACGGGCTAGCGCCAGCCGGCCTTCGCTTCCAGCGTGGCGGTGCGCTCACCCAGCGCGGCGACGGCCGTCATGGCCTGCAGGTGCAGATCGACCATGCGAGGCCTTGACAACCCCATGCTGGGACATATAATCCAAAATCATGAATTCTGATGTCTATCTGTTCTCGAAGGACTGCTCCTCGGCTGAGACGGCGGCGCAGGAAGCCAGGTACCTCCAGGCCCTGAGCGGCCCCGGGATCGTGCCTGTGCAGGACGCGGGTGCCGGCCGGCTGGTGCTTGAGAGGGCGGCCTGCTCGCTGGCGGATGTGCTGCACGAGCGGGGTCCTCTGCCGGAGAGCGAGATCAGGGCGGTGGGCGCGGCGGCCGCCTCGGCGCTCGCCCGGGTCCACGGCACCGGGCTGGTGCACGGTGACGTCAAGCCGGCCAACCTGCTGTTGAGCCATGAGGGCGAGCTGTGGCTAGCCGACTTCGACGCGGCCCGTCCCGCCGACGGCAAGCCGCTCGAGCGGCACACTCCGGGCAGGGCGCCGCCCGGATCCCCGGCCCGGGCCACCCTCGACGTCACTGCGCTGGCACTGGCATTGGTGGAGCTGGCCACCGGCTCCCTGCTGGATCCGGGCACGGCATGGCGGGCGGCCGACCTGCGTCGCCTCGGGTGCTCGGCGGGCCTGAGCGCCGAACTGTCCTTCATGCTCGGCGACGAGGACTCGGTGCCGGCTGCCCTGGGCGTGGCCGACATGTTCGAGCGCGCCGGCATCGGCCCGCTTCCCGAGCCGGCCGTCAACGCTCAGAGCGTCGATCCGACGCCCACGGTTGAGTTCATGCCGGCGCGGCCCCGACCTCGGCCCGGATCGGCAGAGCCGGAATCGACGGCTGCCGCGCCCCCGTTGCGGTGGTGGCGGCGCCTGGCGGCATCATGGCGACCGCGCTGACGGGAACGGCTGGACGCGGCCGGCGCATATTCGATCCGCACCGCCAGGCCATGGAGGCCGGCGCCGTGCCCATTACGCAGCCGGCTGCCGGTCCGACCGGCCCGGGCGCGGCCCGAGGGCGAGGGTGGGGAAGCCGATGCAGGGCCATTACGCAGCTGGCTGCCGGTCCGACCGGCCCGGGGACTGCAGGCCGGTAGCTTGGAGGAGTGAACCGCCTCCGTATCGGACTCCTCGGCTGCGGCAACGTCGGTGCCGCCCTGGTGACCCTGCTCGACGAGCAGCGCGCCGTGGTGGCGGCCCGCACGGGCATCGAGCTGGACATCACCCGCATCGCGGTGCGCTCCACCGCCAAGGACCGGGGCCTGCGCATAGACCCGTCGGTGTTCTGCACCGACGCGGCCGCGGTCGTGTCCGACGCGGACGTGGACTTGGTGGTCGAGGTCATCGGAGGGATAGAGCCGGCCCGCACCTTGGCGAGCAGTGCCATCGCGGCCGGCAAGCCCGTCGTGACCGCCAACAAGGAGTTGCTGGCCAACTACGGCGCCGAGCTGTTCGCCGCGGCCGACGACGCGGGCGTGGACCTGTTGTTCGAGGCGGCTGTCGCCGGGGCCATCCCTCTCATCCGTCCCCTGAGGGAGTCGCTGGCGGCCGAGCCGGTGGAGCGGATCATGGGCATCGTCAACGGCACCACCAACTACATCCTCACCCAGATGGCCGAGCGGGGCGCCAGCTACGCCGAGGCCCTCAGCGAGGCTCAGAGCCTGGGCTACGCCGAGCGCGACCCGACCGCCGACGTCGAGGGCTTCGACGCCGGGGCCAAGGCCGCCATCCTCGCCACCGTCGCATTCGGGGCGGTGGTGGTGGCCGGCGACGTCTACCACGAGGGCATCTCCCGTCTCACCGCCGGTGACATCGAGATGGCTCGCCGGCTCGGGTACGCGGTCAAAGCTGTCGCCGTGGCCGAGCGCACCGGCAACGGAGAGGCCGAGGAGCCGGAACTGGCCGTTCGGGTCCATCCGGCCATGGTCCCGTTCCAGCATCCCCTGGCCGGCGTCCGGGACAGCTTCAACGCGGTGTTCATCCAGGGAGACGCCGTCGGCGAGCTCATGTTCTACGGGCGGGGCGCGGGCGGGCGACCTACAGCCAGCGCCGTTCTGGGCGACCTCGTGGATGCCGCGGTGAACCTCACCTCGGGCGGGCGCGGCCGCATCGGGCACCTGGTCCGGGCCCGGATCCGGTCCATCGACGACCTGCGGTCCGCCTACTACATCGGTCTCGAGGTCGCCGACCGGCCCGGCGTCCTGGCCTCGGTGGCCGACGTGTTCGGCCGCCACGGCGTGTCCATCCGATCCATGGAGCAGCACGGCCTGGGCGACGACGCCAGCCTCGTGTTCATAACCCACGAGTGCCGCGAGCGCGACCTGCAGTCGACCCTGCGAGAGCTCCGAGACCTCGAGCCGGTCCACGAGCTGGGCACCGTCATCCGCGTGATCGGCGACGAGAACCGGCAGCACTGACCATGCGCTACATCAGCACCCGGTCCGAGCCCGGACACGGACAGAGCCTGGCGTTCGATGACGTCCTGCTGGCCGGTCTCGCGCCCGACGGAGGCCTCTACGTCCCCGAGCAGGTCCCCGAGCTGCCCGCCGGCGTGATCTCCGCCGTGAGCGGCCTCAGCTACTGCGAGCTTGCCGCCCGGCTGATGGCTCCCTATGTGGGCGACGCGGTGGCCCCGGAGGCGCTCGAGGCCATGGTCGCCGACGCCTACGGCTCGTTCGCCCATCCCGACGTGTGCCCGCTGGCCGCCCTCGACGACGACCACTGGCTGCTCGAGCTGTTCCACGGACCCACCTACGCCTTCAAGGACATCGCCCTGCAGGTCGTGGCCCGGCTCTTCGATCACGAACTGGAGCGGCGGGGCGAGCGGGCCATGATCGTCGCGGCCACCTCGGGCGACACCGGCTCGGCGGCGATGGAGGCCGTGGCCGGCCGGGACCGCATCGACATCGTGGTGCTGCACCCCTCCGGCCGCACCAGCGGCATCCAGCGGCGCCAGATGACGACGTTGGACGCGCCCAACGTCCATGCGGTGGCGGTGGACGGCACCTTCGACGACTGCCAGGACCTGGTCAAGGCGATGTTCAACGACCAGGCGTTCCGCACGGAGTCGAAGCTGGCTGCGGTGAACTCGATCAACTGGGCCCGGGTCGCGGCCCAGATCGTCTACTACGTCTGGGCGGCCGGGCGTCTGGCTGACGAGCGCCCGGTCACGTTCTGTGTCCCCACCGGAAACTTCGGCAACGTTCTCGCAGGCCACTACGCCCGCCGGATGGGACTGCCGAATGAGCGCCTGCTGATCGCCTCGAACACCAACGACATCCTCAGCCGGCTCATCGAGACCGGCGAGCTGGCCGCCCACGACGTGGTGCCCACCCTCTCACCGAGCATGGACATCCAGATCTCGTCCAATCTCGAGCGTCTCCTGTTCGAGTTGTTCGACGGTGACGGCGGCGCGACGGAGGGCCTGCTCACGCAGTTCCGTGCCGACGGGCGAGCCCGTCTGCGCGCCGGGCAGCACGAGCGGGTGAGGGCCGGGTTCTCCGGCGACCGGCTCGACGACCGGGAGACCCTCGAGGTGATGGGCCGCGTCCACGCCTCCTCCGGCCGGTTCATCGACCCTCACACCGCGGTCGGGATCGGTGTGGCCGAGCGCTGCCGCCGTCCGGGCGAGCTGGTCGTGACGCTGGCCACCGCTCATCCGGCCAAGTTCCCCGAAGCCGTGGAGCGGGCCACCGGAAGCGTGCCCGACGCGCCCCCGGCGCTGGCCGCAGTGGCGAACCGGCCCGAGCGCTGCACCTCGCTGCCCAACGACATCGCCGCGATCAAGGACTTCGTCCGCTCGGTGCGCCGAGGCTGACCTCCCCGGTGGCGAACCGGGGGAATGGCGCGGGAAGAAGCAGCCGCGCTGGTTGCGGTCCGGCGCGTTCAGGCCGTAGCCTGCGGTCATCGCCTCGCGCCTTCGGCGTGACGGCATGTCCCCGGCTTGTGATGCGTCGCTTCGCCGAGCCGGGATGCCTGAGTCCGACAACCGGGGAATTCATCCGTGGAAGCGACCGAGATGCGGCGCTCGACGCTGCAACGCAAAGACCGGGGCGAACTGAATCAGATCGCCGCCGCGCTGGGGGCCAAGCCGTCCAGCCGGGCCCGCAAGGACGAGATCATCCAGTTGATCATCGACCTCACCGCCGACGGTGCCCGGATCGCGCCGAGCGCGACCGAATCGTCGGAGAGCGCGCCGGACGCTGCCGCCGAGCCTGACGGCCGCTCGGCCGCCCGCTCGGCCGCCCGCTCGGCCCGCAACTCGGCCGCCAAGGGACAGGACGGTGACCAGAACGGCGGTGACGGCGAGAACGGCGGCGACAGCCAGAGCGGCGGCAACGGCGATCCTGTGGCCGCCGAACCACGCGACGGCAACCGCTCCGCCGATCGCAGCGGCGACGATGCCGAGGCGGGCAACCGCCGCCGGCGTCGCCGCAGCCGCGACCGTGACCGCGACCGCGAGGACAGCTGGGACGGCGACCCGGTCGCGGTGACGGGCCGGCTCGACCTCCGCGACGAGGGGTACGGCTTCCTCAGAGTCGACGGCTGCCTGCCGAACCGCAGCGACGCCTACGTACCGGTCAAGACGATCCGCCAGTTCGGCCTGCGCCGCGGCGACCAGCTGTCGGGAACCTCCCGCCCGGCGAACCGGGCCGAGAAGAACCCGGCCCTGCTGACGCTGGAGTCCGTGAACGGCGGTCCTGCCGAACTGACCGACCGTCCGCTCTTCGAGAGGCTGACGCCGATCCACGCGGTGCGCCCCCTGACCCTGGAGCAGCCCGAGGACCCCGACGCCGTCGCCGCCCGCCTCATCGACCTGGTCGCGCCCATCGGGGTCGGCCAGCGGGTCCTGGTGAAGGGGCCCAGAGGGTCCGGGGCCACCGATCTGCTGATGTCGATCATCTCCGCGATCGAGGTCAACGAGCCCGACATCTACGTGATGGGGCTGTTCCTCGACCAGCGGCCCGAGGACATCACCGAGGTGCGGCGATGCATCCGCAACGGCGAGACGGCCGCCACCTCGTTCGACCAGACCGCGGAGGAGCATGTCCAGACGGCGGAGATGACGGTCGAGCGGGCCAAGCGCCTGGTGGAGTCCGGTCGCAGCGTGGCTCTGGTGCTGGACAGCCTCACTGCTCTGGCCCAGGCGTACAACGCGGCGCTCTCGAACGCGGGCCGGGCCTACAGCGGCAATGTCGAGAGCGGCGCCGTGCACATGCCCAAGAAGCTCTTCGGCGCCGGCCGCAACGTGTCCGAGGGCGGCTCGCTCACCATGATCGCGTCGATCGTGTCGGAGGGATCGAGCTCGCTGCCCGGGATCCTGTGCGACGAGTTCGTGGGCGCGGCCAACACCGAGATTCACCTGGACCGGTGGGCCGCGCAACTCGGGGTGTTCCCCGCGGTCGACCTGGGCGCCTCGGTGTCACAGGATGAGGACCGCTTCCTCGACGCCGACGAGGTCCATTCTCTGCAGCATCTGCGGCGCAGCCTCACCGAGGGTGCCGGCGACGGTCCGGCCGCCGCGGTCAAGGCTCTCGAAGCGGTGCTCGCGAGGCTGCACGACACCTCCTCCAACGCCGAACTGCTGCGCTGAGCCAATCCGCGGTTCGGATCGGGCGAAAGTTCGTTCCCGCGGGTTGTGACCAGCCCATCCGACTTACAGACTGGTGCCCCGATGAAGGCCGACATACACCCCGAGTACCGGCTGGTCGTCTTCTCCGACCAGTCCGCCGGAACCTCGTTCCTCACCAGATCCACCATCGCCACCGACGACACCATCGAGTGGTCCGACGGGAACACCTACCCGCTGGCGAAGGTCGAGATCTCCAGTGCCAGCCACCCCTTCTTCACGGGGACCATGAAGATCGTCGACACCGCGGGCCGCGTCGAGCGCTTCGAACGCCGCTACGGCCGCCGCAAGGGCCGCGAGTAGAGACGGCACCGGGCGCGGGCACCCTCGGCGATGGACCACACTGAGCAGGGGCAGATCCGCGCCGGCGCGGGCGACGCGCTGGCCAAGGCCTTCGAGATGGTCGCCACGCCGGCCATCTTCGGGGTGGGCGGCTGGCTGGTCGACGGTCGCCTCGGCACGTTCCCGCTGGTGACCGTGGTGCTGGTGTTCGTCGTGTTCGGCTACCAGGTCTGGGCCTTCGTCCGCAGCTACAGCGCCAGCATGGACGAGGCCCTGCACAGCCGGCGGTCCGGCTACGGCGCACCGTTCTCCCAGGAGTCCGGACGGCCATGAGCGCCACTGGTGCCGCAACGCCGCTCGACGAGGCGCCGGCTGCGGCCACATCCTCGGGCACGCCGGACGCGCCCGAGCGAGAAGTGGCCTTCGACATGGTGCGGCGCTCGATCGTCTTCGCGGTTCCCCTCCTCGCGGCCGGAGCCCTGGGCTGGCAATGGTCGGGCGTGTGGTCGGTCGGCCTGGCGCTGGCACTGGTGCTGGTCAACTTCGTTCTCGGTGCGGCGATGATCGGCTGGGGCGCACGCCTCGGGCCCGGCGGCCTGATGGCTGCCGCGCTCGGTGGATACGTGTTGAGGCTGGGTATCGTTGCCGCCGCTGTGCTCCCCGTCCTCCGCTTCGACTGGTTCGAGGTGCTGCCGTTCGCGGTCAGCCTGCTCGTCACGCACCTAGGGCTGCTGGTGGTCGAGTCGCGCCACGTGGCTGCCTCCGCGGCCTATCCGGGACTCAAGCCGGGCCGCGGCTTCCTGTCCGGCCGGGACTCCTGCCGGCCGTCGTCGTCGCCGCTGGAGCCGTCCGCATGAGCGTGCTGGCCCTCGAGTACCCGCCGATCAACCACCTGTTCGACTGGCCCGCGTTCCTGTTCGACGGCACGGCGCTGGCCGTCAACAAGACGGTCCTGATCTACGTGGCCGCGACCGTGGCCACCATGCTGCTGTTCGGCCTGGCCGGCCGGCCGCGCCAGTCGCTGGTGCCCTCCGGCGTCCAGCATGTGGCCGAGTCGAGCGTGAACTTCATCGAGGAGTCGGTGGTGATGCAGACCATCGGCCCCGACGGCCGCAAGTTCATGCCCTTCCTGACCTCGCTGTTCTTCTTCATCCTGTTCTCGAACATCACCGAGGTCATCCCAGGCCTGCAGTTCCCGGCCAACAGCCGGATGGCCGTGCCGATGCTGCTGGCCCTGCTGGTGTGGGTGATCTACAACGTGGTGGGCGTCAGGAGCCAGGGGCTGCTCGGCTATCTGAAGAACTCGCTGTTCCCGCCGGGCGTTCCCAAGGCGCTCTACGTCCTGGTCACGCCCATCGAGCTGGTCTCCACGTTCGTGGTGCGGCCGTTCTCGCTCGCGATCCGGCTCTGGGCCAACATGGTGGCCGGCCACCTGCTGCTCGTGACCTTCGCCGTGCTGTCTGCCGCGTTGTGGGGCGCCACCTACGTGGGGGCCGCCCTGACCTTCCCGATGCTGATCGCCATGACCGGCTTCGAGATCCTCGTTTCGGTCCTGCAGGCGTTCATCTTCACGATCCTGACCGCGGTGTACATCGGCGGGTCCATGCACCCCGAGCACTAGACCCGACGCCGCACCCGCCGATCCGCACCCGACCAGTCGCACCCGACCTGCACACGACAAGTCGCATCCCCTCCGACCAACCCGCACACGACAACAGGAGTAAGCAAGTGCTCGAAATCCTCGCACAGACCGCGCCGGGCGAGTTCCTCGACGGCTTCAAGGCCATCGGCGCCGGTCTCGGCTACGGCCTCGCCGCGGTCGGGCCCGGTGTGGGCATCGGCATCGTGGTGGGCAACGCCATCACGGCCATGGCCCGCCAGCCCGAGTCCGCCGGCATGGTCCGCACCACGATGTTCCTGGGCATCGCCTTCACCGAGGCTCTGGCCCTCATCGGCTTCGTGGTGTTCGTCCTGCTCTACTTCATCTGATCCGGAGCGCCCCCATGGAACCAACGATGGCGCCGTTCGGCGCTGGACCAGGCGTCAGGCCAGGCGTTCGGTCGGGCGTCATATCAGGCGTCCGGCCAGGCGGTCGGCCGCGGCCGCGGGCAGTCCTGCGGCTGTGCGCCGCCCTCGGTCTGCTCGCCGCGGTGGCGGTGGCCGGCGCCGCGCCGGCATGGGCCGCAGGAGAGACGATCGGCGGCTGCGTCCTCGAGACGGTGGCCGACGCCAAGAAGGAGCACGGCAGCCTCGATGCCGTCAAAGCTCTCCCCGCCGACGAGCTGTCCGCGCTGGAGACGGACCTGGAGGGATGCCTCGAGTCCCCCAATCCGATCCTGCCCGCCCTCGACGAGATCATCTGGGGCGGCCTGGCCTTCGTGATCCTGTTCGCGTTCATGTGGTGGAAGGGCTTCCCGGCGGTGAAGCGGGCCATGGACGCCCGCTCCGAGAAGATCCGGGCCGACCTCGACGCGGCCGACACGGCCAAGGCCGACGCGATGCGCACCAAGTCGGAGTACGAGGCCCAGCTCGCCGACGCCAAGACGGCTGCGTCCGCCATCATCGACGAGGCCCGAGCCCAGGCCGATCAGCTCCGCCAGGACCTGCAGGCCCGAGCCGAGGCCGACATCGCCGAGCAGCGGGCCCGGGCCGCGGCCGACATCGAGTCGAGCCGCCGCCAGGCCGTGGACGACCTCCGCACCGAGGTGGCCGCCATCGCGGTGGGCGCGGCCGAGCGGGTGGTGGGCGCCAGCCTCGACGCCGACGTGCACCGCTCCCTCATCGACGGCTACATCGACGAGGTGGCCGGCGCCGGCAGCAACGGGAACGGGGGCTGAGCGTGACGCCGGCAGCCGATCCGGCGGCTGACCCCCGGACACCCGGGGTCTGAGCGATGGCTGACCTGGCCGCCTCCGACCGAATCAGCGGTTACGCCGACGCCTTGCTGGCGGTGGCCCGAGCCGAGGGCTCCCAGGCCGAGGTGGAGGACGAGCTGGCCCGTTTCGCCGATGCGCTGCGCTCCAGCGACGAGCTGCAGTCGACCCTTGCCGACCCGGCCATAGACGTGGAGCGCCGGCTGCGGATCACCGAGGACCTGCTCGGAGGCCGGGCTCTGCCGGCCACCGCGGCTCTGGTGTCGCTGGTGGTCGGTGCGGGCCGTGGCGGCGAGCTCGTCGACATCGTCGACGCCACCATCGACCGGGCCGCGGCGGGCCGCAACCGGCGGGTGGCCCGGGTGCGCAGCGCGGTGGAGATCACCGCCGATCAGCGGGCCCGGCTGGCCGAGGCCATCAAGGCGTCGTCGGGGCTCGATGTGGAGATCCAGGCCATCGTCGACCCCAGCGTGGTCGGTGGAGTGGTCACCGAGATCGGCGACGACGTGATCGACGGCAGCGTGCGCAGCCGCCTGCAGCAGATGCGGGCCGGTCTGAGCTGAGCGCGCCGGCCCACACACACGAGACTGAGACACAGGAGACTGAGCGACCAGACATGAGCGACCAGACATGAGCGACACGCCAACCCTCACCATCGACACGGCCGACATCGCGGCCGCCATCCGCGAGAACCTCGAGGGGTTCACCCCCGCCCTGGAGCAGTCCACGGTGGGCCGGGTGCTCGAGGTCGGCGACGGCATCGCCCGGGTCTCGGGACTGCCCGATGCGGCCGTGAACGAGATGCTGCGCTTCGCCAACGGCGCCGTCGGTTTGGCGCTGAACCTCGACGAGACCTCGATCGGCGCGGTGGTTCTCGGCGATGTGGAGGGCATCGAGGAAGGCCAGCCCGTCCAGGCCACTGGCGACATCCTGTCGATCCCGGTGGGCGACGGCCTGCTCGGCCGGGTGGTCAACCCGCTGGGCGAGCCCGTAGACGGCAAGGGACCGCTCTTCAACCCGATCCCGAGGCGCATGGAGATCCAGGCGCCGGGCATCACCGGTCGCAAGCCGGTGCACGAGCCGATGCAGACCGGCATCAAGTCCATCGACTCGCTCATCCCCATCGGCCGGGGCCAGCGCGAGCTCATCATCGGCGACCGCAAGACGGGCAAGACCACCATCGCCCTCGACACGATCCTCAACCAGCGCGGCCTCAACGTGAACTGCATCTATGTGGCCATCGGTCAGAAGGCCTCGACCGTGGCCCAGGCGGTGGCCACCCTCGAAGAGCTCGGGGCCATGGACTACACCGTCGTCGTGGTGGCGCCCGCATCGGATCCGGCGCCCTACAAGTATCTGGCGCCCTATGCGGGCTGTGCCATGGGCCAGCATTGGATGGAGAACGGCGAGCACGCCCTGGTCATCTACGACGACCTCTCCAAGCAGGCCGAGGCCTACCGTCAGGTGTCGCTGCTGCTGCGCCGACCGCCGGGCCGCGAGGCCTATCCCGGCGACGTGTTCTACCTGCACAGCCGGTTGCTGGAGCGGGCCGCCAAGCTCAGCGACGATCGGGGCGCGGGCTCGCTGACCGCCCTGCCGATCATCGAGACCAAGGCCGGCGACGTCTCGGCCTACATCCCCACCAACGTGATCTCCATCACCGACGGCCAGATCTTCCTGCAGGACGACCTGTTCAAGTCAGGTATCCGCCCCGCGGTGGATGTGGGCATCTCGGTGAGCCGGGTCGGCGGCGCGGCCCAGGTCAAGGCCATGAAGACCGCGGTGGGCACCCTCAAGGGAGACCTGCAGCAGTTCCGCGAGCTGGAGGCCTTCGCCGCCTTCGGGTCCGACCTCGACGCGGTGTCCAAGGCCCAACTCGAGCGGGGCTACCGCCTCACCGAGCTGCTCAAGCAGGGCGTCAACAGCCCGCTTCCGGTGGAGGAGCAGGTCGTGTCGATCTACGCCGGCACCCACGGCTACCTCGACGACGTGCCCATCGGCGATGTGCGGCGTTTCGAGAGCGATCTGCTCGACTGGTTCCGCAGCCGGGAGGCCGTCACGCTGGCCGAGATCCGCGACAGCGGGGCCATCGCCGACACCGACGACTTCGATGCCCGGGTCAAGGCCTTCGCCGAGCAGTTCGAGACCTCCGAGGCTGCGGGGCAGGAGCCCGACGCGGTCGAGCAGGGCGGCGAGCAGGCCACCATGGTCGATGCCGACACCACCCTGCCCGAAGAAGACCTGAGCCGGGACGGGGACTAGAGGCGCTGAGGGACTGAGGTCGAGCTGTGCCTGGAGGCAAAGAGCGCGAGCTGCGCCGGCGGATTGGCAGCATCCAGTCCACCAAGAAGATCACCCGCGCCATGGAGTTGATCGCGGCCACCCGGGTGGTGAAGGCCATGCAACGGGCCAACGCGGCCCGGCCCTATGCCCGGCTGATCACCAGCGTGATCGAGGATCTGGCCGCGGGCGGCGCCGAGGTCGACCATCCGCTGCTGCGCCAGGCCGACGAGATCCGCAATGTCGGCTTCATCATCGTCACCGGTGACCGCGGCCTGGCCGGGGCCTACAACACCTCGGTCATCCGTACGGCCGAACGCCAAGTGATGGCCCATACGGCGGAGGGCAAGGGCTATTCGCTGTGCTGCGTGGGCCGCAAGTCGGCCGGCTACTTCCGGTTCCGCAACTACCGCATCGACACTGCCATGTCGGGGTTCAGCGACAACCCGTCCTATGACGACGCCCGCCGCATCGCCGAGACGGTGAGCGAGTCGTTCCTGTCGGAGGCCGTCGACCAGGTGGAGCTCATCTACACCGAGTTCGTGTCGATGGGCACCCAGCGGGTGGTGGTGCGCCGCTTCCTGCCGCTGGTCGACACCGAGATGATGGCCGCGGAGGGCGCGGGCTCCGGCCGGGAGGGGAGCTTCGAGTTCGAGCCGTCCCCCGAGGCCGTGCTGGAGGCGCTGCTGCCCCGCTACACCGAGGCCCGGCTGTACGGGGCGCTGCTCGATGCGGCCGCGTCGGAGCACGCCAACCGGCAGAGGGCCATGAAGGCGGCCACCGACAACGCCGAGGAACTGATCACCAAGCTGTCGCGGGCCATGAACCAGGCCCGCCAGGACGCCATCACCACCGAGATCATGGAGATCGTCGGCGGTGCGGAGGCCCTGAGCGGCGGCGACGCCAGCGATGTCGAGGCCGCCCTGGCGTCGATGCTGGCCGGCACGGACGCATCCACCCCGGCTGCCGCGAGCGCCGGCCCCGCCTAGAACGACACGCCTAGAACGACACGCCTAGAACGACACGGATAGAAGGACACAGCCCCATGACCGTCACAGAGTCCCGCCCCGCCGCATCCGGCGACACTGCTCTCCGCACCGGCCGCATCGTCGGCATCGCCGGCCCGGTCGTGGACGTGGAGTTCCCGGCCGGGCACCTGCCCGAGATCAACACTCAGCTCGAGTTCACCGTCACCGTGGACGGCACCGACGTGCGGGTCCCCGCCGAGGTCGCCCAGCAGATCGGCGAGCACCGGGTCCGGGCCATCGCACTGAAGCCCACCGACGGCCTCACCCGGGGAACCGAGGTGCGCAACACCGGCCACGGCATCCAGGTCCCCGTGGGTGACGGCACCCTCGGTCACGTGTGGAACGTGATGGGCGAGTGCCTCGACACTCCGGGCCACAACACCCCCGAGCATTGGGACATCCACCGGCCGGCACCCTCCTTCGACTCGCTGGAGCCCTCGTCGCAGATGTTCGAGACCGGTGTGAAGGTGATCGACCTGCTCACCCCCTACAAGCAGGGCGGCAAGATCGGCCTGTTCGGCGGGGCCGGCGTGGGCAAGACCGTGCTCATCACCGAGATGATCACCCGGGTGGCCACCAACCACGGCGGCGTGTCGGTGTTCGCCGGGGTGGGGGAGCGCACCCGCGAGGGAACCGACCTGTTCCTGGAGATGGGCGAGACCGTGATGGGCGACGGCAAGACCCGGGTGCTCGACAAGGCCGCCCTGGTGTTCGGCCAGATGGACGAGCCGCCCGGCGTGCGTCTGCGGGTGGCGCTGGCCGGCGTGACCGTGGCCGAGTACTTCCGCGACGTGCAGAACCAGGACGTGCTGCTGTTCATCGACAACATCTTCCGCTTCGTGCAGGCCGGCTCGGAGGTGTCGACCCTGCTGGGCCGCATGCCCTCGGCGGTGGGCTACCAGCCCACCCTGGCCGACGAGATGGGCGAGCTCCAGGAGCGGATCACCTCCACCCGGGGCAAGTCGATCACCTCGCTGCAGGCGGTGTACGTGCCCGCCGACGACTACACCGACCCGGCCCCGTTCACGTCGTTCACCCACTTCGACGGCACCACCGAGCTGAGCCGCGACATCGCCGCGCTGGGCATCTACCCGGCGGTGGACCCGCTGGCGTCCACGTCGACGATCCTCGACCCGCTGGTGGTGGGGGAGCGCCACTACGCGGTGGCCCGCCGGGTGCAGGAGGTGCTGCAGCGCTACAAGGAGCTGCAGGACATCATCGCCATCCTCGGCCTCGACGAGCTGTCCGAGGAGGACCGGGTGACCGTGGACCGGGCCCGCAAGGTGCAGCGGTTCCTGTCGCAGCCGATGTTCGTGGCCAAGAACTTCACCGGCCAGGACGGCATCTTCACCCCGGTGGAGGAGACCATCGACTCGTTCGAGGCGCTGGTGAACGGCGACCTCGACCACCTGCCCGAGCAGGCCTTCTACATGGTGGGCGGGGCCGCCGACGCCGAGCGCAAGGCCGCGGAGCTGCAGGCCTGATGGCTGTTGGTGCCGTCGGATCGAGTGCCGTGAGGGTGAGGTCCTGACATGGTTGTTGGTGCCGTCGGATCGAGTGCCGTGAGGGTGAGGTCCTGACATGGCCGTGGAGCTCGACGTCGAGCTGGTCTCGCCCGAGGAGGTCACCTACTCCGGCAGCGCCGAGATGGTGATCGTGCGCACGGTCGAGGAGGGCGACATCGCCTTCCAGGCCGGGCACGTGCCGTTCCTGGGGGTGCTGGCCCCCTGGTCGGTGGACGTGCTGCGTCCCGGAGGCGAGCGCGACACCTTCGCCGTGCACCGGGGCTTCGTCGAGGTCAGCCACAACAAGGTGACCATCCTCTCGGACGTGTCCGAGGCCGCCGACGAGATCGACGTGGCCCGGGCGGAGGCCGCACGGCAGCGGGCCAACGAGGTCCTCGCCGCCGACGCTGACGACGTCCACGCGGCCGCTGCGCTGGAGCGGGCCGAGCTGCGTCTGAGGGTCGCCGCGGTCTAGCGCGCCCCATCGGCTGCGAATCCCGGAGCCGTCACACGAGCGTCCTCTCGAATTGGTAGCAAAGTGACCTGCATAGGGGGCTGAACGCTGCCAGTTCGCCGACCGGCCCGGCCGGCGTCAACGGCTGCCCGAAGCTCTCGGTTGCCCGCCCCGGCTGAACGCTGCCAGTTCGCCGATCGGCCCGGCTGGCGTCAACGGCTGCCCGAAGCTCTCGGTTGCCCGCCCCGGCTGAACGCTGCCAGTTCGCCGATCGGCCCGGCTGGCGTCAACGGCCGCCCGAAGCTCTCGGTTGCCCGCCCCGGCTGAACGCTGCCAGTTCGCCGATCGGCCCGGCCGGGCTGCTCAAGGACGCGCCGCCCCGGCCCGCGGTCTGGAGCCGGTCGCGGCTAGATGTCGCGGGCCTTGCGGAGGTGGTGCCGGCCCTCGATCAGGCGCACGGTGCCGGACCGGCTGCGCATCACCAGCGACTGTGTGTGGCAGAAGGAGGCGTCGAAATGGACGCCTTGGAGCAGATCCCCGTCGGTCACCCCCGTAGCCGCGAAGAAGCAGTTGTCGGTGTTGACGAGGTCGTCCTGGGTCAGGACCTTCTCGACCTCGTATCCCAGTCTCCCCAGTGCCTTGCGCTCGTGGTCGTTGCGGGGCCACAGGCGGCCTTGCAGGGCGCCTCCCATGCACTTGATGGCGGCCGCGGTGATCACGCCCTCGGGAGTGCCGCCGATGCCGAACAGGATGTCGGCGCCGGTGTTGGGCCAGGCCGTGGAGATGGCCCCGGCCACGTCGCCGTCGGGGATGAGCCGGATGCGGGCCCCGGCCTCGCGGACCTCTGCGATCAAGTCATCGTGCCGGTCGCGGTCCAGGATGACGGCGGTGATCTCTCGCACGGACTCGCCCTTGGCCTCGGCCACGACCTTGAGGTTCTCGGTCGGCGACTTGGTGATGTCGATCAGGTGGGCCGCCGCGGGGCCGGTGGCGATCTTCTCCATGTACACGCACGGGCCGGGGTCGAACATCGTGCCCCGGTCGGCCACCGCGATCACCGACAGCGCGTTGGCCCGGCCCAGCGACGTGAGGGTCGTGCCGTCGATCGGGTCGACGGCCACATCGGTCTGCGGAAGCTGGCCGTTGCCGACCCGCTCGCCGTTGTAGAGCATCGGGGCCTCGTCCTTCTCGCCCTCGCCGATGACGACGATGCCGTCCATGGAGATGTCGCTGAGAACCCTTCGCATCGCGTCCACGGCAGCCCCGTCGGCCCCGTCCTTGTCTCCCCGGCCCATCCACCGGGACGCAGCGATGGCCGCCCCCTCGGTGATTCTCACCAGCTCCAGGGCGATGTTCCGGTCGGGTTTGGGATGGGCGGGGATGGCCATGTCGCGAACGTAGTCGAAGCTCAGCCCCGGCGACCGTCACATGCATCCACGCGTGGGTTCTGCTCCGGGCGCGGTGTGCTGGCCGGGACCGCGTGGGTTCTGCTCCGGGCGCGGTGTGCTGGCCGGGACCGCGTGGGTTCTGCTCCGGGCGCGGTGTGCTGGCCGGGAC
>Ga0209754_1001227_pt1 | contig 27122 bp, 22 predicted proteins | sample MesohylBB_FD_187295 | JGI IMG/M metagenome (GOLD analysis project Ga0209754, IMG submission 187295) | Host-associated microbial community of the marine sponge Aplysina aerophoba from Gulf of Piran - sponge mesohyl, lysed by bead beating... | ecosystem: Host-associated > Porifera > Sponge >... | reverse complement strand
CTTTTCACAAGAAGTGCCTCCTCTGTCTGGGTCCTAGCGGTCTTTGATAACAGCTATTCTCCCAGGTCAGAGAGGCACTTCACAGCATTTCACCCCCACACACCCCCCAACCACCGGTGGATCTAGGCTTAGCGACTTCGACTCTTAGGCTGCCGAGCACTCGCTTGACGGCTGGCATCAGAGTCTATCTCGCAGGTCCGCTTCGACGGCGTCCGCTAGGGCTTCAACCCGAGGTTCAATCGACTCAAGGTCCAAGATGGAGAGATCCCGTCGCGATCCCGATCCGATGCCGAGAGCTTGGTTCACAGACCGGTTCATCCTAACGATTACTGCAGCAAGATTGTTGACAGCGCCGGTTCCTCCGAGAGCGGCGATCCGCATTCCACTCGGAAGCTGGTTTAGCGATTCGCAGATGCGTCCAGCAAGACTTCGGATTTGCTCGTCGAGTCGGCGGCGGAGGAACCGCCGATGTTCTTGCGGTTGTACCGGTAACTTCCTAGGTTCCTGGGGTCCGCTGAAGGAGCTTCGTTGTTGCATCCGTCGGCGCAACTCATCTCGGTCGATGCCGAGTTCGACCAGATCTAGGCCTTGTTCCCGAGCGACAGTAAGAAGGTTATCGATCAGTGTGTCATCGTTGGGGTCAAGGAATGGATCGGAGATGAAACGGTCAACGATTTCCTGAGTGACGTTCATGGGCCCTCGCAGAGGACGGCGGGCCTGTAAACGATTACCTGAAATCGGCTGGACCTCGCCAGCGTCTAACCAGGTTCGGATGAGTTCTTGATCGTCATCGTCGAGGAGCTTAAAGTCATTCCAGTGGCGATCAACGTTGAGACCGACATGGGTGACGACGACACCGCGGTTGTCGGGGTGCCCTGGTGAGCGTTCGGCGTTGACACGCATGACTCGACCAACGAATTGAATATAGGGGCTGAGTGATCGGTACGGCCTGAAGATCGCTGCTACTGATAATGGCGGATGATCGAATCCCTCGCCGAGCATCTGGACTTGGACGATGACATCCAAGGCTCCGTTACGGAGGTTCCGCAATGCCTCCTGCTGTTCATCAGTTGTCATACCGGAGTGGATCTCCTGTGCGGCGAGACCGCGCTCTTGGTAAAGGCCACGAATGTCGCGAGCGTGATTGAGCGAACATGCGACGGCGATGAGTTGGTGGCCGAAGCCGGACTCGCGGTAGTGGTTCAGCCACTGGATTGAAGCATCGACGATGGATATATTGCATTCCCGGGCCAAGGCAACCCCCCGGGAGTACCAGTCTTCTTCTCGCATTTCGAGGACTTCCTCGAGAGTGTGTTGGTATCGGTCACCTTGATAAGTGAAGTAGATCTCCCGCGGTGCGACATTGCTCGCGGTTATGTCTTTGATATAGCCCCGCTGCATCGCCTCGCGGAACGTGAAAGTGTAAATCAACTCCCCTTCGACGGGTTGCTCGTCCGTCCGGAAGGGAGTAGCTGTGAGGCTCACGACCTTCGCATTTGAAAAGTGGCCGAACACGTTTTGCCATGTGGGCGCGGCGTTGTGGTGGCCTTCATCGACGAGAATCAGGTCGAAAAAGTGGGGGTCGAAGTGGGGAAGCCAGCGATCGACACGCGACGCCAGTTGGTGGATGTTCGTCACTACGATGTGGGCATCTGTGGCGTCTCCCAAATTAGCGTCGGAGTCCAACACCGCTCGGAACGGGCCATCTATCAAGTTGCGCAAACTGCCCGTTCGACGGTAAAAGCAACTGGAACTGGTGATGTCTAAATCGTTCGCAAGCTGACTCCGAATCGTAAGGTTGGGGGCTATCACCAGAACCCGGCCTTGGGCTACTCCGAACGGCAGCAGGGAAATGAGGCCGCTCTTCCCACAGCCAACAGGAATGCGCTCCACAGCACGACGCCCTCCGTTCGAGAAATATTCGACCGCCGCTAGATAGCCTCCGATCTGCGGCTCACGCAAACTAAGGTTTCCCTGGATTCGAGCACCAGCATTGTTGAAGAACCTGGCAATCTCCTTATTGGAAAGCGTCATGTAAAAATGTCTTTCGCGTTACAACGGTAACCCTTTACAAACCATCGGGACTCTACGTGCTGATTGTTATGGACGGAGACCCACTTGAACACCGTGTCCTCGCGGACGCCGGAGTGGACAGCCCGCACATGCAACTCATCAAGGAGAAAAGAAACCAAGGTATCTATGACCCCAGATCCCATGCCGACATCCTTCCAGTCAGTTTGGTCATGACCGCCTAATCTAATAACGCTGGTGTAATTCGCCAATATCGTAACACAGGGCGGGGCGGACGAAACCAACATTTGCATTACAGTCCGGGTTGCTGGCTTTACCGCAAGTGCGTTTGCAGAATTATTGAATCCCCCCGGCTTTTTGTGGAGGCTTTCTATCTTGAGAGGATGGAGTCTCATGGCCAGTAATAATTCTGTTAGGTAATGCGACCGAGTTGCGTGAGCGTGCTGTGCGGATGGTCCTGGAAGGCGTCCGTGAGGGGGTGTATTCCTCTGACCCGAGTTTGGCGGGTCAGAGCAGCCCTGTGCTTGACGGGGATTGGGATTGCTGTCCGCCGCGGCAAGGGCGCTATGGGTATGGGAGACGTCAAGCTATCGGCGCTGCTCGGCCTGATCTGCGGCTATCGGAGGAAAGCCGTCCCGTTACATGCGATGCGTTTCGTGCGGGACGCTGGTGGGTTGTCGGCGGGATTAGCGGGCGGGTGGTGGGTAGAGAAGACCCCCGTCGGAGTAGGGGGCGTTCAGTCCCCGCTCAAGACCCAACGGAGTCAGGTGCCGGTCGTAAACCTCGCCGTAGTTGCCGACCTGTTTGATCACTTGATAGAAGGCATCGGCCGAGGCCCATTTTGGTCTGCAGTTCGTCGTCTGTGGCGCCGAACAGGCGGCTCGTTTCTCCGTCCACGTTCATCATGTCATCAATGTTGGCGGAGGTGATGCCCTTTTCCTCGGCGATAAGCATGGCGAACACAGTCCACGTGACCACATCACCAAACCGGGCCTGGTTCTGGATCCAGGCAGGTCCGAGCGGCTCCTTGGAGATGGGAACCGGCGGAAAGATAACCCAATCGTCGCCCCCGGTACTCTTGCTGGCCCTCCGGGAAACCAAGGCCGACCCGTCGCCGGTGACCACGTCGCAGGCATCGGATTGGAAGTTTTCCAGCACCATGTTGGCGTCCTCGAAGGTGTTCAAGATGATCTCGATTCCCCCAGCTGCGGCGGTTTCGGAGATGTTCTTCTCGGTAGTGGTACCGGCGTTGGCGCACACCACCGCACCCTCTATCTCCTCCAGGGTGGACATCGAAGTGAAACCGGCAGAGCCCTTGGCCATCAACTGCTGACCGTCGTAGTAGGTGGTCGGCCCGAAATCGAGACCCAGGTCGGTGTCGCGGCTCTGGGTCCAGGTGGTGTTACGACTCAAAAGGTCGATCAGCCCCGAGTTCACCGCCTCGAAACGGGTGGCGGAGTTGAGCGACTGGTAACGGACTGCCCCGGCGTCACCGAGAATCGCAGCCGCCACCGCCCGGCACAGATCCACATCGAAACCGGTAAAGACGCCTTCGGAGTCCTTGTAACCGAATCCCGGAAGAATCTCGTTGACCCCACAGCTCAGTTCGCCACGTGCTATCACCACATCCAAAAGATCCTCCTCCGCCGCAACAGGAGTCTGGGTGGTCGTAGATACAGCCAAGGCGGTGGCATCCCCAGCCTCGTCTCCACAGGCAGCGGACACCACAAGCACCACAACAAAAAACGCCACCGCAGTCTTCTTCACAGCTGTAAAAGTAGCTGAAGCCAACAAAGAATATCGGTAGTGAGTCAGTTTGGATCCCTGACCTGCGGGGTTCACCTCTCAAGGTGACCCACTACCGTACAGGCCATCAGGGATGGCAGGCTCCAGAGTCGCGATAGGGTCACCTTCTTGAGCCGAGATACGACCACCGGATGACAAAGCGTCGCTGGCCTAGAACCTGGGAGAACACGGGTACTTACCGGGTGAGAGGTGACCCGTCCCAAGAGGCCCACCGCAGCATCGACATCCCTACTGTGAACGCCCCCTGGGTATTCCTTCTTATAGCGGTATCATGCGGCTCATGACCCACCGTGATGCTGTGTTGCTTCACCGAGATGCCATTCGCGATGCCGCCTCGTGCCATAAGGCGCGTTCGATCGCCCTTGTCGGTTCAGTGGCGCGGGGAGACAATACGCCAGACAGCGACTGCGATTTCGTGGCCGATTTCTTACCGGGCGCGTCGCTGTTCGACCATATTGATCTGGAAGAAGCGCTCAAAGAGATACTCGGTGTCTCTGTTGATGTCATTTCCGTGGACGCCGCTCGGCGCCGGTTCCCGCGTATCCTCCAAGAAGCCATCGCCATATGACAGAGAGAGACGAGAACCTCGTCTTCGATATTCTGGATGCGGCAAGCCATTTGGCCTTGTTAGTTGAGGACGGACCCCACAGATTCCACGAGGAATGGTTGTTCCGTCGCGCCGCTGAGCGTCTACTGGAGATCATTGGGGTAGCGGCCAGTAACCTGTCGGACGAGTTTCTGGCGGATAACCCGGTGATCCAGATCAAATCAGCGAAGAGAATGCGGGATTTCCTAGCCCATCAATACCAAAAGGTGGACTATTCCGTAGTGTGGGAGACCATCTCGGTTAGCGTTCCAGACTTCGTCGCCGATTTTGCCAATGTTCAATAAGCCGTTGCGCTAGTAGACCTACACGAACATCCTCACAGACATCCTCTCCCCCGGCACCCGCCCTACTAGGAACACCGCAGCCACAGTAAGCCCCTCCTTGACCAGCGCATACAGTAGTTGCAGGTATTGGCGGAATCATCTCGGACCATCAGCGACCCTTGCCGCCTATCAGCCGGGTTTTGCGCTAAGGCCTTTCTCGATAGCAAAACTGATAGCGCACAACCCCCAAAGGGCTATGACCTGGGGAAACACCCTCATAATACGTGCCCGGGGTGGGACTTGAACCCACACGTCACGAGGGACACTGGATTTTAAGTCCAGCGCGTCTGCCCATTCCGCCACCCGGGCCGGCACAGAGAGATTGTAAGCCAAACCGGCCTCACTCTCCCACCAAGGTAGTCCCCTTGGGACCTGCAGTCCTTCGAAGTCAACCAACCTTGCAACCGGCAGCCGAACTCTCCACCCTTGATCAAGGCTCCAGCCGTTACCAGCTACAGGCAAAGTTGTTGCAATACGTGCCTACAGCGGAGCGGACTGCGTCACTGTGGGCATCGTGATCCGCCCTGGGTTCTCGCAGCGGTGGAAGCTGTCTCAGATGGAGTCGATTATTCCGTCCAGCAGATCAAACTCCGAGATGAGCACCTCCGGAGCAGCCAGTCGGCGGAGGGCCTCGCGGGCAATCATCGCTCCCGCCAGGATCATCGGCGCCCGGGCCGGCTCCAGTGAGGGGATTGCCGCGGTCTCCTCGACTGTCATCCCGGCCAGTTCCGACAGAAGAATCGCCAGTTGTGCTGCAGTGATGGTCGAGTCGTGAACTCGGGCGGAGTCATAGGTTTCCAACCGGAGAGCAATGGCCGCCAGGCTGGTCCACGTTCCCGCCACGCCCACGACCTTGGGACGAAGTGGCAGACTGACTTCTCCCAAGACTTCCGCAGTCTGCGAGAAGGCCCCCTGAATCTGCCGCCGGGAGGGAGGACGGTCGGGCAGGACCGATTCGGTGAGGCGAACGGAGCCGAGTTCCAAACTGATGCCTTCCACTGCTCCATCCCGGTCCAGCCACACGAATTCCGTGGAGCCGCCTCCTATGTCCACCACCATGCGACCGTGGGCACCGCAGAGATCTCCAACCGCACCCGCAAAGGACAGGCGAGCCTCTTCCTCTCCGGAAATGTTCTCGGGTCTGACCCCCAGCGCCACTTCGGCCCGGTCGAGAAAGTCGTCCCGGTTGCGGGCGTCCCTGACTGCCGAGGTGGCGACTGCCCTCTTGCGAGTCGCCGAATGTTGGGAAATCAACTCCCCATAGCGCCGCAAGGCAGCCAGAGTCCGTGCCATCGAGTCCTCGGTAAGCTGACCACGCTCCCGCAGGCCCCTCCCCAACCCGGTAACGGTCTCCCAGCGCCCCACCTCCCCCTCCGGGGAGACCAGCAGCAACCGCACCGAATTGGTGCCGATGTCCACAGCCGCCTTCACGATGCTCTCCAATCCGGATTCAACGCGGGGCCGTCGGAAAGCAACAGAACGCAGGGGACCGTGCAATCCAGTGGCTCGATCCGGGGTACGGACCACTCCCCGACCGGGTTGTCGTTCCCGGCCCGATGATCTGCATAGTGGGCGTGCAGGCACTTGACCCCCTTGCGGGAACCTGCCACCCCGCCGGAAGGTCTGGGATGGACGGTGGGGGGCACATCGGAGTCTCGCTGTGATGCGTAGCGGCGATGAGCGGCATCCAGTCGTCGGGCAAAGTCCGGGTCGTTCCCGGAACGAGCGTCCATCGCTTTCACCCCTCCGGCGGCCTCTATCCGGGACACTCTTTTGACCGCCAGCGGACAAGTCAACCAATAGAGCGTCGGAAAGGGAGTGCCATCCTCCAGAATGGGCGGGGTCCTCACCACCACGGGTAGACCCAGATGGCATTCGGACACCACCGACGACTCGGATCGGGGCGAGCGTCCGATCTGCAGCCCCACTATTCGTCGCTCGTCCCGCCGGTGGAACTCAGAGTCCATCAGGAGTCAGCGGTCAGATCACTCCCGCTGATGTAGCTCCACCACTGCCTGTACCAGGGGTCATCACCCACCGTCTCGGTTTCAGCCACGGGTTGGCCTTCGGGGGAGCCCACCGACTCCTCCCGCGGCGGCACCACCACGAAAGCCGTCTCACCCTCCCTGACGTATCCCAGTCGTTCCCGGGCCAACCTCTCGATCTCTACCGGGGTATTCAACGCCTCCAGCCGATCCTTTAGATCGGTGTTATGGGCCACCAGCACCTCCAATTCAGCCGTGGATTCAGCTATCTCGGTGCGTTGCTCCTCCAAACGATCCAAGACGGGAACCGCGTACACGGTGGCCCCCCCTGCAAGGATCACCACCCCCACGATCCACAACCATGACCGTGCCCGCGGTTTTTTCCGCTTGGGACTCTTTCCACCGCTGTCGGCGGAGTCCCGGTCGGAATTGGCCTGGTCGTCTTTCACCTGCCTAAGACTTCCCATCCCCCGTACCTCGCCCCATCCCCCAACTCCTCTTCAATGCGGAGCAACTCGTTGTATTTGGCGGTTCGCTCCGAGCGGGCCGGCGCTCCGGTCTTGATCTGGCCGGCGCCGGTGCCCACGGCCAAGTGGGCTATGAACGCATCCTCTGTCTCGCCCGAACGATGGCTCACCACCCTGGTATATCCAGACCGCACCGCGCGGTCCATCGTGTTCAGGGTCTCCGAAAGGGTCCCTATCTGGTTGACCTTGATGAGGATGGAGTTTGCCACCCCTCTCCTGATCCCTTCCGCCAAGATCACATCATTGGTTACGAACAGATCGTCGCCAACCAACTGGGTCTTGTCCCCCAACTCCGCGGTGAGCATCTGCCAACCCTCCCAGTCGTCCTCCGCCAGACCGTCCTCCACGGAGACCAGTCCGTAGTCCGCCACCAACCCGGCGAGGAAACCCACCATCTCGGAACTGTCAAGCCGCTTTCCCTCGATGACATAGCGGCTGTCATGGTAGAACTCCGACGCTGCCACATCCAGCGCCAACCCCACATCCCGGCCCATCTGACAACCCGCTTTGTCGACCGCGGTGCTCAACGCTTCCAAAGCCGCCCGGTTCGACTCAAGGTTTGGAGCGAATCCACCTTCGTCACCGACATTCACCGAACCGCCCTGCGAGCGAAGTATCCCCTTGAGCGTCTGGTAGATCTCCACCCCCGCCTCCAAGGCTTCGCCAAAGGTGGGATACCCGGCTGGAACCACCATGAACTCCTGTATCTCGAACCCGTTGGAAGCATGGGCCCCTCCGTTCACCACGTTCAACATGGGCACGGGAAGAATGCGGGCAGTGGGACCTCCAAGATACCGATATAGGGGAAGATCGACAGCTTCGGCAGCCGCCCGGGCGGAGGCCAGAGATACCGCCAGGATGGCGTTGGCGCCCAATCGCTTCTTGTTCGGGGAACCGTCCAGGTCACACATGACCTGGTCCAGCCCGGCCTGGTCCAAGGCATCGCGGCCTGCCACAGCCGGGCCTAACGCAGCATGCACGTTCTCCACCGCCTGCTGCACATCCTTGCCTGAAAAGGCGTCACCTCCGTCCCTTAGCTCCCACGCCTCCCTCGAACCGGTGGATGCCCCCGACGGCACTGCCGCTCGACCCGTGGCACCGCCCGACAGACTCACTTCAGCCTCCACGGTGGGAAAGCCTCGGGAGTCAAGAATCCGGCGCGCGCGAACCTCTTGAATGTTGGTCGAATTCATTTTGGAGAACGCTACCAGCCGTTCGGAGCTTTTCCGAGGACTGTTTTCGGCGCCGGGATGACCATCGCACCCAAGGCGCCCTGTGAGGGAGGCGATGCCTCCGGTTCATGGGGCATGCCGGAGTGCAGGTCGCCGACGCTTGCGCCGAATAGCTGCGGCGGGGACATTCTCAGTGCCCCAGTTGCTTGGCTCGCTCCCAGCGTCTCTCCATTTCTTCGGCGCCCAGCCCCTCCAGGGAACCCTCCCCCTCCATCAAACGGAAGCGGCGCGAGAACTTCGCGATAGCCTGGCGGAGCGCCGTTTCGGGATCCACATTCAGGTGACGGGACAAATTGACGCAGGCAAACAGCAAGTCACCCAATTCATTCTGAGCGGACTCGGGATCCGACAGCGCCTCGCGCAACTCTTCAAGTTCCTCCGCCACCTTCTCCACCACCGGCGGCACTTCTTCCCAGTCGAACCCCACTTGGGCAGCCCGGCGCTGGATCTTGGCCGCCCGGGCCAGAGCGGGCATCGCCAGCGGCACCCCGTCCATGAGGGAATGGTCACCCCCCGAAGGCTTCTCCTGCTTCTTGATCTGCTCCCAGTTTGCCTTCACCTGTTCGGCGCTGTCCACCACCACATCCGAGAACACATGGGGGTGGCGACGCACCAACTTCCGTCGCAGACCCTCGGCGACATCCTCGATGTCAAAGATCCCCGCTTCGCCGGCGATCACGGAGTGGAACAAGACCTGCAGCAGCACGTCCCCCAACTCTTCGGACACCTCAGCCATTGCCATCCAGTCGGGCTGTCCCCTCCGACTCGAGGCTCCTTGGGCACCGGCCTCCCGAGGAAGGGCAGCCAGTACCTCGGCCAGTTCATAGGTCTCCTCCACCAGGTTCTTGATGAGACTTTGATGGGTCTGCCGCCGGTCCCAAGGACACTCGGATCGCAGGCGTTCCATCACTGCCACCGCACCCGGCAGGCCCACCGGGGGAGCATCCACGTACACCGAGGTCCGAGGTCCCGCCAATGCCGGATCCACCTTCCCGGGCTCGGATCGCACCATCCTGGCGTTCGGCCCGCCCAGATCGACCAGCACCGTCACCTCCGTACCCTCGGGCAGGACCCGAGAGAGGGACCCGCAGAAATCCGCCAGGCCAACCGGGGTGTCAAGCGCTCCCACCATGGTGGGACCCCGCAGCAGGAGGGGAGACGGAAGACGATGAGCGTTCAGCACCGTCAATCCACGTTCCAGAGAGTCCACTCCAAGCTCCGCCAGGGCCGCATCCAGAAAGGACTCGGCAGGATGGACAACGGTCTCCATCCCACTTTCCGCAGCCAGGGAACGGATCATGGGCACAGCCCTCTCACCCACCAAAGGACTTCCGGGAGTGGCGTAGACCACGTTCTGTGAACGGGCCGCCTCCACAACCCGAACTGCGATGGCCCGGTAAACCGACTCGAAGTCCTCCCCCTCGGCATAGATGTCGTCACAGTGAGAAACGGGACGTTGAGCAGCCAACTCCGCGGCAGCGGGATGATCCATGGTTCGGACTATCACCAGACGCCGCACATCGGAGAGAATCTCCATGGCCTGGGAAGGAACCCGGTCCAAACCACCGGGTCCCAATCCCACCACTACCAAGTTCAGGCAGGAGGAAGAATCCGGGGAGTCGGCTCTGTCGTCCATGTTCCGTACCGGGGTTCGATGTGCACCTCCGACTCGGTGGAGACCCGAAGGAACCATTCTTCGATAACCGTGTTCCGCTGGCGTTGTTTGTTCTCGGAACGAATGTCGGCTTCGTGGTCGGCCAATGCCGGATCGGTTCTATCGGTTACCAGGATGACGTGATGGCCGAACTGGGACTCAACCGGACCGAATGGGACCATCAACTCTGCGGTCACTATGGCCTGTCCATACTCTGCAACGAAACTGCTGGCGGGAAGGCAACCCAGATCCCCACCACTCTCCGCGGCACTGGGCTCGATGGAGAGTTCCCTGGCCAGGTCAGTCATTGACTCACCGGCCAAAGCCCTCTCCAAGACCGATTGAGCTTCCCCTGCACTCTCCAGGAGAACATGGGTCGTGCAGACACTCTCGGTCAAGCGCACCTTACTCCTCTCGAATACCTCTTCCACCTCTTCGGCGGTCATCTCCGGGATGGTGCTCAACAGTTCATCACCCAGCGCATTGATGACTGCCCTCTGCATGGCAACAAGCCTTACCCGCTCGTCGGTGATCCCCTGCTCCTCCAAAAAGGCCTCATAGTCCGGATTCTGGGCCTGCACTTGTGCTCTCAGGTTCTGATACTCCTCTTCGGCGGCAGCCTGGTGTGGGTCCTGGTCGGGATCGATGCCGTACTCTTCCAAGGCTTTGGTGAGTACCACACGGGTGATCACCAGGCTCAAAAGGCGATCCTCGAAGGCGACCCGATCCACGACTTCGTCCTCATCATCGGCCGGCTCCTCAAGTTCCGCCATATAGATGTCCACCCCATTGACGGTGGCTACCAGGTCTCCCTCGCTGGAACAAGCGCCAGCGGCCAGCAGGACGATCAAGCAGAGGATTCCGAAAAGGCGTTTCCATCCCGAAGATCTGGTCAATTTCATCCTCTAATAGGGTATAGGGTTGGCAGACCCCTTCATCCGCCTGGTGTTCGTACCATCCGGCGGCCACATCCGCCGAACGAATTTCAGTACTCCTGCCAGGACAGGCCGAGGTGCGGGGATGAAGAGCTGACCGGTGCTGGACTGGTAGGAGGACCCCCGCGCCAGGCGTTGGGCTCTAACTCGCTGCGACTCCCTCAGATCCACCCCTGATAGGCGCACCTCACCCCTGAGAGCCATGATCTCGCTGATGCCCACTCGCAGGCATTCGACCCGCAGAGCGGCCACCTCAGCCAGGGCAAGGGCCTGGGGAGGCGGCGGGCCGTAGCGGTCCTCCCACCCTTCCACCACATCCTCCACCTGTTCCGCGGTGACGGCCGCCGCAAGCCAGCGATACGCCTCCAGGCGCAATGCCTGTTCGGAGATATAGCCCTCCGGGAGATGGGCATCCACAGCCAGGTCGATCCGCACCGACGGAGTCTCCGATTCCTCACCCACAGGTCTCCCTTCCAACTCCCCCACTGCCTCCGCCACCAGTTCGGTGTAGAGGTCCAATCCCACCGCCTGCAGATGACCCGACTGCACCTGGCTGAGTATCGACCCCGCTCCCCGGATCTCCAGGTCCCGGAAGGCGACATCGAATCCGGCGCCGAAGTGGGTAGCCCGGCCGATGGCCTGCAGCCTGCGATGGGCCGACTCTGACAGCACCCGGTCCACGGGATGGAACAAGTAGGCATAGGCCCGTTGGTGGGATCGTCCCACCCGCCCGCGGAGCTGATAGAGCTGAGAGAGTCCGATACGATCCGCCCTCTCCACCACCAGCGTGTTGACCTGGGGAAGATCAAGGCCTGATTCGATGATCGTGGTGGACACCAGGACGTCATAACGATGATCCCAATAGTCGATCATCACCTGTTCCAACTGCGCCTCCGACATCTGTCCGTGGGCCACCGCGAACCGGGCCCGGGGAACCAGGTCGGACAACCGGGCCACCGCATGGTCTATGGAGAGGACTCGGTTGTGCACATAGAACACCTGGCCCTCCCGCAGCAACTCCCGCCGGATCGCCATTGAAACGGCCTGCTCATCGTAGGGCCCCACGTAGGTAAGGATGGGTCGCCGACCTCGGGGCGGAATCCGGATGTGGGAGACGTCGCGAATCCCGGTGAGGGCCATCTCCAAGGTCCGGGGAATGGGAGTGGCCGTCAGGGTCAGAACGTCCACCCCGACCTTCATGAGTCGCAGTGCGTCCTTGGCGGCCACCCCGAAGCGCTGCTCCTCGTCCACCACCAGCAGGCCAAGATCACGAAACCGGACGTCCTTGGACAGCAACCGGTGGGTCCCGACCACTACATCCACCTCTCCCGATGCCAGCCGGGCCACCACCTTGCGGGCCTGCCCGGACGTGAGGAAACGGGACAACACCGCCACCTCCACCCCGTGCGGGGAGAGCCTTTCCGTGAAGGTCTGATGATGTTGCTGCGCAAGGATGGTGGTGGGGCAGAGCACCGCAACCTGCTTTCGGTCCATCACCGCCTTGAAGGCCGCCCGCACTGCCACCTCGGTCTTACCGAACCCCACATCACCGAAGATCAGCCGATCCATCGGCCGGTCCGACTCCATGTCTGCCTTGACCTCGGCAATCGCTTCCAATTGGTCGGAGGTCTCCTCGTAGGGAAAGGCTGCCTCCAGTTCCTGCTGCCACGGCGTATCGGGATTGAAGGAGTACCCGGTCGCAGCTGAGCGCGCCCTGTGCAGAGCCACAACTTCCTCCGCCACCACCTGCACCTCGTTTCTCACCCTCTCCCGGGTGGCCGCCCAGTCCTTGCCGCCCATTCGGGACAACCTGGGCGCTTCTCCTCCGGTGTATCGCGTAATCAGGGACAGTTGGTCCACCGGCACATAGAGACGGTCGTCACCCGCATAAGCCACCAGCAGGTAGTCCCTTTCCACCCCCGCCATGGATTCGGAGACCAGGCCTTCGAATCGCCCGATTCCATGCTGGTAGTGCACCACGTAGTCCCCAGGGGAAAGATCACGGATTCCAACCGCGGTCTTCCGCCTCCTCCGAGAAGTGCGATGGGCCCGATGCCGTCCGGCCAACTCACGCTCCCCCAACACCGCCACCGGGGGCGAGTCCAGGATGAAGCCTTGGCGGATGCCGTGGGATATGATCACCGATCCCTCATCTGTGAGACGCTCCCGGCGGGGTATGGCAAGGTTCTCCTCCGCCAACACCCCCGCCCAACGGTCGGCGGCGGCGGCCCCCTCTATCGCCACAACCACCCTGACCTGTTCCGTGCGCAGCCGGGAAAGGGTCGCCGCGATGGCAGGTCCGTCCCCCGGGGCGGCGGCCAGGGTCCGCACTGCCAACACTTCGTCGGAGGGTCCCACCGGGACGGACGGCATTTCCAGGACGGGACGGTGCGACAAGGCTTCCTCAAGTGATAGGTAGAGCCGCGGGTTCCCCTTTGCGATCCGGGGCGCCTCGGACCAGGTCTCGGAGAGATCTCCGGCCAGTTCCTCCTCCTCGGCGAGCAAGGTGCGGGACCGGCCTATCGAGCGAGGAGGATCGGCCACCACCACCAGGGTGTCGGAGTCCAAGTGATCCAGGAGACACCGCTGCGCCGCCAGCCAAGGCATCCACGACTCCATTCCCTCGAACATCTGCTGCTGAGCCAGGCGTTCCCAGAGGTCGGCCCCCCAGGTAGAGGTGGAAAGAAGTTCCCGGGCCCGGGCAACCACTCGTTCATCCGGACGAAGCTCGCGGGCCGGGTAGAAAACCGCTTGTTCGGCGTGCTCATCGGAACGCTGAGTGGCCGGCGAGAAATGTCTGATCTCCTCAACCTCATCACCCCAGTAGTCAAGCCGGGTGGGTCTGGCATCGGCCGCCGGATACACATCCACGATTCCCCCGCGCACCGCCATCTCTCCCGGCGCCTCTACCCTGACCACCCTCTCGAACCCAAGGGAAGCCAAGGCCCCCACAACCTCTTGGAGCGGGATGGATTCTCCGCGGGTGATCGTCAGGGGGGTGGGATCCGACGGACTGAGCCGCTGGGTGGCGGCCCGGACAGAGGCCACCAGGACCTGACCGGGCACCCGATCGGAAAGGGCGTGGATGGCGCGGCACCGGCGGGCCATAGTGGACTGGTTGGGAGAGAGACGCTCGAAGGGAAGGGTCTCCCAGGCAGGGATCAAGACAACCTCGCCGCAGAAGAGGGAAATGTCCGCGGCCAGGTCTTCGGCTTCCCGCTCGTCCGAAACTACTGCAACCACCGGTCCGGCCTGCCTGCGGGCCAGCGCCGAGAGGGCGATGGCGCGGGCCTCCAGGGCCACCGCCCAGCGCCCCGGAGGTGACGGGAAGCGGGCCGGAAGCCATCTGTCTACGAGAGGTGAAAGAGGCGGTGAAGCCAAGCCCCAAGAATGTTAGGGCGCAGGCCCCTCGATCAGGAAGACGAGATGAGTCCTTCTTCCCGGTACCAACCCACCAGCCTCTTCAGAAACTCCTCCGGGCCGATGTAGGACATCCCCAATTCCCGGACCGCCCGGCTCCCGTCATAGCGATGGCCGTGACTGATAGTTCTCACTATCTCCCGGCAGAACGGAGGACGGCGGCGGCGAAGTCTCCATATGCCTTCGATGCTCCCTGCGGCGGCATAGGCCACCGACCTGGGCAAATACCTCACCTTGAGGGATCGGTCCAACTGCTCTTGGAGGATCTCGACTGCACGCCGGATCCTCAAACTGAAAGAGTTGAGAACGTAACGCCGTCCGGGTTGGCCCCGGGCGGCCGCCAACAGGTGTCCCCGCGCGCAATCATCGATGTCGACGATGCTCACCCACGTATCGACCATCACCGGAAGCCTTCCGTTCACCAGGTCCAGGATGAGCTTTCCGGTCCCGGTCTTGCGCCCCGGTCCCTGCACCGAGGAAGGATTGACCATCACCACCTCCATGTCTTTGGCCTCGGCCGCTACCGCCTGCTCTCCCAAGTGCTTGGAGCGGTCATAGTAAGACAGGTAACTGCCACGGTGGACAGACTCTTCGCTCCCGATCTCGCCGCGTCGCTCCCCCAGCACTGCGGCCGATGAGGTGAACACCAGCCTGCGGACTCCCGCCCGCCGCGCGGCCCGAACCACATTAACTGCCCCAGCAACATTGACTTCTTCCAGTCTCTCCGGCCGTCTGGGACACATCAGGTTGAGCCCCGCCACATGATAGACCAGATCGACGCCCTCCATGGCTTCGGTCAAGGTGCCAGTATCGGTGATGTCGCCCATCACCGGCTCTGCTCCCAACCCGGAGACATGAACGGCGCCGGGTTCGGATCGCACCAGCGCCCGCAGGTCGTCTCCCTGTTCGGCCAGATGGCGGAGCACCGCCCCACCCACCACTCCGGTGGCGCCGGTTATGAGGGTGGTCACGATCCCGTCAAGTCTGCGGTGCGCCCTTCCGGCTGATGGTGCTCCAGTAGGCGGCCAGGTAATTCCAACCCGAGGCAATGGTGAGTATCACGGCGATCCACATCACCCATTGGTCCAGATAGAGGAGACCCCACGTATCAGGAAGCCGCATCATAGCCAGGGCTATGGCCGCGAACTGAGCGGTGGTCTTGATCTTCCCCCACATCGAGGGCTTGATGAAACCCCCGCTGACCGCCACCAGTCCTCGTAGCGCCATCACCACGAATTCGCGCATCATGATCGCCAAGGCCGCCCACACCGACACCCGCGAGACCGAGACCAGCGCCAGCAACGTAGCAGTCACCAGCAACTTGTCCGCGGTGGTGTCCAGAAAGCCGCCCAGCACGGACACGCTCTTCAACCGGCGAGCCAGGTAACCGTCCAGAAAGTCGGTGAAAGCCGCCACCAGGAACAATGCGAAAGCCCACCCGTAAGCATGTTCCAGCCGGTCATGTGCCCTGATCACTGCAATAATGACAGGCGCCAGCAACGCCCTCGTCAGCGCCATCATGTCGGGAATAGTGATCGGTCGTCTCCTGGATCGTCCGCTGGTGATTGCTCGCCGATTCTACCCTATGTCCCACCCCATCCGGGGCTTCCGGGCTGATCCCGTTGTGCTCGGTATCACCCCAAGGAATCTCCACTTACGGTGCGGACCCAAGCCCTGCGTCTGGCACTTTGGCCCCGGTGTTCGCCCTCAACTACGCTTCATTTGACATCCAGAGAAAGAACCTTCAGGCCACATTGCGGAGACTGGCTGTCCTAACCGGCTTGTTGATAGCTGTCCTGCCGACACCCGCAAGCGCTCTGTCACTCACCGACCGGGTGGTTTTGCAGTCGGCCGGTCCCGATCCCTATGCGTCCGACCCGCTGGGGCTGGTGGCCAACTATGGACTCACGTCGTTCCGAAAAACCGCGCCCGACCGGTTCGAAGTATGGGTGTGTGACGGGGTTGATGGTTCCCTTGACCTTACGCCCGAGAACGTAACGGGACTCCTGAATGCTGAGCTGACCCCATATTACTCCTGGCTTTCAGAGGGGCGATACGCCTTGTCGTTCGTTCCCGGAGGGTCTGTGCGAGCCAACAACCCACAGGATTGTTTGACTTCGGTCAAAAATCGGTCGACAGGTGAGAACCATGCAGCCATTGTAGTTTCCACGCTGCACATTGAGAATGCTTCCAACGTACGGTCTTGGGGTGGGTCCGGCTCCTACTGTTGGGACAGTTACTCCACCACTTGGTGTAATGAGTTCTACCCTGACAACGGACGGCAGGTTTGGATGGGGTGGTTCACTAACGTAGGCGCTCGGTGGTCTCCCATTGCTTTGTACTCTATCGAGAACGGTATAGGTTCGCTTGATAATCTTCATGCTTTGGGATTGCTAAGAACCGTGGCCCATGAGATCGGCCACACCCTCAGTTGGCCGCACTCCTTTACCGGCACGACAATGCATGACGATGGCACCATAGACGAATACGACAATCCCACCGATGTGATGAGCCGTGGGCCAACCGCAACATATGAAGACAGCAAGGGTACTTTCAGCTGGACAGCACTGGCTGGCACTCATGCCTTGAACCGTTACGCGGCCGGCTGGGTTCATCCCGATCAAGTAGAGTTTCATCCTTGGGATTCTTTGTCGTTACATGCAATAAGCCCCGTTGGTTCAACCGGTACCCAGATGGTGATCATGGAATGGTCCACGGGAGTGTATGTATCCATAGGAGCCCGCGTACAGAGATCATACGATTCCCTCATCCCGAAAGAAGGTGTCGAAATTTATCTGATCGACCAATCCGCCGCCCAGTGCGACAACCCCTACAAGGATGCTTGTTGGGGTTCAAACAGGCGTACCAAACCGGCCCTTTCGGAAGAGGACGACCCGATGCTTCATCTTCTAGGTCTGGATGAAGGTATTTACTGGGGTAACAGCGAGACGGATCCCGACAGATACGATCTCAATGTGATCGAACGGTACGGAGATACTTTCATAATCGAAATAGTCCCAGACAACGACTACCCGGTATTCACCGACGTACCCTATGAAGATCTCTTTTATGTTCCGGTGAGGTGGGCTCAATCACGGAGGATAACCACCGGCGTCGGCGAAGGGCGGTTCGGGGTTCAGTCGGGTTTGAAACGAGAAGAAATGATTACTTTCCTGTGCCGAGCCTACGCACCCGAGGAGTGCCGAAAAGACCGGTACGACGGTAGCGCCTACTTCACCGACGTCCCGGACGATCACTGGGCCAACACCACGATCGGCTGGGCTTTCGAGAACCACATCACCAGTGGAGTGGGGAACGGCCTCTTCGGGATGGGCCGGACCCTCACCAGAGAACAGACCGTGACATTCCTCCACCGTGCGGAAGGAGAACCGCACACCAGCACTGTGGGCAAAGACCACTATGACGACGTTCCCGGCAACGCCGACGTCTGGCACCAGGCGCCGATAGGTTGGGCCTACGACCAGGGCATAGCAGGCGGCACGGCAACCAGCACGTTCGGTTTCGGGTCCACGCCGTCGAGGGAAGAAACCATGTTGTTCATGTGCCGCACCCTTGACCCGGCAATCTGCCCACCTTCCAAAGAGCCGGTTACGCCCACCATACCGAAAGGCTGAAGCCGACGGACCAGGCAAGCCAATTCAGGATCTCTCGGCGCGCCGTCGGTCAGATCCGTGGTTCAGGCTGAAGGACGCCACTCCCCGGCGGATTGGCGAGCCCCGCGTGGATCCTTCGTCCACAGTTCGGCCAACTCGGCCGCCCCCTCCACGGATTGATCGATGACTCTACGCTCTGATGAGCGGAATCGCTTGAGCACGTAGTTGGCAGGATCCATGCCGCGGGGCGGGCGGCCCACTCCGATCTTGAGGCGCCAGAAGTCGGGCGAACCCAGTGCTTTGGCCACTGATTTCACACCATTGTGACCTCCCGAGCCACCACCGGCGCGGATTCGGAGCCGACCGAAGGGCAGGTCGATGTCATCATGAACAATCAGCAGGTCTTCATGATCGACCCGGTGGTACTTCACCAGGTAGGACACCGATCCGCCGGTGACGTTCATCATCCGCAGGGGTAGGCCCAGCAGCACCCTCTGGTTCCCAACTCGCAACCCGGCCGTCTCGCAGCGGGCTCGCAGGGGCCTGCGCCGCCAACCGACTCCGTAAACCGAGGCAAGGTTGGCGACCGCTTCGGCGCCGATGTTGTGGCGAGTCGCCAAGTACTCCGCTCCCGGGTTGCGCAAACCCACTATCACCCTCACCCGACACCCCCGCCAGGAATGGCCAGGGAGAGCGACCTCACCGCCGGGGAAACTCGATTGGCGGTCTTAAGAAGCGGGGACCCGGAGAAAATCCACGTGCCTGACGTAGTCGCGAAACGGGTGACGATCAACTTGGTGGGGGGTCACGGTCACGGCGCTGCCGTCCTTGAAACGCAGTGAGACTTCCCGTTCACCCGGTGGTGTGGAGCGCAGGAACCGCTCGAATTCCTGGGAATCCAGTGTCAGCAGCACCGACTCCTCCCCACCGCCGTACAGGACGGCCGGAACCCTTCCGGCGCGGACTAGACGGCGCGATTCCCTGCTCCCTGTGGAGCGGCCCTTGGCGGCCCTCAGTGTTCGTTCTGGCATTCTGGTCTCTTTCATTTTCCTGTCAGCAGGCGCAATTATGCCTTGCTCAGGGCTCTAATGCCAAAGCGGTCAACCCGGGAGGCTGCGCAGCCAGGCAAGGGTCGTCTCGGCGATACTCCGATTCACGATCTCGGCCATCCGGACCCTCCCTCGGAACAAGTGGTCCAAACCCTCCAAGTCGACAACGGTGGTCGTTTCAAGGTTCCTGACCTCCCTATCGAACAGATCGGACCGGGAGAAGACGTCTCTACTCCCTCGAAAGAAGAGCATCGGGACCGAGATGCTGCCCAAGTGGTCCGAGCGAAGCCGGTCGTGTCGACCGGGAGGGTGGAGCGGATAGGCGTATAACACCAGCGCCTTGACAGGGGCGCCCTCTGCCGCAAGGTAGCTCGAGATGCGGCCCCCCATGGAGCGGCCCGCCAACACGGGCATCTCCCCAGTTTGTTCCACAGCCCAATCCAAAACCGCCTGGTGGCAGGCCAAGAGTCTTTCGGGGGAGTCCGGCCAGCGGCGACCCTCTTCCTTATACGGGTAATTGAAGGTGACGCACCACACCCCTGCTTTTACCAGTTCATCCCGCAGACCCACTGTAAGCGGATGGAGGGCATCCGATCCGGCCCCATGGGCAAGAAGCATGGCAAATTCTTCTCCCCGGTCACCGGCCATCCAAACGCTGATCTCTCGGCCCGGCGCCCACTCTACGGTTGCGGTGGGTAACTCCATCCATGGAACGGTACCTTGCTGAGGCTAAAACCACTCAACCATCCTGGAGGGAACTACCTCCGCTTCGGGCCATGCCGACAAAAGGCGGTTAGTGGGCCTGCCGCTCGCAGGGCTGTCGCTATGTCCCTGCCTCACGTCTCACCGCAGCTGAGGACGTCGAGGAAGGCGCCCCCTGCAACGGCGACTCGACAGTGTCCTCGGCCGATGCAAATGCCCGGCGCCACCTCCTCGGATGCCACCAGGCCCAGGTTTGATGAAGCCTTTCAATACCGCTTCGACGCTTCCCACCGGCGTCACTGGTAACGGAAGTCCCTCAGCGGCATGCGCGGGCCGAATTGAGGCGCCTTCCCGGCCTTCTCCAATAACCTCACCACCCGTCCCCTATGGGGCCGGAACGGTTCCAGCAAATCCATCATCTCCTCGTCCGTGCCTCGGGGCCGACCGGTCAGATGCCAGGCAACCACGTTCTTCAGGTGGTAGTCACCCACAGCCACCGCGTCGGCGTCTCCGTGGCTTACCGCTACCGTCCTGGCGGAGGTCCACTCTCCGATTCCGGGCAACTGTTCCAGGAATGATCGAGCCTGCCGGGAAGGAAGATCAGCCGTCTTCTCTATTCGGTCATACCACTGGGCGGCCCTCAGCAGAGTGACCGCTCTCTTCCGTTCCAGTCCGAGAGGATGGAGGTCGTAGTAACCCAGTGAAGCCAGCCTCCGGGGATGGGGCAAGAGGCGCACTCCCACCTGTGGTCCCGGCGCCTGCTCCCCCCACTTTCGCACCAGGGCGCCCATGCTGCGAGCCGCCTCCCTTCCAGTGACCTTCTGGGCCACAATCGCCGCCCACAGCGCTTCAGACACCAGTCCGGTGGCCCCGAATCGGAATCCCGGATTGAAGTGATGGATTCTCTTCACCAGGGGGTGGTCGGTAAGAAAGCTCTCGGGCCGGTCAGCCATTCCCAGCCAACCTTCCACCCGAGCACAGATCCAGTCACTGCCCACCCCCCAAACCCTGACCATCACCTGTGCCCTCCCGAGGCGGCTTATCCCGACCGTCGCCGCCCCCTGGGGGGTCCGGACCGCTGTCCACCATCCTCCCTCGGTGAACCGGGCAGCCATCTTGCCCAAAGGCGCCAGGGTAGCCCTCAAGTCGAGAGGCCGACCCTCCAGTTCGATAACCCGCTCCCGGTCGGGAGGGGATGTCTCAGACAATCTTCAGGAGCCGTTCAAGACTCCTTGCCCCCCAGGTAGGAGGTGCGCAGGTCCGGGTGGGCCAACAATTTCTCGGCCGTGTCGTCGAGCACCACCCGGCCGGTTTGCAACACCCAACCCCGGTCGGCAATGGAAAGCGCCATGTTGGCATTCTGCTCCACCATGAATACCGTCATACCCGCTTCATGAATCTGCTGGATCAACTCAAAGTTCTGCTGAACCAACGCCGGCGCCAAGCCCATCGAAGGCTCATCCATGAGCAACACCCGAGGCCCCGCCATCAGAGCCCGACCGATTGCCACCATCTGTTGCTCTCCCCCCGACAACGTACCGGCCTTTTGACTCAAGCGCTCCTTTACACGGGGGAACAACTCGAAGACCCTCTCCATGTCAGCGTTGATATGGTCGGTGTCTTTCCGCAAGTAGGCCCCGAGTTCGAGATTGTCCTTCACAGAGAGGCGCTTGAACAACCGTCGGTTTTCGGGAACCATGGTCACGCCCTTCTTCACCCGATAGCTGATGGGCCTCTCAGTCACGACTTCACCGTCGAGCAACACCTCGCCCGAGGTCGGAATGAGCATCCCTAGCAGTGTCTTCAAGGTCGTGGACTTCCCACTGGCGTTTCCTCCCAGCAAACAGACCAATTCACCCGGGTAGATCGCCAGATCCACGTCTTTGAGCGCATGCACCGCGCCATAGTGGGCATTGACCGAGCGCATCTCCAGCAGGGGATGAGACTCGTTCATTTGGTGGTGGCTCCCTGACCGAGATAGGCCTCTATCACGCGGGGATCCGACGAGACCTCGTGATAGTCGCCATCGGCGATCATCGTTCCGTGATCCAATACGATCACCCGGTCAGACACCTCCCGCACCACCTCCATGTCGTGTTCTATCACCACGATGGTGAAACCCCACTCTTCGCGAAGGCGACCGATCAAACCGGTTAGTTCGGCCGATTCAACAGGATTCATACCGGCAACCGGCTCGTCCAGCAACAACAGCTTGGGCTGGGTGGCCATGGCCCGGGCGATCTCCAGCCGGCGACGGTTTGCGTAGGAAAGGACGGCGGCTGGTTGATCGAGGCGGAAACCGATCAGGCGGGTCCCGAAAAACCCCAGGATCTCTTCGGCGCGGGCCCGGATCTCGGCTTCTTCCCGCCGGAAGGCCTTCGTGTAGAACAGGGCGCCGAACGTTCCCTGTTTCGTGCGGCAGTGTTGGGACACCATCACGTTTTCCAGCACAGTCATGTTCGCGAACAGCCGGACGTTCTGAAAGGTGCGGGCCACTCCTCGCGAGGTCACCTGGTTGGCATCGAGGCCGAGCAGAGTACGTCCCTCGAAGAGGATCTCACCGGTGGCTTCCACCGAGGCGGTGATGGCGTTGAACAAGGTGGTCTTACCGGCGCCGTTCGGACCGATTACCGAGACGATCTGCCCCTCATGCACCTGGATGTCCACCCCATCCAAGGCCCGGAGACCGCCGAACTCCACCGTGAGGCCGCGGATATCAAGCAAGGGGTTCCCGTTCACGGTCCGCCGTCCGAATCCGTTGTCTGTGTCGGGCCTGCGGTTTGAGGATCATTGGACTCGTCAGTGTCGATTTCTCCCCGCAACCAAGCATCCTGCAAGAACTCTTCCTGGTGGAGTTCCCGCGAGCGGCGGGCGCTGGGAATCAGCCCCTCAGGACGGGCAAGCATCATCCATACCAGCAGCGCTCCGTAGATGAGCAGCTTGAATTCGGAGAACTCCACCAGCAACCCGGGTTGCTTCGGCCCTCCGAGCACACCGATCAACACCACCGCTCCGGCTATCACCCCGAAAATGTTGCCCATGCCTCCGAAGATCACCACCACCAGGATGATGATGGAGACCAGGATGAGGAAGCTGGTGGGGAAGACAGATCCCACTTTGGCTACGAAAATGGCGCCCCCGAAGGATCCCAGCACCGCTCCGACCACAAACGCCATCAGCTTGACATTGACAGTGTTTATCCCCATCGCCTCGGCCACGGGTTCATCCTCCCGCACCGCCATCCAGGCCCGTCCCAGCCGGGACCGTTCCAGGCGCCACGAGATGTAGATGGCAATTGCACAGAAGAAGAGCACCAGGTAGAACACCCGGCGCGGGTTGGTGCCGTCCACCGTGAGCAGGCCAAACACGTCCACTCCGTCAATGGCGGTTATTCCCTGCGATCCTCCGAACCAACCCGACAGCCAGTCGGACAAGAACAGCAATCGGATGATCTCCCCGAATCCCAGCGTCACTATTGCCAGGTAGTCGCCCCGCATCCGGATCACGGGAGCGCCGATGAAAAGCCCCACCAGGATGGCGATGAAGATCACCAGGATCAATGCGACGAACCAGGGCAGTTCGGGTGCGATCCGGGGTGAGGTGGCGGCGGTCAGCACCGCCGTGGAGTAACTGCCCACCGCGAAGAACGCCACATAGCCAAGATCCAGAATCCCGGCCAGACCCACGACCACGTTGAGACCCAGGGCCAGCAAGACGAACAGACCGACATTCGCCAGCAGTTCGTTGGTCAGTTTCCCCACCAGCAGCGGCAATAGGATCATGACAACTCCCACACCGGCGATAAGGGTGAGATTGACGCGGGTGCGTTTGGGGCCCTCCATGGCTTGGACCCGGGCTTGGACAGTCTTGATTCTCCCCTGACCCACGAAGGAGAGTACCCCGGACACAATAGCCAAAACCGCAGCACCGAGAAGGGTAACCCCTCCCCGCGGAGCGTACATCCACTCGACCAGAGCCTCGAGTTTCACACCTTCCACAAGATCAACCACCAAGGATTCCAAAATGGCTGCGGCGACAACCGTAAGCGCCATGGTCATGATCACTTTCTGAGTCCGAGAGGTTGCCAGCCGAAGCGTTCCTCCCACCATTCCGAGTCCCGCGCCGATCACCAGCCAGACGATGAACCCTGCGCCGGTCCCCCGTCCGAAACTCAAGAACTCCAGCAGTTGCGGACTCCAGTTGATCAAGGGATCCCGCAGGTCGAAACCGGCCAGGAGCAGGGCCAGGATTGACAACCCCCCACCTGCCATCAGGCCACCGGTGGTGGCGCCAATCACCAGATCTCTATTGCTCGGCGGGTTCGCCAAGAACCCTGAGTGCTCTGGTCGGCGGCCGAGCAGGACGCCCACCACCAAGGGCGCCGCCAGCACCACCAGGTATCCAAGACTCAATATGGGCACGACAATCTCTCTCACATCGAGTCGGACCGGCATACCCGAAAGAGATATGAACACCTGGCCGAGGGCCCCCAACGCCCCTATCCGGACAACTCGCCGCCAAGCGGCGGGCACCCGGCGAATCAGCAGACCAGCAGTGGTTGTCACGCCCGATCCTCCGCCGAGAGACGCTCCCCGAACAATCCGCTGGGTTTGAGGAGCAGGACGCCGATCAACATGGCGAAGGCCACCGCGTCCCGCAGTTGCGACACCCCGCTGACGCCCAGTGGCTCCAAGATGAGCAACGGCCCGGTCGACTCGGCCAGACCGATGAACAACCCTCCGGCCATCGAACCCCCCAGATTGCCGATGCCCCCCACCACGGCCGAACTGAACGCCTTGATGCCGGGAAGAAAACCGGTGTAATGAATGACGCTACGGAAAAGGACTCCCCACAAAATACCGGCTACGCCGGCCATCGCCCCGCCGACTGCAAAGACCTTGACAATGGTCCGGTTGACATTGACACCCATCAAGCCGGCAATCTCCTGGTCTTCAGCCACCGCCCGCATTGCCTTGCCGGTCTTGGTGCGCTCCACGAGAAGCCACAGACCCAGCATGGCCAAGGCCGCGACACAGATCACCAGAATCTTGGTGCCCTCGATTTCAAGGAAGGTGCGTTTGGCTGTCAGCCAGTCAGGCATGTCCGGATATGCCTTGCTGGTCGGGCCGAGCAGGACCACCGATGTGTTCTGGATGAAGAACGAGATGCCGATAGAGGTAATCAGAGGGATGAGACGGGGAGCCTTGCGCAAAGGTCGGTACGCGACCCTCTCCATGATCACTGCGGTCAGGGTGCAGACCAGCATGGAAACCACCACAATGAACAGCAGGGACCCTATGAAATTGCTCTCCCACAACCCGGCATCGTCGAGTTTGTTCGAAGTGATCATCCCGGTCATGGCCCCCACCATGAAGACTTCACCGTGGGCAAAGTTGATGAACCCAAGCACCCCGTACACCATTGAATAGCCCAGGGCGATCAAGCCGTACATCGCCCCCTGCGAGAGCCCGGAGATCACCAGCCCCCGGAATTGTGCAACGGTTAGCCCGGTGGCGTCGGGATTGATCAACCGAGCGAAGGGGTTATCAACACTTATCTGCTGGGCGATGAACGCCAACAACCCGACCGTCACTACTCCCAAAGCGAGGACACGCAGAACCGTAAGGAACCAGTCAACCTTGGTTTTAGGCGCCCAATTGTTTGCCATCGCTACTCCTTCGCGACGATGCCGAAGCTTACACAGGACACTGTGCTTGCTCCGGCATCATCATCAGTCAATTGTTCGTTCAGTTGCCTCCACCTGAGTAGACGACGTTGCCCATGCTTGCTTCAGGGTCATCGGAACTCGCGTGGTGGACCACCGTGATCTTGCCGGAACCGCAGTCACCAAAGTCGTCACAGCCGATCACGCCGATCAAGCCCTGATAGTTGCGGACATTGTCGAGATACTGACGCACTCCTTGACGGTCGACCATCAAGGACCCATCTTCGGAGACATACGAAGCGGCCGTAATGGCGTCCAGCAGCATGGTGGTTGCGTCGTAACCGTGCGCCCAGAACGGAGCGGCAGGTCCTTCACCGTACTCACTCTCGTAAGCGGCCAAGAAATCCTGAGCCGACTTTCCGGTGCTTGCGTTGACGTTCTGACCAAAGCGGGTGTCGGGACCGGAAAAGTACATGCCCTCGGTCTGGGAAAGCGCCAGGTACGAGGTGTTCAACAAACCGTCGGCCGCCAGGAGCACCGTGCCCTCCAAGCCCGAAACCCCCGGAGCCTGCTCGGCGATGAAATCACCGGCGGGTTGGAAGATCGGGAAGAACAGAGCACCAGGACTGCCAGCCGCGATCTCGGTGAGCACCGGAACCATGTCCGTGTCCTCCTTGTTCACAGCAGAGAAACCGGTCACATCACCACCCAAGGCAGCAAACGCATCAGTAAAGGCCTTCGCCAAACCCTGCGTATAAGGATCTCCATCATGAATAGCAGCCGCAGTGGTGATACCAAGCTCGTTGAAAACAAACTCCGCCATCACCCTGCCCTGGAACAGATCGTTGTGAGCCGTCCGGTAGTAGCCGTAGCTGTAGTTCGGCCCCGGCGTACCCGCCAAGTCCGAAGTCAGCGCCGGCGAAGTGTTACCACCCGAAATCAGCACCATTCCAGCATCGGTAATCAGCGGCGCCGCCGCAGTAGCAGCACCCGAACACGACGTACCGATCACACCGACTACGTCCTCGTCAGCCACAATGATCTGAGCCGCAGCCTGACCACCATCATTGGAACACAGATCGTCAAGCCCAGTGCCCATATCCACATCAAAGCCATGCACCTGCCCATAGTCCGCAATCGCCAGAACCACAGAACGCTCGATAGGCAGACCAAAGAAGGCCACATCACCCGTAATAGCATTCAACGAGCGAATCTGGACGGCCTCACCCGGCTCAACCTCCACCGTACCCAGAGAACCGTCACCAAGAGGTTCCATCGTTCCCTCTCCGCTGCCCCCTCCGGAGTAGACGACGTTGCCCATGGTGGCCTCGGGATCGGCGGAACTCTCGTGGTGGACCACCGTGATCTGCTGAGAGCCGCAGTCACCAAAGTCGTCACAGCTGATCACGCCGATCAAGCCCTGATAGTCCTCCAAGTTGTCAAGGTACTGACGCACTCCTTGACGGTCGACCATCAAGGACCCATCTTCGGAGACATACGAAGCGGCCGTAATGGCGTCCAGCAGCATGGTGGTTGCGTCGTAACCGTGCGCCCAGAACGGAGCGGCAGGTC
>Ga0209754_1001225_pt1 | contig 27151 bp, 25 predicted proteins | sample MesohylBB_FD_187295 | JGI IMG/M metagenome (GOLD analysis project Ga0209754, IMG submission 187295) | Host-associated microbial community of the marine sponge Aplysina aerophoba from Gulf of Piran - sponge mesohyl, lysed by bead beating... | ecosystem: Host-associated > Porifera > Sponge >... | reverse complement strand
GTCGGTATCCGCGAAGGTCGCCATCTCGGCCGTGACCTTGCCGATGCCCTGGCTCGCGGTCGATACCACGCGCTCGACGCCCGGCAGCCCGACGACGGCCTCCTCGATGCGGCGGTTGATGTCCTCCTCGACCTCCTGGGGCGAGGCTCCCGGATAGAGCACCGAAACGGCGGCCCGCCGCGCTTCGATGTCCGGATAGTACTGGACGATGAGTTGGAGCCCCGAAAGCACACCACCGACGATCAGAAGAACCATCAGCAGGTTGGCGGCAACGGGATTGCCGGCGAAGTAGGCGATCAGCCCCGACTTCAGGCCGGTCGGGCTCGGCTGCGCCGCGGGCCCGGCGTTGGTGCTGCCGGCGTCGGTCATGCTCATGGCCCGGCTCCGCTATTCCGACGCCTGCGCGGCGCTGACCTCGACGGCCAATCCCTCTCGCGCCCCCGGCAAGGAGCCGACGACGATGCCCTCGCCCGCTTCGAACGCCTCCACCACCACACCGCCGTCGGCATGTCCCAGTGTGCGCGGCATGATGGCCTTCAGCGCGCCGCCTTCGACGACCCAGACGCTGCCCCGGTCCTGCATCGCCGATTCCGGCAGGACGAACACGTTGTCGTGCACGGGCCCCGCGATCGAAACCTCCACGAACGAGCCGGGGAGCGGCAGCGTCTCCGCCGGGTGATCCTCCGCGAATTTCAGGAAGACCGCCGCGAGACGGGACTTGGGACCGATGACCGCAGACGTGCGCTCCACCACAGCGTCATAGCTTCCTGACGCGGTCTGAATGGTGGCGGAACGACCGATGGCCGGCGCGAGATAGGCGAGGCTGTCCTCTTCGATGGGCACTCTGACCTGGAGCGCGTCGGTCCGATAGACGGTGCCCAGTGACGAGGCCCGGCCGACGAGTTCGGCGGGACCGACGAACTGGCCGACATCGATATCCGACGCCGTTACCCGGACGTCGTAAGGAAGGGAGATCTCCGTTCGGTCGAGCCGGAGCTGCGCCAGCTTCATTTTGGCTTGCGCCTTCATGAGCCCGGCTTCCGCCTTCGCTATGTGCGGCGCGCGGCGAACCCGCTCGGGAATGTCGGCTCCGGGGTTCTCGCGTGCGAAGGAGGCCAGGCTTTCCTCCGCCTTGGCCTTTTCGATCCGGACCCGGGCGTCCGCCTTTGCGACCTTCGCGGCGGCGACTTCGAGCTCAAGCTCGTACTCGGCCGGATCGACCCTGATGATGGTTTCGTTCGCGGCGATCGACCCGCCGTTTCGGAACTGCGGCGAGACCCAGACCACGCGCCCCCCGACTTCGGAAGAGATTCTCACGTTCCCGTGCAACGTGACCCCCCCTGTCAGGTCGACCCGTAGTGCCTGCTCGGTTGGCGCCGGCTGAATTACAGCGACGGTTGGCTTGGCCTGATCGAGCGCCAGGTCGGAAATGGGGTCGCGCTCCATCTGGCCGGGCGCCTGTGCGAAGTAGAGGGCGACTCCGATGGCGGCCAATATCAGGATCAGCTGCGCGTAACCCATCCATTTGGGGCGGCTGGATCTACCTTGGGGCTCTGTCGTTTCCTGTGCCATCGCCTATTCCAGGTGCGTCTGATTGGTCTCCGCCAATCCGATTGCGCCAGGCACGCGGCCGAGCGGCGTCGGACGTTGCTGTCCGCCCCGCTTCCCTCGTATTCGACGGTGAGTCACGAGCATCGTGGGAGAGGTCGAAACCGCCGCTTTCGCGTGCGGCAACGGTCTGGCTGCCGATCGGTGCTGCGCTGAGTCCGACAGCTCCCGGTGTCCCCTGCCTCCGTCGTGACTCCCTGTCAGTCAATCGGGACGGCTTGTCTCTCCTACCGTCGCAACGCTCGCACCCCGAAGAGCCGGCTGTCAAGGCGAACGCCGCCGGGCTGGCGTCCGAGGCAGATGCTCCTTCTAAGAAGGAAAGGCGCGGCTTTACGAGACACCAGCGTGCACTAGAATCCGCGTCTCCGGGGGCGCAGAAGGCGCGCGCCGCAAGATCCGAGGCAGGATACGAGGGTGGGCGCGTTCAAGGACCCGCACGGCGGCAGGCTCAGGAACGGGTACCTCGATGGGGCCGCGCGGGACGAGGCGCTGCGCCGATCCAGGGACGCGAAGAGCTGGGACCTCAGCGCGCGTCAGCTCAGCGATGTCGAGCTCTTGCTGAACGGCGCCTTCTCTCCGCTCGAGGGCTTTATGAGCCCCGCCGAATACGATGGAGTGCTTCGCGGCATGCGGCTCCCTTCGGGCGTGCTCTGGCCGGTCCCGGTCGCGCTCGACGTGAGCGAGGACTTCGCGGCGAGTCTCGAAATTGGGGAGACGATCGCGCTCCGCGACGGCGAAGGCCTGCTTGCCGCGCTCATGGAGGTTGGCGAGACATGGCGGCCCGAGAAGGACGAGGAGGCGCGCGCCGTCTACGGCACCGCCGATGACGCTCACCCCGGGGTGTCCCGTCTGCTTCATCGGACGCATCCGGTCTACGTGGGCGGCCGTGTCTACGGGCTCGAGCCGATCCTGCACTACGATCACCGGGCGCTGCGAAACTCTCCCGCCGAGCTGCGGGCGCGCTTCCGCAAGCTCGGGTGGCGGCGTGTGATCGCCTTCCAGACCCGCCAGCCGCTGCACCGCGCCCAGGTCGCGCTCACGATGCAGGCCGCGCGCGCCTGCGAAGCGAACCTTCTGCTCCATCCCGTGGTGGGCGAGACCGCGCCGGGGGATGTCGACCGCTACACCCGGGTCCGCTGCTACGAGCGGGTTCTTCCGCACTTTCCCGACCGGACCACGACGTTGAGCCTGCTCAATCTCGCGCTGCGCATGGCGGGCCCGCGCGAGGCGATCTGGCACGCGATCGTCAACAAGAACCACGGCTGCACGCACTTCATCGTTGGACCCGACCACGCGGCCCTGGACGTGGGGCGCAACGGCCGACCCTTCTATGGCCCCTACGACGCGCAGGCGCTGATGGCCGAGCACGAATCCGAGCTCGGTATCGCCATGGTGCCGTTCCAGGAGGTCGTCTACATCAAGAACCGCGCCCAGTATCTTGAGGCCGACCGGGTCTCGAACGAGGACCGGGTGCTCAGGCTGAGCGGGACCGAGGTCCGCCGCCGCCTCGCGCTCGGACTCGATATCCCGGACTGGTTCACTTACCCGGAGGTCGCGGCCGAGCTGCGCCGCGCGTACTCTCCGCGCGGCCGGCAGGGCTTCGTGGTCCTGTTCACGGGGCTTTCCGGCGCCGGCAAGTCCACGCTCGCGCATGCGCTGGTCGCCATGTTGCGCGAGAACGGGAAGCGGCAGGTGACGCTGCTCGACGGAGACATCGTGCGCAAGAACCTCTCGAGCGAGCTCGGCTTCTCCCGCGAGCACCGGGAGATCAACCTGCGCCGCATCGGGTTCGTCGCGGCCGAGATCGCGCGAAACGGCGGCATCGCGATTTGCGCGCCCATCGCACCCTACGCGGCCACCCGGCGCGAGCTGCGCGAGACCATCGAAGCGGTCGGGGGATTCGTCGAGGTCTACGTCTCGACGCCGCTCGAGACCTGCGAGGCGCGCGACCGCAAGGGCCTCTATGCGAGGGCGAGGGCCGGCCTCATCGAAGGATTCACCGGCATCGACGACCCTTACGAGCCGCCCGAAGAGCCGGACGTCGAAATTGACACCGTAGACATTCGACCCGATCTCGCCGCCCACCGGGTCTTCGTCAAGCTCGAGAGTCTCGGGTTCATCGGATGACCGCACGACACCCTGGGAGGGTTCAGCCTTGAACAGCACATCGCCCACGGCCGGTGAAACCGGCGCGCTACCGCCGGTCGATCTCCCCTTCTCGCGCGACGAGTACGCGGCCCGGATCGCGAAGACCCGCCGCGCGATGGACGAGAGAGGGCTCGACCTGCTCGTCGTCTCCGATCCCTCGAACATGGCGTGGCTGACCGGCTACGACGGCTGGTCCTTCTACGTGCACCAGTGCGTGCTACTCGCGCTGGACGGCGATCCGGTGTGGTTCGGGCGCGGCATGGACGCCAACGGGGCGAAGCGCACCGTGTTCATGGCACACGACGATATCGTGGCCTACGGGGACCACTACGTGATGTCCACCGAGCGCCACCCGATGGACTACCTGAGCGAGGTCATCGCCGGGCGCGGCTGGGGCGGGGCGCGGATCGGCGTCGAGATGGACAACTACTACTTCAGCGCCGCCGCCTACCGCTCTCTGGAAACTCACCTGCGCGAGGCGACGCTGCTCGACGCGACGGGCCTCGTAAACTGGCAACGGATCGTGAAGTCGGAGGCCGAGATCGCCTTCATGAGGAACGCGGCGCGCATCGTGGAGAAGATGCACGCACGCATCCTGGAGGTGGTCGAGCCCGGCATGCGCAAGAACGACCTGGTGGCGGAGATCTTCCACGCGGCAATCACCGGCGTCGAAGGTGCGGGCGGCGACTACCCGGCCATCGTGCCAATGGTGCCTACCGGCATCGACGCATCGGCCGCGCATCTCACCTGGGACGACAAGCCGATGCGCGCGGGCGAGGCGACGTTCTTCGAGATCGCGGGCGTCTACAGGCGCTACCACTGCCCGCTCTGCCGCACGGTGTTCCTGGGCAGGCCCGGTGCGCGCGAGCGCAATGCGGAAGGTGCGCTGGTGGAGGCCATCGAGGCGGGGCTGGATGCCGCGAAGCCGGGGAACCTCTGCGAAGACATCCACCGCGCGTTCACGGCCTCGCTCGCGCGCCACGGCCTGACCAAGGAGAGCCGCTGCGGCTACTCCATCGGGCTCAGCTATCCGCCGGACTGGGGCGAGCGCACCATCAGCCTGCGCCCCGGAGACCGCACCCTGCTTGAGCCCAACATGACCATCCACTTCATGCCCGCGCTCTGGTTCGAGGACTGGGGCCTCGAAATCACCGAGAGCATTCGCATCACCGAGAGCGGCGCCGAAACCCTCGCAAATTGGCCTCGCGAACTTCAGGTGAAGGCGTAGGCCGCTTCCCCCGCTACCAGACGCTGCTGTAGCGGCCGCCGTCGATCACCAGGTTCTGGCCGGTGATGTAGCCGGCCTGCGCGCTGCAGAGGAAGGCGCAGGCCTCGCCGAACTCGTCAGGATCGCCGAAGCGCTTGGCCGGAACCGACGCCATCTGTTGCGCCGTGAACTTCGTGAGATCAGCGCCGGTCGCACTGGCACCCGCAGCGATGTTGCTGCGCAGCCGGTCGGTATCGAAATATCCGGGCAGGAGATTGTTGATCGTCACGTTGCTGGGGGCGACGCCGGACGCGATGCCGGCGACGAAGGCGGTAAGCCCTGCTCGCGCGCCGCTGGAGAGGTCGAGACCCGGGACCGGCATCTTCACCGAGATCGAGGTGATGTTGACGATGCGCCCGAAGCCGCGCTCTGCCATGCCGTCCACCACGCGCCCGATCATCTCCACGGGCGTCGCCATATTCATCACCACGCCCTGAAGGAAGGCGTCGCGGTCGATCTCGCGGAAATCGCGGCGGGGTGGGCCGCCGTTGTTGTTGACCAGGATGTCGGGCTCGGGGCTGGCTTCGATCATCGCGGCCTGGACTACCGGGTCGCTGATGTCGCCGGCCACGGCCTCGACGGCGACGCCGGTCTCCTCCCGGATCGCCTGCGCCGTCTCCTCCAGCACCTGCTCATCGCGCCCGTTGACGACAAGATCGGCGCCGTTTCGCGCCAGTGAAAACGCGGAGGCGCGGCCGAGGCCGCGGCTCGCGGCGCAAACAATCGCACGCCGCCCCTTGATACCTAGATCCATGGCTCCATATCCCCTGCTGCGGCGCCATCCTGACGCCCGCCGGCCTGCTCGTGCAAGGCCGGAGGACACCTCGGAAATCCACCGCGATCCCGCGCTCCGGGTGCAACGGACGCTTGATTCGCCGCGTCAGAGGTGTTAGCACTCACATCTAGCGAGTGCTAACACCTGCTATCGAAAGATTGGACAGACGAAAGTGGAGGAACCAATGAGCTTTCGACCGCTGCATGACAGGGTCGTGGTGCGCCGGATTGGCGAGGAGGCCAAGACCGCCGGCGGCATCATCATCCCCGACACGGCCCAGGAGAAGCCGCAGGAAGGCGAGATCGTGGCTGTCGGCCCCGGAACCCGGGGCGATGACGGGACGCTGCATCCGTTGGACGTGAAGCCGGGCGACCGCGTGCTCTTCGGCAAGTGGTCCGGCAACGAAGTGACCCTCGACGGTGACGAGCTCCTCTTCATGAAGGAGTCCGACATCATGGCCATCGTCGAGACCGGCAAGAAGTCGAAGAAGGCCGCGTAGGCGGGCCGCACGCAGTCAGGAAGGAAAGAAATCATGGCAGCGAAGGAAGTAAAATTTTCCGCCGATGCGCGGACCCGCCTGCTCAAGGGCGTGGACACGCTGGCGAGCGCGGTCGGCGTGACGCTGGGGCCCAAGGGCCGCAACGTGGTGCTCGACAAGTCGTTCGGCGCGCCGCGTATCACCAAGGACGGTGTGACGGTCGCCAAGGAGATCGAGCTCGCCGACAAGTTCGAGAACATGGGCGCGCAGATGGTGCGCGAGGTCGCCAGCAAGACCAACGACGAGGCCGGCGACGGCACCACCACGGCGACGGTGCTGGCCCAGTCCATCGTGCGTGAGGGTTCCAAGGCGGTCGCCGCCGGCATGAACCCGATGGACCTCAAGCGCGGCATTGACCTCGCGGTCGGTGCCGTGGTGACCGAGATCGGCAAGCGCTCCAAGCGGGTGCAGACCGATGAGGAGATCGCCCAGGTCGGCTCCATCTCAGCCAACAACAAGCGCGCGGTCGGCGACATGATCGCCGAGGCGATGCAGAAGGTCGGCAAGGAAGGCGTGATCACGGTGGAGGAGGCCAAGGGCCTCGAAACCGAGCTCGACGTGGTCGAGGGCATGCAGTTCGACCGCGGCTACCAGTCGCCCTACTTCATCACCAACGCCGACAAGATGACCTGCGAGCTGGAGGACCCCTACATCCTCCTGCACGAGAAGAAGCTCTCCAACATGCAGGCCATGATCCCGATCCTCGAATCGGTGGTGCAGTCGTCCAGGCCGCTGCTCATCATTGCCGAAGAGGTCGAGGGCGAGGCGCTGGCCACGCTCGTCGTCAACAAGCTGCGCGGCGGCCTCAAGGTCGCGGCGGTGAAGGCGCCGGGCTTCGGCGATCGCCGCAAGGCCATGCTCGAGGACATCGCCATCCTCACCGGCGGCGATGTGGTGAGCGAGGACCTCGGCATCAAGCTCGAGAACGTCACGGTCGACATGCTCGGCACCGCCAAGCGGGTCTCGATCACCAAGGAGGAGTCCACCATCGTCGGCGGCGCCGGCAAGAAGGGGGACATCACCGGGCGCTGCAACCAGATCCGGGCGCAGATCGAGGAGACCACCTCCGACTATGACCGCGAGAAGCTGCAGGAGCGGCTGGCGAAGCTCGCCGGCGGCGTCGCAGTGATCAAGGTCGGCGGTGCGACCGAGGTCGAGGTGAAGGAGAGCAAGGACATGGTCGAAGACGCTCTCAACTCCACCCGTGCCGCGGTCGAGGAAGGCATCGTCCCCGGCGGTGGCGTGGCGCTGCTCTATGCCGGCCGTGCGCTGGACAAGGTCAAGGGTGCGAACGACGACCAGAACGTGGGCGTCAACATCGTGCGCCAGTCCCTCAAGTCGCCGGCTCGGCTCATCGTCGAGAACGCCGGCGAGGACGGCTCGCTGGTGATCGGCAAGCTCCTGGAGCAGAAGAGCGCGACCCAGGGTTTCGACGCGCAGAACGGCGAGTACGTCGACATGGTGAAGGCGGGCATCATCGACCCCGCGAAGGTGGTGCGGACTGCACTTCAGGACGCGGCGTCGGTTGCGGGCCTGCTGGTCACCACCGAGGCCATGGTTGCCGAGAAGCCCGAGAAGAAGGACGACATGGCCGGTGGCGGCATGCCGGACATGGGCGGCATGGGCATGTAGCCCAGCCTTTCAGGCTTAGGTTAGGGGGCGGGCCTCAGGGCCCGCCCCTTTTCGTTTGCAGCGGCGGCGCGAAGTGCCGAAACGCGTGAAAAGCCGCGTAAGTGCAATCGTTTACTCGGGTGAGATGCTGCTACGGTATTGCATAGGAGACCCAGTGTGCCCATTCTATGTGTGCGACTTCGTGCCGGTTTGTCGGCGCTGAGCAACGATGGGGAGGGACGGAAATGGCAAAATCTGCGACCACGACAATGCACCGGAAGGACCCACAGGTCCTGAAGGCGTTGCGGGACGCAGCGGGCCGGCCGATGACGCCGGAAGAAAGGCACAAGCAGAGGGTGTCATTCATCATGGGTACGATGAGCAGGGAAAGCACGATTACGCGCGAAGAGGTGAAAAAACTTATAAAGAGACGAGCCGTGTGATTGTAGAGCCATGATACTTTTCGAGTTGGTCAGGGGAAACGAAGATCACCCTGCATACCGCGCTCTCGAAGTTGCAAACGGCGGTCGGCACTACGATTTTCTCCAATCCGTGGTAGAGACTGCTGTGGCGGTCGAAAAGCCTTTCTTGTGGCAGACCGTCATCAAGGCGATCAACTACCACGCAATCGCATGCTTGCACCCCTATGCAGGGGAATACCGACCTTGTGCCGTGACTGTCGGCGACCACGATCCACCCGATCACTATCGAGTCGATGCGTTGATGGACGATTTCGTCAACGAAGTGAATCGGTACTGGAACGATTGGGATGAGGTCTCTTTGGCCGCTTACGTGCTCTGGCGGCTGAACTGGATTCATCCGTTTATCAACGGCAACGGCAGAACGGCGCGTGCAGCCTGCTATTTCGCGCTATGTGTCAAGCTGGGCGGCTGGCTCCCCGGGACGATCATTCTCCCCGAGCTTCTTCGCAGGTCCGAGAACAGGGACCGGTACGTGCAAGCGCTTCGCCACGCGGATACAACCGAATGGAACGGCGATATGCACAACTTCTTGTATCCGATGACTCGACTCCTGTTTGAGCTGCTCCACGAACAACAGTCCAGCATATGACCGGGCAGTGTCGGGGACTGATCGTTCGAATCGGGCGGGTCCTAAGGGCCCGCTTCTTTTCGTTTGCAGCGGCCGGAGTCACGGGATATGTGCAACACGCGCCGTCGCGGCGGCTGGCAACCGGCGGCGTGAGCCGAAGGGAGGCCCCATGAGCGCCGATATCGGAGCCCTGTTCGACGAGAGGGATTCGCTCGAGATCGCCCAGCTGGTGAAGGGGGGCGAGGTCACGCCCAGCGAGCTCGCCGAGGCCGCGATCCGACGCATCGAGGCGCTGAACCCGACGTTGAACGCGGTCTCCATCCCGCTCTTCGACTATGGCCGGAAGGCCGCCGCCGACCCGGCGCTGCCCGATGGCCCCTTCAAGGGAGTGCCCTTCCTGCTCAAGGATCTCGGCACGCTCTGGGAAGGCATCCCGCTGGTCAACAGCTGCTCCTATTTCAAGGACTTCGTCTGCCCCGTCGACATGACCTACACGCGGCGGATCAAGGAGGCGGGGTTCGTGCTGCTCGGCCGCAGCAACGCGCCGGAGTTCGGCTGGTGCCTCGCGACGGAACCCGCGCTCTTCGGCCGCGCCAACAACCCCTGGAACCTGGAGCGCACGCCGGGCGGCTCCAGCGGCGGCGCGGCAGCGGCGCTGGCGTCCCGCATGGTGCCCTTCGTCGATGCGAGCGACGGCGCCGGCTCGACGCGGGTGCCGGCCTCCCACTGCGGGCTGGTCGGGCTCAAGCCCTCGCGCGGCCGGGTGACGCTCAATCCCTACCCCGACTACTGGTACGGCGGGGCCTCCTTCCTCACCGTGACCCACACGGTGCGCGAAACCGCCGCCTATCTGGACGCGGTCGGCGGTCGGGTGACCGGGGACGTCTACTACACCGACATGCCGGCGACGCCCTACCTGGACGAGGTGGGGCGCGACCCCGGTACGCTCCGGATCGGCGTCACCACGGCGTCGCCGGCCGGGCTCCCCATCCACGAGGAGGTGGTGCGGGCGGTGCGCGATGCCGCGGCGCTCTGCGAGAGCCTCGGTCATCGGGTGGAGGAGCGGGAGCTCGCCCTCGACTGGGAGCGGTTCTGGTCGGCGTATACTCAGATGACCGCCGCCCAGACGGCGTCGGGCTTCGAGGATTCCGAGGCGCTCATCGGCCGGCCGGTGACGGAGGACGATGTCGCGCCGCTGATCTGGGGGATCATCCAGAGGGGCAAGACCATCGACGGGCCGCAGCACTACCGCGACGTGAACGAGCTGCGCCAGATCAGCCGCGATCTGGTCGCGAGCCTCGCGGACTGCGACGTCCACCTGATGCCAGTGATCGGCCATCCCGCCCGCCGCCACGGCCATTACCCGGTGACCATGGGCGACATCGACCGCTACAACACCGAGCTGATGGGGCCGGATGCCGTGTTCACGGCGCCTTTCAACGCGTGCGGCCTGCCCGGCATGTCGCTGCCGCTACACATGACGGCGGAGGGATTGCCGGTCGGCGTGCAGCTCGTGGGCCGCGAACGCGACGAGAGCACGCTCTTCCGCCTCGCCGGCCAGCTGGAGGCGGCGAAGCCCTGGAAGGACCGGCGGCCGCCGGTCCTCGCACGCTAAACCAAGGTTGCAAGGCGCAACCGGCCCAAAGGGAGGCTCCCATGACCTCAGTCTTCGCCAACGACGCATTCGCCGGGAAGACGGTGCTGGTCACCGGTGCCAGCTCCGGCATCGGCGAAGGCACTGCCAAGGCCTTCGCCGCCCACGGCGCCAACGTCATGATCAACGGGCGCGATGCGGCGCGCGGCGGCGCGGTGCTGGACGCCATCGTGAGCAGCGGCGGTAGCGCCGCCCTCAGTCTCGGCGATGTGGCGAACTCCGCCTATTGCAACCGGCTGGTGGCGGAGACGGTGGACCGCTTCGGCCGGCTCGACGTGCTCTTCAACAATGCCGGCATTTGCCTGCACGGGCCGGTGGACGAGACCTCGGACGACGACTGGGACCACCTGATCGGCATCAACGTCAGCGGCAGCTTCTACATGGCGCGGGCCGCGGTGCGGCAGATGAAGGCGCAGGGCGATGGCGGCGCGGTCATCAACATGTCGTCGGAATGCGGGCTGATCGCTTACGAACGGCTGCCCGCCTACAGCGCGACCAAGGGCGCCATCGTCATGCTGACCAAGTGCATGGCGATGGATCACGCGCGCGACGGAATCCGCGTCAACGCGGTCTGCCCCGGCGATATCGACACGCCCATGACCGACCTGGGCTGGGCGCACCTCGACGTCTCGTCGGAGGAGATCCGCGAGAGGCTCAAGGAGCACATCCCGCTCGGCAAGGTGGGCCAGCCGGTCGATATCGCCCACGCGGTGATGTTCCTGGCCTCCGATGCCGCTGGCTTCGTCACCGGCACCCTGCTCCCCATCGACGGCGGCACGACGGCGCGATAGAGGAGCCCTCGGCGCGCGCTCTTACCCACCGTCGCGCACGTGCTGGTAGATCTCAGTGAAGTCGGAGTCAGGGCGGACGGCTTCCAGACCGTCCCAGATTTCGCGGAGCTGCCCGGCGAGGCGGCACGGCGCGGCGGCAGCGGTGACGCTCGCCTCGTAGAGTCGAAGGTCCTTGGCCATCAGCCTGGTGGCGAAGCCGGCGTCGAAGGCGCCGGTGGCGATGCGGTTGGGGAACTTGTCCTCGGTCGCGGTGTTGCGCCCGGTGGAGAGATTGACCGTCTCCAGGATGGTCATCATGTCGAGGCCCTGGGAGACGCCGAAGGCCACCGCCTCGCTGGTCGCGGCCATCGCCGTCGCCGAGAGGAAATTGTTGAGCAGCTTCATCGCCATGCCCTGGCCGGGCTCGGTGCCGACATGGCGGGCGTTCGCCGCCATCGGGCGGATGTAGGGCTCGATCTCGGCGTAGAGGTCGTCCGGCGCCGCCACCATCATGGCCAGCGTACCGGCCTTCGAGCCCTTCGTGCCGCCGCTCACCGGCGCATCGGCGTAGCGGATGCCGGCCTCGGCCAGCACGTCGTGGGCCGCGCGGGCGTCCGGCATGCCGGCGGTGGTGCTGTCCACCACGATCCCGGCCGCGCGGTCGGGGCATTGGGCGATCTCGCGCGCCACCTGCAGCACGACCGCCCCGTCGGGCAGGCAGAGGAAGACGATGCGGGCTCGCTGCGCCACCTCCGCCGCAGACCCTGCCGTGGGCGCGCCCGGCGGTGCCAGCGCCTCGGTCCCTGCGGCATCGAAGCACACCACCTCGTGGCCGGCGGCCGCCAAATTGTGCGCCATGGGGCCGCCCATGTTGCCGAGGCCGATGAAACCCAGAGTGGGCATCAGCCGGCCTCCGCCTTGCGGTGCTCGTCGACCACGCGGCGCGCGATGCGAAAACCTTCGACCGCCGCCGGCGCGCCGCAATAGACGGCGACCTGGATCAGCGTCTCCTTGATCTCGTCGACGGTCACGCCGTTGGTGAGCGCCCCCTTGAGATGCAGCTCCAGCTCGTGGTTGCGGCCGAGTGCGGAGAGCATGCAGATGTTGTTGAGGCTGCGCTGCTTGCGGCTCAGCCCCGGCCGGCTCCACACCGCGCCCCAGCAGTACTCGGTCAGGATCTCCTGGAACTCCTTGTTGAAGTCGTCGGCGCTGCCGATGGCGCGGTCCACGTACTCCGAACCCAGCACCTCGCGCCGGATTTGCAGGCCTTTTTCGTACATCTCGTTGGGCATGGCGGCGTCTCTCCTGACTGGCGGTTGGGGCCGCTTCCGGCGCGGCCGGCCGCGCATCATAGCGGCCCGGCGCGCAAATCCCAGGACGGTCGGGTGCAGCAGGCGCAGCAAGGGCGGCGAGGGCGGAGAGGGAGAATGTAGGGCCGCATGGCGCGACCGCCCGCGGTGAGATACGCGGGCTAAACACCCATGAAGCTGATCCAGCCGGTAATGATGTACTTCTCCTCGCGTGGCGCGACCTCGCCCTTGTGCGTGTGGGTGAAGCCCGCCGGCCAGATCAGGGTCTTGCCCTTGGCCGGCGTGACCAGATGTTCCTGGTAGGTGAAGTAGGTGCCGCCGCCCTCCTTGATGTCGTTGAGGAAGGTCTGGAAGGCGAGCACCCGGTGGCCGAGGTCGAGGCCGCTCGACTCGTAGTGAGCGCCGTGGAAGGCGCCGCCCGGCTGGTAGTACTGCATCTGCGGTGGCTCCAGGAAGCCGAGCTTGTCGGAGGCCTCGCCCAGCACGGGGAACTCCCGCAGGTAGTCGCCGAGGCAGGCCATGACGTGACCGCGGTAGGCGCGCACGCTCTTGGCGTAGACCTCGTAGGGGAAGCAGGTGAGGCTCGCGTCCTCGGAATCCTTCCAGGCCTTGTCGACGCCCTTGGCGCTGGTCCCCTGCCGGGTGAGGCCGAGGCGGCGCGTCCGCTTGAAACCCTTGATCAGCTCGTCGCAGAGCGCGGGCTTCTCGATGGTGTATTCCTTGATCCAGCGCATCGCCGGGTGTTGCCTCCATACTCGATGGTTCGGGGCCGAATCGCCGCCGCTATGCATGCGTGTTGGGAGCATTCTAATTCCATTTGCATGGCGGGCACGCCATGGTTATTGTGCGCCGCGCAAAGGGAGTGTCGATACGCGCCGCGCCCGTGCGGTGCTCAACCTTGGACAAATGAGAACCGGGCCGGATTTCTCCCCCCGGTGCTGAAGGGAGGGTGCGCATGTCGCATACCGACAAGAAAGAGCAGTTTACGAAGGAGCTGTATCGGCTCTGGTCGATGCACGCGGACCGGAAGAACTACAAGGTCTCGCGGCGCGACTTGATCAAGGGCATGGCCGGGCTCGGGCTCGGTGCAGGCGCGATCAAGATGTTGATGAACCAGGCGCCCTTCAGCGTGCGTCAGGCCTGGGCGGCCGAGGGTGCCACGCCCGAGGAGCGTGCCATCAACGGCGCGAAGGCGCTCTTCGACAGTGCCGAGAAGAAGACCATCAGCATCATGTATCCGTCGGGCTCCGGCGGTAACCTCTCGCCCTTCGTCGAGGAGTGGAAGGGGCTCACCGGCTTCGATCTCGAGCTGATCGAGGTTCCGGTGACCGAGACCCACCAGAAGGCGATGCAGGAAGCGGTGGCCAAGACAGGCCGCTACGACATCATGATCCCTGCACCGCTGAGCCTTGCTGACCTCGCCGAATCCGGTGTGGCGCGGCCGCTCGACGACTACATGGACAAGTACGATCCCGAGGTCTACTCGGGGCCCAACAAGCTTCAGTTCCCGGTGTCCGACTTCGGGCAGAAGTACAAGGGCAAGACCTACGGGCTCTATTGCGACGGCGACTGGTGGCACCTCAGCTACCGCAAGGACAAGCTCGCCGAGAAGGGCCTCGCGCCGAAGTCGCAGAGGGAAATGGTCCATACCTGGACCGAGTACGACGAGCTCTGCGCCACGATGCACGACCCGGACAACAACTTCTACGGCGCGCTCGAGTATCGCTCGCCCTTCTGGAACAAGTTCCACTGGATGACCCGGGTCCAGTCGAAGGGGCACTTCTACTTCGACGAGGACATGAACTCGCTGGCCGCCACGCCGCAGGGCATCGAGACGGTCAGGGAGCTGATCGCGCTTCAGGACATCATGCCTGCCGAGCAGTTCACCTACGGCTTCACCGAGAACTACGCGCAGTACTACGCGCAGGGCCGTGGCTTCTGCGAGTTCGGCTGGCCGTCGCTCTGGCGCTACAGCAACGACGCGGCTGGCTCTCAGTCGGTCATCGCCGGCAAGGGCGAGGACGGCGAGCCTTCGCAGACCGCCGTCTCCAAGGTGCCGGGCACCATGCATGGCGACGAGCTTATTCGCTCGTGTATCCACGCCTTCGCCTGGGACTTCGTGGTGAGCAACTACTCGCCGATCCAGGAAGCCGCTTATTGCTTCTCGCAGTGGATCACCGGGCCGACCATGTCGATGCGCTCGATCCCGAACGAGGGCGGCTATTTCGACCCGTGGCGCGACAACCACTTCTTCGCCCCGTCGGCCGAATTCTTCGCCTCCTATCCGGGCGATTTCCTGGCCACGCATGCCGAGGCGATCGTGGACGCGGTGCCGGAGATCCAGCTGCGCGGCGCGGCGGAGTACCTCAACGCGCTCGACGTCAACTTGACCGCGGCCTACAACGGCAACAAGTCGCCGGAAGAGGCCATGGAAGACGCCGCCAAGGAGCAGGACCGCATCACGCGGCGTCTGGGCAAGGCGGAGCAGAAGGAGAGCTGGCACGGCCTCGCCAGGATGTATCCGGAGCCGCTGCAGAAGCTCGTCGGCGTCGACAAGTGGACACTGTAGTCCAGACCTAACAACACAACTGGACTGCTGGTAACGTGGTTACGAAGACTGCGAACGGAGGCGTGCCCGCGCGTGCTGTGCAGGCGCGGGCACGCCTGTTCGACATCAACGACAAGCGCTACATCGGCGCGCTGTTCATCACGCCGGTTCAGCTTCTCCTAATCATGATGCTGATTTTCCCCTTCGGCCTGGAGTTCCTCGTCGCGCTAACCGAATGGCAGCCGACTTACGGAACCTCCATCTGGCAGGCCGTGTCGACAGTGTTCTCCGGCGATACCGAGCTCGGCATCAACTACTACTACCTGGTGACGGACGAGCCGCGCTTCCTGGAGGCGCTGGGCCGGACGCTCGCCATCTCGGTGTTGAGCCTCTGCCTCGAGTTCCTGATCGGGCTCGGGCTGGCAACGATCTTCCTGAAGACGTTCTGGGGCAAGCGCATCTGGTTCACCGCGCTGCTGACCCCGATGATGATCATGCCGGTCGTCGTCGGCTACACCTGGTTCATGCTCTTCCAGTACTCCGGGCCGGTCAATCAGGTGCTGGGCTGGATCGGCGGCACCTCCGCCGGGGCCGATCTGCAGTGGCTCAACCACGGCGTGCTGGCTTTCTTCGCTGTGGTTATCACTGAAGTCTGGCACTGGTCGCCGCTCTTCTTCCTGATCCTGCTCTCGGGCCTCAACGCGGTGCCGGAGAACCCGGTGCGGGCGGCGACCGTGCTCGGCGCCAGCAACTGGCGGATTTTCTGGACCGTCATCATGCCCAACATGCGGGGCGTCATCATCATCGCCTTCGTGATCCGCGGCATGGAGGTCATCAAGCTCTTCGACGAGATCTACATCCTGACACGCGGCGGTCCCGGCACGGCGACGGAGACCATGAGCCTCTACCTATACAAGCTGGGCTTCCAGGACTTCCGCCTCGCCTACGCGGGCTCGGCGGGATTCATCGTGCTGGTGATCACGGTGGTGATGATCAACATGATGCTGAAGCCGATCCGCTACGAGTTGTTGGAGAAGCGTTAGATGGGCGCGCGGAAATTCGGCCCCGGCAGCGCGATCGGGCTCGCCCTCGGATTGCTCTTCGCGGTGTTCCCGCTCTTCTGGATGGTGTCCACCTCCTTCAAGCCGTCGAACGAGTGGGTCACGACGCCCCCGGTGTGGGTGTCGGAGAACGGCACCGTCACCAACTACCTCGTGATTCTCTGGCCCTCCGTCCTGCTTGAGCAGCGGGGAGGTCTCGGCCAGTACACCGAGGAGGGCGAGGTCACCGCCCAGCGCGCGACCGAATCCAACGCGGTGAGCGGCGCGGTCGCCGACTTCCTGACCAAGTCGGCGTGGCAGTCGATCTGGGGCTCGGTCATCATTTCGGTGCTCTCGACCATACTGTCCATTGTGGTCGGCTTCATGGCTGCGGTCGCCATCTCTCGATACCGATTCGGCGGCAACGTCACGCCCTTCTTCATATTATCGGGGCGAATGTTCCCGCCCATTGCGATCGCCATCCCCTTCGTCGTGATGTTCAGCGCGCCGGGAATCGAGGCGACCGACACATACTGGGGCCTGATCCTGGCCTATGCCGCGGTCACCGTGCCCTTCTCCACCTGGATGCTGAAGAGCTTCATCGACGAGCTGCCTCAGGAGATCGAGGAGGCGGCGATGATGGATGGCATGTCGCGATGGGGAGCGCACATCAGGGTCACTGTGCCGCTTATCAAGGGCGGGTTGATCGCGACCGGGCTCTTCATATTCATCCTCAACTGGAGTGAGTTCCTGTTCGCGCTGGTGCTAACCTACACCAACGTCGAGACGATCCCGGTCAAGCTCTCCAAGTACTTCAGCGCCACGTCGGGCCAGCAGTACGGCATTCAGGCGGCGCTCGCGTGCGTCTCGATCGTTCCGCTGGTGATCGTCGGCTTCTTCATCCAGCGGCATCTGGTGCGCGGCCTCACCCTCGGCGCGATCAAGCGTTAGCGCGGTACGATGGCAAACATCAAGCTGGAGCTGGTAGACCTCCGCAAGGAGTTCGGCGAACTCATCGCCGTCGATGACATGTCCCTCGCCTGCGAGGAAGGCGAGACCATGGCGCTGCTGGGGCCCTCAGGCTGCGGCAAGTCGACGACGCTGAACATGATCGTCGGTCTGGAGCAGCCCACCTCGGGCGACATTCTCATCGACGGGAAGTCCGTACTCCAGGTCCCCCCTGGGCAGCGCAATGTCGGCCTGGTGTTCCAGGACTACGCCGTCTTCACTCACATGAACGTCAGGCGCAATCTGGAATACGGGCTCCGCGTGCGCGGCATGGACCGGGCCGACATCGACCGCGAGGTGGCGAAGGTCTCCGCGTTCCTCCATCTCGAGAATCAACTCGACATCAAGCCGCTTGAACTCGGCGCGAGCGAGCTGCAGCGGGTCGCAATCGGGCGGACGCTCGTGACCAACCCCGAAATTCTGCTGCTCGATGAGCCGCTCAGCAATCTGGAAGCCGAGATGCGCAACCAGATGCGCCGCGAGCTCCGGCGAATCCAGGCCGAGACCGGGCAGACCATCATCTACGTGACCCACGACCAGATCGAAGCGCTGTCGTTGGCCCATCAAATCGCCGTCATGGATTTCGGCCAGCTCAAGCAATACGACACGGCGCACAACGTCTACCACTATCCCGACAATACCTTCGTCGGCAGCTTCCTCGGCAATCCGCCGATGAACTTCGTGCGGGGGCAGTTCGGTCATGACGGCAACCGGCCGGTCGTGGCGCAGAACGGCTCGATCATTCCCGTGCCGACCGCCAGCGCCGGGGGATTGAGCGATGGCGCCGACGTGATCGTCGGCATGCGGCCAGAGTCCATGCTGGTGGCGGAAGCGGGTGATCCCGAAGCCTTCACAGCCTCGGTCATCGCAGTCGAGCCGCAGGGGCCGGAGACGGTTCTGACGGCACGGGTCGGCCATACCGACCTGAAGCTGATCGTTGAGACCGGCACGCAGGCCCAGGAAGGTAGCGAAATCACCATCCGGCCGGATGCCGAGTTGCTGGCCCTCTTCGACGCCGCATCGGGCGTCCGCTTCAAGGCGTAGCCAGACCATGGTCGAATCCCTCCTGGAGCTTCGCTCCATCTCAAAGAACTTCGGGTCGGTTCAGGCGCTCAGGGACCTGAGCCTGGAGGTCTCGCGCGGCTCGCTGATCGTTCTTCTTGGCCCTGCGGGCGCCGGCAAGACGACCACGCTGAGGATTGTCGCCGGCCTCGAAGCGCCGACGTCGGGCGAGGTCTGGGTCGAGGGCCAGAACTTCACCAAGCTGCAGCCCAATCGGCGCGATATCGCGATGATCTTCGACAATCTCGCGCTCTATCCCAACAAGACGGGGTACGAGAACGTCGCCTCCCCGCTCAAGCTCGCCAGGATGCCGAAGGCGGAGATCTCCAAGCGGGTCGACGAAATTGCGGGGCTGCTCAAGATCGGACACATCCTCGACCGCCTGCCGGCGACCTTCAGTGGCGGCGAGCGCCAGCGCGTGGCCCTCGGGCGCGCCATGGTGCGGGAGCCGCGCTTCTACCTGCTGGACGAACCGCTCTCGAGCCTCGACTTCATGCTCCGCATCGAGCTTCGGACCGAGTTGAAGCGCCTGCAGCGCGAACTCGGCCGTACGTTCATCTTCGCGACGCCGGACTACACCGAGGCTCTCGCGCTGGCGGATACAGTCTGCGTCCTGCTGGAAGGCGAGGTGCGGCAGATCGCCAAGGCGCAGGAGCTCTATGACGAGCCGGCCGATCGCGACGTGGCCCGCTTCGTCGGCAATCCCAAGATCAATATCGTCCCCGGCCGACTCGCGCGCGAGAACGGCACGGCCAGACTCTCCATCGGCTCGATGAACCTGCCTCTGCCGGACCGCATGGAACACGGCCTGCCCGCGCACCTCAGCGAGGTCGAGGTGGGACTTCGTCCCGAGCATGTTCGGATCGTGCCCTCGACCGCGACCGAAACGCACCGGACCGGGGTCGTCAACGATCTCGAGCCGCTCGGCATGCACACGACGGTCGGCATCGATCTGGCGGGGATCAACCTGGCGCTGACCGTGGCCGGCGTGCAGGAGTTCATCGACGGCGACCGGGTCGAGGTGCATCTCGATACCGAGACCCTGCTCTTCTTTGACCCGGTCTCGGGACGCCGCGTCGGCAACTAGCCGGCCCGGCGGCGCGTCCGCTCTCCCTATTTCGACGAGCGACCGCCGCTGGCAGGTGCGGCCCGTTCGGCGCGGGCCGCAGACGAGGGAGTAACCCGCGATGCCAAAGACCGCACGCACTGAAACGCAGCCCCTAAGTATCGAAGACGAGATCACGCAGGAGGCCATCGAGCGCCTGGAAACGGGCGCCGAAGGGCGGATGCGGGAGATCATGGTCAGCCTCACCCGCCATCTCCACGGCTTCATCCGTGAGATCGAGCCGACTGAGGAAGAATGGCTGGCGGCGATCCAGTTCCTCACCGCGACCGGCCAGAAGTGCGACGACCAGCGGCAGGAGTTCATCCTCCTGTCGGACACGCTCGGCGCCACCATGCTGGTTGACGCCATCAACAACCGCAAACCCAGCGGCGCCACCGAGAGCAGCGTGCTCGGGCCCTTCTATCGCGAGGGCGCTCCCGACTATGAGAGCGGCGCGGACCTGGCGGAAGGAGAGACCGACGGCGAACGGGTGCTCGTCTCCGGCAAGGTGACCGATCTCGGCGGCGCACCCATCGCGGGCGCGGTGCTCGACATCTGGCAGACCGCGCCCAATGCCGAGTACGCGGCACAGGATTCGTCCGGGATATCGTTCAACCTCTGCGGCCGCCTCACCACAGGCGACGACGGACACTACTCGTTCCGCACACGCAAGCCGGTGAGCTACACCGTTCCCGGCGACGGCCCGGTCGGCGCCATGCTGGAGGCCGCCGGCCGCCACAACTGGCGCCCCGCCCACATCCATTTCATGCTGTCGGCGGCAGGGTACGAGACGCTGGTGACGCAACTCTTCACCGACGACGATCCCTATCTCGGGTCCGATGCGGTGTTCGGCGTCAAGGACTCCCTGATTGTCCACTACGACGAGACCGGCGACGGCCTGCGCCTCGACCACGACTTCGTGATGACGGCCGCCGAATAGAGAGTCCGGCGCGCCTGTGTTTCTTCGGGCGAAGGTCGACACCGACAAGGTGAGGCGAGACCCTGCTGCCGTCGCTGGCAGCGGGTCCTGAGTCTTTTCTGCGACTCGACGGTTTCAAGAGTATGTCAACGGCCTGATGCGGGGCGCCTGCTCCCTCAATTCGTGCGGGTTTCTCTATCCCTCTGAAAACAAGGCGCTTTTTTAACCGACTCTGCACTGGGGCAGGACGGTGCTGGACATGCACCCGCGGGCTGCTCAAGATATGCGATCGCGACTCGGGCTGCAGCGCCGAGAAACGCACTAGCATGGCGCGCGGCATCCACAAGGTATGAGGGGCGCTATGGGTGATCCTGTCGATGCCTTGACAACAATTTTCACCGAATCCTACTACTGGATTACGGTGGTCATGATGTTCCTCATTCACGCCGGATTCTGCACCTACGAGGTAGGGGCATCCCGGCGCAAGAATGTTCTCCACACCCTGATGAAGAACACGATGTTGATCCCGTTGGTCACCGTCACGTTCTTCTTCTTCGGGTGGTACGTCTATTTCGCTTTTCCCAATGTACCGTTCGCATCCGGCGGATTCTCCGATGCGTCGTTCGCGGAGCCGTGGAACGAGTTCATGGGCGCTCACATGCAGGACCGCATCCTTGGCGTGTTCTGGGCGGCGTTCCTGCTCTTCTCATGGACCACCGCCTCGATTGTCTCGGGCGCGGTGATCGAGCGTATCAAGACCAGCGCGTTCCTCATCTTTGCGGTCCTGATCGGCTCCTTCACCTGGATCCTCGACGCGGCCTGGGGCTGGCACCCGGGCGGCTGGATGGTTCAGATCCTCGGCTATCACGATGCCTATGCATCCGGCGTGGTTCATGCCATCGCCGGCGGCTCGGCACTCGCGATTCTCTTCGTGCTGGGGCCGCGCATCGGCAAGTTTGGGCCGAACGGGGAAGTGAACGAGATCAGGCCGCACAATCCATGGCTGGTCACGGTCGGGCTGTTCCTGATTTTCACCGGCTTCTGGGGCTTCTACGCGGCCTGCAACGTGCCGATCATCGACATCGGCGGCGAGGCGGGGGCCTTCTTCTCGGCGACCAACATCTACGGGATGCCGACGACGTTGTCCGCCATCGTCTACAACTTCCTGATGTCCTTCTCGGGCGGCCTGATGGCGGCTTACCTAGTCACCAAGGGCGATCCCTTCTGGACCTATTCAGGCGGCCTCGGCGGCATCATTGCGGCCTCTGCCGGCAACGACCTCTATCATCCGTTGCAGGCGCTCTTCATCGGTGGGGCCGGTGTGGTGTTCATGGTCTACATGCACCGCTGGGTCGAGCGGCGCTTCAAGATCGACGACGCGGTCGGCGCGGTCGCCGTGCACGGTTACGCCGGGTTCTTCGGCGTCATCGTGTGTGGCTTCGTGCTTTGGGGTTACCCCGCTGCGGCGCCGACCTTCGGCGACTACTCCGCTCGCGAGGCTTCGATCGCCTGGTTCACGACTCCAGAAGGCCTGCCGCAGATCAATCCGATCGGCCAGATTCTGGGGGCGATCATCATGTTCTGGGTGCTTGGCTTCCTGCCCTGCTACGTCCTGGCCCGGGTCCTGCAGTACTTCAACATGCTGCGGGTGCCGCGCGAGGTCGAGCTGGCGGGTCTGGATACGCATCAGCTTGGCGATGCGTATCCCTACCATGCACACCAGGAAACGGCGTTCGAGAAGATCGAACGCACCTACGCCAAGGAATAGGAGGCGCAGATGGCTTCGACCGGCTTGGACTCTTTCACCAATCCCGCCGAAATCGGCGCCATGTACCCTGGCGTGGGCGCCGAAACGGCGATGGTCGGTATCCTTGTGGCCCTCTGGGTGGGCTGGCACATCTTCCAGATCCACCAGGAGGAGAGCGAGTATCGCGAAGCGGTCAAGCTCTACCGCGAGGTCGGCATGGAGCGGGCTATGCACCATGCGACCGGCGCAATCGCGACGGAGGACGAGGTCAAGATCCAGAACTGACCTCGCGCCACCGTCGATACGTTACAGGGCGGGCCTTCGGGCCCGCCCTTTTCCTTCGGCCGGAGCGTTTCCGTTTCAGCCGGAAACGCTCTGGTTCATTGTCGCTCACGGCAGCCGGCCTGCGGCCGACGCCTGCGCGGGCGCGCCGCATTCGCGGCGGGCCGCGTTCGCGGCCTATAGCTCGTCCGTTAAAGTCGGACGCACTATAAGATTCTGCGTGCCTGCTGGTGCGACCGGCCGGCGCCTCCGCGTCACCACGCGTCCGCGCGCGCGGGTGCGCGACCGAGGCGGGAACTCCGTGTTACTGGGTCTGGGTGTCGCTTGCCAGGGCCTGGCGAGCGTCCGCGATGGCGGTGCGGAACTGCGCGATCGGCAGAGCGCCGCGGATCATGCGATCGCCGACGACGAAGGCCGGCGTGCCCCGGATCCCGAGGATATTGGCGAGCACGGCGTTCCGGTCGATCAGCGTATCGATGGCCGGGTCCTCCATGTCGCGCGCGAGCCGCTCGTCATCGAGGCCGACCGAGCGCGCGACCCCAAGAATGTGGTCGAGGTCGAAGGGGCCGTCGGCACCCATCAACGCCCAGTGGAAGGGCTCGTAGAGGCCCTGGGCCCGCGATGCGAGCGCCGCGCGCGCCGCCAGCATGGATTCCGGCCCCAGGATCGGGAACTCCTTGAAGGCGAGGCGCAGATCGCCGTTCTCCGCGAGCAGGGTCTCCAACGTTGGCTTGACGCGCCGGCAGTAGCCGCAGCGATAGTCGAAGAACTCGACCAGCACGATCGCGCCCTCGGGATTGCCGGCGACCGGTGCCTCCGGATCCGAATAGATCTCGTCGCGATGGCTCTGAATGGCCTGCTCGGCCAAGGCGGCGGCCTCCGCATCGCGCTTGGCCTGCAGCGCCTGCTGGACCTCGATCAGCAGCTCAGGCTGCTCGAGGAGATAGTCGCGGATGATCTGCCGGATCGCCTCCACCGGCAGATCGCCGAGCGACGCGGCGTCTCCGTCGGCCATGGTCTTGCCGGGAGCGGCGGGATCGCAGAGGCCCTCCTCTATTGCTTCGGGATCGCAGACGACCTCTGCCTGCGCCGGTCCGGCGGCGGCGAGGGCGAGGCCAAGCGCGAGGCCGGTTGCGAGGAGGGTGCGGGCGAGGAGCGTGCTGGATTTCTGCATGACGGGATGGAGAGTACCCGCGCGCTGCCTCGGTTGCCAGCCTCCCCGCCAGAGCGTATCCGTTTCACACGGAAACGCTCTGATTCCTTGTCGCTCACGGCAGCCGGCCTTTGGCCGGCGCCTGCGCGGGCGCGGCCTGTCGCGCCTCCGTCAAACACGGACGCGCTCTAAAGACGCACGGCGCGCCCGGTGCGGAATCGGAGGGTGGCCAGGACGAGGCCGGCGAAGACCAGCCCCACGCCTGCGAGCCGTTGGGGGCCCAGGCTCTCGTCCAGCAGCAGCGCGGTGCTGATCAGGCCCGAGATGGGGATGACCAGCGAGAAGGGCGTCACCAGATAGGCCGGATAGCGGCGCAGCAGGTAGCTCCACAGCATGAAGCCGAAGCAGGTGGCGATCAGCCCGAGGAAGAAGAGCTCGCCGATGGTGACCCAGGTGATGTCGGCGAGCGCGGTGAAGGCCGCCGGGCCTCCTTCGAAAACATAGGAGAGCCCGAGCAGGGGCAGCACGCCGATCAGGTGCGCCCAGGCGATCAGGCGGAGCAGATCGTCGGTGCCGGCGAGCTTGATGATCATGTTGGAGCAGGCCCAGCTCAGCGCGGCTACGATGACGAAGCCGAGGCCGGCGAGGGTCGGCCCGCCCGGCAGCGTGAGGCCGATGACCGCGATGCCCGCGCCAGAGACGGCGATGCCCGCATACTGGGCGCGCCCCGGCCTCTCGCCCAGGATCGCGAAGGCGAAGATCGTGGTGAAGAAGACCTGGGACTGGAGCAGGAGCGAACTGAGGCCCGCCGGCATGCCGAACTCCATGCCGAAGAGCAGCAGCGACATCTGGATCGTGCCCTGGGTCAGGCCGATTCCCACGGTCCAGTACCAGGGGATCGCCGGCGGGCGAAACAGGATCAGCACGGGCAGCGCCGCGGTGGCGACGCGGAGCCCGGCCACCATGAAGGGCGGCAGTGCGTCGAGCAGCTCCCGCATGACCACGAAGGTGAAGCCCCAGAGGCCGGTCACGGCGAGCGCGAGCGCGATATGGGCGATCGACATGGCAAATCCGGAGCAAATGCAACGCCAGCGGCCCCAGGAACGGGCAGGGGGCCCGAGCGAGCCTAGCCCGGCTCGGCTTTCCTCCGCGCCGTCCGCTCGCGGCGACGCAGGATGACGAAGAAGACGCCCAGCATGAGGCAGAGCAGGGCGAGCCAGACCCAGTGGCTGTGGCTCTCGCCGAAGAAGAGGATACCCCAGCCGATCCCGGACAAGGCGACGATGAAGTTCACGGTCGAGAAGAAGACCGGCCCCAGGAAGCGGGTCAACTCGACGAACAGGTAAATCCCCAGCCCCTGGACGAAGACGTTGGTGATCAGGGACCAGTCGCCGGGGTCCATCGGACCCTCGAACCACCACCAGCCATCGGTCGCGGCCACCACCACCAGGATCGGCAGCGAGCCGAAGAAGAAGAAGCCGAACGCGAAGTGGAGCGAGTCGGTCGCCGGCGGGCGCAGCAGCGCGGTGGCGAGGCTGGTGGTCGTGTAGCCCACCGGCAAGAGCAGGGCGAGCAGAATCCACGGCACCAGGTCGCGCGAGGGCAGGCTGGTCTCGGGCACAACCAGCAACGCGACCCCGACGATGCCGACGGCGAAGCCCAGCACCCGGGGCCACCAGATCGGCTCGAGCCGCAAGGTGACGGCACCCATGTATGTGAGGATGGGCGAGAGCACCACGAGCATGCTGATGATACCGGCCGGCACGCCCTCGCCGCTCACGTAGCCCACGGTGAGGAAGGGCACCCCGTAACCGGAGATTCCCGCGATCGCGTAGGAGCTCACATGGCGCCACGAGAGCGGCGGCAACCGCCCCTGGCCGAGGGAGAGGAGCAGCGCGACCGCGGCTCCGAACATGCCCATGAGAAGGACATAGCTGGTGAAGGGAATGCCGTTGGCGACACCGACGCCGGTGAGCGAGTAGCTCAGCCCGTAGAGGACGCCGGTGAGGAAGAGCAGCCCGACCGCGAGCCAGAAGCCCGCAGGGCGCGCGGCCCAGCGCCGGGCACGGGCGCGGCGTATGGCGCTCGGATCGTCAGATGGCTCGGAGTCCTGAGAGGACAATGCTTGGGGGCGGGGCGGCCGGCTGCGCCGCCAGGGGCCTTAGGCCGCGTCGCCGCTCCCGCCGCGGGGCTTCGCCCACAACCGCATCGCCGGCTTCAGCAGAATCTTGCAGATTCCGCCCACCAACACGAAGATCGTGATGTAGATGAAGAGGACCCCGGCGATGCCGTATCCGTCTTCCGCAGGAAGAAGATCGGCATTCACCATCAGGAAGGCGGTGACGACACAGAAGATCAACGCGGCCAGCAGCGCCGGCCCTTCGCCGGAGTGCCAGAGATGGCGCAGTCGCCGCTTACGATGTTCGTCAAAAATAGCCACGGCCGTTCCTCGTCAGTTGTCGCGGGGCATGTTAGCCGAAGCCGGCCGCTGGGCAAGCCCTTCGTGTGCGCGGCGGCGCTTTCGGGCCGGCTGAAGGGTCGTCACGCGGACGGGTCCGCAGCCGCCGACTGCTCGAGCAACCCGCTTTGGGCCGCCAGCGCCATCGCCCGGGCAATCTCCACGGTGAGCGGGCCGTCGGGCTGCAGTACCACCGCCACCCGCTCATTGGGGCCGAAGGCGATTTCGCGCTCGCCGTCGAGCGCCACGACACCGCGCTCAAGCCTGATGGGATGTGGCACACCGGCCTCCAGGTCGGCCACCCGCTCGACCCCGATCTCGGCCATCAACCCGGGCGCGAGGGGCGCCGAGACTGTCCGCGCCGCGCCGGGCGCTGCGGCCAGATCGATGGCGACGCCGGTCGGATCGTCGCGCGAGACCGGGCGTACGAGACCCGCGATGGAAGAGAGGCCGATGGCGTCGGCCTCGGCAAAGGTCACGAAGAGCTGGTCGAGCGCGTCTGCCCGCCAGAGCGCCTTCGCCCCGGTCCAGGTCTCGCCGCTGACGCAGACATCGACGAGCGCGATGTCCCGCGGCGTGCCGTCGATCGTCACGCGCAGCACCTTGTTGCGCCGCGCCGCCTCCTCCCGCGTCAGCGCGCCGGTCGCCACCATGCCGGCCGCGAGGCCCGCGATGGTCGCTTCGCGCATCATCGGGAAGACGTTGTTGGTCCCGGTGGAGAGCGAGGTCAGCGGCACGCCGTCGCAGGCCTGCGCGACCAGCCGGTTGGTGCCGTCGCCGCCGAGCACGACGATGCCGCCCACCCCTCGTTCGACCATGCGCGCGGTGGCTTCGAGCGTGTCGGCGGGCGTTCCTTCGATCGGCATGTCGAGGAACTCCACCTCCGGCCAGACCTGGCCAACGGGCGGGCCATGGTCGATCGCCCGCTTTACCCGGTCAGCGATGCCGCTCTCGTCGGGAATCATGTAGCAGGTGCTCACGCCGACTGCGCCGAGCGCAGAGAAGATGCGCGTGATCATGTTGCGCTTCTCGGCAATCGGGAACACCGATGCCTGTGCGACCAAGCGCCTGATATCGCGGCCGGCGGCGGGGGTGGCG